>Ga0307411_10000860_pt1 | contig 11423 bp, 8 predicted proteins | sample DK1Ometagenome_2_FD_203712 | JGI IMG/M metagenome (GOLD analysis project Ga0307411, IMG submission 203712) | Maize rhizosphere microbial communities from greenhouse at UC Davis, California, United States - DK15-O-1 | ecosystem: Host-associated > Plants > Roots > Rhizosphere > Soil | place: USA...
CGGAGAACACCAGTCCCCTGGCGTCGCCTCGGCCTGCCAGCACGTCCGCCAGCCTGCGCAGCGGGAACACGCCCAGCTCACGGCCACCGGTGCCCGCGTAGATCGCCAGCGCGAGGTTGATCGCCTTGCGGTTGCCGCGCACGAACAGCCCGACCGTCCGGCTGCCGCGCACGTCGGTGACCAGCAGGTCCAGGTCGTCGGCGGCGCGCAGGTCCACCGAGCGGGTGCCGAACGCGCGCACGGACAGGACGTGGCCTTGCAGCCAGACCCGCCGCCGCGCCTCGCTCCAGGCGAGCAGCAGCAGCGGCAGCGCGATGACCCCGGCCGCGATCAGGCCCGCGGTGCGGCCCGCGATCAGGCCGAGCAGGCCGCCGAACGCGCCCGCGACCATGATCGCGCCGATGCCGACCATCCGGGAGCGCTTGCGCACGGCGGCCGGGTCCAGCAGGTCCAGCGGAATCCGTTCGGTGTCCTCGCTCACCTGCCCAACGCCTCCCGCACCGAGGTCACCAGGTCGACCAGCGGCACTTCGCGCTGCTCGCCGGTGGCCAGCTCCTTGAGCTGGGCCACCCCGGCCTCGATGTCGCGCTCGCCGAGCACGATCGCGTAGCGGGCACCCGACTTGTCGGCCGCCTTCATCGCGCCCTTCATGCCGCGGCCGCCGTAGGCCAGGTCGAACCGCACGCCGGCCGCGCGCAGCTCGCCGGACAGCGCGACCAGCCGCGACTTCGCGGCGTCGCCCAGCGGCACGCCGAAGACCTCGCACCGGGTGACGTCGCCCGGCGTGATGCCTTCCGCCTGGCAGGCCAGCAGCGCGCGGTCCACGCCGAGGCCGAAGCCGACGCCGGACAGCGGCTGCCCGCCGAGCTGCTCCATCAGGCCGTCGTAGCGCCCGCCGCCACCGATGCCGGACTGCGAGCCCAGGCCGTCGTGGACGAACTCGAACGTGGTCTTGGTGTAGTAGTCCAGCCCGCGCACCATCCGCGGGTTCTCGGCGAACTTCACGCCCAGGTCGTTGAGGTAGCCCTTGACCTGCTCGTAGTGCGCGCGGGTCGCGTCGGCCAGGTGGTCGACCATGAGCGGCGCGTCGGCGAGCAGTTCGCGCACCTCCGCCCGCTTGTCGTCGAGCACGCGCAGCGGGTTGACCTGCGCGCGGCGCCGGGTCTCCTCGTCGAGCGGCAGCTTCGCGAGGAACGCCTGAAGCTTCTCCCGGTACTGCGGGCGGTCGGTCGAGTCGCCCAGCGAGGTCAGCTCCAGCCGGAACCCGGTCAGGCCCAGCGCGCGGAAACCCGCGTCCGCGATGGCGATGACCTCGGCGTCCAGCGCCGGGTCGTCCACGCCGATCGCCTCGACGCCGACCTGCTGGAGCTGGCGGTAGCGGCCCGCCTGCGGGCGCTCGTAGCGGAAGAACGGGCCCGCGTAGTAGAGCTTGACCGGCAGCTGCCCGCGGTCCAGGCCGTGCTCGATGACAGTCCGCATGACACCTGCGGTGCCTTCGGGGCGCAGCGTCACAGAACGGTCGCCGCGGTCGGCGAACGTGTACATCTCCTTGCTCACGACGTCGGTGGACTCGCCGACGCCGCGGGCGAACAGCGCGGTCTCCTCGAAGACCGGCAGCTCGATGTAGCCGTAGCCCGCGCGGCGCGCGGACTCGGCGAGGGTCTCCCGGACCGCCAGGAACGAGGCGGAGGTCGGCGGGAAGTAGTCGGGAACACCCTTGGGTGCGGAAAACGAAGTCACTTCACAGTCCTCGGTGCGGGGCGGCCGGTGCGGAGTCACCCAGTTGCAACAGGTAAGGGTTGCTCACGCGTTCGCGGCCAATGGTCGTCGTGGGCCCGTGGCCGGGCAGCACCACCGTGTCGTCCTGCAACGTCAGCACCTTCTGGCGCAGTGACGTCAGCATGCTCCGGTGATCGCCGCCCGGCAGGTCGGTGCGTCCGATGGAGCCCGCGAAGAGGGTGTCGCCGGACAGCACCAGCCGTCCGCCCTCCTCGGAGCCCGTGCGGAACATCACCGACCCGCTCGTATGGCCCGGTGTGTGGTCGACGGTCATCGTCAACCCCGCGAGGTCCAGCTCGGCGCCGTCGGACAGCGCGCGGACCTCCTTCGGCTCGCGCATCTCCAGCGAACCGCCGAAGAAGGCGCGGGACTCCGCGCTGATGCCGCGCATCGGGTCCGACAGCATCGCCTGGTCGTCCGGGTGGATCCAGGCGGGGATGTCGTTGCCGTCGCAGACCGGCGCGACCGAGAACGAGTGGTCGAAGTGCCCGTGGGTGAGCAGCACGGCGACCGGTGACAGCCGGTGTTCGCGCATGGCCTGCTCAAGCGGTTCGACGGCGTCCTGACCGGGGTCGACGATCACGCACGCCGCACCGGCGCCAGTGGCCAGCAGGAAGCAGTTGGCCTGCAAAGCGCCGGTCGGGAACCCGATCACCAGCACGGGAGGCACCTCTCAACGACAACGGATCGGCAACAGAACGCGGGGTAACCGCAGGACCAGCCTAGCCGGCACACACCAGCCATATACCTGCCCCCTAGACTGCGCCGTTACTACCCGAGATGCACGAGATCCCTGGGGAGGGAGCAGGTGCCGAACAACGAGCAGCGCCGCGAAGCAGCCAAGCGGAAGCTGGAGCGTCAGCTCGTCCGTCGACAGGAACGGGCGAAGCGGCGACGGCTGACCGCGGTTGTATCGACGATCGTCATCGTGATTGCTGTCGGTGGCGGCGTCTACTTCCTCGCGACGCACGACTTTGGCAGCAACGACGCCGAGGCGTCGGCCAGCTCGACCGCTGCCACCCCGCCGAACGACAAGCCCCAGTCGATCCCGACTGAGCTTGCTCCGGCGGTCAAGCGCCCGACGCCGCTCGCGGCGAACGTGGCGTGCGAGTACACCGCAGGCGGGGAAGCCGCGAAGCCGGTGCAGGCGCCGACCGCGGGTGAGGTCTCCGCCGAAGGCACCATCGGGGTCACCCTCGCGACCTCCGTCGGCGACCTGAAGCTGACGCTGGACCGCACGCTCGCCCCGTGCGCTGTGAACAGCTTCGTGAACCTGGCGAAGCAGGCGTACTTCAACGAGACCACCTGCCACCGGCTCACCACCAAGGGCATCCTGGTGCTCCAGTGCGGTGACCCGAAGGGCGCAGGCAACGGTGGCCCCGGTTACAGCTTCAAGGACGAGGTGTTCCCGGAGATCAAGTACGGCCGTGGCGTCCTGGCCATGGCGAACTCGGGTCCGGACACCAACGGCAGCCAGTTCTTCATCGTCTACGGCGACAGCCAGCTGGAGCCGAAGTACACCGTGTTCGGCTCGATCGACGCGGACAGCCTGAAGCACGTCGACGAGGTGGCCAACGCGGGCACCGCGAGCGGCCAGGGCGACGGCAAGCCGAACACCCCGGTCGACATCAAGACCGCGACCGTGGCGGCATGATCGGCTGACGCTGCTTCGACACGAAGAGCCCCGGCACACAATTGTTGTGCCGGGGCTCCTTGCGTCTTCCCCGTGGGCCGAACGGCCCGCGCGCAATCCTGCCAGTCGAATCTAACGTTTCACTGACGCGTTCGCAGAGGTGTCGGTCGGCCGCCGTGGTGGGCTCGGTTTGACATGAGCCCCTAGATCGGGCCTTTTCGGGCGATACGGGCAGGTGAAGGGATGCCCGCCCGATTCGCCAGCGTAAGGCCCGATCCCCCCATGTAAAACCGAGCACTACGTTCGGCCGGGCCGGCGATCTTGGTGGTCGCGCTCCCACAATTCGCGAGGGGAAGAATACTAACGCTGAACGTTAGTATTCTTCCCCTCGCGAAGATCAAGGATCTTGGAAGTGCCTGGAATGTCCGATGAGAGCGCGACCATCGACCTCCGGTGACCTGCCCGAACGCACTGGCGGCCGCTTTACCTGGGGCTTTCGGGCCTTACAATTTCCGGAGGGCAGGCTCCCTCCACCTGCCCGGAAGGCCCGACAAGGCCCGAAAGTAGGGGCCCCAGGTCAAGCGGCTGCCCCACCACGCACATCACCGACACCCGAGCGTTCGACTCGCGGTGCCCGAGCGTTCGACTCGCGGTCAGCTCGCCGAGGTCACCCGGTACACGTCGTACACGCCTTCCACCGAGCGGACCGCCTTCAGGACGTGGCCCAGGTGCTTCGGATCGCCCATCTCGAACGAGAACCGGCTCACCGCCACCCGGTCGCGGGACGTCGTCACCGACGCGGACAGGATGTTCACCTTCTCGTCCGCCAGCACCTTCGTCACGTCCGACAGCAGGCGGTGCCGGTCCAGCGCTTCCACCTGGATGGCCACCAGGAACACCGACGAGGCCGACGGGGCCCATTCGACGTCCAGCAGCCGCTCCGGGGACGCCAGCAGCTCGTCCGCGTTCGTGCAGTCCGTGCGGTGCACCGAGACGCCGCCACCGCGCGTCACGAAGCCGAGGATGTCGTCGCCGGGCACCGGGGTGCAGCAGCGGGCCAGCTTCACCCAGACGTCCGTCGCGCCCTTCACGACCACGCCCGCGTCGCCGGTCACCCGACGGCGGGTGACCGTGGACGGCGTGGACCGCTCGGCCAGCACCACCTCGGCGTGCTCGACACCGCCGAGCTGGGCCACCAGGCGCTGCACCACGTGCCGCCCGGAGGTGTGCCCCTCCCCGACCGCCGCGTACAGCGCGCTCACGTCCGGGTAGTGCAGCTCGTTGGCCAGCGCGCCCATCGAGTCGGCCGACACCAGGCGCTGCAACGGGAGTCCGACCCGCCGCACCTCCTTGGCGATCGCGTCCTTCCCGATCTCGATCGCTTCTTCCTTGCGCTCCTTCGCGAACCACTGCTTGATCTTGGCTTTGGCCCGCGGCGAGGCGACGAAGGACAACCAGTCGCGGGACGGCCCGGCGCCTTCGGCCTTGGACGTGAAGATCTCCACGACCTCGCCGTTCTCGAGCTTGCGCTCGAGCGCGACCAGCCTGCCGTTGACGCGTGCGCCGATGCAGCGGTGCCCGACCTCGGTGTGCACCGCGTAGGCGAAGTCGACCGGGGTCGAGCCCGCGGGCAACGTCTCCACGTCGCCCTTCGGCGTGAAGACGAAGATCTCCCGAGCGGCCAGGTCGAAGCGCAGCGACTCGAGGAACTCGCCGGGGTCGGCGGCCTCCCGCTGCCAGTCGAGCAGCTGGCGCATCCACGCCATCTCGTCGACCTCGACGCCCTTGCCGTTGTGCGTGCCGCGGGTCTCCTTGTACCGCCAGTGCGCCGCGATGCCGTACTCGGCGGTGCGGTGCATGTCGTAGGTGCGGATCTGCACTTCCAGCGGCTTGCCGTCCGGGCCGATCACTGTCGTGTGCAGCGACTGGTAGACGCCGAACCGGGGCTGCGCGATGTAGTCCTTGAACCGGCCGGGCATCGGCTGCCACAGCGCGTGCACGACGCCCATCGCCGCGTAGCAGTCGCGCACCTCGTCGACCTGGATGCGCACGCCGACCAGGTCGTGGATGTCGTCGAAGTCGCGGCCGCGGACGATCATCTTCTGGTGGATCGAGTAGTAGTGCTTGGGCCTGCCCTCGACCTTGGCGGCGATCCGCGCGCCCTCCAGCTGCGAGGTCAGCTCGGTGATGACAGCGCCCAGGTAGGTGTCCCGCGACGGGGCCCGGTTCGCGACCAGCCGGACGATCTCGTCGTACTTCTTGGGCTGCAGGATCGCGAACGCGAGGTCCTCCAGCTCCCACTTGACTGTCGCCATGCCCAGCCGGTGGGCCAACGGGGCGAGCACCTCGAGGGTCTCGCGCGCCTTGCGGGCCTGCTTCTCCGGCGGGAGGAAGCGCATCGTGCGCATGTTGTGCAGCCGGTCGGCGAGCTTGATGACCAGCACCCTGGGGTCCTTGGCCATCGCGATGACCATCTTGCGGATGGTCTCCGCCTCGGCCGCCGCGCCGAGCTTGACCTTGTCCAGCTTCGTCACGCCGTCGACGAGCCTGCCCACCTCGTCGCCGAAGTCCTCGCGCAGCTGTTCGAGCGAGTAGTCGGTGTCCTCGACGGTGTCGTGCAGGAGCGCGGCCACCAGCGTCGTGGTGTCCATGCCCAGCTCGCCGAGGATGGTCGCCACCGCGAGCGGGTGCGTGATGTACGGGTCGCCGGACTTGCGGCGCTGCGGGCGGTGCTTCTCCTCGGCGACGTCGTACGCGCTCTGCAACAAGGCCAGGTCAGCCTTGGGGTGCAGCTTCACGTGCACGGCCGCCAGCGGTTCGAGCACCTGCTTCACAGGTGCCGCCCGCTGGGCGGTGATGCGTCTCGCGAGTCGGGCGCGCACGCGCCGGGTAGCCGACGGGGGCCGTGCGGGCACGGGCTCCGTCGTCGCCACGGGTTCGGTGTCCTGGCTCAACCACGCTCCTCAGGGCTAGAGCCATCGTCGGCGGAGCCGACAACAGAACCTGAGGATAACCCCGCCGTCGCGGCGAAACGTCCAACCGGGCGACGAGCGGGCAGCTTCACACGGCGAGCAGCGCGCTGACGTTCCGCCCGGCTAGTCGCTCTCGACCTTCGAGGGCGGTGATCTCCAGAACGACGGAGATGCCGGTCACAATTCCGCCCGCGAGTTCGACCAGTTCGCACGCCGCCTGGGCCGTGCCGCCGGTGGCGAGCACATCGTCCACGATCACGACGTGCTGACCAGGGACGATGGTGTCGGCGGGCAGTTCGAGGGTGGCGCTGCCGTACTCCAGGTCGTAGGACACCCGATGTGCGACGGCGGGCAGTTTGCCGGGCTTGCGCAGCGGCACGACGCCGTAGCGCCAGCCGTAGCCGAGCGCGGCCCCCAGCAGGAAGCCCCGCGACTCGATGGCCGCTACGACCTGCGTGTCGGGGTGGATCTTGTCCTGCAACCCGTCCACGACGGCGCGCAGCGCGTCGGGGTCTCCCAGCACCGGCGTGAGGTCCCGGAAGACGACCCCCTTGCGGGGGAAGTCCGGGACCTCACGCAGGAGCTTCAGCGCGTTGTCGAGCTTCAACGCTGCTTCTTGCCGGTCGGACGGCCGCGACGGGCGTCGCTGGCCTTGCTGGTGCGCGACGGCACGCTGGCCGCGGCCGCGTACGCCTTCTCCTTGCGGATTTCGGCGGCCAGGGCGTCGTCGTCGGTCGACTCCACACCTTCGGCGTCGCCCTCGACGACCTGGCCCGCGGCGGCCTTGCGGGCCAGGTTGTCCCGCCGGGTCTGCACCCGCTGCGCCTGCGCCTTGTACTTCGGGTCGCGCATCTTCAGGTCCACCGCGACCGGGGTCGCGATGTAGATGGAGGACAGCGCGCCGATGAAGATACCGGTGAGCTGCACGAGCGCGAGGTCCTTCAGGGTGCCGACGCCGAGCAGGCCGACGCCGATGGTCAGCAGGCCGAGCACCGGGAGCAGGGCGATCAGCGAGGTGTTGATCGACCGCATCAGGGTCTGGTTGACCGCCAGGTTCGCGGCCTCGCCGTAGGTGCGGCGGGTCAGCCCCAAGATGCCCCTGGTGTTCTCCTTGACCTTGTCGAACACGACGACGGTGTCGTAGAGCGAGAAGCCGAGGATGGTCAGCAGGCCGATCACCGTCGCGGGCGAGACCTCGAACCCGACGAGCGAGTACACGCCCGCGGTGATGAGCACGTCGTGGAACACCGCGACCAGCGCCGCGATCGCCATCGACAGCTCGAAGTAGAGCGCGAGGAAGATCGCCACCGCGAGCAGGAAGACACCCAGGGCGATCAGGGCCTTCCAGGTGATCTCACCGCCCCAGGAGGCGCTGACCGCGCTGTCGCTGATCGACGAGATGCCGCCGTTCGGCTTCAGGTCGGCGTCCAGCGCCTGCTTCAGCTTGGTGACCTCGTCGACGTTCAGCGTCTCGGAGCGGATCTGGATCGTCGTCGTGGCGCCGGTGCCGACGGTCTGCACAGCCGACGGCTCGTGGCCGACGGCCTTGGTGAAGGCGCTCTTGACGGCGTCGGTCTGGATCTCGCCCGTCGAGCTCGCGGCAGGCATCTGGATCTTCGTGCCACCCACGAAGTCGATGCCCAGGTTGAACTGCTTCAGGCCGATCGACCCGATGCAGATCAGCAGGATGACGCCGAACAGCACGTACCAGCGCTTGCGCTTGCCGATGATGTCGAACGCACCGGTGCCCACGTAGAGCCGGTGGAACACGCTGTTGCCCTTGGCGGTGTCGGACTTCGACACGTCAGGCCTCCTTCACGGCGGTGTTCTTGGCGCCCGCGTGGGCACGCTGGTCGACACCGGCCTGCTGCGCCCCGCCGAGGCCGGAGAGCCACGGCTGGGACAAGAGCTTGGACTTGGACACCATCGAGACGAGCGGGTGCGTGACCAGGAAGACCACGACCAGGTCGAGCACGGTGGACATGCCGAGCGTGAAGGCGAAGCCCTTCACCTGGCCGACTGCGATCACGTAGAGGATCGCGGAGGCGAGGAAGCTCACCATGTCGGCGGACAGGATCGTGCGACGCGAACGCACCCAGGCACGGGGTACGGCCGAGCGGAACGTCCGGCCTTCGCGCACCTCGTCCTTCAGCCGTTCGAAGAACACCACGAACGAGTCCGCGGTGATACCGATCGACACGATGAAGCCCGCGATACCCGCGAGGTCGAGGGTGAACCCGATCCAGCGGCCGAGCAACACGAGGACCGCGTAGACGACGCCACCGGAGAGCAGCAGCGACAGGATCGTGAGCAGGCCGAGGAAGCGGTAGTAGAACAAGCAGTAGATGAACACCAGGGCCAAGCCGATGGCGCCCGCGATCAGACCGGCCTTCAGCGAGGCCAGGCCCAACGTCGCGGACACCGTCTCCGCTTCGGAGGCCTCGAAGGACAGCGGCAGCGAGCCGTACTTCAGCACGTTCGCGAGCTGGTCGGCGTCCTTCTGGGTGAACTTGCCGCTGATCTGGGTGTTGCCACCGAGGATCGGCTCGTTGATGTTCGGCGCGGAGACGACCTGGCTGTCCAGGACGACAGCGACCTGCTTGCCGACGTTGGCGGAGGTGAACTTGCCCCACTTGCTGCCGCCGTCGCCCTTGAAGTTCAGGTTGACGATGAAGCCTGCGCCCTGGGGGTCGTTGGTCGCGACCGCGTTGTCGACCTCTTCACCGGTCAACCGGCTGTAGAGGGCGTAGTCGTCGTCCTTGACCGACTTGTCGTCCGCCACCGGGTTGACCGGCGCGAGGACGTACTTGGCCTCGGACTTCTGGTCGCAGGTGAGCAGCGGCTTGTCGAGGTCGTCGTTGCCCAGCAGCGGGTCGATCTTGGGGCAGGTGAACGCGGCGAGCGCCTGCTGGACGGTCTGCTCGTCCAACGTGGTCAGCGCCGGGTCCTGCCTGCACGTCTTGGACTCGTTGATCGAGGCCTTGACGTCCTTGGAGTACTCGCCGTTGAACACCTTGCGGCAGTCGACCTGCTGCTCGGCGGGCGGCGGCGTCGTTCCGGACGCGGGCGGCGGGGTGGTCGTCGTCGGCTGCCCCTCGAGAGCGGGCGCCGGACGGCCCTGCGGCGACGGGGTGGTCGTACCGGCCCCGGCGGTCTCGCTCGGCGGCGTCGAACCCGACGGCGGCGGCGTGGTGCCCGAGGTGGGCGGCGCGGACGTCGTGGGCTCGGGCACCGGCGCGTTGGGCACCGGCTGACCGATCACCTTGCGGAACGCCAGGCGGGCGGTGCGGCCGAGGCTCTTCGCGCCCTCGCCGTCCGCGCCGGGCACCGTGATGACCAGGTTCGTGCCGTCCCTGACGACCTCCGCGCCGGACACACCGAGGCCGTTGACACGGGTCTCGATGAGGGTGCGGGCCTGGTTGAGCGCCTCGTCCGTCGGCGTCTTGCCGTCCGGGGCTCGCGCGGTCAGCGTGACCCGCGTGCCACCTTGGAGGTCGATGCCGAGCTTGGGGGTCGCCTTGCCATTCCCGGTGAAGAACACCAGGGAATAGAGGGCCACCACGATGAGGACAAATGCGCCCAAGTACTTCGCTGGGCGAATTTGCCCGGCCGGAGGTGCCACGGTCCGTCCGTCTCCTCGAACTGGAAGATGTTGTCGAGAGGCCGCCCGACCCGGGTGGGATCGAGGCAGCGCGCCCTCACCCGAAGGTGTTCAGTCCGGGCGAGGGCGCAGCGTACCCCGCGCCGTGTGAGCTGCGCGTCACTGCCCGGAGTTGGCCCGTTCACAGTTGCCAACTCCTCCGGCGACGCGGCCCTCGGCGCGTACTTCTTACTTCTTGGTGTTGTGCTCCAGGGCGGGCGCGACCTCGGCGGTGCTCTCCTGGGTCGGCGCGGCCACCTCAGCGTCCTCGTCCTCGTCGTCTTCGACGTCGTCGACGTCGTCGGTCGGGACGATCTTCTCGCGGACGGCCTGGCGCAGCCACGTGGTGACGACGCCGTCAGCGACCTCGAGATCGATGGTCACGTCGTCGTCGGCGTCCGCCACGGTGGCGTACAGACCCGACGTCGTCATGACCCGGTCACCGGGCTCCAGCGAGCTCAGCAGCTGCTGCTGCTCGGCGGCCGCGCGCTTCTGCTTGCGAGCGCTGAGGAACAGCGGCACAGCGAGCAGCACCAGCAGCAACGGGAACATCAAGGACGAAAGTTGCATCATTCTCCGTTCGGCCGGACGGCAGACATACGTCCGGAACGTCCGATTTTTCTGGGTGCTACGAGCGATTGTGCCAGGTCAGTAATCCTGGTCACCCGTCAGGCCGTCGGTGGTCGCAATCCGAGGTGCAGCCACGCCGCGTCGGTCGCCACCCGTCCTCGGGGCGTGCGCGCCAGCATCCCGGCGCGGACCAGGTACGGCTCGCAGACCTCCTCCACGGTGGTCTGCTCCTCGCCCACCGCGACGGCGAGCGTGGCGACGCCGACCGGGCCACCGCCGAACGACTTCACCAGCGCGCTGAGCACCGCGCGGTCGAGCCGGTCGAGGCCGAGCTGGTCGACGTCGTACACGGCCAGCGCGGCGCGGGCGATCTCCCGGTCCACCACGCCGTCCGCGCGGACCTCGGCGAAGTCGCGCACCCGGCGCAGCAGCCGGTTCGCGATTCGAGGCGTGCCGCGAGAACGGCCCGCGATCTCCTTGCCGCCCTCCTCCCGGAGGTCGACGCCGAGGATCTTGGCCGAGCGCCGGATGATCAGTTCCAGCTCGTCGGGGCGGTAGAACTCCATGTGGCCGGTGAAGCCGAAGCGGTCGCGCAGCGGGCCGGTCAGCGACCCGGACCGGGTGGTCGCGCCGACCAGGGTGAACGGGGCGATGTCCAGCGGGATGCTGGTCGCGCCCGGTCCCTTGCCGACCACCACGTCCACCCGGAAGTCCTCCATCGCGAGGTAGAGCATCTCCTCGGCCGGGCGGGCGATCCGGTGGATCTCGTCGATGAACAGCACGTCGCCCTCGACCAGGTTGGACAGCATCGCGGCGAGGTCGCCCGCGC
>Ga0307411_10000861_pt1 | contig 11420 bp, 8 predicted proteins | sample DK1Ometagenome_2_FD_203712 | JGI IMG/M metagenome (GOLD analysis project Ga0307411, IMG submission 203712) | Maize rhizosphere microbial communities from greenhouse at UC Davis, California, United States - DK15-O-1 | ecosystem: Host-associated > Plants > Roots > Rhizosphere > Soil | place: USA...
CCGCCGCGCGAACCAGGGCGTCTTCGAGATCCTCCCCCGCGACCAGGCGCAAGGCATCTCGCAGGAGAGCCAGATCGTGAAGACGGTACGCGTGGTGGCGACGGTCGAGTATGAGCTGCGATGAAATACCGTGAGCCGTGAACAGTTCACGGCTCACGGCTCACGCCAACCGCGCAGAACCCCCGCGACGCCACTGGAGGCATCCCGGGGGTTCCACCGTCAACCGTCAACGGTGAACGGTCTTCATCCCGGGCCCATGCCCGGCGCTCCCTGCGGTTGCTGGTTCTCCTCCACCGGCCGCTGCCGGATCTTGGGCTGCTTGCCGAAGGAGTAGCTGTAGCTGAGGAACGCGCCGCGGGCGCCGAAGCGGCGCTCGATGGACTGGATCACGCGGCCGTCGCTCGCCCGCACCCCCCAGCCCATCGTGCCGAACGGGTCCATGATGCGCAGCGTGACGCTCGACTTGTCGCCCTGCAGCTTCTGCTTGATGGCGATGTTCGAGAGCGTGAACCGGTCGAGCCGCCCCTGCTCGATGCGCATCGGGGCGCGGTACATCGCGAAGCCCTGGACGTCGAGCGTCGGGTTGAGCTTGAGCGTGGCGTTGACGCGCGCCGACCAGCCGAAGGCGCGGTTCGAGAGGTCCGTCTCGAGGTTGGCGGCGTCCGTCACCTGCTGGAAGACGCTCGCCCCGCCGAAGCCGGACAGCCGCCCGAGCTTGAGGTTGACGTTCCCGTCCATGCCGTAGGAGTCGCTCGTCGCCACGTTTCGGAACGTCATCCGCGTGACCCCGTCGTCGTCCACGCGGCCGATGATGCGCATCGCGTCGACCGTGTGGCGGAAGAACGGCGTGAGTTGCAGCGAGCCCTTGCCGAGCGGCTGCTGGTAGCCGAGCTCGAAGGCGTGCGTGTACTCCGGCTGCAGCTCGGGGTTGCCCTGGAAGACGTGGAGCGCGTCCTCGCGGAAGCCGAACGGGTTGATCTGCTGCGTCGCCGGCCGGTTGATGCGCTTCGAGTAGCTCGCCTTGAGCGACTTCGCGTCGGTGATGTTGTACGTCGCGAGGGCGCTCGGGAAGGCGCTGCCGTAGTCGTTGTCGTAGCGCTCGCCCGTCGTCGCGAGGTCGAAGCGCGTGTCGGCGCGCTCGAGCCGCAGCCCGCCCTGCAGGTCGAGCTTGCCGACGTGCTGGCTGACGACGCCGTAGACGGCGTGCACGCGCTCGTCGTACGCGAAGGCGTTGCTGCGCCCGAGGTCGGGCTCGAAGCCGCCCGACTCGGCGGCGAGGTTGGCGACGTCGAAGTCGCTCGTCATGTGCCGCAGCGTCGCCTTGTAGCCGGTCTCGAGCTTCGTGTCGGCGAGGACGGCGCGCGTGTAGTCGCCCTGCAGGAAGAGTGTGTTCGTCCGCTCCTCGGTGTCGTTCGTCTCGATCCCGTCCGGCGTGTCGCCCCGCGCCCCCTCGAGCGACAGCGTGCGGTCGGTGAACCGGCTCTCGTTGCGGTTGCGGCCGTGGCTCACCCGCAGCTCGGTCGAGAGGACGTTGCGGTTCGGCGTCACGGTGCGCTTCCACGACAGCGCGTGGTCCACCGTGAGGTCGCGCTGCGACTGGTCGGTGAGCCGGTCGTGGCGCCCGGTGAGCGCGCGCCCGTCGTCGAGGTCGCGGTAGAAGCTGTCGTTCTCGCGGTCGAAGGCGCGCCGGTTGACGATCAGGTTGCTCGCCACGACGTGCCGCTCGGCGGGCTTGTACTCGACCGTCGTCGTCAGGCTGTGCGACGCCGGCCGCATCGTGCCGGCGATGTCGGCGTCGAGGTAGCTGAGCGGCGAGCTGTAGAGGTTCTCACGCGTGCTCAATCCCTCGACCGTCCGCCGGTCGCGCATGAAGCCGTAGTTGGCGAACAGCGTCCACGGTCCCTCCTGGCGCCCGAGGTTCCCCGACGCGTTCGTCTGCCCGGTCGTGCCGCCGCCGAAGGTGACGCCGCCGCTCGTCCCGAGGTCGGTGTTCTCCTTGAGCACGATGTTGATGATCCCGGCCAGCCCCTCGGGGTCCTCCTTCGCCGACGGGTTGGGGACGACCTCGACCCGCGAGACCATGTTTGCCGGCAACTGGGCGATGAAGTTGCCGAGCTGCTCGCCGCGCATCGGCGAGACGCGGCCGTTGATCTGCACGACCACGTTCTCGTTGCCGCGCAGGCTCACCTTGTTGTCGCCGTCCACCTCGACCGCCGGCACGTTGCGCAGCACGTCCACCGCGGTGCCGCCGGAGGTCGCCGGCATGTCCTTCACGCTGTAGCTGTTGCGGTCGGGGGCGAGCGCCGCTGCTTGCCGTTCGGCCTGCACGGTGACGCTCGACAGCTTGGTCGCCACGGTGGCCAGCGCGAGGCGGCCGAGGTCCACCGTGGGGCGGTCGGCGGCGACGACGACGCCCGGGCGCGCGACGGGCGCGAAGCCGAGCGAGCGCACGAGGACGTTGTAGCGGCCGGGCCGCAGCCCGCCGATGCGGAACGAGCCGTCGGGGCGGGTGAGGGCGCCGCCGACGAGGGCCGAGTCGCCGGCGGCGCGCACCATCACGGAGACCGAGGCCAGCGGCTCGCCGTTCGCCGCGCTCGACACCGCGCCGTGGATCACGCCGACGCCCTGTGGGGGCGGCTGCTGCGGACCCGGCCGGACGGCGGCCCCCCCGGGTGCGGGGGCCGCCGCGGGGGTGGGGGCCTGGGCATGAGCGGCGGCAGCGGGCGCGAGGACGCAGGCGGCGGTGGCGAGCAGTCGGCCGGCGGATCTCATGGGACACTCCGTGGAGCGAACGGGATGACGACCAGCGCCTCCCGGCCGGGAGGCGCTGCCGTGCCTACGGCCAGTATACGCCCCCCGGTTTCAGCGGCCGCCGTTTGTGTACAATTTCTTACAATTCCGGCCGCCGGCCGGGCGTGAGCGAGCCCGCCCCCGCGCGATCCACGTCGCGCGGGGGCGGGCTCGTTAGGCGGTGCGGCGGCGGCGCCGCGCCGATCAGTCGCCGAGCAGGTTGCGCACCTTGGCGAGCAGCTCGCGCTTGTCGATCGGCTTCGTGATGTGGTCGCTGCAGCCGCTCTCCCGCCGCTCGGCGGCGTCGCCCTCCCCCTTCGTCGCGACCATGATCACCGGCACCGCCGCCGTCGCGTGGTTCGTGCGCAGGACGCGGCACGCCTCGTAGCCGCCCATGTCGGGCATCGCGACGTCCATCAGGACGAGGTCGGGACGCTCGACGAGCGCCGTGTCCACCCCCTCCCGCCCCCCGCGCGCCGTGAGAACCTCGTACTTCCCCTGGGTGAGGATCATCCCCTGCCAGAGGAGCGAGGTCGCGGAGTCGTCCACGATCAGGATTCGCTTGCGGGCCATGGTGCCTCCCTTCGGAAGATCGCTCGCCCGCGAGGGCGTCGGAGTCTGGATCGTCGGCGTCCCCGGCATCGGGAACTACGCGTCGAGCACGTGCCGAGGGCCTTTCCTCGACCGGTCATAAAGGAAGTCCCGGGCCACTGGGTGTCTCGTTTTCATACGCTTCCTCGCCCGAGGCACACGGATGGCTGTCGTTCGGACCTCCTGACCGATCGGCGCGGCGCGTGGTGTGCGCCCGGTCACCGGAGAAACGCGCGGGGCCGCACATCGCCCTGCGGCGTCACGACTTGTCGAGCGCTCGCCGGCGTCGGCGTCGCGCCTGCGTCGGGTCCGGCAGGGGACAGATGGAAGTGGCGATCTGTCGCCTCCCGCGCCGCGTCGTGGGTGGCCGGACCGAGCCGTCCGGGTGCGGCGATCCGCGACGATCCGGGCGGTGCCGCGGTCGTGCAGAGTGCGGTGACTGGCGTGCTTCGCGAGCGCGAGGACGGAGGGACGCGGCCCCAGGATGCCGGCGCCCGGACGGGCGCGCCGTGCGGCGATCGGCCGCGCCCGGCTGTTATCGTTCGTCGTTCGCTTCGCGCTTCCCACTCCCGCCACGCGTCATGCTCCGTTCGTCACGCCGCGCCGCGCCGCTCGCCGCGGCGCTCGTCAGCGCTCAGTTGGCTACGATGCGGCTCGGTGCGCAGGAGAGCGCACCCGGCGACAGCGCCGACGGCGCGCGTGTCCTCCCGTCGGTGACCGTCACCGCCACGCGCTCGCGGCGGGCGACGACCGACGCCGCGGCTGCGGTGACGGTGCTCGCGCCGCGCGACTACGCCTACCGCAGCGGCGTCGGGGTGGACGCCGCGCTCTCGCTCGTCCCCGGCGTGCTCGCCCAGTCGCGCGCCGGCGGCAGCGACGTGCGCCTCACCGTGCGCGGCTTCGGGGCGCGCGGGGCGGGGGACCGCTCCAACGCCGGCACGTCGCGCGGCGTGCGCGTGCTCGTGGACGGGATCCCCGAGACGGAGCCCGACGGCCGCACCGCGTTCGACAACCTCGACCTCGCCCTCGCGCAGGGGATAGACGTCGTGCGCAGCAACGGCTCGGCGCTCTGGGGGAACGCCGCCGGCGGCGTCGTCAACGTCTCGACGATGCCGGAGGAGGAGGGCGCGTTCGCCGCCGCGCAGAGCGTCGCCGGCTCGTTCGGCCTGCGGCGCGGCGTCGTCCGCGCCGGCGCGCCGCTCGGCGCCGGGCGGCTGTGGGGGACGCTCACCCGCACCACCGCCGACGGCTGGCGCGCCCACTCCGACGCCCGGCGCACGCTGCTCGGCGCCGGCGTCGTCGCCCCGTTCGGCGCCGACCGCGCGACGACCGTCGGCGTCTACCTCACGGCGGCCGACAACTTCTTCCGCGTGCCCGGCCCCCTCTCGCCCGCCGAGGCGGCCGCCGACCCGCGGCAGGCGAACGCCGTCTACGCGTCGCGCGACGAGCGGCGCCACAACCGGCTCGGCCGGCTCGGCGTGACCGTGGACCACCGCCTCGGCGCCCCCGCCGCCGCAGGCGGCGCGCGCGGCGAGCGGAGCCTCTCGGCGCTCCTCTTCGTGAACCCGAAGTACCTGCAGCGCTCGGAGCGCGGGACGTTCCGCGACTTCACGCGCATCCACGTCGGCGGGAGCACGATGTACCGCGCCGGCGGGCCCGTGCGCGCCGACGTGCGCCACGAGCTGTCGCTGGGCGCCGACGCGGCGCTGCAGGACGGCGCCGTTCTCTTCTACTCGCTCTCCCCCGAGAACGGGCGCGGCACCGAGCTGCGCGACGACAAGGCCGAGGGCGCGGCGAACCTCGGCGTCTTCGCGCAGGAGGAGCTGCAGCTCGGCGAGCGGCTCGTGCTCACCCTCGGCGCGCGCCACGACGCCATCCGCTACGACTACCGCAGCCACCTCGACCCGACGCTCGACGCGGTCAAGACCTTCTCCCGCACGTCGCCCAGGGTCGGCGCCCTCTGGCGCGTCGGCGCCGGGCAGAGCGTCTACGCCAGCGTCGGCGGCGGGATCGAGGCGCCGGCCGGCAACGAGACCGACCCCGCCGGCACTTTCGGCCAGGACACCGTCACCGCGATCAACCCGCTCCTCGAGCCGATCCGCTCGACGACGTACGAGGTGGGAACGAAGCGCGTCGCGACGCGGCTCGAGGGCCCCGTCGTCGGCGCCGCGTACGACGTCGCGCTCTACCTCACGGACGTGCGCAACGAGATCGTCCCCTACCGCGGCGGGCGCTTCTACTTCACCGCCGGCCGCGCGCGCCGCGCCGGCCTCGAGGTGGGCGGCAGTGCGGCGCTCCGCGGCGGGCTCTCGGCGCGCCTCGCCGGCACGCTCTCGCGCAACCGCTACCTGGACTACACCGTGGACTCGGTGCACTACGGCGCGCCCGGCCGAATCGCCGATTACTCGGGGAACCGCGTCGTCGGCGTGCCCGACTGGTTCTGGTCGGCGCAGCTCGCCTGGGCGCCTCCCGCCGCGGCGCGGCTCGGCCTCGAGGGGCGGCTCGGCGCGCAGGGGACGAGCCGCTACTGGGCGGACGACGCGAACCGGATCGCCGTACCCGGCTACACGACGACGTCGGCGACGCTCGCCCTCGGTGCGGCCGCCGGCCGCCGCCGCCTCGCCACGCTGCGCGCCTTCGTCACCGTCGAGAACCTCCTCGACCGCCGCTTCATCGGCTCGGCGTTCCTCAACCCCGACGTCGTCAACGGCGTCCCGCTCGTCTACGAGCCCGGCGCGCCGCAGGCGGTAATCGTGGGGGCGTCGGTGGGACTGTGAGCCAGGCGCGGGAAACCGTCAACCGTTGACGGCCAACGGCCTCTCGCGCACCATCCGTCGCCCCACCGCGTAGTACGCCAGTAGTCCCAGCGCGCCGAACAGGAGCACGATGCCGAACGCGATCGGCTCGTCGGGGCGGTAGGGGATGAACTGGACGACGATGAGCGCGAGGCCGACGGCGCCGACGACGAGGCCCCACTTGAGGGCCGCGTGGAGGCCGGCGTCGGGGTGCGGCGGCGCGGTGATCGCCCGCGCGACTTCGGCCGTGACGCCGGCCGCGATCAGCTGGCGGCGCGTGCGGCCGTCGGAGATGATCTTGGCGACGCCGACGATGGCGATCGTGAGCGCCACGAAGAGCGCGATCGGAACGAGGGTTTCGGTCATGACCAGATCCTCCGGGTCTCGAGGCGGCGGTCCGGAACGACGACGTCCGGCGGCCGAGCGCTAAGCTGGCGATCGGTCGGGCGCCTGTCCAGCGACCGTCGCGGCCGGCTCGGGCGCGGCGTCCTCCTCGTCTTCCGCGGTGCCTGCCGCGCGTCCCTCCGGCGCGAGCTCGCCGGCGCGCGCGAGGGCGATCCGGAAGAGGATCGGGCCGAGCGTCTGGTTGATCGCGAGCACGGCGAGGAAGAGCGTGGCGAGCTGGCCGCCGCGGTTCGGGTAGACCTCGGAGACGACGCGAGCGAGGCCGATCGCCACGCCGGCCTGCGAGACGAGCCCCATCCACACGTAGCGCCCCTCCGCCCGGTGCACGCCCGCCCAGCGCGCGCCGAGCCAAGAGCCGGCCCAGATCCCCGCCATGCGGACGGCGACGATCGGGATGAGCAGCACCCACACCGCGGCCACGTCGGCGAGGGCGATGCCGGCGCCGGCGAGGGCGAAGAAGACGACGAACACCGGCGCCGCCGAGCGCTCCATCGCGTGGCGCAGCGCCGCGCCGTGCGCCTCGGCCGAGAGGTTCTCGGCGGCGAACCCCGCCGTGAGCAGCGTGAGCAGCGTCTCGGTGTGGGCGAGGCGCGCGATCTCGGCGCCGAAGAATGCGACGATGATCGCGAACAGTGCCAGCTCACGCCGCACGAAGCGCAGGTAGAGCGCGATCACCGCGCCGAGCGCCGCGCCGACGACCACCGCGCCGCCGATCTCCCACCCGACGCGCGCCGCCGAGACGGTGGGCGCGTCGGTGCCCACCGGGGGGACGAGCGCCTGGGCGAGGGCGAGCGCGCCGCTGAAGAGCAGCACGACGACGACGTCCGAGACGAGCACGACGCCGAGCGTCGTCCGCGCCACCGGCCCGCGCGCCCCCGTCTCGGTGAGCAGCGCCATCGTCACCGCCGGCGAGTGGATGATGACGATGGACGAGAAGAGAACGCAGAACGCGATCACCGTGGCCATCGGCGCGCCGCGCAGGAAGGGGACGTACTCGCGCAGCGCGAAGATCAGGGCGAAGGAGAGGACGAAGGTCAGCCCCAGCTCGGAGACGAGGATGCGGAGGATCGTCCGCCCGCGGTCGCGCACCTCCTGCCAGCGCAGCTCCGCGCCGGCGAGGAAGGCGATCAGCGCGATGGCGAGCGAGCTGACCGGGGCCAGTTGCTCGCGCGCGCCCTCCCCGACGACGCCGAGCACCGACGGTCCGAAGACGGCCCCGGCGAGCAGGTAGCCGATGATCCGCGGCAGCCGCAGCGAGACGGCGAGCTCGCCGCTCGTGTACGCGGCGAGGATGAGGAAGCCGAACGTGAGCAGCGCCGGCGAGCTTTGCCCCCCGCCGAGCGGCAGGATGAGCGACATGCCGCCGAAGAGGAGGGCGAGGATTATTACGCGGCGCATGGCGAGTGCAGGTAACGGTGCCGCCTCAATCCCCGCCCGCCTCCGTCGCCGCCCGTCGTCGCGCGAGGAGGGGGTCGAGGACGGAGTGGACGAGGCGCGCCGAGACGAAGTCGGTGAGCAGCACCGAGGCGATCGCCGCCGTGAAGACGAAGTAGGGTAGCGTCCCGCCGTCCTGGTAGACGTAGTTGAGCGCGATCGCCAGGGCGAGCCCCCCTTGGCCGACGAGGGCCCGCCCCCAGTCCTTGCCCAGCACCGGCGCGAGGCCGTTCGCCCACCCCGCGAAACGCGCTCCGCCGATCTTCGCCGCCGCGCGCACGGCGAGGAAGAGCAGCACGGGCAGCACCCACGCCCGCGCGCTCGGCCGCCACGCTGCGCCGGCGAAGACGAGGAGCACGAAGTAGAGCGGACGCTCGACGCGGGTGAGGGCGGCGACGATCTCGTCGCGGTTGCGCGACGTGTTGACGAGGATCGCGCCGAAGACGAGCGCCGAGAGGAGCGGCGAGAGTCCGGCGTACGACGCCGCGCCGCTGACGAGGATCACGCCGCCGCCGAGCGAGACGAACAGCCGTTCGGCGTGCCGCTCGTCGCCGACGAAGAGGTGGAAGAGCAGCCCCCCGACGACGCCGATGCCGAGCGTGATCGTCATCCACTCGGTCGGGGTGAGCGGCCGGCCGAGCACGATCACCGGCGTGTGCCAGATGCTCGCCAGCAGCCCGAAGGCGGTAACGGCGAAGACGGCGTTCACCATCGCCGAGACGCGGAGCTGGGTGACCTCGACGCCGCCCTCGCCGAGCCGGCGCGCGCCGATCTCGACCGCGGCCGCCGACGACGCCGTCCCGATCCCAGCCAGCGCCGCCGCTGGCAGCGCGGCCTCGACGAGCGACGTCTCGTAGAGCCAGGCGATCGCGAACGTCTCGGCGAGGAAGACGAGCGCGAACGTGAGGAACGACTCGACGAGCGCCACCCGGTAGGCGATGGACGGCACCTTCACCATCTCGGGGAGCAGGAACTGCACGCCGACGACGGCGCCGATCCAGCCGAGGGCGAGCGTCGTCACGGGCGCCAGGCTCTCGACCGTCTCCGGGGTGAGCACGCCGGCGACGCGCGGCCCGAGGAGAATGCCGAGCAGCAGGTACTCGGCGCCCGAGACGATGAGGTGCTTGCGCCCGAGCCAGTCGAAGGCGACGTGCGCGGCGAGATAGGCCGCGACGACGACGAGGACGAGGACGAGGCCGACGGTCATGCGGTGCCCGCCTGCACGGTCCGGGCCCGGAAGGCGGCTCTCGGCTCTCAGTTCTCGGCACGAGCGGTGAACGGTTGACCGTTGCCGGTACATGGTTCACGGTGACCGTCCACCGTGAACCGCCGACCGTTCACCGTTCACTGCAGTGGCCAAGAGCCGAGAGCCGAGAGCCGAGAGCGCACTGTCTCCGTTCGTCCCCGAAACGGCCGCGGCCGTTTCGAATGCCGCGACCGCCTAACGACCACCGATCCGCGTCGGGCGTGGCGGGTGTGGCACCCGGTTATCTTTTCACGATGTCCCACACCGGCCATGCCCCCGCCCCGGATGCGCGCGGCGCCGCGACGCCCTCCCGCCGCGCGGCGCTCGACGCGGCGCTGCGTCCGTTCGTCCTCGGCACGCATCCCGGCGGGGCGGGCGGGCAGATGACGGTGCGCCGGGTGGCGGAGACGGCGCGCGACGCCGCGGCGGCGGTGCTCCCCGTGCTCGGCGAGCCGCGCCCGTCGGCGGAGCGGGTCCGGCGGATCGTCACGCCCGTCCTCACCTGCCCGTGGGCCGAGTTCGAGACGGCCTACGCCGCGGCGCTCGACGCGATCCTCGCCCTCCCGCCGGCGATCCCGGGCGTGGCCGACCCCGACTGGGACGCGGGGCTGGGGCCGGAGCCGGTCGCCCGCCGCTCCTGGCTCGAGACCGGCCAGCGGTCGTGGACTCCCGGCGACGAGGGCGACGAGGCCCTCGCGCCGGGCGGTACCGCGGGGCGCGTGGCGCGGCGCGGCCGGCGCGCGGTGCTCGTCACCGCGGACGGCCGCCCGGTGCGAGTCCGCGCGCGCTGCGCCTGCGCGGCCGTCGAGCGCGAGGCGCGCCCGCCGGTGCCGTTCGAGCACGTGCACCTGCGGCACGACGGCACCATCCTCGACGTCACCGTGGGGACCGCGTGCGGCGCCTGCCGCGCCCCGGCCGACTGAGCGTGGCGCGCGCCGTCGCCGACCCGGACCGCCTCGCCGCGCTCGACGCGATTGCCCTCCTCGACACGCCCGCCGAGGGCGCCTTCGACCGGCTGACGCGGCTCGCCTCGCGGCTCCTCCGGGCGCCGGTCGCGCTCGTCTCCCTCGTCGCGGGCGACCGGCAGTTCTTCAAGAGCTGCATCGGCCTCGCGGAGCCGTGGGCGAGTGCCCGCGAGACGCCGCTCTCGCACTCCTTCTGCCAGCACGCGGTTGAGCGCCGCGAGCCGCTCCTCATCCGCGACGCGCGCGACCACCCACTCGTGCGCGACAACCCGGCGATCCAGGACCTCGGCGTGATCGCCTACGCCGGCATCCCGCTGGCGATGGCCGACAGCCACGTCCTCGGCAGCTTCTGCGTCATCGACCACGAGCCGCGCCGCTGGACGGTGGACGAAGTCGCGACGCTGCGCGACCTCGCGGCCGCCGCGGTGACCGAGCTCGAGCTCCGCGCCGCGCTGCGCCTCGCCGAGGCGGCGCGCGCCGAGGCGGCCGCGGCGAACCGCGCGAAGGACGACTTCCTCGCCCGTGTCAGCCACGAGCTCCGCACCCCGCTGAGTGGCATCGCGAGCAACGCGCAGATGATGGCGATGGGGCTGTGCGGGCCGGTGACCGAGCAGCAGGAGCGCGCCCTCGGCCGTATCCGCCTCTGCCAGGACCACCTCCTCTCGCTCATCACGCAGCTCCTCGACTTCAAGAAGATCGCCGCCGGCCGCGTGGACTACGCGCTCGTCGCGCTGCCGGCGGGCGAGGCGCTGCGCACGGCGGCGGTGATCGTCGAGTCGCAGCTGCGCGAGGCGGGGATCGCGTTCGAGCGCCCCGAGCCCGACCCCGCGATCACGCTCCGCGCCGATCCCGACAAGCTGCGTCAGGTTCTCGTCAACCTCCTCTCCAACGCCGCCCAGTTCACGCCGGCCGGCGGCACCGTCGCGCTGAGCTGCGACGCCGCGGGCGGCCGGGCGCGCATCCACGTCCGCGACACCGGCATCGGCATCCCGCCCGACCAGCTCGACGCCGTCTTCGAGCCGTTCGTCCGGCTGCGGAGCGAGGGCCGCGGCACGCCCGGCACGGGGCTCGGCCTCGCGATCAGCCGCGACCTCGCGCGGGGCATGGGGGGCGAGCTGTGCGTGGCGAGCGAGGTGGGGCGGGGAAGTACGTTCACGCTTACGATGCCGCTGGCGTGAAGGCAGGGTCTTGGGG
>Ga0307411_10000862_pt1 | contig 11418 bp, 10 predicted proteins | sample DK1Ometagenome_2_FD_203712 | JGI IMG/M metagenome (GOLD analysis project Ga0307411, IMG submission 203712) | Maize rhizosphere microbial communities from greenhouse at UC Davis, California, United States - DK15-O-1 | ecosystem: Host-associated > Plants > Roots > Rhizosphere > Soil | place: USA...
TGTGCATGCATGATCATCTCTCTCACACCAGTTCCGATGAGTCACATGCTCACCACCAGCCGAGTTTGCGGGTCCAGCGCAGCAAGATCAGCGAGATAGCCAGCATGATCAAACACAAGATGATCAACGGTATCCACCTCGTGGAATCGTTGACGATGACATTCATGCCAATCACCGACGACAGCGACGTAATCGGCAACGTGATTGCCGCGATCACGGCGAGCCGCTCGGCGGCGATGGTCATCTTCGTGTCGGTACGCGCACGATAGAACTCGGTGACACCCTGCTGAAACCGCATCTGGGCCGCACTGATACGGGCGACACTCTCATATTGGTCGAGCACATCCTTCATCCGCTCCAGCCCCTCGGGCGGTGCGAACTTGGTCAGCTTGATCGCCCGCCGATAGATCTCGCCACCCTGCTCAGCCATCGTTTTGATCGTCAACAGCTCATGGCGAGCCGCGAAGAGCTCGCTCAGGAACTTCTGCGGATCCTCGTCAACGTCAGCCATGACCCGCTGCTCCATCAGGCCCACCTCGCGGGCAATCTCGTCGACCATGTGCGATTCGCGCCGCGTGATCGAGGAGACAATCGCGTAGCTGAGGCCGAACGGTGAGATGGGCAGCAGACGGCCGCTTTCCATCCTTGCCGCCACTGCCTCCGTCTCGCGCAGCGCCGCCTCCAATGAGACCTTGGGGCTGATAGGGCCGTGCACGGTTACCAGGAAGTCATTCCCAATAAACTGGTCCAACTCGAGATAGTGCACGTGGCCGGCCGCGCCGATCTCAGGTGCGTGCACAACGATGAACACATGGTCCGGATAGACGTGGACTCGCGGAACGTGGCTTCGGGTCTTGCTTCCAGCGATCGCCAGCGGGTGAAACTGGAATTCGTTCGTCAGGGTCGCCTCGGCCTCTTCGCTCCACTCCGGAATGTCGAGCCACAAGAATCCATCGGTGCGCTTCCGCAAGTCCGCTAGCTCTACCACGTCGTGGTTACTCACACCGTCAGAATCAATCCAGCGCAGCATCATTTCCTGTCTTCCCTTCACCTTCTTCGCCTACAACGAGTTTGATCGCTGCAAGCGGGCCGGCAATGAGGGGGGATGAGATCATCCAAGCGCGAACGGTGAATGAGCACTAGATGCTCAAGTGCCGCCCTGCAAGGACGAAAGCCCCAGCCATACCACTCGGGGGCTTTCATTTGTACCGGCGGCTCTCCCGCGGGGACTGAGTTGTGACCTATGTTGATTCAAGATCATCGCCAGCTGGATCTTGGAGCTTGAGTCTTTGACGTCATCGACCGCGTGGCCGTGCGGAGTGCTCGATCTGCACACAAGACGTTGATGATCTTGGCCACCGTGGTCGACACCTGACCGGCTCCAGCATGAAGGGTCGGACCGACTAGATGATCTTGATCATCGGCACGATGGAAAAGGATTGAAGCTTGCCGAGGCGTGGCGTGTGCAAATCACCTGACGGCACGCGGCTACAGCGTAGTTCGAGCGAAACCGGTCGGGGGGGTGCTTGCCGCGCTACCGCCGCCCGCCTGGCACCCGACGATCAGCGAAGACCATTGGTAGTGGGGGCAGTCCGACAATCGCTTCGCCATCAACCAACGACGCACCCCGCCGAACTTCAGTGGTCTGGGCAGATCTGAGCCAGCGGGCCGACCAGAGTCAGGAGCTACCGTGTCGAACGCACGTTATCCATGGACCTCAAGCTGATTCGGACCACCCCGATGGCGGCGGTCGTGACCTGACTATCTCCCTGATCGGCTGCTCGCGCGGCAAGGACGCTGCCGGCATGCCCAGCGAACTCGGCGCCACGCCGCCGGGCGTGTCCGCGAGTGCGGCTGACCAGTTCAACGAGGCCGATGTCATGTTCGCCCGGCTGATGATCCGGCGCCATGCGCAGGCGGTGGCCATGAGCGGCATGGTGCTGCGCATACCGGCGTGCCCCCGAAGTCATGGCGCTCGCCCAGCAGATCAAAGCCAGCCAGCAGCGGAGATCGACCAACTGAACAACTGGCTCGATGCCCGGGGCCGCAAGCAGGTTGACGAGGGCGGTCAGCATCACGGCAGCCACGGCACGATAAATGCAGAGAAGACGCGGCGGCTGGAGACGCCGACGGCCCCGGCTGTATCGCCTCGATTTCTTGCTGCTGTCGCTGGCGATGGTTTCCGCCAGCTGGTGCACCGCCTCCCCTCACAAGAGGAACAAGCGGGATCGCCGGCCACAACGGCCTCTCTCAGGCATCCACATGACTCCCTTCAGCCAGCGTCAAGACCGGGCGTTCGTGCAGCGTCGAGCTGGTCGGAGGGATCAGTGCCGTACCAGGCAACCATGGAATTCGCCATAGCGCCCAGCCGACAACGAGCATGCCAACCGCCATCACCGAGAACGCGCCAGGCGAGCGCGCCACAGGGCCAGCGTCGCCACCGGCACCACCAGCATCGACTGTTGCCACCTGTACGCAGCCTCTGCCAGGCGCCTTCCGTATACCGACCCTTCTACGGTCACCGACTGCTAGAACGGGAATAGTGACGGACGGCGACAAGTCGTCTAGCAGCTGTGTTGGACCGTCCGAGCCGGGGCAGCGCTTACTTGGTGGCGCCACAATTGGTGCTCAAGCGGCTGTCTGTCTATCACCATGTTCCACGGACCCTCCTACGTGCATGCCGCTCCCCGAGGTTCGGCTTCCTGACACCTCCCTCGACGGTGAGTCGATAGCCCGATTACGGCGTTGACATGGGCGGCGGGTAGCTGGTCAGCCGTCATCACGGCTGCTCGGCCGATGTAACGCGCTGCACGAGCGCAGGCTGGTGCAGTCGGGGTTGTTATCCGGCGAGGAGTGTGGCGAGGTTGTCGAAGGCGGCGGTCCATCCGGCCTCGGCGTGGTCGCGGCCGGCGGGGTAGGGTCCGTCGCTGAGCGTCATCCGCGTTTTGGCGCCGTGGTCGTTGAACTCCACGCGGGTGATCGTGGGCTCGTGCATTCCCATCTGTGGCATTGGGTCGGAGCGTAGGACGATCAGTTCCGGCTCCACGAGCTCGACGATCTGGTAGCCGATCGCGAATTCGGCGCCGCTATCGCGCTGAACCATGGTGAGCTCATACCGCCCGCCGACGCGGAGGTCGATGTGGATCTGCTCGCGTGGTGTGTCGAAGTGCTCGGGGCCGTACCACGCCGCCACTTGGTCGGGTTGGGTCCATGCCTTAAACACCTCTTCGCGTGGCGCGTCGAAGATGCGTGTGATCAGGACCTGCTGATCGGCGGCCGCCACGGGCGTCGGTTCATTCATGCTGTTCTCCTGTTCTGTGCAGATGCGTCTCGAGTCGGTCCATCCGGGCCTGCCACGTCGCCTTTCGCGCCAGCATCCACTCCACCGCCTCGTCGAGCGGGTCGGCCTGCAGCCGGCTCGGCCGCCACTGCGCCTCCCGGCCGCGCACGATCAATCCGGCGCGCTCAAGCACCTTAAGATGGCGCGAGATCGCAGGCAGGCTCACCGAGAACGGCTCCGCCAGCTCGTTCACGGTCGCCTCCCCCTCGGCGAGCCGGGTCAGGATCGAGCGGCGCGTCGGATCGGCGAGAGCGGCGAACGTGAAGCTGAGCTGATCGATTGACACTTAACCCTCCATTTAATTAACAGTTTCATTAAATACTGCGCGCCTGTGGAACGCAACCCAGGCTGGGTCACTGCGGCTCTAGTGCGAGCCTGCGCGTCCGAGACGGTTCCGCACGTTACTGGGTAATGATCAGGTGGGTATCACAGCGAGGCGTCGCTGAGAGTGCTATGGGGCGAATCGCGTCAGAAGCGGGCGGCGTGACTATCCCCGTGCGCGGCGTTCGCTCTCGGTCTTGATCGCGGCCATAGAGTCGCGGACCGTCTGCACCCAGCTGCGGGCGACCAGGTCGCCCCAGGCCTGGCCGAGTCGCCAAAGGTCGGTGCCGAGCTCACCGCTGTAGCTGAGCCGGGTCCCCTCGGCGGTCTCGTCGAAGCCGAAGGTCTCGATCACGTGCGGCACCGGGCCGCGGAGCAGCCGGAAGCCCATCCGACTCGGCGGGTCCAGCGTGACGGTCTCGACGGTGACAGCTGTCAAACCGGATCCGACAGCGCTGCGGTGCGCGGCGAGCACCATCTGACCAGCGCGTTCGAGGATCTCGACTTTCTCACCCATGGCCCGCGGCTGTCGATCGGCGTACGGAGCGGCAGCGGCGGCGAAGACAGTCTTGCGGGGTGCAGCAATGTTGAGGTGGAGGGGGCCGAGGGGCCGGGTCCGGCGGCCGATGCCCAAGTCGAGGGTGAGTCTGCCGGTGACCACGCCGATGTACGCACCGGTAGCCGCTGCGCCAGCGAGGGCAGCGCAGCTGGTGGCAACCAGCAGCCGGTTCATGCCCGAGGCTTCTCGGCGACGACGAGCACGCCTATGAGCATGCCATTCAGCACCGCTGCACAATACCCCGCAGCGGGCGGATGCGGTGAGGTCAAATAGCGGCGGCTGACTGAGATACGCGCGGTCCTGCCGCAGCCGTGCCTCGAGCCTCTTCCAGGTGGCCGCCGCGGTCGTCGCCCTGCGCATCAACGAACACACCAGGGGAAAGAGCCTCACCGAACGAGACCAAGCGTGCACGGGCACCGGATATACAAGCTGTATCCCGGCAGGTGTCGTGATCATTCCATGTCACTCTGAAATGACCTCGCGTACAAACGAGTGGCGCGCTTGATGCGGCTTGTTGGCGTGCGCCGGGTGCATCGCCGCCGCTGGCAGGCGCTTCCAGCCCGCCAGGCGATCTGGGAAGACCAAGGCGGTGGAGGCGGCCACCCTGACGGTTGCTCTCGCGATGCCTAGCGCCGCCAGATGGGGATCTACGGCCGATCCGACTTGTCACCGGGTCGGTTCTGCATCGCTGGCCGATGGTTGGGGCTGCGGCTCAGTCGGTTCGGTGGTGATCTCGTCACTTTCCTGCCCTGAGGTGGCGTTCAGGTCGGAAGGCTCGGGCTGGGCGCTGGCTGAATCGGTCGGTTCGTCGACTCCAAGGCTGCTGGTCCCGGTCGCCTCGGGCTGCTGTGTAGACGTGTCCGACGCCTCGGGCTGCTGCGTGGAAGTGTCCGACGCCTGCGGCCCCGGTGTCGAGGACTGGTCGGACGACTGGTCCTCGGTGGCGGATGCTGACGTGGTCGAGTGCGGGTCTTGGCCCAGACCCTGGTCCTGTTCGATGATGTCAAGCAATTGCTGCTCAAAGTTGGTAAGGGTGAGCCCGGATATCGGCGAAGGGGAGGCCATCAAGTGAGTCGCCGAACGCCGCGATCTCACTCCACAACGCCTCGACCTGAGCGCGCGCCTCGTCAGTGAGGGGACGGTCGACCGTCACAACGAGTTGCTGAGCAAGCGCCAGCGTTACGCAGGAGACACAGTTGTAATTGATCGCCGCTGCCAGGTTCTCAGGCGCGATCGCGTTGCTCTGGCCTACGACGATCACCACCTGAAAGGCCACGGCGACGGTCTTGCAGTCCACACAGCTGTCCAGCTCGTACGCCGAATTGGCGCTGTTCACCTCGCCCTCAGCCCACACCAGCGCGAACACCACGTCATAGACGACCCCGCCATCTTGGGTGTTGACCGCTATCGCCTGGCTGTCATCCTGTCCAGGCGCTGCCGGCCGGTTGAATGGGAAGACCCAGGTCTGCACAGTTCCGGGCGTGTCGACGGCCCCCGTGACGCCCGCGGTGGACAGCCCGCGGGCCAGTTCCCGGCGTGTCGACGGCCCCCGTGGCGCCCCCGGTGGGGACAGCCCGCGGGCCAGTTCCCGGCGTGTCGACGGCCCCCGTGGCGCCCCCGGTGGGGACAACTCCGGGCCTTCCGTGCGCGGCACCAGCACGACCGACAGCGCAGGCCGCTCGGCGGTCGGCACCGGTTCCGAGGCGGGCCAGAGGACTGTGGCCCGTGCGGCCCGCCCCTCGCGGAGACCCGCGGGGAGCATCGCCGCGGGCACTGCGTCGCTCAGTGCCCCCCGCTCGTAGGGCTGGATCGGTCGATACCGGTTCTCCTGAGGCCACCACAGCCATCCCAGTCCGGCGAGCAGGGCAACGGCCAGCAGCCCGGCGACCGCCCGTCGGCCCGGCCGGGCCTCGGTGCTGCGCCAGACCAGTGTCGCGATCTGGTGGATCGCTCGGAGGAGCACGTACGCGATCCCGAGGACTGGCAACGCGATCGCCGCAATCGAAAGCACTTCGACCGCGACGGCGGCACCGTCGCCGGCTGCTGACGCCGCCACCAGCTCACCGTATTGGAGACGTATGGCATCCCAGGCCGTGCCCGCCACCCGAGGAAAGGTGACCACCATCAGCACCAGGGTGGCGATCAGCAGCGGTACGACGATCACCACCCAGGTTGTGATCACCCCACGAGCCCACGGCTTGAGCACCTGGTTCTCAGGTTTGCGCCAGTTCTGCGGCAGCAGTCCGGAAAGGGTCGGCTTGATCCGCGCGAAGAGGTCTGGGACCCCGGTCAGGTCGGCCAACACGTGATAGCCATCGAATGGCAGCAGTGGAGCGAGTTGTCGGACCATTTGCAGGATCTGGGTGGCGATGATTATCAGCCAGGCGTCCCAGCGTGAAACCCACCAAATCCCGAACGTGACGACCGCGACGATCGCATTGAAGTACAGCCCGCCGAGGTCAGTGCGCACCCGACCGGCCCGAGCGAGGCGGTAGCTGTCGGTGACGTCGGTGTAGAAGGCCGGCCAGATCAGGTAGAGACCTGCGCCCATGACTCCCGGCGTGGCGCCGCCGTAGCGGGCGGCGGCCGAGTGCCCGAACTCGTGGAAGCCGCCCGACAGGATCGTCAGGGCGAAGACGGCCAGCAACAGACCCGGCTGGTAGAACGCCTGATGGGCACCGGAGGCCAGTCCTTTGGTGAAGAGCACCCACCAGCAGACGGCGGCGAAGGCGGCGAGCATCGGCAGCACGACCACCGGGTGAAACAAGACCGCAAAGGGAGCGGTGATGCGCCGCGTATGCTCCGGCTTGCTGACGACATAGCGGAAGCGCAGCCCAAGCAGCGGATCTGCCTTTTTGGTCTCCGGCTGGGAACCGTCGGCGCGACGGAGCAGCCCAAGGGGCAGCAGTTGCGTCTGCATTAGGGTCTCGATGTTGTCCTCAGAGACCGTCTTACCGTACGCAGTGCTGACCTCGGCGGCAATCTCTCCGGTCGTCCGTTGTCCGTCGATGGCGCTCAGCACGAGATGCAGCAGCTGGGTCAACTGGACGACCTGGCCGTCGGCGCGTCTTACCAGCGCGGGCGGCGTACGGTATCCCGATCCCTGCGATTGGGAAATCAGCTCGACGCCGTCCGCTCGTGCGGGGACGACGGCCGGACCGGGCGCAGCGACGCCCGACCCCACCGAGATCCGGCCAGGGGTCATGGGAGGTACTGACTATTGATTGACGGCGGACTCTTGGTCGGCGTTCGCCTCAGCCGAGCCCTGGTTGCTGTCGGACTCTTGATCGGCGTTCGGCTCAGCCGAGCCCTGGTTGCTGTCGGACTCTTGATCGGCGTTCGGCTCGGCCGAGCCCTGGTTGATGTCGGACTCTCGATCGGCGTTCGCCTCAGCCGAACCCTGGATATTCTGGTAGATCACAGCATCCTGATCGGCGACCGCGGTTGCTTCTGAATCGACCGATCCCACGTTGGCCGCGACCGCCGCGTCGATCGGGGCAGCCACGTTGGCGTTGGCGGCCACGGCACCGTTCACCGGGGCCCCGAGGTCAGCGTCCGCGGCGAGGTAACGTCGACGTTCAATAGATCGCCGTCGAGGGCGTCGGTGGTACCGTCGACGGTCTGGTCGACGCCGGGTACCGCGTCGGTGGCGCCACCGACTGCCTCCCCGACGCCGGATGGCGCCGAGCCGCTGGCATCCGCCGTGGTCCCGGCCGCAGCTGCGTCCCCCAAATCCGGCCCGCTGCCCTGATCGAACTCGCTGTCCTGTTCCGCGTTGGCGATCGCCTCAGCGTCGATGCCCTGGTCGATGATGACGCCCCGGTCCGCCAGAGCCTGCGCCGTCGAGCCCGACGAGAGCGCGTTCGCGGCAACCGCAGCATCGATCGGTGCTGCGACATTGGCGTTGGCAGCCACGGCCAGGTCAATCGGAGCGGCGACGGCGAGGTCGAGATCGAGGTCTGCGTTGAGATCAAGTAGGGAGACCACCTCTTTGTCGGGTAGGTCTCTGCAGGGATTCCTGCGGCAAGTCAGAGAAGTCATCGTGTCGACAACCTCTGCGGCGGATACAGACAGAGTGCGAGAGCAGAAACCGCACACGCGGATCCCGGTCTTGCAGGCTGTCCTTGAGTCAATGTGCGCCAAGGCCGAGGGCTGACGCTCAGCACTCCCACCGGGCCCGACCCACAAGGCAGCGCTAGAGCTTCCGTTGGGCACGGTGCCGCAGGCGGACCCTCCAGCGGGCCAGGGCTCCCGAAGTTGGGCGAGCCGCAAGGTAGGAGATCTTGACAGGATGCGCTACCGGAGAAGTTGGTAGCGCTGTGCAACCATGCGGAATGCGGCATGTCCGTGCACTTCGCGCCGCTGGTCGCGAGTTGCCGTTTGTAAGGGCCTGAGCCCTCAGTCGGTGCGCACCACCGATGATTTTGGGGGTGTGCGAGGGTCTGATCTGCCGTACCCGAACGAAGGAGGAACCATGGGCAAGGTCATCGCAGCCATCACGACCTCGGTCGACGGTTACATCGTGGGGCCGAAGGACGGGCCGGAGCACGGCCTCGGCATCGGGGGCGAGCGCCTCCACTACTGGGTGATGGGTGGCCCGTGGACGTACGCCGATGACGGCCACGACACCAAAGGCATGCACGGCGCGGACCGGGAGTACTACGAGTCGATCACCGACGGACTTGGCTGCGGGATCGTCGGCCGCAACATGTACGACGCCGCCGGCGCCTGGGGCGGCACCAACCCATTCCCCGGCACGTTGATTGTGCTGACCCACCGCACCGTGGACCAGCCCGATCCAAGTACGGGCTTCCTGTTCGTTGACGGCTTCAACGCCGCGCTGATGAAGGCGCGTGAGCTCGCCGGCGACAGTGGGGTCTCCCTCGGTGGTGGCGCCGACCTGATCCGCCAGGGTCTCGCGGCGGCGGTAGTCGACGAGCTCGCGATCTCCACCGCACCGGTCGTGCTGGGCGGCGGGAAGCGGCTGTTCGAGGGATTCGAGCAGGATATCGACCTCGAGGTGCTCGCCACTTGGAGTTCGCAGTACGCCACCCACGTGCGGTACGCCGTCAGGCGGGCCGGGCAGGAGTCCGCCGCGCGATGACGACCGCCCGGTTACGCCACGACGCGATGCCAAAGAGAACCCTCTAGCGGCACAACACGCGTGTCGTGAGTGGACGGGATTGTGGCGTGGATTATGAACAATATGCAACCGGTGGGCGGTGCCAGCCTACCGGCCGCTGACCCACCTGGAGGTGTCGGCATGCAGGTGCGGCTACTCCGACCTCGACGGATCCGAACCGAGGGGGCGGCAGTACCAGAACGACATCGTCATCGTGGGTGGCCGGGTGCGGAAACGTAAGAAGGAGCCGTCGAAGCCATACCGCGATGAGTTCGGGCATACTCCTCTGTCCGCTGACGAGGAGCTCCCTGGGGCGGAGGCCGGCTGAACACTCCACCGGCGCTCAGGTTCGCTACCGATCATGCCCAGGTTCTCGAGGAGGCTCGTCGTCGGAGCATAGACCTCACTGCCCTCCCCACACAGGACGCGTGTCGGCTGATTACCAACCTCGACCGTGATGAGGTTTACTCCGTGCTTAAGATCACCTGCTGACGGGCACCGCGTCCACTCGTCAGGCCGGCCTGCTTGTCTCAGGCCTACTGTTGGTGCTCGGCTTCTGACTCAAGCGCTGCCGTTCCGGCCGCCCGCCACAGGCACAGGGCCACAAGCAGGAGCCACACGATGAACAGGCCCACGCCGAATAGCGACGAGGTGCCCTCTATCGTCCGGCCGAGGACGCTGGACATAGAGCCGAGCACGAACACGCCGGCGGCGAGGAGCCCCGCGACACCCAACCAGATGGGCAGTAGCCGGGTGCGCAGTCCGGCGAGAGAGAGCGCCACGGTGAGCGCGGTGATGGTCCAGACGATCGGGATCCGACCCTGCAGCTGGTTCAGTGCCAGCACTGCCGAGTGATCGCCTGCATCGGCCACGCCGACGAGCGCGGTCTCGGCCGCCTGGGAGATGAAACCCATCGCGACGAACACCGCCCCGCTCACCGTGACGGCGGTGGCGAGAATGTCTCGACCGGCTTGCCGGATCAGGGATGTGAAGGCGGCAATGAACACGATCACAGCCAGCAGCGCCAAGCCGACCGCGACCTCGCTGGCCAGCAACGCCGACCGGTGCGCAACGTTGAACGCCGAGATCTCCGCCGGTGTAGCGTCATCGGGTCCGAGTCCCTGCAACAGCCGATGCACGATGTAGAGAACGTCAAAGACCAGCGCCCGCAGCGCCGCCGTACGCAGCGCCCACGCGGAATTCTCGACGACATCGATTGTCATGCCGATCATCATCAAGCAGACGCGGAGATACGCTCAGCCATCCCACGCTCTGTACCCGGGTCTTCATCTGCATCATGTTGTGAATAGATCCGGCTCCAAGACCAAACTCATCGACAAACTCACGACCGCGGCACTCGATGCCAACCTGTGCCGCAGGTGAACGTTGGATGGTCCCAGCGTTAGCGTCAAATTTGTGAGATCACGACCGACGGCAGAGGCAACGGCGAGTGCCCTACGGGTGATCATGTTGGACCGCCGCCTAGGTCCCCCAATCGAAGTGCTGGTCGGTGAACCATCTGGAGCCGGTTACGACGGGCTCTGCAGCTGGGTCTCAAGCCAGTCGAACATCCGGTTCTCGGTGAGGCGCCCGGATATGCTGACAGCGGATGAGGGGTCCTTACCTGGGCGGTAAAGCCGACCATTTCGGCTCTGCCAGTCAACAGTGCGGCGGTTTGCTCGGGATGACCAGACCAGACCCTTTCGGGTCTCAGCGGCCCAAGGTCCACGCCCCCGGCTGCGTCACTGGCTGCATCATCATCGAAGATCTCACACTCAAGCCCGCCATGAAGCTCGATCGCGCAACACCGACGTTGGCGCACTAGCTCAAGCTAGAGAGGATCAACATGGCCCGCCAGATCTCCCTCATTATCGTAGGCGCAGGCGACCGCGGGCAGTTGTATGCCGACCTTGCCGCCCGCGATCCTCGTGTTCGCATCGCCGCCGTGGCTGACCCCGACGAACGCCGCCGGACCACCCTCGCAGAGCGGCACGCCGTGCCATCAACGCGCCGGTATTCGCATTGGCGAGACCTCATCGAGCAGCCCCGGATCGCCGACGCCGCCGTGATCGCGAC
>Ga0307411_10000863_pt1 | contig 11418 bp, 10 predicted proteins | sample DK1Ometagenome_2_FD_203712 | JGI IMG/M metagenome (GOLD analysis project Ga0307411, IMG submission 203712) | Maize rhizosphere microbial communities from greenhouse at UC Davis, California, United States - DK15-O-1 | ecosystem: Host-associated > Plants > Roots > Rhizosphere > Soil | place: USA...
CCGCCTGGCGCGAACGCGAGCTGCTCGCCGGCCAGCGCGTGGCGCTCGCGCTCACCGGCGGCAACGTGGACAGCGCACTGTTTGCCGACGTGCTCGCGCGCCGCCGGTAACGAGGCCGGGCCATGACGATCGACCCCCTGACTTTCGGCACCGTCGCCGGCGTGAAGCTCCATGTCATCGACTGACGGCACGCCGGGTTACGAAATTTCCACCGATCCTGCGCGACTCGACGTGGGCGCGATGCACGCCTATCTCACGGGTTCGTACTGGTCGCCCGGCATTCCCTTCGCCACGGTGGAGCGCGCGGCGCGCAACTCGCTGTGCTTCGGCCTCTACGTGCGCGCCACCGGCAGGCAGGTCGGACTGGCGCGCGTGGTCACCGACCACGCCACGTTTGCCTACCTGTGCGATGTCTACGTGCTGGAAGAGCATCGCGGCCGTGGCCTCGGCAAATTCCTGATGCGTACCGTGATGGCCCATCCCGCGCTCGCCGGCGCGCGCCGGACCATGCTGGGCACACGGGACGCGCATGGGCTGTACGCGCAATACGGTTTCCGCCCACCACCCGACGACGGCGTGCTGATGCAGATCCTGCGCCCCGACATGTACCGGATCGCCGCGACTGCCTGAGCGGGTGCGCCGTATACTGCGGTGCATGAAGAGTTTCCGACGCGCACCACGCAGTGCGCTGGCCACCGCGGCCCTCGCCCTCGCTGCCTGCGGCAGCATGCCGACGCGCGAGAAGCCCTTGTCCGAAGTGGTGGCGGTGACCGCACCCGTGCTGGCGCCCGGCGTCGAAGGCAACTCCGACAAGCTCTTCGTGGTGCTCACCTTCTCCGGCGGCGGCAAACGCGCCGCGGCGTTCTCGTACGGCGTTCTCGAGGCACTGCGCGACATCAGGGTGACCACGGCCGACGGCGACCGGCGCGCCCTGCTCGACGAGATCGATCTCATCTCGGCGGTCTCCGGAGGCGCGTTCACGGCCGCGTACTACGCCCTGCACGGGCACGAAACCTTCGAGAGTTACGCGCCGCGCTTCCTGAACCACGACACGGAGAAAGACCTGTGGCACAAGGTGCTGGCGCCGGCGAGCTGGGGCCGGCTGGCCCGGGACGAAGTCAGCCGCAGCGATCTCGAGGTCGAGTACTTCGATCGCGAGCTGTTCCGCGGCGCCAGCGTGTACGACGTCATGACGCGATCGCCACGCGTGATCATCACGGCCACGGACCTGGTGCGCGCCAAGCCGTTCTCGTTCACGCGCGAGCAGCTCAACGGCGTGTGCGTGGATCCGCGGAGCGTGCCGGTGGCGCGCGCGGTGTTCGCCTCCGCCGCCACACCCATCTACTTCGCGCCCCTGGTCATGCAGACCTTCGCCGGCCGGTGTGGCTACCAGCCCCCGGAGATCGCCGGCGTGCCGCTCGACAGCATCGACGACGTGTATCGCCGCGAACGCGCCGAGCGCCTGCTGTCGTTCCTCGACAGCGAGCATTATCCCTACCTGCACCTGGCCGACGGCGCCTTCGCCGACAACCTCGGCGCGCGCGCCATCCTCGACGAGGTGGCGCTGGGCGACAACGTCACCGACGCGCTGCGCCGCAATGGCTTCGCGCGCGCGCGCCGCATGCTGTTCGTGGTCGTGGATGCGCGCACCGGCTTCGACCGGCGCTACGCTCAGGTGCGGGAGCCGCTGGGCATCAAGAAGGTCATGGATGCCGTGGTCAGCGCCACGTTCAACCGCTACAGCTTCGAGACCATGAACCTGATGCGGCAGCGCGTGAAGCGCTGGGAGAACGAGGTGCGCAGCACGCGCTGCAAGTCCTCGCTGGTCATTCCGGATTGCGAGAAGTTCGACATCGACCTGGTGGAGCTGTCGTTCGACCGCGTCAAGGACCCGGTGGAGCACCAGTACCTCGACCGCATTCCGACGGCGTTCACGCTCTCCTCGGAAGAGATCATCCGGTTGCGGCGCGCCGCGCACCTGCTGGTCGAGGAATCCCCGGAGATGCGCAACTTCATCGAGCACTCGGGGCCGAGCGCGGCAGCGCCGCAGCCGTAAGCTTTTGCCGACACGGCCATAAGTGGTTTTCCCGATGTTTTGCAGGAATGCATGCGCCACCCTCCGGCCATGCAGCCCATCCGCCGCATCCTGGTGGCCATCAAGAATCCCGCCGCGCGTTCCCTGCCCGCGCTCAACAAGGCCGCGCAGATCGCCAAGGGTCTCGGCGCGCAGCTGACGCTGTTTCACGATATCGCCACGCCGCTGTACGCGGAGGCGCTGCAGGGACGCGACGTCGATCTGCGGTCGTGGCAACGCGAAGTGCAGACCGCGCGGCGCGAGCAGCTGGAAAAAGTCGCCGCGCGGGTGCGCAAGCACGGCATCGACGTCGATGTGGCCGCCGACTGGGACTTTCCGCCGTACGAAGCCATCATCCGCAAGGCGCAGCGCATCTCCGCCGACCTGCTGGTGGTCGAGAATCATCACGGCACGGGCAAACATCCGGCGCGCTGGCTGCTGTCGTATACGGACTGGGAGCTGTTGCGGCTGTGCCCGATCCCGGTATTGCTGGTCAAGAACCGGCGGCTGTACCACCGGCCGCGGGTGCTGGCCGCCATCGATCCTTCGCACGTGCACGCCAAGCCGTCGAACCTCGACCGGCAGATCCTGCGTGCCGGCGCGCAGCTGGTGCACGCATTGCACGGCGAGTTGCACGCGCTGCACGCGATGCTGCCGCCCATTCCGGCGGTACCTGCGATGCCGGATGGTCCCCTGGTGGACATCGGCGCCGAGCGCGGGCTGATCGAGGAGGCCGCGCGCCGCAAGATGGCGCGCGCGGTCGATGGCTTCGACGTGAAGCTCAGCCACTGCCATCTCGTCGAAGGCCGGGCCAACGAGGTGATTCCACGGACCGCGCGGCGCGAACGCTGTTCCATCGTCGCCATGGGCGTGGTGTCGCGCTCCGGGCTCAGGCGGTTTTTCATCGGCAACACCGCGGAGTTCGTCATGGACGCCGTGACCGCCGACATCCTGGTGGTCAAGCCGCCGGACTTCGATTCGCGCGTGCCGCGCACGGGCCGCGGCGTGCAGATCCTGTCGATGCCCATCCTCGCCGGCTGATCCGCTGAATGGCGCACGCAGCTTACATATTGCGGCGGGGCAATCCGCTCATCCAAACCCCGAAAGGACTCGACTGATGCCAAGAGAGAAGAATCCGGAATCCGAGAAGAAGCGCGCCCCTCGCCGCCGCGCGGCCGCCACCGTGCCGACGGCGGAGCCGTCGGCGACGGCAACGCAGCCGAATTTCGTCGATCCGCAGCAGCGGGCGATGCTGATTGCCCGCGCGGCCTACTACCGGGCGATGGACCGGGGCTTCGCGCCCGGCAACGAGGTCGCCGACTGGCTGGCTGCCGAGGCCGAAGTTGACGCCGAACTGCTGCGGGGAACGGCCGGCTCCTAACAGAGTTCTTTGCCCCGGGCGCAAGGAGTATCGTTGCGCGACATGGGGGGGCCGACTTCCGACGTGCTGGCGTTGCTCGACGCCACGTTCGACGCCGTCGTGATCATGGATGATCGCGGACGGATCTCTGCGTTCAATCGTTCCGCGGAGGAGATGTTCGGTTACCGCGCGGCGGACGCGCTCGGCCGCAACGTCAGCATGCTGATGACCAGCGCCGACCGCATGGCGCACGACGATCACCTGCGGCGGTACCTGGGTGGCGGCGAGCCGCACATCCTCGGCAAGGGACGCGACGTGCGCGTTCGCCACCGCGACGGCAGCGAGTTCTCGGTGTTCCTGTCGGTGGGGCGCATCCCGAACAGCAATCCGCCGCAGTTCGTCGGTTACCTGCACGACAACACGCTGCGCCGCAAGGCGCTGGCCACGCTCGAGCGGGAGCGGCAGCTCAACCGCCTGTACCTCGACCTGGCGCAGGTCATGCTGGTGGCGACCAATCGCGCCGGCGCCGTGCAGCTCGTCAACCAGCGCGCGCTGCGCGTGTTGCGGGTCGACGCCGCCCAGATCATCGACAGCAGCTGGGTGGATGGTTGCGTCGCGCCCGAGGATCGCGGCGTGGCGCGCAATTCGTTCCGCGCGCTGCTCATGAGCGGCAGCGACGAGCCGCAGAGCTGCGAATACCACGTGCGCGCATCGGATGGTGAGGACCGCTTCATCACCTGGCGCGGCGTCGCCCTGCGCGACGCGAACAACGTGGCCACCGGCGTGATGCTCTCGGGCGAGGACATCACCGACCAGCGGCGTGCCGAGACCGAGGCACATCGCGCGCTCGAAAGAATGAACAACGTGTCGCGGCTCGCGACCATGGGCGAGATGGCCGCCGGGATCTCGCACGAGCTCAACCAGCCGCTGGCCGCGATCGCCAACTACGCGCAGGCCTGCGCGCGCCTGCTGCGCATGCCAAGCGCCGACATGCCGGAGATCTCCGGCGCGCTCGAACAGATTTCCGGCCAGGCATTGCGCGCCGGTGAAATCATCCGGCGCATCCGTTCGCTGGTACGCAACGAGGACGTGCGGCGCGAGTCGCAGGACATCAACGACCTGATACGCGAAGTGCACACGCTGCTGGCCAGCGACGCGCGCGTGCACGACGGCCGGCTCGAGCTCGATCTGGCGCCGGTGCTGCCCAGGGTCACCGTCGATGGCGTGCAGATACAGCAGGTGCTGATGAATCTCGTGCACAACGCCTTCGAGGCGCAGGGCACGGACGCCGCGCGCAGCGAGCTCGCGCGCATCGGGAACAACGGCGCAGCCTTCGAGGTGCGCATCGCCACCCGGCCCACCGACGCCGGCGACGTGGAAGTCTCGGTCAGTGATCTCGGGCCGGGACTCGCGGGCGAAGTCGAGCAGAAGATCTTCGAGCCGTTCTTCACGACCAAGCAGACGGGCACCGGGCTCGGCCTGGCGATCAGTCGATCCATCATCAAGGCGCACGACGCGCGGCTGGGTTATCGCGCCAACCAGCCGCACGGCGCCTGTTTCTACTTCGTGCTGCCGGCGCATACGGAGATGCCGAGATGAAAGACCTGCCGCAGATCGTGTACGTGGTCGACGACGACGACGCCGTGCGCGACTCGTTACGCCTGCTGCTGAAATCGGCCAACATCGCCTGCGAGGTGCACGGGGCCGCGCAGGAATTCCTGTCCGGCTACGACCCCGTGCAACCCGGTTGCCTGGTGCTGGACGTGCGCATGCCGGGCATGAGCGGGCTCGAGATGCAGCAGGAACTGAACCTGCGCGGCGCGACCATCCCGGTGATCTTCATCACCGGTCACGGCGACATCCCGATGGCCGTGGAAGCCATGCAGCACGGCGCATTCGATTTCCTGCAGAAGCCCTTCCGCGACCAGGAACTGCTCGACCGCGTGCAACGGGCCCTGATCAGGGACACCGAGAATCGCGCGCGCCTTCGGCACACGGATCGCATCAGGGAACGGTTGGCCACGCTGAGCCCGCGCGAACGCGAAGTTCTCGATCTCGTCACGCAAGGCAAGGCAAACAAGATGGTTGCGGGAGATCTCGGCGTGAGCCAGAGAACCGTGGAGATCCATCGTGCACATGTAATGCAAAAAATGGAGGCCGGTTCTCTCGCCGAACTGGTGCGCATGATGATGGCCGTGGCGCCACATCGGTGACGGCACACGAACAAGTACGTATTTGAGCGTGCGCGTCGCGGTGCAATGCTGCGCGCGCGATGGCGGGGTCAAACGACAACGACGGTGCCGCGTTGGACGGCACCACCCGGCGGGCGCGCATCATCCTGGTCGCCGGTCAATCCTCGCAGCGCACGCGCGAGGTCCTCGACACGCTGCGCGGCTTCACCAATGTCATCTGGCCGCCATCGCTCGAAGCGGCGCTCGCACAGGCCGGCTCCAATGACGTTGCCTGCCTGGTGATCGCCGACGACCTGCGCGAGGAATCCATCGACGAGTTCCTGCAGGAAGCGCGCGAGTTGCAGCGCAACCTGCCGATATTCGTGATCACCGATCCGGACGACGTCGCCGAGGCGGTGTCCGCGATGCGCCACGGTGCCACCGCTGTCATCGAGATTCCGCCGTCATACGCAGCGTTGCGTGAAGAAGTGGCACGCGCCATCCAGTAGTACGGTAGCGCTCACACGAATTCTTCATCACCGCTTCACGCGGCGCTCATGTTCACGCGGTAAAACTCGTCTGCCGTCGATCCGACACCGCGCGTAGGAATCGTCCGTATTGACGGGATTTGTCGTGAAGCGAAGACTTCTCCGACAGAACAAACGTACAACTCATCGTCCGCGGAGCGCTCCATGTCAGCCCAACTCGCCACCGTCGTTCCGCTGCTGCCCGAACCGGCCGCCCGAGGGCTGATCCTGCACGTCGACGATGACGACCAGCTGCGTCGATCCACCGGAATGCTGCTGCGCTCCGCCGGATTCGAGACCCGCGAGGCCATGTGCGGCGAGGATGCGCTGGCGCAGGTCGAGGCGCTGCGCGGCAGGCTCGACGTGCTGATCGTGGACTACGATCTCGGCGCGGGCCTCACCGGCACCGAGGTCGCCGAGAACTTCGCCAGGTTGTTAGGCCATGCGGTACCGACGGTGATGCTGACCGGCGATCCGGCGAATGCCGAGGTCCCGTGGCTGGCCGACGCGCCGGTGTGGGTGGCGCGCAAGCCGTTGCCGGCCGAGACGCTGCTCGCGGCACTGCCTCCGCTGGTGGCGTTTCGCCGCGCGGTGGCCGCGACCTCGCCCCGCTAGTCAGCCCTTCTTGTAGAGGGGCAGTACGCGCGGCATCTTCTTCTCGATGTCCTTGATGCGTTCCTTCGGCTCGGGATGCGTGCTGAGGAATTTCGGCGTGCCGCCGCTCCCGGCCGCGTTCGCCATCTTGTTCCACAACGTGACGGCCGCGCGCGGATCGTAGCCGGCGCGCGCCATGAGCTCGAGGCCGATGGTGTCGGCTTCGGATTCCTGGTCGCGGCTGAACGGCAGCTGGAAAGTCACGTCCGCGACCATGTTGGCGATGCTGGCCGCGCCCTCGCCCACGCCGGTCACCGCGGCGGCGCCCGACAGGACCAGCTGCTGCGCGTACGCACGCGACACGCGTTCGCGCGTGTGCTCGCGCAGGGCGTGCGCGATTTCGTGCCCGATCACCGTGGCGAGCTCGGCGTCGGTGGTGTCCAGCTTTTCGATGAGCCCCGAGTACACCATGATGCGGCCGCCCGGCATGCAGTAGGCGTTCAGCTCATCGGTCTTCTGCACGTGGAATTCCCAGTTCCAGCTCGCCGCGTCGGCGCGGAACGTGGGCGTCTGCGCGACGATGCGCTTGGCGATCGTGGTCACGCGCGCGAGTTGCGCCTTGTCCGTGTCGAGCACGCCCTTGTCCCGCGCAGCCTTGAGCTCGGCGGCGTACGCCTGGGCCGCGCCCTGCTCGATGGTCGCGTTGTCCACCAGCATCTGTTGCTTGCGATTCACGCCGACGGCTCCGGCGCTGGTGGTCTTGACGGTTTCGCATCCAAGGGAGAAGAACGTCGCCGCGATGCAGGCGGCCAGGATTGTTTTTTTCATGGCGCGCAATCTGACGTCCGGCTGCCCAAATTGCAACGTGGCGCTCCGCCCACCTCCGTGTTGGGCCGCGGAGGATCGCCGGTCGGATTCGTCCGACGTCTCGCGCCCCCGCGGTAGTTTGGTGGCGCGCGGTTTCGGGCAGATCACCAGGAACCGTGCATCGTGGTCAAACTACCTGTGCGAGCGCTAACATGAAAACGCGCGCTGCCGTGTCTGCAGCGTGCACGGGGACGCGCTCCGGCCGGTGCTCGCGGCGCATTCTCCGGCGCCGCGAAGCGGCTGGATGTTAGGCCTGTGACCCGTGTCGCAAAACGTCGCGGCAAACAAACAGCGGCAACCAGCGAAACAGGCATTCCTGGCCCCGAAATTCGCGCTTTTTCCTTTTTGCTTCAGCCAGTTAGGAGAATCCGGGGTGGCGGGGTTGTCACCGGTGTCATTTCTGTGGGATAAAGCGCGTCACCGGCTCCGAGTCGCGAGCCGGCTCAATTCCCGCTCCGGCAATTGCTGCGCCGGAGCCGCCAATCTGGAGGGGCGAGCCATGTCCAATTCAATCAGGTCTGTCGGAAAAACCACGGAGATCTCCCGCGCCGTATCGCTGGCTATTGCCGCGGCGCTGGTCGGGTTTTCGGCCAGTGCGCGGGCGCAGGACGGTTCCGCCGCGTCGGGCGAAGCGCCGGCGGGTGCGGAGTCGATCGAGGAAGTCGTGGTCACGGGTTTCCGCGCCAGCTTGAATGCGGCGCTGAGCGACAAGCGCGAAGCCACCGGCGCCATCGACTCGATTCGCGCCGAGGATATTTCCAAGTTCCCGGACTCCAACCTCGCCGAATCCATGCAGCGCGTACCGGGCGTATCGATCACGCGCGATGCGGGTGAAGGACGCAACCTCTCGGTGCGTGGTCTCGGCCCGCAGTTCACGCGCGTGCGTATCAATGGAATGGAGGCGATGAGCACCACGGGCGGCACCGACAGCTCGGGTGGCACCAACCGCAACCGCCAGTTCGACTTCAACGTGTTCGCGTCGGAGTTGTTCAGCAGCCTGACGGCACGCAAGACCGCGTCGGCCGACGTCGACGAAGGCTCGCTGGGCGCGACCGTCGACCTGCGCACCGCGCGCCCGTTCGATTACCGCGAATTCACGATGGTCGCCGGCGTCAAGGGCGCCTACAACGACTTGAATGGCGACGTGGACCCGCGCGCCACATTCCTCATCAGCAACACCTTCGGTGATGGACACTTCGGCGTGCTGTTCTCCGCGGCCTACGCCGAGCGCTCGCTGGTCGAGGAAGGCCAGAGCACGGTGCGCTGGGACCTGGGCAGCAGCTCGGGCGGCTTCAACGCAGGCTCGACGCCCACCGGCATCACGCTCGCGCAGGCACAGGCGGCATTCCATCCGCGCATCCCGCGCTACGGTCGGCTCACGCACGACCAGGACCGCCTCGGCCTCACCGCCGCCATGCAGTGGCAGCCGAACGACGCCAACCTGATCAACCTCGACGTGCTGTATTCGGACTTCAACGCCAGCCGTGACGAGAACTTCCTCGAAGCCTTCTCGTTCAGCCGCACCAACGCCCAGGGAGGCAAGCCGCAGACCTTCATCCGTGAAGGCGAGATCGACGCGAATGGCACCCTGGTCTACGGCCTGTTCGACGATGCCGACATGCGGTCCGAATCGCGTCACGACGAGCTCGAGACCATCTTCTATTCCGTCGCGTTGTCCGCCGAGCACCATCTGAACGACCAGTGGTCGATCGAAGAGTTGTTCGGCTACTCGCGTTCCGACTTCAACAATCCGATCCAGACCACGGTGACGCTCGATCGGGCGAACACCGACGGCTATTCCTGGGACTTCCGCGACAGCAGCCGCCTGCCTGCGTTCAACTACAACTTCGACGTGTCGAATCCGGCCAACTGGATCTTCGGCACCTTCCCCGGTGGATCGTCGGAAATCCGCATCCGTCCGCAGGGCGTCGACAACACCTTCCAGGTGGGCAAGATCGACCTGAAGTTTGCCGCCACCGAGAACTGGAACTTCAAGCTGGGCTTCGACTACAAGAAGTACAACTTCGTGTCCTGGGAACAGCGCCGCGCGTCGGAGACCACCGTGCCTGCGCTGCCGGCCGGCACCACGCTTGCCCAGATGACCGAGTTGCTGAAGGGCTTCGGTGACGGTCTCAGCATTCCCGCGGGCACGCCGGAAACCTGGCTGATCCCGAACTACGACACGTTCGTCGACACCTTCGACATCTACTGCAATTGCGGCACCTTCGCGCTGGGCGACATCACCAACGCCTCGGCCCGCGGCAACAACCGCAACGTCGAAGAAGAGGACATGGGCGTCTACCTGCAAGCCGGCTTCAACATGGACTGGGGCATCCCGGTGCGTGGCGACGTCGGTGTGCGTTACGTCGAGACCGACATGACCTCGCAGGGCTACACGCCGTCGGGCTCGCAGGTGCTGCTGGTGGAAGCCGGCAATGACTACTCGGACGTGCTGCCGTCCTTGAACCTGGTGTTCGAATTCTCGCCGGACCTGCTGATGCGTTTCGGCGCGGCCAAGGTCGTGACGCGGCCGGCACTCGGCTCGGTCACTCCGGGCGGGTCGATCAACCTCGTCGGCAATCTGAGCGTGAACAGCGGCAACCCGCTGCTGGACCCGACGCGCGCCAAGACTTATGACCTGGGCCTCGAGTGGTATTTCCAGGAGGGTGCGCTGCTCTCGGGCGCGATCTTCTACAAGGACATCGAGACCTTCGTGCAGACCGTGGTCGAGCAGATGCCGTTCAACCAGTCCGGCCTGCCCCTGGACCTGCTGGCCGGCACCACGCTCACCGGCAACGAAGTATTCCAGTTCAGCCATCCGGTCAATACGGAAGGCGGTCCACTCAAGGGCTTCGAGATCAACTACCAGCAGCCGTTCAGCTTCCTGCCCGGCGCCTGGTCCAACTTCGGCACGTTGGTCAACTACACCTGGGTGGATTCGAAGATCGACTACGTCACTTCGGCCAACGGTACGACACCGCCGGTCGAGAACGACCTGACGGACCTGTCGAAGAACGCCTGGAACTTCACGCTGTATTACGAAGGTGACGGTCTCAGCGTCCGCACTTCGGCTGCCTACCGTGACAGCTACCTGACACGCGTGCCGGCCTCCAACGCGCCGCCCTCCGCCACCTTGCCGAATGGGCAGGACGCGGAAGGCACCAACGAGACGCTGTTCGTCGACCTGTCCGCTTCTTACGAAATCAATGACAACCTGAGCGTGTCGTTCGAGGCGCAGAACCTCACCGACGAATTCAACGATCAGTTCATTGATACGTCGGCCAATCGCGTCGTGGTGTACACGCATACGGGGCGCCAGTTCTACCTGGGTGCGCGTTACAAGTTTTGAACGGTCGATAACCGAAGAGTCCGGGCCACGGGGACAGTCCGCGGGGACTGTCCCTTCCCCAGCTTCCGACGCGCCATACTGCCTGCATGACTTTGCGCGCAGCCTGCCAACCACTCATCGTCGCCGCCCTCATGGCTTCCACCAACCCTGAGGCGTTCGCCGCCGGAGTGCCCGCGGCCGAGCCCGGTGGCGAGACTCTGCTGTTGTGGCCTGCGGGCGCGCCCGGGGCGGACCGCGTGCGGGTGCGGGAGACGCTGACCGAACGCGCGCCGGATGGGCCGCTGCGCGATCGCATCGTCGAACATGTCACGCAGCCGCGGCTGACGCTGTTTCACGCGACGGGGACGCCTAATGGCATCACCCTGCTGATCGTGCCGGGCGGCGGATACGTGCGCGTGGTGATCGACAAGGAAGGCTTCGAGACCGCCGAGTGGTTCGCGCAACGCGGCTTCGAATGCGCCGTGCTGCGTTACCGG
>Ga0307411_10000864_pt1 | contig 11408 bp, 7 predicted proteins | sample DK1Ometagenome_2_FD_203712 | JGI IMG/M metagenome (GOLD analysis project Ga0307411, IMG submission 203712) | Maize rhizosphere microbial communities from greenhouse at UC Davis, California, United States - DK15-O-1 | ecosystem: Host-associated > Plants > Roots > Rhizosphere > Soil | place: USA...
TCGCGCACGACCGCGACAGCGCCCTTTTCGCGGCGCAGCCGCTCGTAGTCGACGATGTTCGACTGAACGAGCCCCATGCGCAGCGGCTTGCCGGATGGCGCCGGCAGGTTCGCCAGCGCGACGGCACCATAGCCGGCGAGCACCAGCGGCACCAGCACGGCGAGCGCGAGCGGCCTGGCGATCGCACGCCAGCCCGCGGCACGCTGCGCGAGCGCTGCGGCGACACCCTCGTTCGCCAGCAGCAACAACAGCGTCAGGCCGGCGACGCCGCCGAGATCGGCGGCCTGGCGCAAGAGCTGCGACGGGTGGAGCCCGTAGCCGAACGTGTCGCCGAGCAGCTTGGTCCCGAGCCATTCGGTGCCGACCCACGCCGCTGCGGCCGCGAGCGCGCGCAGCCCCGCGCCGTGATGCCGCCCGGCGATGTGGCGCACCAGCGCGTAGGCGATGCACTGCGGCTGGAACAGCGGCGCGCCGACCAGCAGCACCGCGAGGCCGACGAACGGGCCGAGCTGCGTGTAGCGGCCGATCGCGATGCCGAACCATGCGAAGACCGCCAGCGTGAACGCGATCGACATCGCCCACGCGACGAGCAGCGTGCCGACGATCGTCCGGGTCCGGTCGAGCGAGCGCAGCCAGGGCACCAGCGCGACGAAGCCGAGCAGCCAGCCCGCACCGCCGCGCGCGTACAGGAACGACAGCACCGCGCTGGCGGCGATGCCCGCCGCGATGCGAACGAAAGGCCGGGACGACGGGTCGGTGGTGTTCAGCGCCCGGGTCTCCCCGGTTCCACCGGCGCCGGGATCACGATGCGACGGATCGGCAGGCCGGGCGGCGCGAGCTCGGGCGGCACGACGCGGTCCTTCGGGATCGGGATCGGCCGGTTCGCCGCGTCGACCGGTGGACGATCGGGCGAGAACATCAGGATCGCCTCGATGTTCTGGCCGTCATCGGTCGTCTGGTGGTGGCGCACATAGCCTTCGGGAAGAACGAAGTCGTCGGGCACCGCAAGCCCCACCAGCGGCGGACGCGTTCCTGGCGGCGAGAACGCACCGAGGCCGCTGTGGACGCCGGCCTGATGCAGACGATCGATCACCTCGCCCATCGTCGGCTTCTCGCCGGCGTTCACGAAATCGGAGAGGTCCGGCGTCTGGTCGCCATTCGGGTCACGCATGCGCGAGATCTGCTGGGACGGCACGGTCGCGCTCGCGGCCAGCGCAGGCGGCGCCACGGGCGCCGACGGGGCTGCGGTCAGCGCGGGCGCCGATGACGCGGGTCTCGGTTCCGGCGCGGCCGGCAACGCGGCAGGCGTCGCGACGACGGGAACCGCTGTCGGGGCGGAAAGCCACGCGTAAGTCAGGCCGCCGGCGACGATCGCCAGCGCCAGCACGAGATAGCCTCGGGACGGGCGCCACGTCCGATGTCCGGCGACCTCTTCGGTCGGGCCGGAACGATGCGGCCCGTCCATCGATGGATCCTCCGCCGTGTCGTCAGGGCGTCGCCGCGTTGTAGACCGAGATCGCCCAGCCCATGCGTTCATGGCCGTAGCGGTTCCAGATCGGGCTCTTGCCGTCGGTGAACGACGTGTAGCGCGCAGCGCCGGTGCCGGTCGTGCCGCCGAACAGCCCGGCGTTGACGGTGCCGCCGGTGTATGTCGGATGGGTGTCGTCGGACTGGATGTAGTCGAAGCTGCTCGTCGAAGACACCATGTGCACGTTCGAGTCGCGGATCGTGTTGCGCAGGCCGGTGGTCCGCGACGTGATGCGGGCCACGTAGCTGCCGAGGCTCTCGCCGGCCATATAGCGCAGGGCATCGGCGTCGATCTGCCCGTCGCCGTTGCTGTCGTACTCGGCACCCATGTACTGCGCGAAGTTGTCGGCGCACTGGAAGCCGTAGGTCGATGCCAGCGCACACATGTTCCAGTTCATCGTCGCGACCCGCGGCAGGAACACGTCCTGCATGTTGACCTTCGCGTTCGTGGTCGAATCCGTGCAGCTGCTGTTCACGTTGTCCGCGGCATAGCCCGGGTAGTACAGGTTCGAGATGACCTTGACCTTGGTCCCTGCATAGGCGTACTGGTTGATGGCCTTCATCGCAAGCTCGACGTAGGTCCTGCAGTTGTTCACGGCTGCATCGAGACCCGCGTAGTTGCAGGTCCCCGTCTGGCTCTTGAACGCCGAGCGCGCCTGCAGCCCGTCGTTGCCGCACATCTCGAACGTCACGACGCGGGTCGAGCTCGCCTGCATGTACGAGCGTTCGGCGACGATCTTGTTGTTGTAGATGTCGGAGGCGACCGCGCCGGACTTCGCGCGCCGGACGCTTTCGATGTCGGCACTCCACTTCGCCGACAGGTATTCGGCATCGACGGTCGGCGCCGCGTACTTGGCCGCGCTCGTGACCGATCCGTTGTAGCCAGCGTAGATCGAGTCGCCGTAGGCGACGACGCGGTACTTGGCCGTCGTGCTCGCGCGGTCGATGGTCCACGAGACGTTCTGCGTCAGCGTGTTCGCGCTCGCCTGCGACCCGAGCAGAAGCAACACCAGGGTCGGCAACAGGGTTTGCCACGCAGACCGGAATCGGATGCTCATCGCCTGCCTCCTCGTCGTTGGATCGCGCGGTCATGCCGCTGCGCAGGCAGTGTGGATCAAAACCCGACCCGGCCGGAGGGTCCACCGTCCGGAGTATCCCTAACGGGTCGGACCGGAGGCGCCATCGGCATCGATTCAGGGGGTGCCGAGCCGCAGCCGGAATCCGGCACGCGCGCCGGCGGGGCCGGTGGTCGGCCCCCCGTGCCACGCGCCGCTATCATCGCCCGGGCCTCGAACCACGCGCCGCGTCCCGGCCGCCGCGCGCCCTCCGTTTCAACGCGCCATGCACTCCGACTCGAACCGATTGCCGTCCGGGATTCGCCGTTGACCGAACCTTCGCGTCCGTACCTCGCGGGCCGATCGGTCGCGCCGTTGCCGCCGCGCGCGCTCGCCGGATTCGTGCTGGCGTTCGTCGCGGTGCTGCTGATCGGCGTCTTCACGTTCCGCCTGCTCGAGGCGCGCTCCGAAGCCGCTCTGCGCATCACGAAGACGCTGGAGTCGATCGAACAGCTGCAGGCGGTGCTGTCGACGTTGAAGGATGCGGAGACCGGCCAGCGCGGTTACCTGCTGACCGGTAGCGAACAGTACCTGGCGCCGTACATCTCGGCGCGCGCCGAGCTGCCTGGCCTGATCAAGACGCTGCGCGCGTCCTTGAGCGACCCCGACCAGCTGCGCCGCCTCGACCTCATCGAGCGGCTGGCCGTCGACAAGATCGCCGAGCTCGGGCAGACGATCGATCTGCAACGTGCCGGCGATGCGCGCGGCGCGCTCGACCTCGTGCGCAGCGACCGCGGCCGCGCCGCGATGGAGGGCATCCGGGCCGGCCTCGGCGAAATGGAGAAGGAAGAGCGAACCCAGCTCGCCACCCGGCAGATCGAATGGCAATCCGCTGCGACGGTCTCGTCGGTCGTCACGACCGGCGGCGGCGCGGTGCTGCTCCTGCTGATCTCGGCCGCGGCCGTGCTCGCATCGCGAGACCACAAGCTGCGCGAGACCGACGCCTGGATGCGCTCGGCGCAGCTCGGCTTCTCGGAGCAGCTGCAAGGCGACCAGCGCCTCGAGGATCTCGGCGACAAGGTGCTGGCCTTCCTGGCCCGCACCGTCGGCGCGCAGGTCGGTGCCATCTACATCGCCGAAGGCCGCGACCGCTTCCGGCGTTTCGCCGGCTATGCGCTGATGTCCGATTCGAAGGGCGACGTGCTGCAGGGTGGCGAGGGCCTGCTCGGCCAGGCGGCGAAGGAGAAGCGCACGCTGCAGGTCGTCGACGTCCCGGACGGCTACCTGCCGGTTTCTTCGGCGGTCGGGCGCGGCACGCCGCGCGAGCTCCTCGTGACGCCGGCCGTCATCGACGGCAGGGTGCACGCGGTCATCGAGCTCGGCTTCTTCCGCCGGGTCGACGCCGCCGACAGTGTCTTGCTAGACCGGCTGGCGGAAGGCCTCGCGGTCGCCGTCCGCGCGTCGAAGGATCGAACCCGCCTCGAGGAACTGCTCGCCGAGACCCAGCGCCAGGCCGAGGAGCTGCAGACCCAGCAGGAAGAGCTGCGCGTGAGCAACGAGGAGCTCGAGGAACAGGGCCAGGCGCTGAAGGCGTCGCAAGTACAACTAGAGAATCAGCAGGCCGAGCTCGAGCAGACCAATTCGCAGCTCGAGGAACAGATGCAGCTCCTCGAGCAGCAGAAGGAGCGGCTCACGAAATCGCAGGCGGTGCTGACCGAGCAGGCCGCCGAACTGACGCGCTCGAACCGGTACAAGAGCGAATTCCTCGCCAACATGAGCCACGAGCTGCGCACACCGCTCAACTCGTCGCTGATCCTGGCCAAGCTGCTCGCCGACAACAAGGACGGCAACCTGACGCCCGAGCAGGTCCGGTTCGCGGAAACCATCTCGTCGGCCGGCAACGACCTGCTGGTGCTGATCAACGACATCCTCGACCTGTCGAAGATCGAGGCCGGCAAGTTCGAGGTCCATGCCGAGCCGGTGCCGATCGCGCGGAGCGTCGAGGACATCGCCCGCGCGCTGCGGCCGGTCGCCCGCCAGAAGGGGCTCGCGTTCAAGGCCTCGGTCGCGCCCGAGGCGGCGGCGCAGATCGAGACCGATCCGGCCCGGCTCGGCCAGATCCTGAAGAACCTGGTGTCGAACGCGATCAAGTTCACCGAGCGGGGCGAGGTCAGCCTGCGCGCAGAACCGGCGCCGGATGGCGGGGTGGCGTTCGTCGTTCGCGACAGCGGCATCGGCATCGCGAGCGAACAGCACGAGGTGATCTTCGAGGCGTTCCGCCAGGCCGACGGCAGCACGCACCGCAAATACGGTGGCACCGGCCTCGGCCTGTCGATCTCACGCGATCTCGCGCGCCTGCTCGGCGGCGACATCTCGGTCGAGAGCGCGCCCGAAAAGGGCAGCGCCTTCACGCTGACGCTGCCGCCCGCCTACAGCGAGACGTTGACGGACGTCGCGCCGCACGCCGCGGCCGCTCCGGCGCCGCTGCCGGATGCCGGCGTCGACCGCGCCGCTCGCGAGCCGGCGCGGCCGGCCAGACCGGTCGCCGCCGGACCGGCGCCCGCGGTGCCCGAGGACGACCGCGAACGGCTGAGCGCCGACAGCCGGCTGATCCTCGTCATCGAGGACGACCCCCGCTTCGCGGAGATCCTGCGCGACCTGGCGCACGAGCGCAGCTTCCAGTGCATCGTCGCGCCCTCGGCGAACGAGGGGCTGGCGGCGGCGCTGAAATACCGGCCGAGCGCCATCCTGCTCGACATGAACCTGCCCGACCACTCCGGCCTCGGCGTGCTCGACCAGCTGAAGCGCACGCCGCAGACGCGCCACATCCCGATCCACGTCGCCTCGGTCGCCGACTACACCCAGGAGGCGCTCGAGCGCGGCGCGATCGGCTATGCGCTGAAGCCGGTCAAGCGCGAGCAGCTGGTCGAAGTGATGCAGCGCCTCGAGGCGAAGTTCTCGCAGGGCCTGAAGCGGGTGCTGGTGGTCGAGGACGATGCCCGCCAGCGCGAGAGCATCCGGCTGCTGCTCGCCAACGACGGTGTCGACATCACCGGCGTGGCCAGCGCCGCCGAGGCACTCGCGGAGCTGCGCGCGGCGACCTACGACTGCATGGTGATGGACCTGAACCTGCCCGACCTGAGCGGCTATGAGCTGCTCGAGCAGATGGCCGACCAGGAAGGCGTCTCGTTCCCGCCGGTCATCGTCTACACCGGCCGCTCGATGACCGGCGACGAGGAACAGCGGCTGCGCCGCTACTCGCGCTCGATCATCATCAAGGACGCCCGCTCGCCGGAGCGCCTGCTCGACGAGGTGACCTTGTTCCTGCACCAGGTCGAGTCGACCTTGCCGGTCGAGAGCCAGCGCCTGCTGAAGGTCGCGCGCGCGCGCGACCTCGCGCTCGAAGGGCGGCGCATCCTGGTCGTCGAGGACGATGTGCGCAACATCTTCGCGCTGTCGAGCGTGCTGGAACCCAAGGGCGCCAGGATCGAGATCGCCCGCAATGGCCGCGAAGCGCTCGACGCGCTCGACCGCGCCGGCGCGCCGGCGGCCGACGGCATCGACCTGGTGCTGATGGACATCATGATGCCGGAGATGGACGGCCTGACCGCGATGCGCGAGATCCGCAAGCGCCCGGAATGGAAGCGCCTGCCGATCATCGCGCTGACCGCGAAGGCGATGAAGGACGACCACGACAAGTGCCTCGCCGCCGGCGCCAACGACTACATCGCGAAGCCGCTCGATGTCGAGAAGCTGCTGTCGCTGATCCGCGTCTGGATGCCGAAGTAGAAGGACGGGTCGTCGCGTGCCTTCGAAGCTGTTCGACATCGAGATGCGGCTGCTGATCGATGCGATCTTCCTGAAGTTCCATTACGACTTCCGGAGCTACTCCGGGCCTTCGCTGAAGCGCCGCCTGACGACCGCGATGACCCGCTTCGGCTGCGCGACGCTGTCGCAGTTGCAGGACAAGGTGCTGCACGACCCGTCGACCTTTCCGCAACTGCTCGACTACCTCACGGTCCAGGTCAGCGAGATGTTCCGCGACCCGAGCTATTTCCGCGCGCTGCGCGAGAAGGTGGTTCCGCTGCTGCGCACCTACCCGTCGCTGAAGATCTGGGTCGCAGGCTGCAGCACCGGCGAGGAGGTCTATTCGCTCGCGATCCTGCTGCACGAGGAGAACCTGCTGTCGCGCACGCTGATCTACGCGACCGACATCAACGCCCACGCGCTGCAGAAGGCGGAGGCCGGCGTCTACGACATCGAGCGGATCCCGGGCTTCACCGTGAACCACCGCAACGCCGGCGGTCGCAGCTCGCTCGCCGACTTCTACAGCGCGGCCTACGGGAACGCGCTGTTCGACAAGGCATTGAAGAGCCACATCGTGTTCTCCGACCACAGCCTCGCGACCGACAGCGTGTTCGCCGAAGTGCAGCTGGTGTCGTGCCGGAACGTGCTGATCTACTTCAACCGCGAACTGCAGGATCGCGCCCTCGGCCTGTTCCGCGACGCGCTCTGCCGCAAGGGCTTTCTCGGCCTCGGCTCGAAGGAATCGCTGCGCTTCTCGGCCTGTGCCGACGACTTCGATCCGGTCGTCGAGGCGGACCGCATCTACCAGCGGCGGGACGGCCGGTGAGCGCGACCTCCGAGCCGGACCTGCGGAAGGTCGAGGCGATCGTCATCGGCGCGTCGGCGGGCGGCGTCGCCGCGCTCGGCACCCTGCTGCCGGCGCTGCCCGCCCAACTCGTCGTGCCGTGCTTCATCGTGCTGCACCTGCCGCGCGAGCGGCCGAGCTTGCTGGCCGACATCTTCGCGCCGCAATGCCGGCGGCCGATCGTCGAGGCGCAGGACAAGGAGCCGGTCGCGCCCGGCACCGTCTACATCGCGCCGCCCGACTACCACCTGCTGATCGACGAGGGGCCGGCGATCGCGCTGTCGACCGACGAGGTCGTGCATTTCTCGCGACCCTCGATCGACGTGCTGTTCGAGTCGGCCGCCGACGTCTACGGCCGGGGCCTGCTCGGCATCGTCCTCTCCGGATGGAACCAGGACGGCGCCGACGGCCTCGAAGCGGTCCGCCGTGCCGGCGGCCTGACAATCGTCCAACATCCCGACACCGCAGAAGCACCTGTGATGCCCCAGTCCGCGCTCGCGCGCCATCCCGATCACCTCGCTCTCAGTCTGGCCGGGATCGCCGCGCTGCTGAAAGAACTGCCTGCGGGGAAGCCGGCATGAGCGTGAGCGAGCCGGAGCCGACGTCCGCACCCGATCGGGTCAAGTGCCTGGTCGTCGACGACCGCGAGGAGAACGTGCTCGCGCTGTCGGCGCTGCTGCGAGCGCCCGACGTCGAGATCCTCGAGGCGAGCAACGGCACCGACGCGCTCGAGCTCCTGCTCGCGCACGATGTCGCGCTCGCACTGCTCGACGTGCAGATGCCCAACATGGACGGCTTCGAGCTCGCCGAGCTGATCCGCGGCAGCGCGCGCACCCGCGACGTGCCGCTGATCTTCGTCACCGCCGGCTCGCGCGACCTGCACCGAACCTTCAAGGGCTACGAGAGCGGCGCGGTCGACTTCCTCTACAAGCCGATCGAGCCGCGCATCCTGAAGAGCAAGGCGGACGTCTTCTTCCAGCTCTACCGGCAGAAGCGCCAGCTCGCCCGCGAATTGCGCGAGCGCAGCGAGACGCTGCGGATGAACGAGATGTTCATCGCGATACTCGGCCACGACCTGCGCAATCCGCTCGGCGCGATCCTGGCTTCGGGGCGTGCGCTCGAAGTGCAGCCGACAGCCGATGACGGGATCCGCAGGATCGGCAGCCGGGTGGTCTCGAGCAGCCGACGCATGGGCCGCCTGATCGACGACATGACCGATCTGGCGCGGACGCGGCTCGGCCAGGGCATCCCGATCGCGCTGGAGCCGGGCGACCTGCTCCCGGTGGCGATGCAGGCCGTCGAAGAGCTGCGGGCGAGCCACCCCGAGCGCCGGATCGTCGTGTCGCACGACGGCGACCTGCACGGCAGCTGGGACCCGGGCCGGATCTCGCAAGTGATCTCGAACCTGGTCGGGAATGCCTTGCTGCACGGCCGCGCGGACGAGCCGGTCGAGCTCACGATCGACGGCACGGCGGCCGATCGCGTCGCCCTTCGCGTGCGCAATGCCGGAAAGATCGCCGCCGACGTGCTGCCGCATGTGTTCGATCCGTTCCGCGGCGGTGCGGCCCAGCCCGGGCAGCCGCGCGGCCTCGGACTCGGGCTCTACATCGTGCAGCAGGTCGTGCTGGCGCACGGCGGGCGCATCGAGGTCCGCCTGCCCGACACCGACCACACGGTGTTCGAAGTCGTGCTGCCGCAGCAGTCCGCCATCGGCCGGCCGGCCGAGGCGTGACGCCGGGGGGTCGCTCGCTGCGAGCGAGTCGCTACCAGCTGCCCGCGAAGCGCTGGTCGGTGAGGAGCTGCAGATCGGTCGGCGTCGACGGAATCAGGCCGGCACCCTGCACCGCCGTTCGGTACGACCGGTAGACCTTGTACGTGGTCCGCCCGCTGCGGTAGGTGTCGTCGCCGTTCGTGCCGCCGAACACCGCCCAGTCGGTCTCCTTGTCCTCGTTGAACCAGACGAGCATCCGCGCACCGGCGGTGCCCGTCGTGTAGTCGAACAGCTGCGTGATCCACTGCGACTTGGCCGCGACATCGACCTTGCCCGGCATCGCGGTCGAGGCCGCGGTCTCGGTGATCGCGAGCGGCTTCGTGCTGCTGATCGCACGCAGGCGGGCGATCATCGGCCCGAACACCTGATCGGGCGTGCGCCACGACGACCAGCTCTGGCTCGAGCCCCAGTTGTAGCCGTCGATGCCGATCCAGTCGACGTATTCGTGCCCGGGGTAGTAGTCCTCGGCGCGCAGGTTGCCGACGTCCTCGTGGTTCACCGCCCAGATCCACTGCACGCTGCGCGCATCGAAGCCGCGGGTCGAGAAGATCGCACGGACCCGCTGCCAGGTCGTCACGTAGCTGGCCGAGGTTCCACCGGCCGGCGCGCTCCACGGATACCAGTTGCCGTTCATCTCGTGCGCAAGGCGGATGTAGACGCGGCGATCGTCAGCGGTGCCGAGCCGACCATCGGGGCCGCTGACAAACGCCTTCAGCCGATCTGCCCACGCGTTCAGATAGGCGTCGTAGTCGCCGCGCGCCGCGCGCGCCATCACGTCGTTCGGCGTGGCCGCCGGCGAGCAGAGATACGGCTCCCACGTGACGACCGGCACGTTGCCGTTCGCCCAGATGTTCGGCAGCTGCTGCTTGAACAGGTTGTCGAGCGACTTGGTGCGGTTGCACCAGTCGGTGAAGAGCAGCACGGTCGCGTGGCGCTTGCCTTGCCACGCCTCCATCGCGCGCACCTGGCCCGTGTCCCAGCCCTGGTTGCCGTAGTAGACGCCGAGCAGCGCCTGACCCTGCGTCTGCGCGCCCGCTGCCAATGGGAGGGCGGCGAGCGCGCCGGCCATGCAGGCCGTGCGGACGAGGGAGCGGAAGCACGACAGCGTCATCGCGGTGACCTTTCGTTCGGGGTGGTGGTGCGGGTCGCCCGGCGTCGGCGAGACTCGCTTTCGACGACCTGCGCCGCGGGCCGAGGCAGTCTATTCGCCGTGACGCAGTTCACGAACTGCGGCGAGCCCCTCGATTGAAGGGCGGGTCTTCGGCAGGGCCGGAGACCTCAGTCGGCGGCGCGTCCGTAGAGCCGTGTCAGCGTCAGGAGCCGCGCCGCACGATCGGGCCCGACATCCGACCACGTGAAGCGCCAGCCCCAATTGCCGCGCCCCTCGCCCGGCACGTTCATCCGGTGCTCGGTCGAGAAGCCGAGCACGTCCTGCAGCGGCACGATCGCAGTGTCGCCGACGCTCATGTGAGCGGCGCGGATCAGGTCCCAGGCGATGTCGCGGCCGTCGGTCGCGAGGTACGCGCAGACGTGGTCGCGCACCGCGTCCGGCGCGCTCGCCCACCAGCCGACGGTGGTGTCGTTGTCGTGGGTGCCGGTCAGGGTCACCGAATCGGGCTCGTGGTTGTGCGGCAGGTAGCGGTTCGCGCTGCCGTCGCCCTGCCCCCACGCGAATTGCAGCACCCGCATGCCCGGAAGGCCCAGTTGCCGGCGCAGCGCATCGACGTCCGGCGTGATGACGCCGAGGTCCTCGGCGATCAGCGGCAGCGGACCGAGCGCCGCACCGATGGCATCGAACAGCGCGGCACCGGGCCCCGCGACCCAGCGCCCGTTGATCGCTGTCGGCTCCTTGGCGGCGATCTCCCAGTGCGCCGCGAAGCCGCGGAAGTGGTCGATGCGCGCGAGGTCGACGCGCGCCAGCGTGTGGCGGATGCGCGCGATCCACCACGCATAGCCGTCGCGCGCATGCGCCGACCAGCGGTACAGCGGATTGCCCCAGCGCTGACCGGTCGCGCTGAACAGGTCCGGCGGCACGCCGGCGACGACGGTCGGCCGCCCGCCCGCATCGAGCTCGAACAGGTCGGCATGCGCCCACACGTCGGCGCTCTGCTGCGCGATGAAGATCGGCACGTCGCCGACGATGCGCACGCCGCGCGCGTTCGCGTACGCGCGCAGGCGCTGCCACTGGCGGTCGAAGCACCACTGGCAGAAGGTCCAGAACGCGATCCGTTCGGCGTACGACACGGCCGCCGCGTCCAGCGCCGCGGCCTCACGCCGCGCGAGCGGCGCGTCCCAGTCGCACCAGTCGACTCCGCCGAAGTGCTCGTCGAGCGCCATGAAGAGCGCGTGGTCGGGCAACCAGGCCGCTTGCCTCGCGACGAACGCGGCGAGGTCGGCGCGCTCG
>Ga0307411_10000865_pt1 | contig 11406 bp, 4 predicted proteins | sample DK1Ometagenome_2_FD_203712 | JGI IMG/M metagenome (GOLD analysis project Ga0307411, IMG submission 203712) | Maize rhizosphere microbial communities from greenhouse at UC Davis, California, United States - DK15-O-1 | ecosystem: Host-associated > Plants > Roots > Rhizosphere > Soil | place: USA...
CTACACCGTGCTGACCCCACAATCGCTGCGCGCCGTGGTGGAGCTCTCCAACCACGGCCTGCAGCAGGTCGTGCTGCACCGCTTCGACGACGAGCCGCGGCGGTTCCTCGAGACGCTCGAGCAGCAGCCCGGAGTCAGCCTGAGCGAGGCGCTGCTCGACCGCCTCGCGGCGCCGCTGTCGGCGCTCCCGAGCGCGCTCGTGCGGGCGATCGAGCGAATGTACCGTCGGCCGGGCGGCTTCGCCGGCGCCGCCGACCTGGCGCGCGCCGCCGGGATGCCGCGCCGCACGCTCTACCGTGCCCTCGAGGTGGCCGGCTTCGCGCACCCGAGCTTCGTCGTGCGCGGGGCGCGGCTGCTGCGCGCCTACGCCTACCTGCGCGACCCCGGGCACCTGGTGGACGACGTGGCGACGAAGCTCGCCTACAGCAACCAGCAGCGGTTCGCGAAGCACGTGCGCGAGACGTTCGGCGTCACGCCGCTCACCCTGCGGCGCACGATCTCGCCCGACGAGTGCGTGGCGCGCATCGCCGCCGTCCTCTACCCGGCCGCCGGCGTCGCGCACCTCGACCCGGCGACGGCCGCCGACCGCGCCGTGATGCACCCGGGCGCGACGGAGCTCGGCGCGGTGGCGGACGTGGACCGCGAGCCGGCGTGACGCCCCGTGCCCAGCGACCGGCGATGACGGCGACGTCCGCCCCGCGCCCCTGTGTGCTCGTCGTGGACGACGAGCCGGCGATCTGCAAGGCGCTCGTCATCGCGTTGACGCGCGACGGCTTCGACGTCGTCGCCGCGCACGGCGGCGAGGAGGCGCACGCCGTCCTCGGCCGCCGCGCGGTGGACGTCCTCGTCGTGGATCTGCGGATGCCCGACCTGCGGGGCGACGTCGTCTTCCACCTCGCGACGTCGCTCCAGCCGGCGCTCGCCGGCCGCACCGTCTTCACCTCGGGCGACCACTCGCCGAAGGCCGAGGCGCTCGTCGCCGAGTGCGGCTGCCCGCTCGTCCGCAAGCCGTTCGAGCTGCACGAGATCATCGCCGCCGTCCGCGCCCTCGCGCCGGCCCTCGTGCAGAGCGCCTAGCAACGCACTACGCCCTCGTCGCTCGACGCTCGACGCTCACTCGCTCCCACGAGTGGCGGGACGGTGAGCGTGGAGCGTCGAGCGTCGAGCGTCGAGCGTCGAGGAGTCTTACTCCGGAGGAGTCTTAGTCCATCAGAACTTCCACCCCTTGAGCGTCGCGATCGCGGTCTCGAGGGCGGCGCGCTGCTGTGGGTGGCGGGCGCGGGCGAGAAGCGACTCGTACGTCTCGACGGCGAGGTCGAGCGCGTCGTAGTCGTGCTCGGCACCGGCGAGGCTCGCCGCGTTGTCGGCGAGGACCGCCTTCGCGAGGTCGTCCTCGGGGAAGCGGGTCGTGACCTGCCGCCACCGCTCGGTGCGCTGGCGCGGGTTGGACTCGGTGAGCGCCCAGAGGTGCCAGGCGCCGCGGTTGGCGGGGTCGGCGGCGATGGCGCGCGTGGCGAGCTCGCCGACGGCGTCGGGACCGCGGCCGGCGAGCCAGTAGGCGTTGGCGAGAATGACGAGGGCGCGCGCGTCGGCCGGCCGCTCGGCGACGATCCGCTCGTAGACGAAGCCGGCCACCTCGGGAATGTCGCGGAACGGCTCGACCCCGTCGGCCAGCGCCTCGGGACTGGCGCCGGTCATGAGTGCGACGAGTCGCTCGTGGAGGGCGGCGACGTCGCCGCCGTCGTCCCGGTACGACGCCACGGCCTGCGCGATCCCGGCGCCGACGTCGAGCGGCTCGGGTGTTGTCTCGGAGCTCATCGGCGAAAGTTACCCGCCCGCGGCAACGCGCGCCGCGGGTGCGGCGCGGGCTCGACAACCCGTTGACCGCGCCCCTCGCCCGGCCGCCGGAGAAATGGGGGCACGCGGGCGGTCGGCCGGCGGCATGAAGTTCGCACACCGGCCGGGGGTCGGGGCTCGCCCGCCCGGCTCTGGACGGGTCGTGCTTGCGCGATCCGCGCCGAATGGCGATACTCGTAGCGTCCGTCGTCGCGGCCACCGTGCCGCCGACCGGCCGAGCGTCGCGCCATCGGCCCCGCTCCGTCGCCACCCGCAGCCGGGTTGGCCGGCCGCCGCTCCGAGACCCTGAGTCGCCGGGACTCGCGTGAGTCGTCCGCACCGCAGGCGACACTGTTATCCGCGCTTCGCGCGCACTACCACCCGTCTTCAGGAGACGCAGGTCGGTCGACGTGGCCGGACAGTTCCGTGTCACGCGCTCCGACCGAACGTGCCCCGCGCCACGCCGCGTTCGCTCGACGCGTGAGACCGCGTAGCATCGCGCAGTACCGCGCCGCCCCCGCGCCGCCGGCGTCCGTGGGCGGGCACGGGACCGCGTGTCGGCGACCTGGCGAGCGGCCGCTTTTCCGTAGGAACTCACCTCTGCACACCACCGCTGCATGAACGAACGTCGACGCCCCCATCGTCGCGGCCGCGGGCCGCGTCCGTTCGGCCGCCCGTCCACCACGGACGCGCAGGGCGAGCCGAACCCGTACCGCGACGCCGAGGCTCCGATCGCCGAGGGCGGCGGGACCGGTGCCGCGATCCCCCGAGGCGGAGGTGAGGCCGGCGGCGGCACGGAGGACAGCGACTCCCTGCCCGCTCCAGCCGGCGGCGGCGGCGAGAGCGCGGCGACGACCACGACGCCCCCGATGCCGGGACGCGCAGACGTCGCCCCCCTTCCCCAGGGCGGCGGACAGGGGCCGACGCGCGGGGGGCCGCCGGGGGGCGGCGAGGCGCTGAACGGGCGTCGCAACGGCAACAACCGCCGCAACCGCGGGCGCGGCCGGCGGGACGGGCAGCCGCAGCAGCAGTCGCCGGGCGGCGGCGAGCGCGGCGGCGCCCCGATGACGATCGTCGCCGAGGGGGAGGCGACGGGGTGGTTCGACACGGGGCGTGACGGCGGCTTCATTCGCCGCGCCGTGGCGAGCTACCTCCCCGAGCCGGGCGACGCGTTCGTGCCGCCGGCGCTGATCCGGCAGTTCGGCCTGCGGCGCGGCGACGCGCTCGAGGCGACGGTGGGGCGCGACCAGCGCAACCGGCTGACCGTCGTCGAGGTGAAGAGCGTCAACGGCGCCGACCCGGCGGGCGCGATGGCCCGCCCCGAGTTCTCCTCGCTCATCGCCTCGTACCCGGAGCGGAAGCTGACGCTCGAGACGGGACGGCCGGCGAAGGGGGGCCCCGAGCTGACGCGGCGCGCGATCGACCTCATCGCGCCGATCGGCTACGGCCAGCGGGCGCTCATCGTCGCCCCGGCCCGCGCCGGCAAGACGATGCTGCTGCAGGCGATCACCGAGGGGGTGGCGATCAACCACCCGGAGGCGGTGCTCCTCATCCTCCTCGTGGACGAGCGCCCCGAGGAAGTGAGCGAGATGATCACCTGGGGCTACGGCGAGGTGGTCTCGTCGAGCTTCGACCAGCCGGCCGAGCGGCACACGCAGGTGTCGGAGATCGTCCTCGAGCGGGCGCGCCGGCTGGTGGAGCTGGGGAGGGACGTCGTCATCGTACTCGACTCGATCACGCGCATGGGGCGCGCCTACAACACCGCGGAGCGCGGCACGGGGCGGACGCTCTCGGGCGGGCTCGACGCGACGGCGATGGCGAAGCCGAAGGCGTTCTTCGGCTCGGCGCGCTCGGTGGCACCGCAGCACGGCGGCGGGTCGCTGACGATCATCGCCACGGCGCTCGTCGAGACGGGGTCGCGGATGGACGACGTGATCTTCGAGGAGTTCAAGGGCACCGGCAACTGCGAGATCAAGCTCGATCGGTCGCTGGCCGAGAAGCGCATCTTCCCGGCGATCGACGTCGGGACGAGCGGCACGCGGCGCGAGGACAAGCTGTTCCGCCCCGACCAGCTCGACGCCGTCTACACCCTCCGCCGCGGCCTCCAGCAGATGCCCCCCCAGTCGGCGATGGAGTGGCTCATCAAGCGCATCGCGGCGACGCAGAGCAACGACGCCCTGCTGGCGGGACTCTAGGCGAAGAGGCCCCTCGGAGCGGGGCGGTTACTAGTTACTGGTTACTAGTTACTGGTAGAAGCGAGAAACCCCCGGGAGGCGCATCGTGGCCTCCCGGGGGTTCGCCGTTACTAGTGACCAGCAACTAGCAACCAGTAACCGCCCCGCTCTGAGGGGGTTGCAATGGCGCTCCCCCGTGGCCTTCCCCTTGCTCTGTCTCCCCCCGCCATGTCTCACGCCACGCGATCCCCGATCCGGCGGCGGCGGCTGGGGGGGGCGCTTCCGCGGTGGATGGCGGGGGCGCTGCTCGCGGCCGCCTGCGCCGCGCCCGTCCTCCCGACGCCGGCGGGCGCCCAGCGCGGCCCGGAGCGGAAGCGGGACGAGCTCGAGAGCCTCGAGATCACGAACCTGCGGCTGCGCGGCGTCAAGGCGGTAGACGAGGACGAGCTGCGGAAGAGCATCGCGACCGACGAGTCGGGGTGCAAGAGCCTCATCTACCAGCCGATCTGCCTCTTTTCGAAGTCGCCCGCCATCTACCGCCACGTCTTCCTCGACCGCGAGGAGATGGCGCGCGACATCCTGCGCATCAAGGTCTTCTACTTCAAGCGCGGCTACCGCGAGACGCAAGTGGACACGGCCGTCGCGCGCGCCGGCCGGCAGCGGGTCGAGGTCACCTTCCGGATCACCGAGGGGCCGCCGACCGTCGTAGACTCGATCGCCGTCGTCCAGGACAGCGCGGTGCTCGACGACAAGCAGCTGCGGCGCGACGTCCGGCTCGGCCGCGGCGACGCGCTCGACCTCCTCAGGCTCGACTCGAGCGTCGTCCGCCTGCACCAGGCGCTCTGGGAGCGCGGCTTCGCCGACGCCGTGATCGACACCGCGGTGCGCGCGGACGCCGAGGCGCGGCGGGCGAGCATCACGATCACGATCGACCCCAAGTGGCTGACCCGCGTCGGCTCGATCGTCGTGCGGCGCGAGACGGGGGACAACGAGGTCTCCGACCGGACGATTCTCAACTCGCTCTCCGTGCGCCCGGGGGACATCTACGTGCGGAGCGAGGTGCTGCGCAGCCAACGCTCGCTCTACGAGTCCAACCTCTTCACGCGCGCCTCGATCGTCGTTCCGCCACAGGGGGACAGCCTCAAGGAAATCGAGGTCTCGGTGCGCGAGGCGCCGCTGCGCGAGGTACGGACGTCGCTCGGCTTCAGCACGGCCGACTTCGGCGTCGCCACCGCGCGCTTCACGAACTACAACTTCTTCGGGGGCGCGCGCCGCCTCACCGTGTCGGGTGGGGTTGGCAACCTGCTCGCCCGCCAGTTCATCCGCTCGGGGCTCGGCTACGACTACCAGGAGCACGTCGGGGACGACCCGGCGAGCTCCTTCGCTGGCAACTTCGACCCCTTCTACGAGCCGACGTGGCAGGGGAGCGTGGACCTCACGCAGCCCTGGTTCCTCAGTCCGCGCAACACCATCGGCGCGAGCGCCTTCGCCCACCGCCGCGCGGCGTTCGGCGTCTTCATCGACCGCGGCTTCGGCGCCCAGACGTCGTTCACGCGCGAGCTGATGGCGCGGACGCCTGCCAGCGCGACCTACCGCTACGAGCTCAGTCGCGTCGAGGCGGGAGACGTCTACTTCTGCGTCAACTTCGGCGTCTGCGACGTCGCCAACATCAGCGCATTGCGCGGCCGGCAGTCGCTCTCGCCGTTCACGCTGAGCGGGCAGACCGACCGCACCGACGACCCGTTCAGCCCCGCGTCGGGGATGCGCGCGGACCTCATCGTCGAGCACGCCTCGGCGTTCACCGCCTCCGATTACCGCTACAACCGCGCCTTCGCCAACGCCTCGGTCTACCGCCGCGTGCGCACCCGCGGGGTGATCGCGCTGCGCGTGCAGGCCGGTTGGGCCCGCGCGCTGTCGAGCACCGAGCGGGCGCTCGGCGTCTCGCCGACGGGCGCCGACGAGGCGATCCAGGCGAGCATCCTCCACCCGCGGAAGCGCTTCTACGCCGGCGGCGCGCAATCGGTGCGCGGCTTCGGCGAGAACCAGCTCGGGCCGCGTGTGTTGACGATCCCGGCGGCCCGGCTCGTCGAGGCGCTCGGCTGCGACCTCTCGACGGCCGCCGGCCGGGCGGCCTGCGACGTCAACAAGCGGGGCACCGACCCCGAGACCGGGGAGACGGAGCCCCTGCTCAGCGACCGCGAGTTCACGCCGCGCCCGCTCGGCGGCAACGTCCTGCTCGGCGCAAACGCCGAATTCCGCTTCCCGATCTGGAAGCAGCTCGGCGGCGCGGCGTTCGTGGACGCGGCGATCGTCAGCCAGGGCTCTCTGCGCGACGCCACCAAGGGGACGGGCGCCATCACGCCGGGCATCGGCGCGCGCTACTACTCGCCGGTCGGACCGATCCGCGTGGACCTGGGGTTCAACCCCGTGCTGTCGCAGGACCTCATCGTCGTCACCGAGCAGGTGGTGAACGGCACGCGGCAGATCGTGCAGCTCCCGGGGAGCCAGCGCCGTACCTACGCCCCGGCGCGGACGGGGCGGACCGCCCTCTCGCGGGCCCTCAACCGCGTCACGCTCCACCTCTCGATCGGGCAGGCGTTCTGATGGCAGTGACGGACACCACGGCGGCACGGGGGGCCGAGCCGGCCGGCACGCCCGAGCCGGAGCGGTCGACGAGCCGCGTCGCCCGTGGCGTCGCGATCGCCGTCGGCGTTGTCGCGGTGCTCGTCGTCGCCGTCCTCGGGGCGCTGTTCGTCTTCACGAACACCGACTACGGCCGCGAGCGCGTGCGCCGCTTCGCCCTCGCCCAGCTCGAGAAGCAGGCGCACGGCATCGTCCGCATGGGCGCGCTGAGCGGGAACCTGCTGCGCGGGCTGACGATCGAGGACGTCTCGATCACCGACAGCGCGGGGGCGCCGTTCTTCGCCGCCGAGCGGGTGCGCGTCGGCTACTCGCTGCGTCCCTTCCTGTCGAAGAAGGTGTTCCTGCGCGACGTCCAGCTGGTGCGTCCGGTGGTGGTGCTCGACAAGCCGCCGAACGGCGAGTGGAACTTCGCGCGGATCTTCCCCGGCGACACGACGACGAAGACTGACAGCGCCCCGGGGTGGGGGAGCTGGCTGCGCTTCGACCACCTGCGGGTGGTGCAGGGGCGCGTCCTCGTCCGCACCCCGTGGGCGCCCAACGACACGCTCGCGGCGGCGCAGCGCGACAGCGTGGCGCGGCTCGCCCTCGCCGGCGGGACGCGGCTCGAGGTCGTGCGCGTGGCGGGCGGCTACCAGAAGGTCTCCGACTTCCGCCAGATCGACGGCCGCTTCCCGCGCGTCGTCCTCGCCGACCCGGAGACGCCGGTCAAGCACATCGAGGTCGCCACGGCGCGTATGATCGCCGCCCCTTTCCGGCCGCCGGTGGCCGACGTGCGCGACGTGAAGGGGACGTTCGAGCTCACCGGCGACTCGCTCTGGTTCACGGGCGTGAGCGCGGCCTTCCCCGCCTCGCGGCTCGTCGACGGCGCCGGCCGCTACGACTTCGACACCGGCGCCCTGCTGCTCGACGCGCGCGGCGCGCCGGCGTCGTTCGCCGACTTCCGCTGGGCCTACCCGCCCTTCCCGGGCGAGGGCTCGGGGACGCTCGACTTCGCGATGGCGATGACCGACACCGTCTCCGACTTCCAGATCCGGCGCGCCGACGTGCGCGTCGGCCGCTCGGCGCTGCAGGGGGACCTCGGCTTCGCGATCGGGCGCACGGTCGCCTTCCACGACACCGACCTCCGCTTCCAGCAGTTCGACACGCGGCTCCTCGAGCAGCTCGTGCCGACGCTCGAGCTGCCGCGCAACGGCCTCGCCAGCGGCACGCTGGCGATGGCGGGACGCTTCGACTCGCTGACCGTGGATGCCGACGTCGCGTTCGACGACCCGAGCTACGGCCGCAGCCGGCTGCTCGCGGTCGGGATGCTCGGTTATGACTCGACGGCCTTCCGGGCGCGCGACCTCCGGCTCACGCTCGCCCCGGTGCAGGTGGCGATGGCGCGGATCGCGATGCCGACCTTCCCGGTGCGCGGCGTGCTCGGCGGGACGGCGACGCTGAACGGCTCGACGGCGGCGCGCCTCGTGACGGTCGCCGACCTGACACACGACGACCGCGGGGCGCGGTCGCGCGTCACCGGGACCGCCGAGGTGCGGTTCGGGCCGGGCGTCGAGGGCGCCCCGCTGGCCCCGCCGACGCCGCGCGTCGTGCGTGGCGGCGAGCTCACCTACACGTCGCGCGGCGCGCGCCGCCGCGCCGGCGGCGGCTCGGGGCGCGCCCCGTGGGTGAACGCCGACCTGCGCCTCCACCCCCTGTCGCTCGTCACGGTGGGGCGCTTCGCGCCGGCGGTCGGGCTGCGCGGCGCGGCGACGGGGCCGGTGCGGGTGACGGGGAGCCTCGCCGACCTCGCCGTCCGCGCCCCTCTCACCTTCTCCGACGGCGGCGGGCTCGACGTGCACGGCCGCCTCGACCTGGCGAGCGCCGAGAAGGGGTACGACCTCCGCGCCGCGGCGCGGCTGTTCAACGCCAACGCGATCGTCGCCAAGGCGCCGCCCACGTCGCTCACGATGACGGCGAGCGCCGACGGCCGCGGCTTCGACCCGGCGACGATGCGCGCGACGATCACGGCCGACGTCACGACCTCGACCTACGACGACGTGCCGGTGGACTCGGCGCGGCTGCGGGCGCGGATCGGCGGCGGCTACGCGCGCCTCGACTCGTCCTCCGTCATCGGGCCGGCGGCGCGTGCGCGGCTGCACGGAACGTTCGGGCTGGCGGAGGGGCGCGAGGGCGCACTCGTCTACACGGTGCAGGTGGACTCGCTGGCCGCCTTCAACCGCTTCCTCCCCGAGCCCGATACGGGCACCGTGGCGCCGCGCCCGCGCCGCGCCGCGATCGCGCTCGCCCGCGCGCGGGCCGACTCGGCGCAGATCGCCGATCGGGCGGCCGTGGAGCGCGCCGCCACCGGCCGCACGGCGGTGACGGCCGAGGCGAAGGCGAAGGCGAAGGTCTCGATCGACACCGCGATCGCCGTGCGGCGCGACTCGCTTGCCGGCGTCGTGTACGCGGCCGGCGTCCTGCGCGGCAACGTCGGGCGGTTCGACGTGCGGGGCCGGGCGGCGACCGAGGGGCTGGTCGCCTACGGCAACGCGGCGCGCCACGGGCGGATCGAGTACGGCCTCGTGGGCGGCGGGACGCCGGCGATGGCGGTCGCCGCCGGCGCGCAGCTCGACTCCGTGCTCGTCGCCGGCTTCGCGATCGACACGCTCGACACGCGCGTCACCTGGCGCACCGGCGGCCAGGGCACCGTGGCCCTCGTCGTCCGGCAGGAGAACCAGCAGGAGTACTCGGCGAACGCCGAGTACTCGCTCGAGCTCGACCGCAACGAGGTGCGGTGGAGCGACCTCGTGCTGCGCTTCGACGACACGCGCTGGACCGCCACGCGGCCGGGTGCCGTGCGGTGGGGCGCGCGCGGGATCGAGATCGACGAGCTGGACCTCCGCAACGGACCGGCCGGCCGCATCTACGTGGACGGCCTGCTGCCGACCGAGGGACGGGCCGACCTCCAGGTGGCGATCGACAACTTCCAGGTCGGCGACCTCGTCGCACTGGTGCAGAGCGACATCGAGGCGCGCGGGCTGCTCTCGCTCGGGATGAACTTCGAAGGTACGACACGCGACCCGAGCTTCCGCGGCGCGATCGGTGTGCGCGAGGGGTCGTACCGCGGCTCGACGCTTCCCGAGCTGCACGGGCGGTTCGCCTACGCCGACGCGCGGCTCGAAGGGCGCGCCGAGGCGAGCCGGCCGGGCGGCCGCACCTTCCTCACGGCGGACGGGACGCTCCCCGTGAACCTCGCGCTGGCCGGCGTCACCGGCCCGCGGCTGGCGCCCGACGGCCCGCTGTCACTCGACGTCGTGGCCGACAGCGTGCCGCTCGACCTCGTCCCGCGCTTCACCGACGTCGTGGCGAACGTGAGCGGGACGGCGCGCGGCCACGTGCGCGTGCGGGGCACCGTGAACGACCCCGACCTCGACGGCGTGGTCGTGCTCGAGAAGGCGCAGGCGAAGGTCGTCGCGCTCGGCATCACGATGCGGGACGTCGCGGGGTCGGTGCGGCTGGACGGCGACACGGTGGTGATCGACTCGCTGGTCGGGCGCAGCCGCGGCCGCGCGCTCGTGCGCGGCGGGCTCGGGATCAAGTCGCTGTCGGCGCCGTCGTTCAACCTCTTCTTCGTCGCCAACGACCTGCGCGTGATCGACAACGATCAGGGGCGCATCGACCTCGACGCCGGGCTCCAGCTCAGCGGGCCGTTCGACAGCGCCTACGTCGCGGGGGCGATCAACGACATCAGCGGCGTCGTCTACCTGCCGGAGTCGCAGGGGAAGACGGTGATCAACGCCGGCGACCCGGCGGTGTTCAACGTCGTGGACACCTCGGTGGTGCGGAACCGCGAGCTGCTCCCCGGCCAGTCGCCGCTCCTCGCCGGCCTGCGCGCCGACGTGGACGTCGAGGTGGACCGCGACACGTGGGTGCGCAACCGCGACGCCAACGTCGAGATCTTCAGCGACGGCCCGCTGCGGGTGCACGTGGACCGCCGCGTGCAGGCGTTCACGCTCACCGGCGTGGTGAGCACGGAACGCGGCGAGTACGAGTTCCTCGGCAAGCGCTTCCAGATCCGCCGCGGGTCGGCGACGTTCGTCGGGACGCCGGAGATCAACCCGATCCTGCAGATCACGGGCGAGCAGCCGGTGACGCTCGCCGGCCAGCAGACGTTCAACATCGAGGTCGTGATCGGCGGCACGCTGCAGAACCCGCGCATCACGCTGCAGAGCGACCGCCAGCCGCCGATCTCGCAGTCGGACCTCCTCTCCTACCTCGCCTTCAGCCGCTCGACGTCGTCGCTCCTCCAGTTCGAGGGATCGGGGACGTCGCTGACGAGCCCCTCGGGGAGCGGCGGCTCGATCATCGGCTCGACGGCGCAGTTCGCCACGACGCGCCTCGCCGCGATCGCGCTCGGCGTCGCCGTGGACCAGCTGGAGAGCGGCGCGGCGCAGTCGTTAGGCGCCGACGTCTTCCACATCACCCCGTCGGCCGTCAACTCCGACCTCTTCCAGGGGCGCGCGCTCGGCTTCCTCCAGCAGACGCAGGTGGAGTACGGGCGCTACTTCGCCGGCTCGCGCCTCTACCTCGCGCTCCAGGGGACGCCGGCGCTGGTCGCGCCGGGCGCCCTCGCCCAGTACCGCGCCAACGCCGGCTGGCGCTACGAGGCGAGCTTCCAGCCGCGCTTCATCCTCACCGACCCCACCCTCGCCCCGCCCGAGAAGCCGGTGAGCACCGGGGCGTTCGGGCTGTCGCTCGTGAGAGAGTGGAGATT
>Ga0307411_10000866_pt1 | contig 11404 bp, 9 predicted proteins | sample DK1Ometagenome_2_FD_203712 | JGI IMG/M metagenome (GOLD analysis project Ga0307411, IMG submission 203712) | Maize rhizosphere microbial communities from greenhouse at UC Davis, California, United States - DK15-O-1 | ecosystem: Host-associated > Plants > Roots > Rhizosphere > Soil | place: USA...
TTCGCGATGGCCATGTGCGGCCTGCTTGCGCTCGAGCTGGTGCGGGGATGGCTCCAGTGGTGGCTCGGCGTGACGAGCTGGGACGTGCGCCTCAGCGTCGAGTACAGTGTACGCGAGCGGGTGGTGAGCAAGCTCAACAGCCTTCCACTGGCCTATCACCAGCGGGAAGGCGTCGGTGGCACGATCAACCGTGTCAACCAGGCCATCAGCAGCTACGTGACGGCATTCGCCGAGCTCGCCTTCAACCTGCTGCCGACGCTGCTGTACCTCGGACTCTCGATCGTGGCCATGTTCAGGCTCGAATGGAGACTCGCCTGCGCGGTCGTCGTGTTCACGCCGCTTCCCGCGCTCATCGGCGTGCGGGCGGCCCCGGAGCAGGTCCGGCGCGAACGGCGGCTGGTTGAGCGTTGGAGCTCGACCTACGGCCGGCTCAACGAGGTGCTGGCCGGCATGATGACCGTGAAGGGCTTCGGCATGGAGGAGGCGGAGCGGCAGCGTTTCCTCGACGGAGTCCGGGAGGGGAATGAGGTCGTCCGCCGAGGCGTGCGTGTCGACGGGCGGACCGGCATGTTCCGCAATCTGATCACAACCTTCGCCAGGCTCGTGGCGCTGGCGCTCGGCGGATTCCTCGCATTCCAGGGGGAGATCGGACTGGGCACGGTGGTGGCATTCCTGGGGTACATCGGCGGCCTGTTTGGGCCGGTTCAGGGGCTGACGAACACCTACCAGACGTTCCGCCGCGCGACCGTGTCCCTTGAAACCATCTATGGCATTCTCGACGCCGAAGACACCGTGGGCGACGCACCGGACGCGACGTCCGTCGCTCCGCTCCGAGGCGAGGTCCAGTTCCACAATGTCGACTTCGCGTACCAATCAGGCTCCCCAGTGCTCCGCGGCATCGATCTGACCGTGCGGCCCGGGGAGACGGTCGCGCTGGTCGGGCCCAGCGGCAGCGGGAAGACCACGCTCGCAACCCTGCTCCAGCGGCTCCACCCGGTCTCGAGCGGCCGCATTCTGATCGATGGGATGGACATCCGGGCAATGACGCAGCGTTCGCTTCGGAGCCAGATCGGCGTGGTGTTCCAGGACTCCCACCTGTTCAATGACACGGTGCGGGCCAACATCGCCTACGGCCGGCCAAACGCGACCGCGGCGGAGATCGAGGCGGCCGCCCGGGCGGCGCACGCGCACGACTTCATCATGACCCTGCCGGACGGCTACGAGACGATCGTGCGGGAACGGGGGAGCCGGCTGTCGGGCGGACAGCGGCAGCGGATCGCCATCGCCCGTGCGCTGCTCAAGGACCCGCCGATCTTGGTGCTGGACGAAGCGACCTCGGCGCTCGACGGCGAATCCGAGCACCTGATCCAGCTCGCCCTTCGTCACCTGCTTCAGGGGCGCACGGCGCTGGTGATCGCCCACCGGCTCTCCACGGTGCGCAATGCGGATCGGATCGTGGTGCTCGATGGCGGCACGATCGCGGAAATGGGGACGCACGACGAGTTGTGCGAGCGGGGAGGGTACTACGCGTCGCTGGTACAGCGGCAGCGACTGGGATTCCTGACGGACGGGAGCACCGACCAAGCGGCCTGACGCAGAGGCTGCGGGACTAGACCTCGTCCTCGAAGGCAGTGAACGGTGGAACGTTGGCCATCCAGAAGCCGGCCAGCGCGCCCTGTTGATCGACCTCGATGTAGAAGTTGTCCGCCACGCGCACCACCTCGACTTCCCTCCGCGGTCCGATCCGCAGGTGAAAGACGCTCTCGGCACCGTTGGTCTCGACCGAGAGGGTCGTGTCCACCTCCATCGATGCCACGCCAGGACGCGACGGGCGAGACGGCAGCACGACCCGCCCGTCGGTCAGCCGAGCGGGTACCTGCAGCGTGGCCCCCGTGCTCACCTCCGGCCACACCACCACATCCAACCCGCAGATGACGCCGTTGTTCACGTCGAGCACGGCGACCGAGCCTTCGTCGTCGGTGAGCTCGACGGTGCCGGTCAGGCCACCGCTCTTCCGGTTGCCCTTGAAGGCCCCGGAGAGGATGTCGGTCTCCGGATCCCACCGCCATGCGATCGTGGGCAGGCTCCCCGTCAGCGGCTCGACCCGCGCTTCGACGTTCACCGTGCGAGTCTCAGGCGGCACGGGCGGAGGCTAGGCGATGGATCAGGCCGAAGACCTTGTCCAGGGCCCGGTCCAGTTCGGCGTCCGACACCGCGTAGCTCAGCCGCACCCAGCGGTCGTCCGCAAAGGCACCTCCCGGCACCAGCGCCACCCCTTCCTGCTTCATCAGCTGCTCGCAGAAGCTCGAGCCCGTCACCGGATCCTTCTCCCGGATCCCATCCACCCGGAAGAAGAAGTAGAAGGCGCCGTGCGGCTCGACGAACTCCACGCCGGGCGCCTCACGGCGGAAGCGATCCACGATGGTGTCGCGCCGGCGACGGAACGCAGCCACCATCCTCGTCACTTCTGCATCCACCTTTTCGTCGGTGAAGGCGGTGGCCGCCGCCCACATGGCAGGCTGGTTCGCTCCCGTCGTCGTGTGCGACTGGAGCGCCGCCATGGCCTTGGTCAGGTGCGGCGGTGCCAGGGCGGCCCCGATGCGCCACCCGGTCATCGCGTAGGCCTTGCTGGCGCCGTAAATGACCACGGTGCGCTCGAGCAGGTCATCGGGGAGGTCCAGCAGCGACGGCGCGGGACCAGGGCCGTAGTTGATCCGGCGGTAGATCTCGTCCGAGATGATCCACACGTCGTTCGCCTTGGCCCACTCGGCGATCGAGCGCAGCTCGGCCAGCGTGTACACGGCCCCGGTCGGATTGCAGGGCGAGCAGAGAATGAGCCCGCGGGTGAGCTTGTTGCTGGCCTTGTCGAGGTCCCTCGCGCTCACCTTGAGACCCCATTCGAGGTCGCCCGGGACCAGCACCGGTTCGGCGCGGCAGAGGTGGACGATCTGCGGATAGCTCACCCATGCCGGCGACGGGATGAGCACCCGGTCTTTCGGGCCGAACAGCGTGAAGCAGGCGTTGAAGATCGACTGCTTCGATCCCGAGCTCACGACGATGTTGTCGGGGTCGATGGCGCGCCCGCCGGACATCCGGCTCATGTTCTGCGCAATCGCACGGCGCAGCTCAGCGACGCCGACGTTGGGCGGATACCGGGTCAGGCCCTTCTGGACGGCCTGGATGCCAGCCTGCGCCGCCGGCGCGGGGGTGTCGAAGTCCGGCTCACCCACGCCGAGGTCGAGCACGTCCTCGCCGGCGGCCTTCCGGCGCTTCGCCTCGTTGCTGATGGCGACGGTTTCAGAGGCCTTGAGATTCTGGACGTTGCTCGACAGCGGATCGGGCATGCAGGCTGGGTCCGGTGAGGGTGACGACTTCACGACGGGGGAAAAGTCAGGCCCCGGCGGAGGGATGTCAACCGGTCGCGTGCGGTGTCCGGCGTTGTGCGCGCGGCAGTGCGCTCTTAGGTTGGCGGGGCCCAACCACCCTGTCGCTCGAGGTCCGCGTGGCCGCTCTGGAAACCCTGCATCTCTCGCCCGACATCGTGGCGGCCCTGGACCAACTCGGGTGGCGCGCGGACGACGCGCTCATGCGCGATGCCGCGCCCACTGCGGCTCGCGGCCACAACCTGGTGCTGGTGCTCCCCCCGTCGCCCACCGCCGCGACCCCCGCGCTCGCCGGACTGTTGAGCCGGCTCGGTCCGGAGCGGCCCGGGCTACTCCTGGCACCGGCGGCCCAGCTCGAAGAGTGGAATCGCGTGGCGCACCGGGTGCTCGGGACCTCCACCCTGCGAATCCAGGCCGCGCATGGGACCGCGCGGGCTTCGCGGCGGCTGCGCGACGACGGGGTCGACCTGCTGATCGCGACCCCCGAGACCGCTGTCGCCCTGCAGCGGAGGAGCGCGCTCCGGGCGGAAGCGCTCGGCGCGGTGCTCCTGGCCTGGCCGGAGGCCTGGGAAGAAGAGGAGAGCCTCTCGCCGCTGATGCAGGACCTCGACAAGGATGCGCAGCGCATCGTGCTCACCTCGGCGCCGGAGCGCGCGGCCGCGCTGGTGGAGCGCTATGCCCGCCGGGCGCTCACGCTCGGCACCGTCGGCGAGAGCGCACCCGTCGGACCCGTGCGCACGGTGAGTGTGCCCTGGGCGCGACGGGTCGCGGCACTCGGCGACCTGGTGGAGGTGCTCGATCCGACCTCGCTCGTGGTCTGGACGGCTGACCGGGGCAGCCACGAGGCGATTGCCGCGGCCGCCGGCCTGCGCGAGCCGGAAGGCCAGGTGGTGACGGGCGACGCGCCCAAGGCCCAGACCGTCATCGCCTTCGACCTCCCGAACGCCGAGCGCCTCCGGCAGCTGGCGGGTGCGGGCGAGCTCGTGCTGCTCGTGCCTCCGGGTGCCGAGCCGTACGTGGAGCGGGTGGCCGCCCCCCGGCGCCCCCTCCGCCTGCCTGGCGCGCTCGACGCTGCCACTACGGCGGCCGCCGCACGCAGGGCCGCGATCGTCCGCGCCCTCGAGACCGGCACCCCGGACCGGGCGCTGCTCACGCTGGCTCCGCTGTTCGAGCGACACGATCCCACCGCCGTCGCAGCCGCGCTGTACGAGCTCTGGACCAGCGCGGCCGGCGCGACGGCGCCCGCGGCGCTGCCGGACATTCCCGCCACGTCGCGGGTGTTCGTGGGCATCGGCAAAAAGGATGGAGCTACCGTGAACGACCTGGTGGCGGTGCTGACGAAGGACGTGCGGCTGGAGCGGTCGAAGATCGGACGGGTAGAATTGCGGGATGCGTTCGCGCTGGTGGAGCTTCCCGCGCAGGACGCGGAACGGGTGGCCAGCGCGCTCAACGGGACGACGATCCGTCGGCGGCGGATCACGGCCCGCGTGGATCGCGGCGGCCCGACGCCGCGCTCCGGAGCGCCCGCGCGGACAGGGGCGCCTCGCCGGCCGGCGCGCCCGCCGGAGAAACGCTAGCGGAAGCGGTGAGGCCGCTTTCGGCTACGGCCGCTTCCGATTGACCAGGTCCTTGAGCGTTTTACCCGCCCGAAACGCCGGCACCATCGAGGCGCGGATGGCGATGGCCTTGCCGGTGCGTGGATTGCGGCCCTCGCGCGCCGCCCGCTTGCGCAGCTCGAAGTTGCCGAACCCGCTGATCAGGACCTTTCCACCCCGTTTGAGCTCCGTCGCGATCACGCCGTCCGCCGCGAACACGTGCTCGGCGATCTCCGCCGCGCGGGCGCGCGAGACGTCGAGCCGTTTGGCGAGCGCGGCGACCAGCTCCTGCTTGTTCACGGAGTCTCCTCAGTGGGGGCGGGCGACGAATATCGCCGCGCGAACGAACGCGCCGCAAGGTGGCTGGCGCGTCGGCGATGGCGCTCTAGATTGTGCGTCTCGCCCTTCCATCGCATGTGGAGATTCGGATGAACTACGGCTCGCGCCCCGGCTGGATCGAGGTGATCAGCGGCGTCATGTTCGCCGGCAAGAGTGAGGAGCTGATCCGGCGGGTGCGGCGCGCGATGATCGCCCGGCGGCGGGTGCAGGTCTTCAAGTCCCATCTCGACAGCCGCTACACAGGCCTGTACTCGGTCTCCAGCCACGACGGCACCGAACTCGACGCCTCGCCGGTGGATTCCGCCGCGGAGATCTTCCGGCTCGTGCGCCCGGACACGCAGCTCGTCGCCATTGACGAGGCCCAGTTCCTCGATCCCGACATCGTGACCGTCGCCACGATCCTCGCCGGCCGCGGCGTCCGGGTGATCCTGGCCGGCACCGACACCGACTTCCGCGGTGAGCCGTTCGGCGCGATGGGCGAGCTGATGGCGGTGGCCGAGATCGTCGACAAACTTCAGGCCATCTGTGTGGTGTGCGGCGACCCGGCCTGCCGGAACCAGCGCCTGCTCGACGGGAAGCCCGCGCGCTACGAGTCGCCCACCATCATGGTGGGCGGACGCGAGAGCTACGAGGCCCGCTGCCGGCACTGCCATTCGGTTCCCCGGCGCGACGAGGACCAGACCGCCCTGCTCTAAGGAGCCCGCCCCGCCGATGCTCAACGTCGCCCTGACCGGCAACATCGCCTCCGGGAAGTCCACCGTGGCCGAGCTCTTCCGGAGCTGGGGCGCCACGCTGATCGACGCCGATCGTCTGGTGCGGGACGTACAGGCGCCCGGCAGCCCCGTGCTCCGCGCCATCGCCGCGCGCTTCGGCCAGGAGCTGATCGATCCCGCCGGGATGCTCGACCGCCCCGCGCTGCGCCGCCGGGTCATGGGCGACCCGGCGGCGCTGGCCGAGCTCAACCGCATGGTGCACCCGGACGTGCTCCGCCGACGGCTGGCCCTCGAGCGCGAGGCGCGGAGCCGGGGCGACCGGATCGTGGTGAGCGATATTCCGCTCCTGTTCGAAGCCGCCGACCCGTCGGCATTCGACGTGATTGTCCTGGTGGACGCTCCTCCATCCACGCGCCGCGAGCGGCTCCTGGCCCAGCGCGGATTGAACGCGGACGAGGCCGACAGGATGCTCGCCGCCCAGGCGCCGACCGGACCGAAGCGCGAGCGCAGCACATTCGTCATCGACAACGATGGCGACCGCTCTCGCCTCGAGGCGCGCGCGCGAGAAGTGTGGATCCAACTGCTGGCGCGGTCCGAGCCCGCGCGCGCTTGACCTCGCCCCCGACCGCGCCTATCCTCCCACGCGCCACTCCAGATCGCGAGCGTCTGTGTCCAACGTCCCTGACGAGCTGGTCTACACCGCCGAGCACGAGTACATCGCGCGAACGGCTGACGCCGCCGTGGTCCGAGTCGGCATCACCGACTACGCCCAGGGCGAGCTCGGCGACGTCGTCTTCGTGAATCTGCCCAAGCCAGGACAAAAGCTCGACGCGCATGAATCCTTCGGGACCATCGAGGCCGTGAAGGCGGTGTCGGAGCTCTACAGCCCGGTAGCAGGCGAGGTGGTCGAGGTGAACGGCGCGCTCGACGGCGACCCGGCCGTGGTGAACCGCGACCCGTATGGCGACGGCTGGATGGTCACCCTGCGGGTGGCCGATCCCAAGGCCCTGAGCGGACTGCTGTCGGCCTCGGCCTACCGGGCGCACATCGGGGAGTGACCTTCGTCGGGAGCACGGTGTGAGCAGGAACCTTCTTTGCGACATTCGATCACGGTTGGACGATGCCCCGAGCGCATGGTCTCGGGGCTTTTTTGTGGCCTTCAGCAGGAGCATTCGCGGCAGATGACCACCACGTACCCGGCGGCCCCCGCCGCCCCCGAAGTCGACGTCCTCCACCCCGGCCACTTCGCCTACCGGCACATCGGGCCGCGGCGCGAAGATCTGGCCGAGATGCTCCAGGTGGTCGGCTATCAGAGTCTCGATGCGTTCATCGACGCGGTCGTGCCGGAGGACATCCGCCTTCGACGGCCCCTGGCGCTGCCGCCGGGCCGAAGCGAGCGCGAGGTGCTCCAGGCGTTGCGCGGGCTGGCCGGCATGAACCGCGTCTTCCGTTCCTACATCGGCCTGGGATACGCCGGGACGTTCACGCCACAGGTGGTGCAGCGCAACGTGCTCGAGAATCCGGGCTGGTACACGGCGTACACGCCGTACCAGGCGGAGATCTCCCAGGGGCGGCTCGAAGCGCTGCTGAACTTCCAGACGATGGTCGCGGACCTCACGGCGCTGCCGATCGCCAACGCGTCGTTGCTCGACGAGGCGACGGCTGCGGCGGAAGCGATGCACCTGACGCTGGCGGTGAGCGCGACGAAGGAGCCACCGGTCTATCTGGTCGACGAGTACTGTCACCCGCAGACCATCGCGGTGGTGCGGACCCGGGCCGAGGCGCGCGGCGTGCGGGTCGAGGTGGGAGAGCCCGAGACCTTCCAGTTCGGCCCGGGCGTCGTCGGCGCACTCGTGCAGTACCCGGCGACCGATGGAGCGGTGCGCGACTTCCGCAGCCTGTGCGAGCGGGCGCACGCCGCCAAGGCGCTCGTCACTGCCGCCACCGACCTGCTCAGCCTGACGATGCTGGTCCCGCCGGGCGAGTGGGGCGCCGACATCGCCGTGGGCAACACCCAGCGGTTCGGGGTCCCCATGGGCTACGGCGGCCCGCACGCCGCCTTCTTCGCGACGCGCGAAGCGAACAAGCGCTTCATGCCCGGCCGGATCATCGGCGTCTCGAAGGACCGCGACGGGCGGCCGGCGCTCCGCATGGCGCTCCAGACCCGCGAGCAGCACATCCGGCGCGACAAGGCGACCAGCAACGTGTGCACCGCGCAGGTGCTGCTGGCGGTGATGGCCAGCATGTACGCCGTGTACCACGGACCCGGCGGGCTCCGGCGGATCGCCGAGCGCGTGCACGACCGCGCCGTGGTGCTGGCCAACGCGCTTCGTCGCCTGCGGTATCGGGTCGTGCACGACACTTTCTTCGACACGATCTGTGTTGAGGTGCCCGAGTGGGCCCTGCCGCGGCTGCTCGACGCGGCGCGCACGCGGATGATCAACCTGCGGCCGCTCCCCCCGACCCGCCTCTGCATCGCGCTCGACGAAACGGTGACGCTCGGCGACCTCGCCGACCTGATCGCCGTGTTCTCGCTCAACGAGGCGCTGCCGTTCATGCTCGAGGACATCGGGCAGCAGAGCAACCGCTCGATTCCCGTCGCGCTCGAGCGGAGCTCGGCCTACCTCGCCCATCCGGTCTTCCATCTGCACCACTCCGAGACCGAGATGCTGCGGTACATCAAGCGGCTCGAGGCACGCGACCTCTCGCTCACGAGCGCCATGATCCCGCTCGGCTCGTGCACGATGAAGCTGAACGCGACGACCGAGATGATGCCCGTGAGCTGGCGCGAGTTCAACCGGCTGCACCCCTTTGCTCCGCGCGACCAGGCCGCGGGCTACGAGCTGCTGTTCCGGCAGCTCGAGTACCAGCTCGCGGAGATCACGGGCTTCGCGGCGGTGTCGCTCCAGCCCAATGCGGGCTCGCAAGGTGAATACGCGGGACTGCTGGTGATCCGCGCCTACCACCGCGCGCGTGGCGACATGCATCGGACCACTTGCCTGATCCCGATGTCGGCGCACGGCACCAATCCGGCGAGCGCTGTCATGGCCGGAATGCAGGTGGTGGCGGTGAAGAGCGACGAGCACGGCAACGTGGACCTGGAGGACCTGCGGGCAAAGGTCGTTCAGCACCGGGACACCCTGGCGGCGCTCATGGTGACGTATCCCTCGACGCACGGCGTGTTCGAGAGCTCGATCCGCGAGATCTGCCGGATGATCCACGAGCACGGCGGCCAGGTCTACATGGACGGCGCGAACATGAACGCCCAGGTCGGCCTGTGCCGTCCGGGTGAGATCGGCGCCGACGTCTGCCACCTGAACCTGCACAAGACGTTCTGCATCCCCCATGGCGGCGGCGGACCCGGGATGGGGCCGATCGGTGTCGCGAAGCACCTCGCGCCATTCCTGCCGGGACACCCGATCGTGGAGCTCGACCACCCGCAGGCCTGCGGCACGGTCTCCGCGGCCCCGTGGGGCAGCGCGGCGATTCTGCCGATCTCGTGGGCCTACATCGCCCTCATGGGGTACGACGGGCTGACCGAGGCCACCAAGCTCGCGATTCTCAACGCCAACTACATCGCCCGCCGACTCGAGGCGCACTATCCGGTGCTCTACTCCGGCCCCAACGGCCTGGTGGCGCACGAGTGCATCCTCGATACGCGGCCCTACAAGGCGTCCGCCGGCGTAGATGTCGAAGACATCGCGAAGCGCATCATCGATTTCGGCTTCCATCCGCCGACGGTGTCGTTCCCGGTGGCAGGGACTCTGATGATCGAGCCGACGGAGAGCGAGTCCAAGGAGGAGCTCGACCGATTCTGCGATGCCATGATCGCGATCCGGGAGGAGATCAGAGAGATCGAGGACGGACGCGCGGATCGCGACAACAACCTGTTGACGAACGCGCCGCACACGCTCGAGCAGGTCATTGCGGACGGCTGGAACCGGCCGTATCCCCGCGAGCGCGCCGCCTACCCGTCCCGCGCGGTGCGAGAGCACAAGGTGTGGCCGACCGTGGGCCGGATCGACAGCGCGTATGGCGACCGGAACCTGATGTGCACCTGTCCCCCGGTGGAAGCCTACGGATGAGGCGACACCTGGATGGGTGAGTACCGGCTCTGGCGCGACGCCGTGCCGCGCCCGGGCTGGCACAACATGGCGATCGACCGCGCGCTGCTGGCACGGGCGGCCGCGGGCGAGCGATGGCTCAGGCTCTACGCCTGGAGCCCTGCGTGTCTCTCCTTCGGCCGGCACGAGCCGGCTGCGCGGCGATACGACCGGGCGCAGGTGGAGGCACTCGGCCTGGACGCGGTCCGCCGTCCGACCGGCGGCCGCGCGGTGTGGCACGCGGAGGAGCTGACCTACGCCGTGGTGGCACCGGCCGCCGCGCTCGGTGACCTCCGCACCGCCTACTGCCACATTCACATCGTCATCCGCGATGCGCTCTGCGCGCTCGGTGCGCCGGCCGAGCTGGCCGCCGCTCGCCCTGCGCTGCGTCCCGACAGCGGCGCATGTTTCGCCGCCCCGGCCGGTGGGGAGGTGATGGTCGGTGACCGGAAAGTCGCCGGGAGCGCTCAGGTGCGGTACCACGGGGCGATGCTGCAGCACGGCAGTATCCTGCTGAGCCATGACCAATCCATGGTGGCGCGGGTAACCCGCGGAGGCGCACCGGCGGATTGCGCCGCGCCTCTGACAGGCCTTCTGAACCGCGAGGTAGCGTGGGACGAGGCTGCCACCACCATGGCCGAAGCGGCCGTCGCGCACTGGGGTCCACCGCAATGGGAGGACCACGACGGCGGCGAGATCCTCACCGACGCAGCCGCTTTCCAAGACGACTTCCGCTCGCCGGTTTGGACCTGGGATGGCTTGCAGGCCTGCCCTACCGCCTGACGCCGCCGCCCCGCCCTGCTACATTTTTTCATCACCCCCTCATCCGTTCATGCCGGAGCTCCTGTGACGTACAGCGCGCCACGGACCGCTGCCTGGGCCCTGCCGGCCATTCTCGCCCTCTTGGCGCCGTTGCCGGCCGCGGCCCAGGGCTCCGCCGGGCGGACCAGTATCGTGATCGCGACCGGACAGGAATCGACCCTGCCGGTGCCGACGTTGATGGAGGGTCCGTACCAGTCGCTGGCCAACAGCGACGTCGCGGACCAGCTGTTCGCGCGCCTGGCGCAACTCGGCCCCACCTTGATCACCTCGGGTGACCGCGCGTTCGATCCACTGCTGGCACGGAGCTGGACTCGGCGCGACTCCCTGACGCTGGCCTTCGACCTGGACCCACGAGCCACGTGGCACGATGGCAAACCGGTCACCGCGAAGGACGTCGTGTTCACGTTCGAGCGGGCCCGCAATCCCACAATCGCACCGAACTTGGCCAA
>Ga0307411_10000867_pt1 | contig 11397 bp, 14 predicted proteins | sample DK1Ometagenome_2_FD_203712 | JGI IMG/M metagenome (GOLD analysis project Ga0307411, IMG submission 203712) | Maize rhizosphere microbial communities from greenhouse at UC Davis, California, United States - DK15-O-1 | ecosystem: Host-associated > Plants > Roots > Rhizosphere > Soil | place: USA...
ATCAAAGCTTTGTATTCTATCGCGGGCGTCGCGCCGGCTGCCCGCAGGGCTGGTCAAGCGCTATTCGGATAGATCGTCGATGCGCGCACCCGCGGCACGGAGCACACGGAATGCGGTGGCGGCACTGAACCCGCGCGAGACGAGAAAGCGAACCTGCCGCGCGCGCTCGCGCGGGTCGCCGGGCGGCTGTCCGAAGCGGCGCTGCCATAACGCCGTGGCGTCCGCGATCTCGTCGCGCTCGGCAAGCGGCGACAGTGCAGCCTTCGCGTCGTCGGCCGCGATGCCCCGTTCCCGCAGATCGCGCGCGATCGCGCGCTGGCCGAGATGCCCGGCGCGCTGCGCGACGACCGCCTGCGCATAGCGCGCGTCGGACAGGTAGCCGAGGCGCTCGAAGTCGTCGAGCGCGGCCCCGATGTCGGCGGCGGCGAGCCCGCGCGCGCGCAATCGTTGCGCGAGCTCGGAGCGGCTGTAGTCGCGCCGCGCGAGCAGCCGCAGCGCGACTGCGCGTGCGCTTGCCTGCGGCTTATCGCGCGCCGCGCGCATCGCCGACTATCGGCGCGTGCGCAACGCGCTCAGGTGTCGGCGCCGTTGCCTTCACCCTTGATGCGGCCCGGCGACGGCACGCCGACCGCCTCGCGAACCTTCGCCTCGATTTCGGCCGCCGTTTCCGGATGCTCGCGCAGGTATTCGCGGGCGTTGTCCTTGCCCTGGCCGATCCGGTCGCCGCCGTACGAGTACCACGCGCCCGATTTTTCGATGATGCGCTGGTTGACGCCCAGCTCGATGATCTCGCCCTCGCGGCTGATGCCCTCGCCGTACAGGATGTCGAACAGCGCCTCGCGGAACGGCGGCGATACCTTGTTCTTCACGACCTTGACGCGCGTTTCGTTGCCGACGATCTCCTCGCCGCGCTTGATCGATCCGATGCGGCGGATGTCGAGCCGCACCGACGCGTAGAACTTGAGCGCATTGCCGCCGGTGGTGGTTTCGGGATTGCCGAACATCACGCCGATCTTCATGCGGATCTGGTTGATGAAAATGACGAGCACGTTCGCGCGCTTGATGTTGGACGTGAGCTTGCGCAGCGCCTGGCTCATCAGGCGCGCCTGCAGGCCGGGCAGCTGGTCGCCCATCTCGCCCTCGATTTCCGCCCTGGGCACGAGCGCCGCGACCGAGTCGATGACGATGATGTCGACCCCGCCCGAGCGCACGAGCATGTCGGCAATCTCCAGCCCCTGCTCGCCGGTGTCGGGCTGCGAGATCAGCAACTCGCCGACGTTGACACCGAGCTTGCCGGCATAGACGGGATCGAGCGCGTTCTCGGCGTCGATGTAGGCGGCCGTTCCACCCGCCTTCTGCACCTGCGCCACCACCTGCAGGCAAAGCGTGGTCTTGCCCGACGATTCGGGACCGTAGATCTCCACCACCCGGCCCCGCGGCAGGCCGCCGACGCCGAGCGCGATGTCGAGCCCGAGCGAGCCCGTGGACACGACCGAGAGGTCGTTCTGGATCTGCGACTCGCCCATTTTCATGATCGAGCCCTTGCCGAATTGCTTCTCGATCTGGGCGAGCGCGGCGGCGAGCGCCTTGCCCTTGTTGTCGTCGACGTTCAGCATGGAAGTGTTCCGCGTGGAGTGATGCGGCGCGGGAAGTGCGCCTGCAATGGCCGCGGATTATGGCACGAACGATCGTTCGATGGAAGTGGCCTTTCGGCCTATTTTGGGGCGCGCGTCAACCCCGCGCTACAGCGCACTTCGCCGATCAGCTCCAGCAGGCCCGACAACGCCGCCTCGACGGATGCGTCACGAACCGCCGCGCGATCGCCAGGCAGGTGAAGCGTCGCCGTGCGCGGTCGAATTCCGCGCGCGATCCAGCCGAAGCACACCATGCCGACCGGCTTCGCCGCGGTGCCGCCGCCCGGTCCGGCGACACCGGTCACCGACAGCGCGCAATCGGCGGCGCTGTTCGCCACGGCGCCTGCGGCCATCGCCGCGGCCACGGGCTCGGACACCGCGCCGTGCTTGTCGATGAGCTCGGCCGGAACACCGAGCATTTCGTGCTTCGCCTCGTTCGAGTACGTGACGAAGCCGCGCTCGAACCAGTCGGAGCTCCCGGCGATTGCGGTAATGGCGCCGGCCACGAGCCCTCCGGTGCACGACTCCGCCGTGGCCATGCGCCAACCGCGTGCGAGCAGTTGCCGGCCGAGCTCGGCCGCGAGCCGCATCTGCGCATCGTCTAGCGGCATTCCCCCGGTCTCGCGCGATAGTGGTACGTATAGGCGGTCGAAAAGCCGTACCGGCGGTACACGGCGAGCGCCGGCGCGTTGTCGTCGTTCACCTGCAGGAACGCATGCGTCGCGTGCTGCCGCGCGGCCCACGCGAGCAGCGACTCGACGATCAGCGACGCGAGCCCCTGGCCGCGCCACGCCGCGGCCGTCGTCATGTCGTAGATGCCGGCGAGTCCGCCGTCGATCGCCGCCTGCCCCGCCGCAACCACGCTCCCGTCGATGCTTGCCATGATCGCGCACATCGCGAGCGGCGGGCAGGAAAGACGCTCGAGATGCGCGGCGCGCTCGCCTGGCGTCGAGCCGCGCAATTCGCCCACCGCTTCGACGAACTCGGCGATCGGCGGCGTGGCGAGCACGACGTCCGTTCGCGGCGCAAGACGCGGAACCTCCGCGAGGCTGCGGATCTGCACGAGCGTCGCGTCGAAAGCGACGTACCCGCGCGCCTCCAGTGCCGCCTCGAGCGCATTCGGTCTCGCGAACGGCGTCATGCGGAACAGCACCGGCAACGCGCGCTCGCGGTAGACGCGCTCGCAATGGTCGATCTTCGCATCGAGCGGCAGCGACGAGCCGAAATGCGGGTTCACGCTGCGCGCGCGCTTCGCCTTGCCCGCCGACACCCGCAGCAGCCAGCCGTCGTAGAAAAGCTGCTGCGTCGTCTGCAGCGCATTGAGCCCCGCCTCCTCGATGCGGATCGGCTCGACCGCGGCCGTCATTCGAAGAACACCCGTTGCGCGATCGCAAGCACGAGCAGCGCGTAGCCGGCGGCGATGAAGTCGTCGGCCATTACGCCGATGCCGCCGTGCACTGTCTGGTCGACCTGCCGGATCGGCGGCGGTTTCGCGATGTCGAAAATGCGGAACAGGACGAAGGCGACGGCCTGCTGCAACGCCCCGCTGCCGGCGAAGAACAGCACGAGCAGAAACGCGGCGATCTCGTCGATGACGATCGCGCCGTGATCCGCGGCACCGAGATGCCGCCCCGTCACCGCCGCGGCGAAGATGCCGCCCACGGTGATCGCCGCGACGGTGGCGAGAAAACCGAGCGTGCCGGCGTGCGCATGCAAAAGCCATGCGATCGGAAAGGCGACGAGCGTCCCCACCGTGCCGGGCATGACCGGCGAGAGTCCCGCGCCGAAGCCGAGAGCCACGAAATGCGCCGGATGCGCGACGAGAAACGCGAGCGACGGTGCGAGCGTCGTGCGCATCGCGGGCGCCGCGGTCAACGTGCGCGGATCGCGTGCACGCGCGTCACGCGAAATGATCGAACGCGCGCGGAAGCGCCGGCAGCGCCTTGCCGTGCTCGTCGCGCACCGAAAGCCCCGCGTCGACGGTGATCGTGCCGATGGGCGTGAGCGGAAGCCCCAGCGCCAGCGCGATCGTATCGACCCGCTCGCGCATCGCCGGCGATGCGGTGAAGCACAGCTCGTAGTCGTCGCCGCCCGCGAGCAGGCAGCGCAGCGCCAGCGTGCGCTCCGGCCCGGTCACTCGCGCACGCAGCTCGTCGCCGCACGGGATCGCCGCGAGCTCGAGCGTCGCGCCGACGCGCGAGGCCGCGAGAACGTGACCGAGATCGCCGGTCAGTCCGTCCGAGACGTCGAGCGCCGCCGACGCCACGCCGCGCAGCGCCACGCCGAGCGCGACACGCGGCTGCGGCCGATCCAGACGCCGCTCGAGCGCTTGCAGCGCAGCCGGCTCGATTTCCGTGCGGCCCGCCTTCGCGGCGAGCGCGAGCGCGGCGTCGCCGAGCTCCCCCGAGACATAGACGATGTCGCCGGGGCTCGCACCGTTGCGCCGCAGCGCGGTGCCGGACGGCAGCTCGCCGATCGCCGTGATGCACAGCGTGCGCGGGCCGCGCGTCGTATCGCCGCCGATCAGCTCGACGTCGTATTCGCTCGCGAGCGCGTCGAAGCCGCGCATGAACTCCGCGACCCATGCCGCGTCGGCGTCCGGCAATGCACCGGCGAGCAGCGCGAACCGCGGCAGCGCGCCCATCGCCGCCAGGTCGGACAGGTTCACGGCGAGCGCCTTGTGTCCCAGTGCGCGCGGATCGCCGCCCGCGCTGAAATGGCGGTTCTCGACCAGCATGTCGACGGTGACGACGTACTCCATGCCGGGCGATGGCGCGAACACCGCGCCGTCGTCGCCGATGCCGATCCGCACGTCCGCATTGCGCGGCTCGCGTCGGAAATGGCGGTCGATCAGCTCGAACTCATTCATCGCGCGAAGGAGCGCGCACTTCCGCGGCGCGAAGGCGCGGCACGAGCTTGTCGAGGACGCCGTTCACGAACTTGTGGCCGTCGGTGCCGCCATAGGCCTTCGCGAGCTCCACCGCCTCGTCGATCACGACGCGATACGGGATGTCGAGGCGATGCGTGAGCTCCCACGTGCCCATCGCGAGCAAGCCGCGCTCGATTGGCGCGACGTCCTTCAGCTTGCGATCGACGTTGGGCTCGACCGCCTGCAGCAGCGCGTCGTACTCGTCGCAAACGCCGTTCCACAGCTCGCGGAAATACTCGGCGTCGGCCTTCGCATGGCCGGGGCTCTCCGCCAGCCCGGCGGCGATCGCGTCGTCGGCGCTACGCCCGACCTGCCGCTCGTAGAGTCCCTGCAAGACCAGCTCGCGCGCGCGGCGACGTGCCGTGACGGCGCTCATCGCTCATCGATCGCATCGAACAGATTCGCGAGCTCGAGCGCCGCCATCGCAGCCTCGAAGCCTTTCGCGTCCATCCGCGCCGCGGCCTGCGCATCGGTGTCGCAGGTCAGGATGCCGTTGCCGATCGGGATCCCGAATTCGAGCTGGACGCTCGCGAGGCCCGCGGCGGATTCGTTCGCCACGATCTCGAAGTGGTATGTCTCGCCGCGAATGACCGCGCCGAGAGCGACCAGCGCATCGAAGTCGCCGCTCTGGGCGAGGCGCTGCAGCGCGAGCGGCGCTTCCAGCGCGCCGGGCACGGTCACGACGGTGATCCGCTCGTCGCCGACCTTCGCTTCCTTCAGCGCACGCAGCGCGCCGCGCAAAAGTCCCTGCCCGATCTCGGGATTGAATCGCGACTGCACGATGGCGACCCGGCGTTGCGCACCGTCGGTCGACGGCTCGATGCGCCGGATCACGATGCCGCGCGCGCGGTCGGCGCCTCGTCGTAGCCGGTGACTTCGAGGTCGAAGCCCGCCATGCTCGGCATCTTCCGCGGCCGCGCGAGCAGCCGCATTTTGCCCACGTGCAGGTCGCGCAGGATCTGCGCACCGATGCCGTAGTTGCGCAGATCCATCTTCTGCGGCGGCGACGACTCGCCGGCGATCGCGCGCCGCCGCAGCTCCTGCGCGCTTTCGGCGCGGTGCAGCAGCACGATGACGCCGCGCCCCGCCGCCACGATCGCGCGCTGCGCCTCCATCACGCTCCACGAATGCGAGTCGCTCTCGGCGTCGAGCAGGTCGATCACCGACAGGGGCTCGTGCACGCGCACGAGCGTCTCGGTCTCGGGTGAGATCGGTCCCCGCGTCAGCGCGAGGTGCGTCGCATCGGAGAGCTTGTCGCGATAGACGACGAGGCGGAACGTGCCGGCGGGCGTCGTCAGCGGACGCTCCGCCACACGCTCGATCAGCCGCTCGGTGCGGCTGCGATGATGGATCAGGTCGACGATCGAGCCGATCTTGAGGCCGTGCGCGCGCGCGAAGACCTCGAGGTCGGGCAGGCGCGCCATCGTGCCGTCGTCGTTCATGATCTCGCAGAGCACCGCCGACGGCGAGTGGCCGGCGAGCTCCGCCAGGTCGCAGCACGCCTCGGTATGCCCGGCGCGCGCGAGCACGCCGCCGGGCTGCGCGATCAATGGAAACACGTGACCGGGCTGCACGATGTGATCGGGCGTGGCATCGGGAGCGGCGGCGACGCGAATCGTATGCGCGCGGTCGGCCGCCGAGATGCCCGACGAGACGCCGTGTGCGGCCTCGATCGAGACGGTGAAGTTGGTTCCGTGCACCGAGCGGTTGACCGGCGTCATCGGCGCGAGCGCGAGCCGCCGCGCGCGAGCCTCGGTGATCGCCATGCATACCAGTCCTCGACCGAAGCGCGCCATGAAGTTGACCGCGTCGGCCGACACGCAATCGGCGGCGAGGACGAGATCGCCTTCGTTCTCGCGATCCTCCTCGTCGACGAGCACGACCATCCGGCCTGCCTTCATCTCGGCGACGATCTCGGTTATCGGTGCGACGGGCATCGGGACGCTCGATCGGGAAATCGGTGAGCGTTCATTTTACCGCAGCACCTCGGAAACGCGGCGGTGGCGCGGGTCGCGACAGCGGCGCCTGACGCGCGAGACGCGGCGCGGCTACGCGCCCGCGGCCAACAGCGCGAGCGTCGCCTGCGTGAGCGCGCTCGCGGGATCGGTGTAGTCGAGGACGACGTTGAAATGATGACGCTGCGGAATCGCGAGAATCGACTGCATTCCGGCCGGGCGGTTGCGTGGCCACGCGTCCCACATGAGCTGCGATTGCCGCACGAATTCCGACGTCTCGTCAGCGCCTACGGCCACGAGCAGCGGCACGCCGCTTTGCGGCTCGGCATGGATCGGCGACAAGCGACGCGCTTCGGTATCGTCGAGCCGGAAGTCGGCGTTCAGCGAATAGAGCACGAGCGGGGTCAGGTCGTGCACACCCGACAGCGAGACGCCGCCCGCGAACGGCACCTCGGCGAAGCCGCGTGCGCGCCAGTCGGTTGCGTACATCATGGCCGCCATGTGGCCGCCGGCCGAATGCCCGGCAATGACGAGCGGCGGCGGTGCACCGTGCTTCTCGCCTTCGCGCGCGATCCATTCGACCGCACGGCGAGACTCCTCGACGATCGCGGCGAGCGTCACGTCGGGACAAAGGTCGTAGTTGACGTTGGCGACCGCGTAACCTGCGGCCACGAATGCCGGCGCGACGAACCCGTGCTCAGACTTGTCGAGCGCGCGCCAATAACCGCCGTGAATGAACACCAGCGTTCCGCGCGCGGGCTGCGCAGGCACGAACAGATCGAGCGTCTCCTTCGGGCCCGGGCCATAGCGGATGTCCTGCACCGGGCGCAGCGCGTCGACGGCCGCCTGCGAGCGGACGGCGAACTGCTCGAACCAGTACGGATGTTCGGGAACGGCGGCGCGGTTGTTGTAGCCGCGCTCGACCTCTTCCGCCGTAAGACGGGTTGCGCCCATCGTCAGGCGTCCGGCGGCACGATCTCGATCGACAGCGGCGCAAGGCCTGCGATGCGGCCCTCCAGCCGGTCGCCCGCCACCACCGCGCCGACGCCGGCCGGCGTTCCCGTGAAAATCAGGTCGCCCGGCTCGAGCCGGTACATCTTCGACAAAAAGGCGATCATCTCGGGGACCTTCCAGATCATGTCCGCGAGATCGCCGCGCTGGCGCGGCCTGCCGTTGACGTCGAGCGCGATCTCGCCGCGCGCCAGCGCGCCCGTCGCAGTCGCCGGATGGATCGGCGCGACCGGCGCCGCATGCGCGAACGACTTGCCGATGTCCCACGGCCGCTTCTTCTCGCGCATGTCGTTCTGCAGGTCGCGCCGCGTCATGTCGAGCCCGACCGCGTAACCGTAGACCAGCGCCTGCGCGTCGCGCGCGTCGACGTCGACGCCGCTTGCGCCGATCGCGACGACGAGCTCGATCTCGTGGTGCAGATTTTTCGTCGCAAGCGGGTACGGCATCCGTCCGACCGCAGGTGGCACGACCGGCATGATCGCGTCGGCCGCTTTGGTGAAGAAGAACGGCGGCTCGCGGGTGGCGTCGCCGCCCATCTCCTTCGCATGCTCGGCATAGTTGCGGCCGACGCAGTAGACGTGGCGAACGGGAAAGCGCCGGTCGGTGCCGTGCACCGGAATCGACGGCAGGTCCCAGGCGGGAATCACGTATTGCATGTCGGTTGCCTTCGGATGTCTCACTCGGCGTCGGGCTGGCGCTCGGGCGCCGCGCCCGCGAACGCCGGCAACGCGAGGCACGCGGCCTCGATGCGCGTCAGCGTCGGATACGGCGAGAGGTCGATGTTGAACCGCCGCGCGTTCGCGATCTGCGGCACGAGACAGACGTCGGCGAGCGTCGGTGCGTTGCCATGGCAGAACACGCCCGTCTCGCGCTCCTGCGAAAGCTTCTTTTCCAGCGCCTCGAAACCGACGTCGACCCAGTACTTGTACCAGCCGTCCTTCTGCTCGCGCGCGACACCCAGCGTGCCGATCAGGTAGTTCAGCACCCGCAGATTGTTCAGCGGATGGATCTCGCACGCGATCGCGAGCGCAATGCCCCGCACGCGCGCACGTGCCGGCGGTGCCACCGGCAGCAGCGGCGGTTCGGGATGCGTCTCGTCGAGATACTCGATGATCGCCAGCGACTGCGTCAAAACCTCGCCGTCATCGAGCGCGAGCGCCGGCACGAGACCTTGCGGGTTGAGCGCGAGATAGTCCTGCGCGCGCTGACTGCCCATGCGCAGGTGAACGAACGTGCGCTCGTCCGGCACGACGCCCTTCAGGTTCAGCGCGATGCGAACCCGGTACGCGGCGGACGAGCGGAAATAGTCGTACAGCTTCACGCGGGCGCTCCTCTTTTCAGAAGGCCGAGATTCCCGTTTGCGCGCGACCGAGGATCAGCGCGTGGATGTCGTGCGTGCCTTCGTACGTGTTGACGGTCTCGAGGTTCAGCACGTGCCGGATGACGTGGAACTCGTCGACGATGCCGTTGCCGCCGTGCATGTCGCGCGCGGTGCGCGCGATCTCGAGCGCCTTGCCGCAGCTGTTGCGCTTCATGATCGACGTGATCTCCGGCGCCGCGCGCTTCTCGTCCTTGAGCCGCCCGAGGCGCAGACAGCCCTGCAGCGCGAGCGAAATCTCGGTCTGCATGTCGGCAAGCTTCTTCTGGATCAGCTGGTTCGCCGCCAGCGGGCGGCCGAACTGCTTGCGGTCGAGCACGTACTGGCGCGCCGCCTGCCAGCAGAATTCCGCGGCGCCGAGCGCGCCCCAGGCGATGCCGTAGCGAGCGCTGTTGAGACAGCCCATCGGGCCCTTCAACCCTTCGACGTTCGGCAGCAGGTTGTCGGCCGGCACGAACACGTCATCCATCACGATTTCGCCGGTGATCGACGCGCGAAGCGAGAACTTGCCCTCGATTTTCGGCGCCGACAGGCCCTGCATGCCCTTTTCGAGAATGAAGCCGCGGACGACGCCGTCGAGCTTCGCCCAGACGACGAACACGTCGGCGATCGGCGAATTGGAGATCCACGTCTTGGCGCCCGTCAGCCGATAGCCGCCGTCGGCGCTGCGTGCGCGCGTTTCCATCGAGCCCGGGTCGGAGCCGTGATTGGGTTCCGTGAGGCCGAAGCAGCCGATGCGCTCGCCGCGCGCGAGCGCCGGCAGGTAGCGTGTGCGCTGCGACTCGCTGCCGTACGCGTAAATCGGAAACATGACGAGCGAGCTCTGCACGCTCATCATCGAACGGTAGCCCGAGTCGACGCGCTCGATCTCGCGCGCGACGAGGCCGTAGCAGACGTAGTTCAATCCGGCGCCGCCGTACTCCGCCGGAAGCGTCAGCCCGAGCAGGCCGAGCTCGCCCATCTCGCGAAAGATCGAAGGATCGGTCGTCTCGTTGCGAAACGCGTCGCGCACGCGCGGCAGCAGCTTCTCCTGCGCATACGCGTGCGCGGTGTCGCGCACCATCCGCTCCTCCTCGGTCAGTTGTTCGTCGAGCAGCAGGGGATCGTCCCATTTGAACGACGGCTTGGTCGACGGGATGCGTTCGGGCGCGTTCATGGCGAAAAGCCTCGGACGGGGAGGAAACCGATGATAAACCCGGCAACGCCGGCCCGTCCGGGCGATATCTTGCAAAAAATCAACTATTGCTGCGAGTTCTCCGGGTCGGGCACGATCGCCGTGACCTCGATCTCCACGCGCGCCCGGTCCTCGATCAGCGCCACGACCTGCACGGCGGTCATCGCCGGATAGTGCGTCCCCATGATTTCGCGGTAGGCCTGGCCGAGCGCGCGCAGGCTCGCGAGATACTCGCGCTTGTCGACGATGTACCACGTCATCCGCGCGACGTGCTCCGGCAGCGCGCTCGCCTCCGCGAGCACCGCGACAACGTTCTGCAGCGCGCGCCTGGCCTGCGCGACGAAGTCGTCGGATTCGAACTGCTGCCGCTCGTCCCAGCCGACCTGCCCGCCGACGATGACGATCGTGCCGCGGCCGGCGATGCCGTTCGCATAGCCCTTGGGCGGTGTCCAGTTGCGCGGTTGCAGCGTGCGAAGCCCCATGTCGTTCTCCTTTCTCTTCGCGCGCCTGCGCCGTTTCAGCGAGCGCCGCCGTCCGCGGCCGACATCGCGCGCAGCCTGAAGCGCTGCAGCTTGCCGACCTCGTTGCGCGGCAGGCTCGCGAGATATTCGACGGCGCGCGGATACTTGTACGGCGCGATCGACTGCTTGACGAAGTCCTGCAGCTCGGCGGTAAGTGCCGGGCTGCCCGCTAAGCCGGGCTTCAATACGACGAATGCCTTGACGATCTGGCCGCGCTGCGGATCCGCGACGCCGACGACGCCGCATTCGGCCACCGCCGGGTGCAACAGCAACGCGCTTTCCACTTCGGGTCCCGCGATGTTGTATCCCGCGCTGACGATCATGTCGTCGGTGCGCGCCTGGTAGATGAAATAGCCGTCCGCGTCGATTGCGTAAGCGTCGCCGGTGTAGTTCCAGCCGTTGCGCACGTAGTTCGCCTGCCTCGGATCGGCGAGGTACCGGCATCCGGTGGGGCCTTTGACCGCGAGTTGCCCGACCTGCCCCGGCGGCAACGGTTGGCCGGCATCGTCCATCACGCATGCGCGATATCCGGGAACCGCCTTGCCGGTTGCGCCCGGACGCGCGCTCGCCTCGTCGTGCGAGATGAAGATGTGCAACAGCTCGGTGGACCCGATCCCGTCGATGATCTCGATGCCGGTCGCGTCCTTCCACAGCTTGCGCGTCGCGGCAGGCAGCGCCTCGCCCGCCGACACGCATTTGCGCAGTGACGACAGGTCGTGCTTCGCGGCGTCGGCCGCCATCGCGCGATAGGCGGTGGGGGCGGTGAACAACACGGTGGCACGCTGCGCCGCGATC
>Ga0307411_10000868_pt1 | contig 11397 bp, 10 predicted proteins | sample DK1Ometagenome_2_FD_203712 | JGI IMG/M metagenome (GOLD analysis project Ga0307411, IMG submission 203712) | Maize rhizosphere microbial communities from greenhouse at UC Davis, California, United States - DK15-O-1 | ecosystem: Host-associated > Plants > Roots > Rhizosphere > Soil | place: USA...
CACAAAATCGAACTGAACAACAACGCCGGAACCTTTTACGAACACGAGATCGTCGATGCCGGTTTCCTCGAACTCGTCCGCCTCGGCATCAAACCCGCCGACGATCCGCTGATCGTGAAATCGCTGAAGGTGATCGATCAGCTGATCAAAGTTGAAACGCCGAACGGCCCGGCGTTCTATCGTTACAACAACGATGGTTACGGGGAGATGCCGGACGGTCGAAAGTGGAACTGGGATGGGAAGTACACGGGTAAAGGCAGGCCATGGCCCTTGCTGAGCGGTGAGCGTGGGCAGTATGAGATCGCATCCGCGAATCTCAAATTTCTAATTTCAAATTTGAGAACGCAGAACCAGATGACAAATAAAGGCGCTCGCGAAGAATCCGGAATCCGAAATTCGGAATTGAATAAAGCGAAAGAGCGACTTGACCACATGCTCGCATTTGCCAGTGAGAGCCTGATGCTTCCAGAGCAGATTTGGGATAAAAAAGACGCCCCGCCCAACACGGATCGCCGGTTCATTCCGGAGCTCAAATTTGGTGAAGGGACCGGGTCGGCGACGCCGCTTGCGTGGTCGATGGCGCAGTTTATCCGGCTTGCGACTAACCTGAAGGCGGGTAAAAATCTCGATACTCCGCAGATCGTTTACGACCGCTACGTTAGGAAGATCAAATAGGGCGGCCGGCAACGTCGGCACTTTGAATCTCGCGAATACTAAGTCCGCGTTTGACGATCAGTATCAGCCCAATCGCCGTCCAAAATAAGATCCGGCCCTTTCTGATTATCGCGAGAGTAACACCTATGCCCGCTACCAATCCGACGGTTTCACCGACGAACTGGGCGCCCGCTTCGTCGACGCCTATCACGAAAGGGATCAGCTTGAAGACGATCGTGATCAAACGGCTTACGGATTCTAAAAGAAACGCGTTGAGAAATTGGCTGATCGAAGGCTCTACTATCCGCGTGAGGATGAACCAGACCTCCAGCACGCCAAGAACGTGGAAAGCCGATTCGGCCAGGCAGATCGGAAGGAAACGTTTTGGGTGGCGGCGGTAAAAACCGTAGATCAGATTTTCGAACAGCCGCACCTGCATCCGTCCGCTTTCCAAGATCCCCGTGAACCAACCGCGTCGGTACAGCGATTCGCACGCCTCACTGGCGAAATGCCATTGGCGGATGACAAGCAGCAGGAGAAAAACGATGATCGCGACGATCAGACCGATCAGGACGTCAATGGAAATGGTGGTTGTTTCGTCCAGAGAGAACCAGCGAACAAACATGAGAGCGCCGAGGATCAGGAAAATGCTGGTCGTGAAACTGTAAAAGAGATTCTCAGTGGCGACCGAAGACAGGCCAACCACTAATGAAACGCGCTTTCTCACCGCCACCGCTTTGGCCGTGCCGCTGATCAGAATCCCGAGCGGGATCATGCTGCTCATCGCCTCTCCGATGATGACGGCGGGGACGGTGTCTTTCAGGCCGAGATGATAGGGATCGTACACCGACAGCTTCCACGCGAGCCCGCGCATCATGATCCGTGCGGCGTACAGGGCAAGGATCACCCCGAAACCGAGCCAGCCGAAATTCGCGATGTTGGCCGCGATCTCATCCACGCCGGTCGAATAGACGAAATACCCGAATAGGAGTAGCCCGCCGACGGTCAAAACGGTGCCGAGCACCTTTAACCGGGTCGCATTTTTTGCGTTGATTCGCGGCTGGTTTTCGCCCTGATCCGGGCCTTGCGGTTCGGGATTCACTTCGCGTTGCTTAACTCTTGTATGCTGTTTAGAATGGTATTTTATAGATACACGAATAACAAAAGCTTATAGGAAAAAAGTATGAGTACCGCAGCAAGTATGGCTTTTTCGAGTGCCGGATTGACCACTCTATCAGAGGAAGAAGAACTTTTTCGGGCTTCGGTCCGCGAATTTGCAGAAGGTGAAGTACGCCCGCGCGTCGAGGCGATGGAGCACGCCGGGAAGCTTGACCCGGAGCTGATCAAACACTGTTTCGAACTCGGTTTGATGGCGATCGAATCGCCGGAAGAATTCGGCGGAGCGGGCTCGACGATCTTCAACGCGATCGTCGCGATCGAGGAACTCGCACGCGTGGATGCCAGCGTTTCCGTTTTCGTCGACGTGCATAACACGCTCGTGACGAACGCGTTTATGCGCTGGGCGAACGACGATCAGAAGAAAAAATACATGCCGCAGCTAGCGAGCGGGAAGGTTGGGGCGTACGCACTGAGCGAGGCCGGCTCCGGTTCCGACGCATTTGCCTTGAAAACGAGGGCGGTCGATAAGGGCGACCATTTCGAATTGACGGGACAAAAGCTTTGGATCACGAACGGGAACGAAGCCGAGATATTCGTCACGTTCGCAACCGTCGATCTCGAAGCGGGGTATAAGGGAATCACGGCGTTCATCGTCGAGAAAGGATTTGAAGGATTTTCGGTCGGCAAAAAGGAGGACAAGCTCGGCATTCGAGCTTCGTCGACGACCGAGTTAATTCTTGATGGGTGCAAGGTGCCGAAGGAGAACGTGCTCGGCGAGGTCGGCAAGGGATATAAGGTGTCGATCGAAACTCTCAACGAGGGGCGTATCGGGATCGGAGCGCAGATGCTCGGGATCGCTCAAGGCGCATACGAGGCCGCTCTAAAATACACCGCCGAACGAGAACAGTTCGGTCAGGCGATCGGGCAGTTCCAGGCCGTGCAATTCCAACTTGCCGAGATGGCCGTTGAGATCGAGGCGACGCGCCTGCTCGTCTACAATGCGGCACGATTGAAGGACGCCGGCAAGCCTTTCCTCAAAGAGGCGGCGATGGCCAAGCTCTATTCTTCACGCTGTGCAGAACACGTTTCCTCAAAAGCGATCGAGCTATTCGGCGGCTATGGCTACGTGAAAGATTACCCGGTCGAAAAATTCTGGCGCGATTCGAAGATCGGTTCGATCTATGAAGGGACATCAAACATGCAGCTTCAAACGATCGCAAAGCTGATAACTAGCGGGAAATAGTCAGTTAACAAGTCGGGCCTAATTGAAGGACGAATATGCCGCTTAAACGGATGGACAACGTACTGATCGTTGTTGACGATCTCGAAGCAACGAAGGCGTTTTTCCTCGAACTGGGCCTTAAACTAGAGGGCGAGACGACGGTCGAGGGGCCTTTGGTTGGGAGCCTCATCGGGCTCAACGATGTCCGTGCCACCCTGGCGATGCTGCGGACTCCAGATGGGCAGGGCATTGAACTTGATAAGTTTCACTCGCCCGACGCGATCAGGTTTGGGCCCGAGGAGGCGCCGGTGAATACGCTGGGATTTCGCCGCGTCATGTTCGCCGTCGATGATATCGACGCTGACATCGCGCGAATGCTTGCCCACGGGGCCGAGCTAATCGGCGAGATGCGGTATGGGGACACGTACCGGCTGGCCTACATCCGTGGGCCTGAGGGCATCATTGTCGCGCTTTCCGAGCAGCTGGGTTAGGGCTGGCAGATAGCTGTCGAGAATCTGGGCAGCAACCATATGGTTGCTGCCTCCCGGTATCCGCAAAATTCGTTGATTGCAGATCATTCAATAGGAATGTTTTGCAGCTTGCTGTTTTTTGCTCCGTAAAAGAAATAGATCACGATTCCCAACGCCATCCAGATTATCAACCTCGCCCATGTGTCGAATGGGAGCCCGTACATTAGATAAAGGCTTGCAAGGGCGGCGAAGGCCGGCAGCACGGGAGAAAATGGGACTTTGAACGGACGCGGCAGGTCCGGTCGAGTCCTGCGGAGCACGATAATGCCGATCGATACGATAACGAAGGCAAAGAGTGTCCCGATGCTGACCAATTGCCCGAGCATCGAGATCGGAACCAACGCGGCCATGATCGCGACGATCCCGCCCGTGATCATGGTGGTGACGTGGGGGGTGCGGAAGCGGGGATGTATCTTTGCGGCCCATGCGGGCAGCAGGCCGTCCTTCCCCATTGCGTAGAAAATGCGGGGCTGGCCCATGATCTGAACGACCATCGTCGAGCTTAGCCCTAGTACAGCGCCTACCTTTATGATTATCGAGAAGGATTTGAGGACAAAGGCGATCGTTGAACCCTCGATCGCCATGCCTGAAGCGGCGGTTATTGCTGCCGCGATCGGCGCGGCTTCTTCCTTTAGCTGAACGTATGGGACGAGCCCGACCATTATCCCCGCAACGAGAATGTAAAGGATCGTGCAGATGACCAGTGAACCGAGGATGGCGCGGGGCATGTCGCGTTGCGGATTTTTTGCTTCTTGGGCGGCGGTCGAGACGGCGTCGAAGCCGATATAGGCGAAGAAGATCACCGCCGCACCAGTAAGAATCCCGCTGTAACCGTACTCGCCGAACATGCCCGTGTTCGGGGGAATGAAGGCGAGGCAATCGCCGACGCCCGCCTGGCAGCCGATACCCAGGTAGTGCGTATTGACGTAGCCGATTCCCGCAATAATAAATAGAAGAACGACGGCGATTTTCACCATCACAACTACCGAATTGAAGTTTGCGGATTCGCGAATACCTCTGACCAACAAAGCGGTGACGGCGATCGAAATTATGAAAGCAGGAAGATTGAACAGGGCGGTCTCAACCGGCGCCTCCAACCCGGTCATGGAAATACCGCGAGCGAGTTCTTCCGTCAGCACGTTGTAGCCAGCGGGCGGGTTCAGGATCGATTCGCCCACGCGAACGTTAGCGAGCGCCGCCGCAGCGTTCTGATCGAGTCCTACGAACTTAGTGCCCGGAGCGGCGCTCAAAGCAACGGGAAACTGGATCCCCAAATCGGCGAGGAGACTGATGACGTTCCCCGACCAGCCCGCCGCCACCGTGGCGGCCCCGAACGCATATTCGAGGATCAGGTCCCAGCCGATGATCCACGCGACGAATTCGCCAAGCGTGGCGTAGCTGTACGTGTAGGCGGAGCCGGATATGGGGACCGAAGACGCGAATTCGGAATAGCAAAGGGCAGCCAGGGCGCTCACGACGCCGGCAAGGATCATCGATATCACAACGGCTGGGCCAGCGTGTTTCCCGGCCGCCTGACCGGTCAGAACAAAAATTCCCGTACCGATAATAGCTCCAACGCCAAGAAGCGTTAAGGCCCAAACGCCGAGCGTACGCTTCAGCGTGCCCTCGCCCTTGTCCTCCGCTTCCGCCAGGATTGCCTCGAGCGGTTTCACTCTGAATATATCCATATGATCTCCTGTACCAACTTTTTCTATATTGGCCGCGGTTTGCTTGCGTCTGACGACCGAGGTGAATCGTTCGCGCACGATCGTTATCCTTATCCGAAAGGCCATAGCCCGCGCTCCATGTTTAGCTTGGCGTTCAAGTGGAGAAAAAATCGTTAGAAGTTGTGAAATTATGTGAAAGAACGCGGCTTTTGACGTGAAATGCGAAATTGGGCTGGTTTGAAGACTATTGTCGCGGGGTTTGAGGTGGATTATAATTGTGTCCTCTTCCGGGGCGATCAATATGGATGACAGAGACGTTCGCGTTGTTTACGAATTTGGCGGTTTCCGTGCTGATCCGTTGTCGCGTCGATTGATCCGCGACGGGGATCAACTTCCACTCACTCCCAAGGCTTTCGAAACGCTTTTGATCCTGATAGCCAACCGGGGCGAGACCATTTCCAAAATCGAGCTGATGGACATGATCTGGGGCGATACAGCAGTTGAGGAGAACAATCTCACGCAGCAGATCGCTACTTTGCGCCGCGCCCTGGGTGAACGTTCCGGAGAACACAGGTTCATCGTTACGCAACCGGGAAAGGGCTACAGATTCGTCGCGCCGGTGAACGAGCTCGCGTTGGCAGCTGACGAGGAACTGGTCGTGATACAGTCGACGCGCTCGTCGGTGTCGATCGACGTTTCGAGCAGCGGCTGGCTGGGCGTACGGGCGTTTTTCGGTCGAAGCAGCACGCTTGGATACTCGATGGCTATACTTTACGTCGCGATCGTTTGCATGATCTCGTTTTGGCCCGTCGTCTCGGGCTATTCGGGAACGCAGCAGCAGACAATCGCGGTCCTTTCGTTCCGTTCATTTGCGGTCGAGGATGAAGTGTTGGGTGCCGGAATCCGGGACACGCTTCGGGCAAGGCTGGGGAACCTGGAGGATGTCGCGGTGCTTCCGTCGCGTCCGGATCTGCCGGCCGATGACGCACTCTTTGCGGGGCGTGTAATGGATGCCGACGTTATCATCACAGGATCGGTTCAGCGAGAGGACGAGCGGATGCGCGTTGCGGTGGAGATGGTCGACGTTCGAAGTCGGAGGGTGGTATGGGGGCAAACTTTTGACTGCGGGCGCTCGGAATTTTTTCAGATCCAGGATGCGATCGCGGGCGAGGCCGTGAGGGTGATCAGATCTGCGGTGCTCTAACTATGCGAGTAGGTTCCCATAAATTCCAATGACCTCCATCACGATCCGCGGGGCGACCGTTGAGGACGCCAAACTGCTAACCGATCTCGCCTATACAACCTTCTGGGACGCATTCGCTCATCATCCTAAAAATGCCCCGGACGATCTAAACCATTACATGCGACAGGCGTTCAGTCTCGACCAGACCACAAAGGAACTGGGGGAAGAGAAAAGCATTTTCCTGATCGCCGAGATCGAGGGTGAGGCCGCGGGTTACGCAAAGATCATCATCGACAACATCGAGCCTGGCATTGCGGCCGAGCGACCGGCTGAACTGAACCGGCTTTATTCTCATCAACAGTTTCTCGGCCGCGGGATCGGCCAGGCGCTGATGGACGCGTGTTTTGAACGGGCTGTGGCAGAGGGCCGCGATGTGATGTGGCTGGGCGTATGGGAATTCAACCCGCGGGCACAGCGTTTTTACGAGAAGAACGGGTTTCGCGTCGTTGGCAGCCACGTTTTCCAACTAGGCGAAGATCCGCAAACGGATCTGCTAATGCAAAAAGATCTTTAGCCCGCGAATTACGCGAATCAACGCAAATGATTTGATACGGAAATATCCGCGAACATTCGCGTAATTCACGGGCAAAATTCTTGCTTTAATCTACCAGGTGCGATAATGTTGCATCTGTGCGACACGTCAAGAACCCCCCGAATCCATACAACAAACTATCAGCTGAATACATCGGCGAGCCGCCCCCGACGAAGCTTGAGGTTTTTGAAGAAACTACGACAAAGAAAGTTATTACTAAGGCGTTCGCGTCGGACTGGGAAGGCGGATGGCGTTACACGGTGAACTGTTACCGAGGATGCGTCCACGGATGCACGTATTGTTTTGCGCGGCAGTATCACGAATTTCTGGGCTTTGGGGCGGGGACCGATTTCGAGACGAAGATAGTGGTCAAAACTAACACGCCGGTTCTGCTCCGTCAGGAACTGAAGAAGACTCGCGATAAAATGCCGCATATCGATTTCTCGTTCGCCACCGATCCTTATCTTCCGCTTGAGGCGGAGTATCAATTAACCAGGAAGTGTCTCGAAGTGTGTGCTGAGTTTCGCGTTCCGGTGGGAGTGATAACGAAATCGCCGCTTGTGACGCGAGACATTGATGTTCTGAAAAAGCTTAAGGTATCGGTCTTTTTCTCTTTACCCTTTCTGACCAAAGAATCGTCGAATCCGTTCGAACCTTACACGCCCGTGCCAGAGGCTCGATTTCGTGCGATGAAGCTGTTGTCTGACGAAGGCATTGAAACGGGCATCGGAGTCGCTCCGGTAATTCCCGGATACAACGAATCGGACATTCCGGGCCTGTTGGAGCGTGCGAAGGAGGCCGGCGCTACCCGGGCGTTCATGTCGATGCTGCATCTGGATACGGATTCCATCGAGGAGTATTTCGTAGAGAAACTTTACGAGCGCATCCCGACGAAGGCCGCGAAAGTGATCAATACGATGAAACGCGAACGCGGCGGGTCGCTTCAGCACCGTAGTTATAAAGAAAGAATGACGGGTAAAACCGAACAGTGGGAAGTGACGACGAAGCTATTCGAATTTCACGCGAAACGACTGGGCTTTCGCCAACACGAAAAGGCTGTCGAACCCGAAGCTGCGGCGGTTCCGGTTCAAGGGTTACTGTTTTAAGAATTGAGTCCGCACATGCAGACGGGCAAGCACAGATAGATGACTCGGATCTATCTGTGCTCATCTATGTTTATCTGAAGCCGAATTTTGGTTAATCTCTGAAAATGCAGAATCGTATTGAAGTTTTCGAGCAGATGATTGCCGCCGATCCGGACAACATAATGGTGATGTTTGGGTTGGCGAAGGAATATGAAAAAGACGGGCGATCAGGTGACGTAATCCGCGTTCTGGAAGATTACCTGGCGAAAGCGGACGACGAGGGGAACGCTTACGGCACGCTGGCCGCCGCATACGCGAAGGCGGGGAATCGAGAAAAGGCGATCGAAACGTACAGGAAAGGAATCGATGTGTCCCTAGCACACGGACATCCGTCGATGGCGAATGAATACAAGATGACGTTGGATCTGGATTACGGTGAGTAGCACGGAACGCCGGCTCCCAGCCGGCCCGACGATCAATTACTCGCCGGCTGGGAGCCGGCGTTCCGGCACGCTGCCACGGTCGCCTTCTTAATTCTCACGGGATTTTCAGGTTTCTCTTCGGATACGGAGGCTTTGTTGATCGCGTCCACGACTTCCATTCCTTTTGTTACTTTTCCGAATGCGGCGAATTTGTTGTCGAGGTAGGTGGCCGGTGCAACTAGTATAAAGAAATTCGTAGTTGCAGTGTTCGGTTCGTCCGCCCGGGCCATCGAAACAATTCCGCGTTCGTGAAGTAACTTGTTCGGTTCGTCGGGAACGGTGCGGCGGGCACGTTCCCCCATCGCCCGGGTCACCTTCTTGTCCTCGCGTGACCAGATGTTACCGCCCTGTATCACAAAGTTAGGCACTACGCGGTCGAACGAGGTCGTATCGAAAAGACCGGTAGCGGCCAGATTAAGGAAATTACGTACTGATTCCGGTGCGTGCTCCGGGAACATCTCCATATCGATCACGCCGGCTTCTGTGTCGAGCGAAACACACTGTGACGCGAGCGTTTTCAGATCGGCCTTGTCGAATGGTTCGGGAATGCTGCCCGGTAATGGCGTCGGCCGGGCGTTCGCCTTAGGAGTTTCCTTTGCGGCCGGAGTTGAGGCGGGATCTTGAGCGAACGTTAAAGAAACGCCAACCAGGATAAGACAAAAAGAAGAAAGAAACAGCTTCGTGAACATTTGAGATCAGAGTTTTGCGACCAGCGTTTAGACGCTCCAGCGGACTTTCATGCTAAGATTTTAAACTGATAACCACCGAATACACAGAATACACCGAAAAACACCGAATCGGTCAGGAGATAAGATGAAGGGTTTCGTACGATCGTTTGCGTTAGTTTTCTTGTTTGTCGCCGCTGTTTCCGCCCAACGTCAGGTCGGCACGCGTCCGACAGAAACGGGCGGGCCGCTCTTGCCGGAGCAGGCGGCGTTCGACGTCCAAGCCTACGACGTAAGCATCAAGGCCGATCCTAATACCAAGACGATCACCGGGACCACGGTGATGACGGCGAGGGTGGTCAAGCCCACCGACGTGATCATTCTTCATCTCGATACGCCCTACAACGTCGAACGTGTATATGGTCAGGGAACCGACCGCCAAGTGGCGCTGCGTTATGAACGCGATGAGGGAACGATAAAGATCCATTTCCCCGCGAGCAAGCGTGTCGGGGAAACGTTCGAGACGATCATTTCGTATTCCGGTATTCCGCGGGTTGCACCTAACCCGCCGTGGGTTGGCGGTTTCATCTGGGCGAAAACGCCGAGCGGCGCTGACTGGATATCGATAGCAATGCAGAATGACGGTGCCGATCTGTTGTTCCCAGTGAAGGATCACCCTTCCGACAAGCCGGAGGTCGCGACGCTGCGGGTAACGGTTCCCGATCCTTTGGTCGCCGCCGGTCCTGGTGTTTTGGACGAAACGATTAAAAACCCGAACGGCACGTCGACCTACATTTGGAAGGTGACGAACCCGATCCCGAATTACTCGATCCTTTTCGACGCTGCTCCTTACCGGGTTATCAAAGACAGCACCAAAAGCGTCACAGGTGAAATCATCCCGATCGAGTTTTACATTTTGCCCGAATCTTATGAAAAGGGACCTAAACTGATCGAGGAAACGAAAAAGTACAACGCCTTCTTCGAGAAATACCTCGGGCCGTTCCCGTGGCGGTCGCAAAAGTTGGGTATCGTGGAAACGCCTCACCTCGGAATGGAACATTCGACCCATATCGCTTACGGCAATAAATTCCAGTACAACGCCGACGGATTCGATTGGCTGATGCTGCACGAGTTCGGGCACGAATGGTGGTCGAACCTCGCGACCGCTCGCGATTGGAACGATTTCTGGATCCACGAGGGATTCCAGTCATTCATGGATACCCTCTACCTCGAGCACCTCGGCAAAAAGGATGCCTACTTCGCCGCAATGAGGAACCGCGCGAAATCGACGCGCAATATGCAGCCGGTGGCTCCGCGTGGGGCCAAATTTGCCCACGAAGTTTATTTGCGGGCCCCGGATTTTATTCAGAGCGACGGCGATATCTACGGTAAAGGTGCGGTTGTGCTTCACACGCTTCGATACCTGATCGGTGACGATGCGTTCTTTCGCTCGCTAAGGAGGATGGCATACCCGCGAAAGGAAATGGAACGGTTCACGGACGGGCGACAGCAGCGTCTGACGGATACGGATGAGTTTCTAAAGATCGCGGAAGAAGAATCGAAGATGCAGCTGGATTGGTTTTTCGAGGTATACCTTCGTCAGCCGAAATTGCCCAAATTGATCGCGGAAACTACGGGCTCTACCGTAAATCTAAGTTGGGAAACGCCCAACAATATGCCGTTCCCGATGCCTGTCGAGATCGAGGCGGGAGGCAAGTCCCAGCGGATAGAAATGAAGAACGGCCGCGGGAGCTATAGCTCTAACGGTGCCGTTCCCGAGATCGATCCGAAAGGCTGGATACTGCGGGCACAGTAATTTGCGTAGTCACTTTTTCTCCGGAGCATACAAATTCCCGCCTGGGAAGCGCATCCAAACGACAATGCTCGGACGGATCGGCGCAAAATTATTGGTTTTGTTTGTGTTATGTGGCGTGGGCGTGTTTTCGCTTTCTGCTCAAAGCGGACGTACAAAACCTGCGCCCAAGCCGACTCCGGATGAAGTTAAGATCGTCACCGAAGAGGTGAAGCTGAACGTGCTCGCTTTTAACGAGGAAGGGGAATTTTTTAATTCCGTGACAGCGAACGACCTCGTGATCACTGAAGATAACGTTCTTCATCAACCAAGCAGCGTTCGGCGAATACCCGCAAATGTTCTGATCGTGATGGATACGGGCGGTGAGTTAAGGGCCGTCAAAAGC
>Ga0307411_10000869_pt1 | contig 11391 bp, 12 predicted proteins | sample DK1Ometagenome_2_FD_203712 | JGI IMG/M metagenome (GOLD analysis project Ga0307411, IMG submission 203712) | Maize rhizosphere microbial communities from greenhouse at UC Davis, California, United States - DK15-O-1 | ecosystem: Host-associated > Plants > Roots > Rhizosphere > Soil | place: USA...
ACCACGACGCCAAATCCAAGCCCGAAGCGCCACGCTGGCTGCATGTCGACGTGCGCTGGCGCGAGACGACGCGGCTGCTGAGCCTGAAGGAAATGCGCGAGGCGCCGGAACTCGCGTCCATGCAAGTCCTGCAACGCGGCAACCGGCTGTCGATCACGCCCGTCACGCCGGCGGAGTGGCAGGCGGTGCTGAAGCGGCTGCACACGGTATGACAGCCGGCCTCGTCGCCGAGCTGATCGCGCTCGGGCTCGCAGGCGGCTTTCTCGCCGGCCTGCTCGGCATCGGCGGCGGCATGCTGATGGTGCCGGTCCTCACCTTCATCCTCGGCCAGCGCGGCGTCGAATCCGGCCTGGCCGTCAAGATGGCGATCGCGACGTCGATGGCGACCATCGTGTTCACGTCGTTGTCCAGCGTGCGCGCCCACCACCAGCGCGGCGCCGTGCGCTGGGACCTCGTCAAAGGGCTGGCGCCGGGCATCCTCGCCGGCGGCCTGCTGGCTGGCGCCGGCCTGTTCGCGTTGCTCAAGGGCGCCTGGCTCGCGCTGGTGTTCGCGGCCTTCGTCAGCTTCTCCGGCTGGCAGATGCTGCGCAACAAGCGTCCGGCGCCCAGCCGCCAGATGCCCGGCCGCGCCGGCCAGTTCGGCGCGGGCGCCGGCATCGGCCTGCTATCCGGCATGGTCGGCGCAGGCGGAGGCTTCGTCAGTGTGCCTTTCATGGTTTGGTGCAATGTGCCGGTGCATCTCGCGGTCGCCACCAGCGCGGCGCTGGGCTTTCCGATCGCAGTGGCCAACACGCTCGGCTACGTCATTGGCGGCTGGGGCTTGGCAGCGGCGCTCCCGGGCGCCTTCGGCTACCTCTATCTGCCTGCGCTGGCACTGATCGCTGCGGCCAGCGTCACGATGGCGCCGCTCGGCGCCCGCGCGGCGCACGCGATGAACGTGACTCAGCTGAAGAAGGTCTTCGCGACGCTGCTGTTCGCGCTCGCGGCCTACATGCTCTGGAAGGGCCTGAGCGAGCTTTAGCCGAAGGCGATCGACGCCAACACGACCTGGTTGCCGCCGCGGCGCTGGGCCTCGTGGACGGCAGCCTCGCTGGCCGACATCAACTCGTCCTGCCGCGACGCCGTGTGCGGGAAGCTGGACACGCCCATCGAGATCGACAGGCCGAGGTCCTGGCCGTTCAACACGACGATCTGCGCCGCGCACTGCCGGCGCAACTGCTCCATGCGCGCATGCGCCGTCGCCAGGCCCACGCCCGACAGCAGCACCGCGAAGCGCTGGGCGCCGATGCGGCAGGCCGCGTCCATCGCTCGCGTGTTGGCGCGCAGCATGCGGCCGATGCCTTCGAGCAGGCGCTGCTGGGCTTCATCGCCCAGGCCAGCGATGGCGGGCGACGCGTCCAGCGCGATGACGACGAGGGCGAACTCGCGGTGCTCGCGCGAAGACAGGTCGATCTCGCGAAGCAATTGGTCGTCGAACTGCGGCCGCATGTACAGGCCCGAGACATCGTCGCGGCCGGAGCCCTGCTGCAGCTCGCGGCGGATCTGCTCGATGGCGCTCTGCTGCTGCTCGATCTGGGCCAGCGCGCGCTGCAGGTGCGACTCGCGGTGGCGCTCCTCGGTGCGCTCGTGCCAGACCGACAGCAGGAACTCCTGCCCCAGGGCCAGGCGCGTCACGCTGAACTCGCGGCGGCGGCCGTTGATCTCCAGCTTGTGCTCGGACACGACCGGATGGCGCTGTGCCATGACGGTCTGTTCGACCCGCCGCAGTGCCGTCGTTTCGTCGGCCTTCAGCAACTCGGTGTCGGTATGGCCGACGACTTCCTCGCGCTCGAACATCTGCGCGAGCCCCGTGCTCGCGAACAGGTAGCGCCCGGTGGCGACGGCCTTGATCGCGGCCTGATTGCCGAGCGGCTCGATCAACGCGACCAAACCAGCCAAGGTTTCGCCGCCCAACTCCGGATGACCGGCCAGCCAATGCGCCAGGCTGCCGGGCTGCGTCGCGGTGGAATCGGCGGTCATGTTCATGAAGTCGTTCTTGTGATGCGATCGCGTGCCAACGGTGGGGAACCGGGCCGTCCGAGTGTCGAAGGACTGTAGTGGGGCGCTGGCGCGGCCAGCAAGGCTGCATCACCCCACGAATCGGGCCTCCCCCCTAGAAGCCCCGTGGATCACATGCTGTGCATCGTACCGAGTTTCAACTCGGCCAGCCTCGACAATCCGGGCCGATTCATGGGAGGGATATGCAGGGATTCGACGTGGTGGTGGTGGGCGCGGGCGCCGCAGGGCTGTTCTGTGCGGGGCTGGCCGGCCAAAGGGGCCTGCGCGTGCTGCTCATCGATCACGCGCAGCGCCTGGCTGAAAAAATCCGTATCTCCGGCGGCGGCCGGTGCAATTTCACGAATCGCGAGGCCGGGCCGGCCAATTTCCTGTCCGAGAACCCCGCCTTCTGCCGCTCGGCACTGGCCCGCTACACGCCGCAGGACTTCATCAAGCTGGTGCAAAGCCATGGCATCGCCTTCCACGAGAAGCACAAGGGCCAGCTGTTCTGCGACGACTCCAGCGAACAGATCATCCGGATGCTGGTCAGCGAATGCGAGGCGGGCGGTGTCACGCGCTGGCAACCCTGCACGGTGGCCGACGTGCGCCGGGCCGGCGACGGCTTCGAACTGGACACCAGCCAGGGACCGGTCCGCACGCCTCGCGTCGTCGTCGCGAGCGGCGGCCTGCCGGTGCCCAAGATCGGCGCCAGTGATTGGGGGCTGCGGCTGGCCCAGCGCTTCGGCCATGGCATCGTCGAGCCCCGTCCCGCCCTGGTGCCGCTGACTTTCGATGCCGAGGCCTGGGCGCCGTTCGCGGCGCTGGCCGGGCTGTCGCTGCCGGTCGAGGTGAGCTGCGGCAGCGGCAAGGCGCGCGGGCGGTTTCTGGAGGATCTGCTGTTCACACACCGGGGCCTGAGTGGCCCGGCCATCCTGCAGATCTCGAGCTACCGCACCGCCGACGATCAACCGCTGCAGATCAACCTGGCGCCGGAACTGAGTCTGGACAAGGACCTCGGCGAAGCCAAGACCACGTCACGCCGGCAACTCGGCAATGAGCTCGCGGCGCGCCTGCCGCAACGCCTCGCCGCCGCCTGGCTGGAACGCGCCCGCCTCGACCCGGCGCGGCCACTGGCTGAATGCCGCGATGCTGACCTGCAACGGCTGGGCCGCAGCGTGCACGACTGGCAGCTGATGCCCAGCGGCGACGAAGGCTGGCGCAAGGCGGAGGTCATGCGGGGCGGTGTCAGCACGAAGGACCTGAGCTCTCAGACGCTGGAAAGCAGGCATGTTCCAGGGCTGTACTTCATCGGCGAAGTCGTCGACGTGACCGGCTGGCTGGGCGGCTACAACTTCCAGTGGGCCTGGGCCAGCGCGGCCGCCTGCGCCGCCGCGATGGCGACCACACGCGCCCCAGCCTGAGCAAATCTTGGCAAGTCCTTGATTTCCTGGCTACAATCCTCGGCTTTGCTGGCAACCCCCGCGCGTCGATTCGCTGCACTTCTCGAAGAAGGCTGGAGAGAAGCAGTAATCCGGAACCTGCTGCTGACCCCAGCCGCGAACACCGAGCGCAATCTGAAGGAATTAAATGACCACCATCCGCGTCAAGGAAAACGAGCCGTTCGACGTCGCCCTGCGTCGCTTCAAGCGCACCATCGAAAAGCTGGGCCTGCTGACCGAACTCCGCGCCCGCGAGTTCTACGAGAAGCCCACCGCCGAGCGCAAGCGCAAGAAGGCTGCCGCCGTCAAGCGCCACTACAAGCGCGTGCGCAGCATGCAGCTGCCCAAGAAGCTGTACTGATCGTCTCTGACGCGACCCGGAGCCCTGCTCCGGATTGACTCCAAAACCCGCTGCAGGACGCTGTTGCGGGTTTTTGTCTTTTTGAACCGGATGCCCCCCATGAGCCTCAAAGACCGCATCACCGAAGACATGAAGGCCGCGATGCGTGCCAAGGAAGCCGACCGCCTGCTGACCATCCGCGGCCTGCTGGCCGCCGTGAAGCAGAAGGAAGTGGACGAGCGCGTCGTCGTGGACGACACGGCCCTCGTCGCCATCGTCGACAAGCTGATCAAGCAGCGCAAGGACTCGATCAGCCAGTTCGCCGCCGCCGGCCGTGACGACCTGGTCGCCAAGGAAACCGCTGAGCTGACGGTGCTGCAGGCCTACCTGCCCGAGCGCCTGTCGGCCGAGGCGGTGGCCGGGAAGGTAGCGGCCATCGTCGCCGAACTGGGCGCCAGCGGCCCGGGCGACATGGGCAAGGTCATGGCGGCTGCCAAGGCCCAGCTGGGCGGTGTGGCCGAGATGGGCACGGTGTCGGCTGCGGTCAAGGCCGCGCTGGCCAAGTAAGGGGTCGCCATGAGCCTGCCCCTGCAAGCGCTGACGCCCGACATCTGCGTCGCCCCCCAACTGACACCCGAAGCGATGGCCGAGGCCGCGGCCATGGGTTTCAAGAGCGTCGTCAACAACCGCCCCGATTTCGAGCACGGGCCGGATCAACCGACCTCGGCCGCCATCGAAACCGCCGCCAAGGCCGCTGGCATGGCCTATCGCCATCTGCCGGTGGCCGGCGGCTATCAATCGCCGGAGGAGATCGCGGCGTTCGCGCAACTGCTCGAGGAACTGCCGCGCCCGCTGCTGGTCTTCTGCCGCTCCGGCGCGCGCTCGACACGCCTCTTCGTCCAGGCGCAGCAGCTGGGCTAACCCCCTCGGGTCTTACCCTGAAGCGCGGCCGAAACGGTCTGCCGCTCCCCAAGCGGTCGCTACATTGGCGGCCGCTTTTGCATTTCTCCTTCCACCTCCATGAACGCCCTGCTCTCCCTGGCGCGGCGCATCGACCGCCTCAACGACCGCTTCGGCACCCTTGCCGCCTGGGCCGTGCTGCTGTCCTGCTTCATCAGCGCTGCCAACGCCATCGTCCGCTACGGTCTGGACTACAGCTCCAACGCCTTCCTGGAGATCCAGTGGTATCTGTTCGCCGCCTGCGTGATGCTGGGCGCATCCCAGGTGCTCAGGCTCAATGAGCACGTGCGCGTGGACCTCGTCTACAGCCGCCTCAGCGGCCACCGCAAGGTCTATGTGGACCTGTTCGGCCTCGTCGTCTTCTTGCTGCCGGTCATGGCCTACATGGGCTGGCTGTCCTGGGGACTGTTCATCGTCAAGCTCAGCACCGGCATGAGCGCGACCGACTCGGTCGCCAGCCTCGGCTTCGTGGGCTACGTGACCAAGCTGCTGACGTCGGGCGAGGTGTCGAGCAACTCCGGCGGCCTGATCCGCTGGCCGGTCATGCTTGTGCTGCCGCTGGGTTTCGCCCTCGTGACCCTGCAAGGCCTTGCCGAGGTCGTCAAGCGCGCCGCCTGGCTGGCGCATCGCTACGACATGGACACGCACTACGAGAGGCCGTTGCAATGATCTCGATGGAGCATTTCCCGCCGCTGATGTTCGCGGGGCTGATCCTCGTCATGCTGATCGGCTTCCCCGTCGCGTTCTCGCTGGCGGCGCTGGGCCTGGTCTGCGGCTTCTTCGCCGTCAGCCAGGGCTGGTTTCCGCCGGAGTTCATGAGCGCACTGCCGCAGAACGTCTTCGGCATCCTCTCCAACGACCTGCTGCTGGCGATCCCCTTCTTCACGCTGATGGGCGCGCTGCTGGAGAAATGCGGCCTCGCCGAGGACATGCTGGACTCGATGGGCCAGCTGTTCGGGCCCGTGCGCGGCGGCCTGGGCTACTCGGTCATCATCGTCGGCTTCATCCTCGGCGCCATCACCGGCACGGTGGCCGGCCAGGTCATCGCGATGGCCATGATCTCGCTGCCCGTCATGATGCGCTACGGCTACAACATGCGCTACGCGACCGGCGTGCTGGCCGCGTCGGGCACGATCACGCAGTTGGTGCCGCCCTCCCTCGTGCTGGTGGTGCTGGCCGACCAGCTCGGCCGCTCGGTGGGCGACATGTACAAGGGCGCCTGGGGGCCGTCCATCCTGCAGGTGCTGATCTTCGCACTCTACACCTTCATCCTGAGCCGCGTGAAGCCGCACCACGTGCCGGGGGTGCCCAAGGAAGCGCGCACGCTGCAGGGCTGGGCGCTGTGGAAGAAATGCCTGCGCGGCATCATCCCGTCGGCCGTGCTGATCTTCGCGGTGCTGGGCTCGATGGGCGGCCTGCCCGGCATCAACACGGCGGTCTGCACACCGACCGAGGCGGGCGCGATGGGTGCCGTCGGCGCCTTCATCCTTGCCGGCATGCATGGCCGTCTGAACTGGCCGCTGATCAAGGCCACCATGCTGGGCACCATGCGCATCACGGCGATGGTGGTCTTCATCCTGATCGGCTCGCGCACCTTCTCACTGGTCTTCCAGGGCGTCGAAGGCGGGCACTGGATCGAGAGCATGCTCAGCGACCTGCCAGGCGGCCAGATCGGCTTCCTGATCGTGGTCAACCTGTTCATCTTCTTCCTGGCGTTCTTCCTCGACTTCTTCGAGATCGCCTTCATCATCCTGCCGCTGCTGGGGCCGGTGGCTGACAAGATGGGCATCGACCTCGTCTGGTTCGGGGTCATGCTGTGCGTGAACATGCAGACCAGCTTCATGCACCCGCCGTTCGGCTTCGCGCTCTTTTACCTGCGCGGCATCTCCGACACGCTGTTCAAGAACGGCGCCATACCGAAGAAGGTGCTGTCCAGCGACATCTACCTGGGCTCCATCCCCTGGGTGGTCATGCAGCTCATCCTGGTCGCCATCGTCATCTTCTTCCCGCAGACGGTCACCGCCTTCCTCGACAAGGAGAAGGCGGTCGACATGAACCAGGCCTCCGAGCTGCTGCAGCAAATGGGGGGGCAGGACAAGCCCGCTGACATGAGCTCCGACGATGCGAGCAAGCTGTTCGCGCCCGAGCCGGCCGCTTCGGCGGCCAGCGGGGCCGAGGATGACGGCGATGCGGTACGCCGCGCGCTGGAGCAGGACGCGGCGAAGAAGTAAGGCGCCGCGCGAGCATCAAAAAAGCCCCGCATCGCGGGGCTTTGTTTTGGGCGTCGCCCGGTGGCGAGTCAGAGCTTTTGCGACTGCATGAAGTCGTCGAAGCCGGCCTCGGCGAAGCGGAACCACAGGTTCTGGTCGCGGCGGAAGTTGGCGTAGTCCTCGTAGACCTTCTTCCAGTTCGGGTTCTTGGCCGACAGCTCGGCGTAGATAGCCATGGATTCCTTGAAGGCCGCGTCCATCACATCCTTGGGGAAGCGGAACAGCTTGGTGCCCGAGCCGACCAGCTGCTTCAGCGCGATCGGGTTCTTGGCGTCGTAGCGGCCCTGCATCTCGATGTGGGCGAGGGCCGAGGCCGCCTCCACGACGGCCTTGTACTCGGCCGACAGCGCGTCGTAGGCCTTGGTGTTGATGAAGAAGTCCAGCTGCGGACCGCCTTCCCACCAGCCCGGGTAGTAGTAATTGGGCGCGACCTTGTTGAAGCCCAGCTTCTGGTCGTCGTAGGGGCCGACCCACTCGGCCGCATCGATGGTGCCCTTCTCGAGTGCCGAGTAGATCTCGCCGCCGGCGATCTGCTGCGGCACGGCGCCCATGCGCTCCACCACGCGGCCCGCGAAGCCGCCGATGCGGATCTTCAGGCCCTTCATGTCGGCAATGCTCTTGATCTCCTTGCGGTACCAGCCGCCCATCTGCGCGCCGGTGTTGCCACCGGGGAAGCTGATGATGTTGTAGTTGCGATAGAACTCGCGCATCAGCTTCAGGCCGTTGCCCTCGACCATCCAGGCCGTCATCTGGCGGCTGTTCAGGCCGAAGGGGATGGCACAGCCAAGCGCGAAGGTCTCGTCCTTGCCGAAGAAGTAGTAAGGCGCCGTGTGCGCGATCTCGACGGTGCCGCCCTGCACCGCGTCAACCACCTGCAGGGCCGGCACGATCTCGCCACCCGCGTGCACCGAGACCTGGAACTTGCCGCCGGTCATCTCGGAGACCTTCTTCGCGAACACATCGGCCGCGCCGAAGATGGTGTCCAGCGACTTCGGGAAGCTCGATGCGAGGCGCCAGCGCACTTGCGCCTGCGCATGAACGATGGCGGGGGCAGCGCCTGCGGCCAGCACACCGGCGAGGCCGGCCTGGCGCACGAAGGAACGGCGTTCCATGGACATGGGTGTCTCCTGATTTCGGGTTTATGAAGAGAAAAAGGTCGGCGCGATTCTAGGAAGGCCGCACCGCCGTCCCGACCGGATTAACCCCGGCGTCGTGATTGAGGAATGGGCCGAGCGCCGGACCGCTCCCAAGCCGGCCCGTCTGGCGATGTTTGCGGCTCAATGCCGCAAGCATCGCCGTCCCCTCGGGGGACCGACTGGGCTGGCCTGCCTCCAGCAAGGCCAGACCAGGCGAGGGGCATCAATTGGCGCCGGCCAGCTTCATGCCGGTGACAAGGATCGAGCCGACGGTCTTGGTGCCCATCGTGTACTCGTCCGCACCGATGCCGACGATGTTCTGCAGCATGTCGCGCAGATTGCCGGCGATGGTGACCTCATGCACCGGGTAGGCGATCTCACCGTTCTCGACCCAGTAGCCACTGGCGCCACGTGAATAGTCGCCCGTCACGTAGTTCACGCCCTGGCCCATCAGCTCGGTGACGAACAGGCCGCGGCCCAGGCGCCGCACCATCGTCGCGAGGTCGTCGCCAGGCGCCGTCGCGCGGCTGGTCATGCGCAGGTTGTGCGAGCCGCCGGCGTGGCCGGTCGTCTGCATGCCCAGCTTGCGCGCCGAATAGCTCGCCAGGAAATAGCCCTGCAGCACGCCGCCCTGCACGACCGAGCGCGCACGGGTCACGACCCCCTCGTCGTCGAAAGGCGAGCTGCCCTTGCCCTTGGGCACATGCGGGTCTTCGGCGATGTCGATGTGCGGCGCCATGACGGGCTTGCCCAGGCTGTCGAGCAGGAAACTCGTGCGGCGGTACAGCGCGCCGCCGCTGGTGGCCTGCACCAGCGCGCCGAGCAGGCCGATGGCCACGGTGCTCTCAAAAAGCACCGGCACTTCGGCGGTCGCAACCTTGCGTGCCTTCAGCCGTGACAGCGCGCGCTCGGCGGCATAGCGGCCCACGGCTTCGGGCGTGGCCAGCTCGGCGGCGTCGCGCATGGAGCTGTACCAGGAATCCCGCTGCATGCCGTTGCTGCGGCCGGCGATGGGTGCGACCGACAGCGAGTGCCTCGAGCTCGCATAGCCGCCGCGGAAGCCGCGCGTGTTGCCCATCCAGAAATGCGATTGCTGGGCCGATACCGCCGCGCCCTCGCTGTTGGTGATGCGCCTGTCCACGCCCAGCGCCGCCGCCTCGCAGCGCAGTGCAATCTCGGCAGCCTGGGCCGCATCGATGGCCCACGGGTGGAAGAGATCCAGCTCGGGCCGCGCCGCGGGGTCCAGCGCGAGGTCGGCTTCATCCGGCAGGCCGGCAAACTCGTCCTCCGCCGTGAAGCGGGCGATGTCATAGGCCGCGCGCACCGTGTCGCGGATGGCCTGGGCCGAGAAATCCGACGTGCTGGCATTGCCGCGGCGCTGGTCGAGGTAGACCGAGATGCCGAGCGACTTGTCGCGGTTGCGCTCGACGTTCTCCAGCTGCCCCAGCCGGGCCGACACCGACAGGCCGCAGCCCTCTGACACCTCCGCTCCGGCATCGCTGGCGCCGAGCTTCTTTGCCTCGTCGAGGGCGTCTTCGATCCACTGCTGGAATTGTTCGGGGCTGTAGGCGAAACCGTCTTGGACTTGGGACATGGATGGGGGGCGAATCCGGGTGGGCGACAATCATAGAACTGGCCCGAACCCGTCCACAGATGCAAGAAAACACTTCCGAATACGACGCCGAGGACGACTTCGACCGCCCCAGCAAGTCCCAGCTCAAGCGCGACATGACCGCGCTGCAGAAACTCGGCGAAGACCTGCTCGCGCTGCCCGAGTCCCGCTGGGAGCCGCTGGCCCTGCCGGAGATCCTCTACGACGCGCTGCGCCACGCCAAGAAGATCACCAACTTCGAGGGCAAGCGCCGCCAGATGCAGTACATCGGCAAGCTGATGCGCAAGATCGACCCCGAGCCGGTGCGCGAGGCGGTCGCCGCCTTCAAGCTCGGCCATGCGCAGGACAGCCTGCGGCTGCACCAGTCCGAGCGCTGGCGCGAGCGCCTGCTGGCCGGCGACGACGCACTGCAGGAGTTCATCACCGAGCATGTCGACGTCGACATTCAGCAACTGCGCAACCTCGTGCGCGCCGCGCGCAAGGACGCCGCCAACGAGCCCGAGAAGCGCAGCGGCCGCGCCTTTCGCGAGCTGTTCCAGTTCATCAAGGCCAGCGAGGTAGCGGCCGATGAGTGACGCAGCACCCGAGCTCGTACGAATCGGCATCGTCTCCATCAGCGACCGTGCCTCCAGCGGCGTCTACGAGGACAAGGGCCTGCCCGCGCTGAAGGATTGGCTGACGAGCGCGCTGCTGAACCCCATCGAGTTCGTGGCCCGTCTCATCCCCGACGAGCAGGCCGGCATTTCGGCGACGCTGGTCGAGCTGGTCGACGCCGAACGCTGCGACCTCGTGCTGACCACCGGCGGCACCGGCCCGGCGCCGCGCGACGTGACACCCGAGGCGACGCTCGCCGCGGCCGATCGCGAGATGCCTGGCTTCGGCGAGCAGATGCGGCAGATCTCGCTGCACTTCGTGCCGACGGCGATCCTGTCGCGCCAGGTCGCCGTCATCCGCGGCAAGGCGCTGGTCATCAACCTGCCGGGCCAGCCCAAGGCCATCGCCGAGACGCTGGCCGGCCATGAGAAGGCCAGCGGCATCTTTGCCGCCGTGCCCTATTGCATCGACCTGATCGGCGGGCCGTATCTTGAAACGCGCGACGCGGTCTGCAAGGCCTTCCGGCCCAAGAGCGCGCAGCGCCCGCCCGCCGCTTAGTCCACCAGCGCGCTCGGCTCGGCCGGTGCGGCAATCGCAGCGGCCACGTCGTCCAGCGCGCGGTTGCTGCTGAGGCCGAAGCCCCCGACCACGCGCTGGCCGATGGCGCCGCGCCCGACCGCGGTGTGCACGCCGACCCACGCGTTGCGGCCCGAGCGCTTGGCCGCATAAAGGCCCAGGTCGGCCAGGTTCACGACCTGCTGCCAGCTGCGCGCCATCGGCCGCTCCAGCTCGAAGGGAATGCAGGCAAAGCCGACGGAGCAGCTGACGTCGATGCGGCCGCCGTCCTCCAGCTCGAAGGGCGTCGCGGCGATAATGGCGCGCATGCGTTCGGCCAGTTCCGCGGCGCGCTCGCGGTCGGTGTCCCGCGCGACGGCCAGGAACTCCTCACCGCCCCAGCGAACGAGGTAGTCGGACTCCCGCAGCACCGAGCGCAGCCGCGCGC
>Ga0307411_10000870_pt1 | contig 11390 bp, 9 predicted proteins | sample DK1Ometagenome_2_FD_203712 | JGI IMG/M metagenome (GOLD analysis project Ga0307411, IMG submission 203712) | Maize rhizosphere microbial communities from greenhouse at UC Davis, California, United States - DK15-O-1 | ecosystem: Host-associated > Plants > Roots > Rhizosphere > Soil | place: USA...
TGCGTGGTGCGCGGCTACCTCTCGGGCTCCGCCTGGCAGGAGTACCGCGCCACCGCCACGCTCGCCGGCGAGCCGATGCCGCCCGGCCTCGTCGAGAGCGCGCGGCTGGAGCCGCCGCTCTTCTCCCCCGCGACGAAGGCGGAGACGGGCCACGACATGAACGTCCCCTTCTCCGCCGTCGCCGGCGCGCTCGGGGCGGAGACCGCCGAGCGGCTGCGCGCGGCGAGCTTCGCCGTGTACGCCGCGGGGCGAGACTACGCGGCCGAGCGCGGCATCATCATCGCGGACACGAAGTTCGAGTTCGGTTTCGACGAGGAGGGCGCGCTGCGGCTCATCGACGAGGTGCTCACGCCGGACAGTTCGCGTTTCTGGCCGGCCGACCGCTACGCCCCCGGCGGCGCGCAGCCGAGCTTCGACAAGCAGCCGCTGCGCGACTACCTTGCAGCGCTGAAGGCCGAGGGCCGCTGGAACGGCGAGGCGCCGCCGCCGCCGCTGCCGCCCGAGGTCGTCGACGCCACCAGCACCCGCTACCTCGACGCCTACCGCCGGCTCACGGGCCGCGACCTGCAGCAGGAGGTGTGATCCTGTGATCCGCACCGCGCCCGAAGGCCGCCCCTTCATCCTGATCGCCTGGCTCGTCGCGCTGGGGCTCGCGCTCGCGGGCTTCCTCGCTTCGCCCGCCTGGTGGATCGCCTTCGTCGTCTGGCTCCCGATCGCCGTCTGGGTCGTCGCCTTCTTCCGCGACCCCGAGCAGGCCTGGGCGCTCGGCGAGCGCCGGATCCTCGCGCCGGCCGACGGGCTCGTGGTGAGCGTCGTGGAGACCGACGAGTCCGCCTTCCTGGGCGGCCGGGCGCTGCGCGTCTCGATCTTCATGAACGTCTTCGACTGCCACGTGAACCGCTACCCGTGCAGCGGGACGGTCGCGTACCGGCACTACAACCCCGGCAGGTTCGGGCATGCCGGCACGGAGAAGGCCAGCCTCGACAACGAGCAGTCGTCGGTCGGCCTCGAGACGCCCCACGGCCGCGTGCTCGTGCGCCAGATCGCGGGGCTCGTCGCTCGGCGCATCGTGACCGACCACGCGCCGGGCCGCGAGGTGCGGCAGGCGGAGCGGCTGGGGATGATCCGCTTCGGCTCGCGCGTCGACCTCTTCCTGCCGGTCGGCACGAAGGTGCTGGTGAAGGTCGACGACCGCACCAGGGTGGGCCAGACGGTCGTGGCGGAATGGGCATGAGGCGCGCCTCCGCGAGCCGCCCCGGCGGCGGCGTCCCCCGCCCCGGCGAGCGGCGCGGCGGCGTGCGGCGCGTCGTCGTCGTCATGCCGAGCGCCTTCACGCTGGGCAACCTCTTCTTCGGCTTCTGGGCGGTCGTCTCGGCCACGAACCAGAACTTCCGCCTGGCAGGGTGGTTCATCGTCTTCGCGGCGATCCTCGACATGCTCGACGGGCGCATCGCGCGGATGAGCAACACCGGCACCCGATTCGGCGCGGAGCTGGACTCGCTGGTGGACGTGATCTCGTTCGGCGTGGCGCCGGCCCTGCTGATGTACTTCCTCGAGTTCACCGCGGCGGGCCGCTTCGCCTGGGTGCTCTGCTACATCTACGTGGTGGCCGTGGCGCTCCGCCTGGCGCGCTACAACGTCGCGTCGCACGGGCTCCCGCCGAGCAACTGGTTCAACGGCCTGCCGTCGCCTGCCGCCGGGCTGACGCTGGCCACGTACTACCCGTTCAGCCAGACGGAGTGGTACCGCGCCACCCTGCCGTACCTGCTCGACCTGCAGCACCAGGGGCTGGTCATCCTGATGCTGCTGGTGGCACTGCTCATGGTCAGCAGCGTGAAGTACCCGAAGGTGCCGCCCCTCGGGTTCCGCAACCTGAAGGGCATCATCGGGACCATCTTCACCGTCGCGCTGCTGATCGGCGGGATCGTGGCGCCCGAGTACGTGCTCTTCCCGTTCGCCATCTTCTACATCGCCTTCGGGCTGCTGCGCGCCGTCCTGCTCGCGCTGACCGACCAGCGCGGCGAGACGCGCCCGGCCTACGCCGGCCACGCCGCGGACGCGGACGCGGACGTGGAGCTCGACGCCGACCAGCTGTCCGACGAGCCGGCCGCGTCGCCGCGGCCCGCCATCCACCCCGAGCGGCGCTCCCGGTTCGGCGAGCGGCGCAGACCGGAGTCCGACGCATGAGCTACCGAGTGCACGTCCGCGTCATGCCCCGCCAGGGCATCCTCGATCCCCAGGGCCAGGCCGTCGAGCACGCCCTCGCGACGCTCGGCTTCCAGGAGGCGGCCGGGGTGCGGGTCGGGCGCGCGATCGAGCTCACGGTCGACGCCGGCTCGCGCGAGGATGCCGAGCGCCGCGCGCGCGCGATGTGCGACAAGCTGCTGGCCAACCCGGTGACCGAGGACTATCTGGTCTCGGTCGAGGAGGGCTGATGCTGCGCGTGGCGGTCCTGCGGTTCCCCGGCAGCAACAGCGACGTCGACGCGGTCCGGGCGGCCGAGCGCGCGGGCGCCGACTCGTACCTGGTCTGGCACCGCGACTCGGACCTGAGGGGCGCGGACGTGGTCGTCATCCCCGGCGGGTTCAGCTACGGCGACTACCTGCGCGCCGGCGCCATCGCCCGGTTCAGCCCCGTCATGCAGGCGGTGCAGCGCCACGCGGCCGACGGCGGCGCGGTGCTCGGCATCTGCAACGGCTTCCAGATCCTCTGCGAGGCGCACCTCCTGCCCGGCCAGCTGCTGCGAAACGCGCAGCTCACCTTCCTGGCGCGACCCGTCGAGGTGCGCATCGAGCGGACCGACACGCCCTTCACCGCCGACTACGCCGAGGGCGAGCGCCTGCGCCTGCCGGTCGCGCACGGCGACGGACGCTACGTGGCCTCCGAGGACGTGCTGCGCGAGCTGGAGGCCGAGGGCCGCGTGGTGATGCGCTACGTGACCGAGGAGGGCGCGAGCCCGAACGGGTCGGCGCACGACATCGCCGGCATCTGCAACGCGGAGCGCAACGTGGTCGGGCTCATGCCGCACCCCGAGCGCGCCTTCGACCCCGTGCTGGGCAACAGCGACGGGCTGGCCTTCTTCACCGCGCCGGCGAGCCGGCACGCCACCACCGGGAGGTCCTGATGCGCGCCACCCTCGTGCTCGCCGTGCTCCTCGCCGCTCCGGCGGCGCCGGCGGTGCTCTCCGCGCAGGAGCCGGCCGCGGCGGACACCGCCGCGGTCCGTCTCGCCGCCCCCGAGAAGGGCGTCCCCGGCGGCATCGTGCAGCCCGGCATGGGCGACGCCCAGGTCCGCGCGGCGTGGGGCGAGCCGATCGCCGTGCGCCAGATGGGCGAGCACACCTACATGTTCTTCGACAACGGCTGCCCCGCCTCGCGCTGCGGGATGAACGATCTCGTGATCCTGCAGGGCGGTCAGGTGGTCGATGCCGTCGTCCGCTCGCCGCAGCGCCGCTACGGCGGCGTGTCGAGCTCCCCCGCCATGCGGCCCCCCGAGCCCGCCGTCGACAGCGACAGCGCGGCCACCCGCGTCCGGCCGTCCACCTCCACCCCGCCGAGCCGATGAGCACCGAGAACAAGCCCAGCCGCAACGAGGACGAGTACTTCGCGAAGCAGAACGCGGAGCTGGTGATCCAGCAGAGGGCGCGCCTCGCCGCCGAGCAGTCCGAGGCGGAGCGCCGCACGCACCTCAACAAGTGCCCGCGCGACGGCTACGACCTGCGCGTGGCCGAGCTGCAGGGCGTGCAGGTCGAGACCTGCGACCACTGCGGCGGCCTCTGGCTCGACCGCGGCGAGCTCGAGGTCATCGCGTCGCACCAGGACCGGCCCGGGCTGCTGGGCCGCTTCTTCGGCGACGTGCTGACCGGGCTGCGCACCACGCACATGCCCAAGGACGCCGACCGGAACGTCCGGCACGAGCCCGGAAACCCTCTCGCCTGAGGTACGCGCAGGAATGCCGAACGCCATGACGGACGGAACCGGGACCTTCGCCCGGAGCTTCGCGGGCGAGCGCCCGGTGACGCCCGAGGTCGTGCGCGAGCACAAGCTCAACGACCTGGAGTACGAGCGCATCGTCGCGATGCTCGGCCGCACGCCCACGCTGACCGAGCTGGGCGTCTTCTCCGCGCTGTGGAGCGAGCACTGCTCCTACAAGCACTCGCGGCCGGTGCTGAAGACGTTCCCCGTCGAGGGCCCGCACGTCGTGCAGGGCCCCGGCGAGGGCGCCGGCATCCTGCGCCTCCCCGACGGGTGGGCCGTCGCCTTCAAGATCGAGTCGCACAACCACCCGTCGGCCGTCGAGCCGTACCAGGGCGCGGCGACCGGCGTGGGCGGCATCCTGCGCGACGTCTTCTCGATGGGCGCGCGGCCCGTGGCGATGCTCAACAGCCTGCGGTTCGGCCCGCTCGATCTCCCGCGCAACCGGCACCTGCTGGCCGGCTGCGTGCGCGGCATCGGCGACTACGGCAACAGCGTCGGCGTCCCCACCCTCGGCGGCGAGGTGGCCTTCGCCCCCGGCTACAACGGCAACCCGCTCGTGAACGCGATGTGCGTCGGCCTGCTCAAGGAGGCCGACGTGATGCGCGCCAAGGCCGAGGGCGTGGGCAACGTGCTGCTCACCGTCGGCGCCCGCACGGGACGCGACGGCATCCACGGCGCCAGCTTCGCCAGCGAGGACCTCAGCGCGGAGAGCGAGGCCAAGCGCCCGCAGGTGCAGGTCGGCGACCCCTTCATGGAGAAGCTGCTGCTCGAGGCCACGCTCGAGCTGGTGGCGGCGGGCCTGGCGGTGGCCATCCAGGACATGGGCGCCGCCGGCCTCACGAGCTCCTCGGCGGAGATGGCGGCGCGCGGCGGCGTCGGCGTGGAGATCGACACCGCCCTCGTGCCGGTGCGCGAGCCCGGGATGACGCCGTACGAGATCCTCCTCTCGGAGTCCCAGGAGCGCATGCTCGTCGTGGCGGAGCCCGCGAAGGTCGCGGCGATCCGCGAGCTCTGCGAGCGGTGGGAGCTCACGGCCGTGCCGATCGGTCACGTGACCGACGACGGCATTTTCCGCGTGCGGCACGGCGAGCTCGTCGTGGCGGCGATTCCCGGCCAGCGGCTGGTCGACGACTGCCCCGTGTACGCCCCCGAGGCGCGCGAAAGCGACGCCGCCAGGGCGCGCCGCGCGGCGAGCCCGTCCCGCCCGCCGAAGCACGGCATCGAGCGCGCCCTGGAGGTGCTGCTCGACGATCCCACGATCGCCAGCAAGCGCTGGGTCTACGAGCAGTACGACTCGAGCGTGCAGGCGTCGACGGTGCTGCACCCGGGCGGAGACGCCGGCGTGCTCCGCGTCTGGGGCACGGACTTCGGGCTGGCGGTGACCGTGGACTGCAACCAGCGCCTGGTGGCGCTCGACCCCTACGAGGGCGGCAAGGCGGCGGTGGCGGAGGCGGCGCGCAACGTGGCCTGCACGGGCGCGGTGCCGCTGGGCATCACCGATTGCCTCAACTTCGGCAATCCGCAGAAGCCGGAGGTGTTCCATCAGTTCCGCGAGGCGTGCCGAGGGATCGCCGACGCCTGCCGCGCCTTCGAGACCCCGGTCACGGGCGGGAACGTCTCCTTCTACAACGAGAGCCCGACGGGAGCGATCGACCCGACCCCGACGGTCGGCATGGTCGGCCTGCTCGAGCGCGTCGAGGACCGCGTGCCGAGCCACTTCCAGGCGCCCGGCGACGCGGTGATCGTGCTCGGCCGCACCGGCGGCTCCCTCGGCGGCTCGGCGTACTGGACCGAGCTCTGCGATTTCGTGGGCGGCCGCCAGCCGGCCGTGGACCTCGGCGCCGAGCGCGCGCTGCAGCGCCTCCTGGCCGCCGCGGCCCGCGAACGCCTGCTCCACTCGGCGCACGACTGCGCCGAAGGCGGGCTGCTGGTGGCGGCGGCCGAGGCGGCGATGGGCGGCCCGTACGCCGGCGGCGGCCTCGGCGCCTCGCTCGACCTGGGCGGCTACGCCGACGCACTCCCCGCCGAGCAGCTCCTCTTCGCCGAGGACGGCGCGCGCGCCGTCGTGACCTGCGCCGAGGGCGACGCGGCGCGGCTGCTGGCGCTGGCCGCCGAGCAGGGGGTGCCGGCCTTCCGCGCGGGCGCCGTCGCCGAGCCGGGCGTGCCGCTCATGGTGACGCGCGGCGCCGAGCGCTGGGCGTGGAACGTCGACACGCTGCGGGACGTTTACTACGAGGCGATCCCGCGCCGCATGCGGCACGTGGACGCAGACCGTCCCACCGGAGACTGATCCTATGTGCGGCATCATCGGCGTGTCGGGCGTGCCAGACGCCGCCAAGCTGGCCTATCTGGGGCTCTACGCCCTGCAGCACCGCGGGCAGGAGAGCGCGGGCATCACCAGCGTCGACGCGGAGGCCGCGGCGTACACCCACCGCGGCATGGGGCTGGTGAGCGAGAACTTCGACGAGAAGGTGCTCGCCCGCCTCCCCGGCGACGTGGCCGTCGGCCACGCGCGCTACGCGACCAGCGGCAGCACCGTGCTGGCCAATGCGCAGCCCTGCTACGCGAACACCCGCTGCGGACCGCTGGCGCTGGTCCACAACGGCAACCTCGTCAATGCCGATCCGCTGCGCGAGCGGCTGGTGGCGGACGGCGCCATCTTCAGCGGCTCGAGCGACTCCGAGGTGATCGTCCACCTCATCGCCCGCTCCAAGGCCCCGACGGTCGAGGGGCAGATCCGCGAGGCGCTGGAGCAGGTGGACGGGGCGTACAGCCTGGTCATCATGGTCGGCCGCACCCTCTACGCGGTGGTCGACAGCCGCGGCTTCCGGCCGCTGGTGGCCGGGCGGCTGGGCGGCGGGCTCATCCTGGCCAGCGAGACGTGCGCGCTCGACCTGGTGGGCGCCACCCCCGAGTTCGAGCTGCAGCCGGGCGACTTCGTGCGCATCGAGCAGGGCGCGGTGACGCGGCTGCCGCGGCTCTCGCCGCGGCCCGTGAGCCGGTGCGTCTTCGAGCTCGTCTACTTCAGCCGTCCCGACAGCGTGGTCTTCGGCCGCTCGGTGGACCGGGTGCGCCGCGAGATCGGCCGCCGGCTCGCCGAGGAGGCGCCGGTGCCGGACGGGGACGTCGTCTTCAGCGTCCCGGACAGCTCCAACGCGATGGCCCTCGGCTTCGCCGACGCCTCGGGGATCAAGCTGGAGCACGGCCTCATCCGGAACCACTACGTGGGCCGGACCTTCATCAACCCGACGCAGGCGCTGCGGGTGGCGAAGGTGCGCATCAAGTTCAATCCGGTGCGCGAAGTGATCGAAGGGCGCCGCGTGGTGGTGGTCGACGACAGCCTCGTGCGCGGCACGACGAGCAAGGGGCTGGTGCAGCTCATCCGGTCGGCGGGCGCGAGGGAGGTGCACCTGCGACTTGGATCACCGCCCATCACCGGGCCGTGTCATTATGGTATCGACACGCCGACCCGGGCGGAGCTCATCGCCGCGACGCACTCGCGCGAGGAGATCCGCGAATACCTGGGCGTGGACTCGCTCGCCTATCTCTCCCTGGACGGCATGCTCCGGGCCGCGGGGGGCGTCGCGCACGGCGAGCCGGACGGCGTACCCTCGCACTACTGTCACGCGTGTTTCTCTGGTCAGTACCCGACTCCGACCGACGAGGATCTCGTGCAGCTTCGCCACGCCCGCCCGCTGGCCTCGGTGCCCGCATGAGCGGTCCGTACACCCAGCCGCTCGTCTACTTCTTCGGCCAGGGCCGCGCCGACGGCACGGCCGCGATGAAGGACATCCTCGGCGGCAAGGGCGCCGGCCTCGCCGAGATGACCAACATCGGGATTCCGGTCCCGCCCGGATTCACCATCGCCAGCACGCTCTGCCTCACCTATCTGCAGAGCCGCCAGTTCCCGCCCCGCCTGCGCGCGCAGGTGGAGACGAACCTGGAGCGGCTGGAGGCGGTCACGGGCAAGGTCTTCGGCGGCGTCGACAACCCGCTGCTGGTCTCGGTGCGCTCGGGCGCCGCGGTGTCGATGCCCGGCATGATGGAGACGATCCTCAACCTCGGCCTGAACGACACGACGGTCGAGGGCCTCGCCCGACTGAGCGGGAACGCGCAGTTCGCCTGGGACAGCTACCGCCGCTTCGTGCAGATGTACTCCACCGTCGTCTTCGACCTGCCGAAGGCGCCGTTCGAGCACAAGCTCGAGGAGTGGAAGGAGCGCTGCGGCGTCGACCGCGACATCGACCTCCCGGTCGAGAGCATGCAGGCGCTCGTGCGCGACTACAAGTCGGTGGTGCGCCGGGAGAGCGGCCGCGACTTCCCCGACGAGCCGCTCGAGCAGCTCTGGGGCGCGATCACGGCGGTCTTCGAGAGCTGGAACACGCGCCGGGCCATCGACTACCGGAAGCTGCACGGCATCTCCGACACGATGGGCACCGCCGTGAACGTCGTCGCGATGGTCTTCGGCAACATCGGCGAGGATTCGGGCACCGGCGTCGCCTTCACGCGCGATCCGTCGACCGGCGAGCGCATCCTCTACGGCGAGTACCTGCTCAACGCGCAGGGCGAGGACGTGGTGGCCGGCACCCGGACGCCCGAGCCGATCCTGAAGATGAAGGAGGCGATGCCGGGCTCGTTCGGCGAGCTCGAGCGCGTCGCCCGCATCCTCGAGCGGCACTTCCGCGACGTGCAGGACATGGAGTTCACCATCGAGCGCGGGCAGCTCTTCATGCTGCAGACGCGCCGCGGCCAGCGCTCCGGCCAGGCGGCGGTGCGGATCGCGGTCGAGATGGTGGACGAGGGGCTGATCACCGAGGAGGAGGCGGTCAGCCGGGTCCCGCCCAACGACCTCAACCAGCTCCTCCACCCGACGATCGACCCGCACAGCCAGCTCGACCTGCTGGCGACCGGCCTCCCGGCCTCGCCGGGGGCGGCCAGCGGCACCGTCGTCTTCGACGCCGACGAGGCCGAGAAGCTCGGCAAGAGCGGGCAGGCGGTCATTCTGGTGCGCCGCGAGACGAGCCCCGAGGACTTCCACGGCATGGTGGCCGCCCGGGCCATCCTCACGGCGCGCGGCGGCATGACGAGCCACGCGGCCGTCGTGGCCCGCGGCATGGGCAAGCCGTGCGTGGCCGGCGCCACGATGCTGCACGTGAAGGAGCACGACGGGCACTTCTCCGTCGACGGCCGCAGCGTGCAGGCGGGCGAGTGGATCACCGTCGACGGCGCCACCGGCCGCGTCTTCGCGGGCAAGGCGCGGCTCATCGCGCCGGAGCTGAGCGGCAACTTCACGCGGCTCATGGGCTGGGCCGACCGCGTGCGGCATCTGCGCGTGCGCGTGAACGCCGACACGCCCGCCGACGCCCACCGCGCGCGCGATTTCGGCGCCGAGGGGATCGGCCTCTGCCGCACCGAGCACATGTTCTTCGAAGGCGACCGCATCAACGCGATGCGCGAGATGATCCTCGCGCAGGACGAGGCGGGACGACGGCGCGCGCTGGCCAAGATCCTCCCGATGCAGCGCGGCGACTTCGAGGCGATCTTCCGCGCGATGGACGGCTTCCCCGTCACCATCCGCCTGCTCGACCCGCCGCTGCACGAGTTCCTGCCGCACGGCGACGAGGAGCTGGAGCAGCTCGCGAAGGACATGGGCCGCTCCCCGCAGGACGTCCGGCGCATCGTCGAAGGGCTGAAGGAGGTGAACCCGATGCTCGGCATGCGCGGTTGCCGGCTGGGCATCGTGTATCCCGAGATCACCGAGATGCAGGCGCGCGCGATCTTCGAGGCCGCCTGCACCGTGGCCGCGCACAAGGGCCGCGTGATGCCCGAGGTGATGATTCCCCTCATCGCCAACGTGATCGAGTTCCGGAAGCAGGCGCTCATCATCCGAAAGGTGGCCGAGCAGGTGTTCGACGAGCACCAGATCACCGTGCCCTACCTCCTCGGCACCATGATCGAGCTCCCGCGCGCCGCGCTCACCGCCGACGAGATCGCGCGCGAGGCGCAGTTCTTCTCCTTCGGCACGAACGACCTCACCCAGACCACCTGGGGCCTCTCGCGCGACGACTGCGCGCGCTTCATGCCCATGTACCTCGACGGGAAGATCATCGAGGCGGATCCGTTCCAGGTGCTCGACCAGCAGGGCGTCGGCAAGCTGATCCAGATGGCCTGCGATCTTGGCCGGAGGACGCGCCCGGACCTCAAGCTGGGTATCTGCGGCGAGCACGGCGGCGAGCCCGCCTCCGTCGGCTTCTTCGACCGGCAGGGCATGAACTACGTCTCCTGCTCGCCCTTCCGCGTGCCGATCGCCCGATTGGCGGCGGCGCAGGCGGCCCTCGCCTACCGCGGCACCAGCGACCGCACCCGGGCGACGGTGTAGACGGCGATCCGATAACATTCGTTATCGGCACAGCGGGCGGGAGATGCGATCGCATCTCCCGCCCGCTGCGTTGGGGGCATGGAATTTGACGATGGCCACCGTGGGCGCCGGCGCTCCCCGCTTCGATCCGGCGCGCTCCCGACTGCGAAGCATCCCGGTACGACCGCGCCCGGACGGCATCCGAATCGCCGTCGGGGCAATCACTTGTGCCGTTGCAGCCCCACCCACCCCAGGAGGTTACGTGTACGCTCGGTTTGTGAAGGCCGGTGTTCTCGCCGGGGCCATCATGCTTGCAGGTTGCGGCGATTCGACCGGCGCCAACGGCGATCTGAACCAGGACGAGGCCGAGGCGCTCGGCGCGGCCATGCTGTCGCTCGACGCCATGGGCGGGGCGGCGTCCGGCTTCGGTCCGATGATCTTCGGCCAGCTCTCGTCGACCGGGACGATGACCACCACCTCGGCGGCGCTCGCCACGGCAGGGATCGTGAAGGATCTCAACGCCTCGATCGCGCGGCGGGCCGACGAGTTCACGGCCGTCGGCATGCAGGTCCAGCTCAACATCATCATGGACGGCCAGGAGGAGACCGGCGCCGCGATCACCAGCGTCTTCGGCTGGAGCGGCATCAACACGTCGAGCAACACGGTCGACGAGATGGTGTACGCCACGGCGATGATCGGCGGCACCAGCTTCCCGAGCTCCTTCACGGCGGACCTCGACCAGATCGAGGGCTGGGCCGGCTACGCGCAGAACGCGGGCAGCTCCTCGGCCACGGCCTTCTCCGCCACCTCGGGGCAGTTCGCGCTCAGCAGCGCCTCGTTCGGGGGCAGCGAGAGCTGCGACATCGACGACGAGCAGTCCGGGCTCTCGGTGGACTGCGAGATGTCCGAGGGCACGCTCCGCGGCAGCTTCGGCTTCACGGGCGAGGGACCGAGCGGCGGGTACACCCAGCCCACCACCACGTTCGACCTTCCGGCCATCCGGATGGTCATGACGATGGACCTCGACGAGTACAACGCGGCGAAGGCGCGCGTGC
>Ga0307411_10000871_pt1 | contig 11386 bp, 5 predicted proteins | sample DK1Ometagenome_2_FD_203712 | JGI IMG/M metagenome (GOLD analysis project Ga0307411, IMG submission 203712) | Maize rhizosphere microbial communities from greenhouse at UC Davis, California, United States - DK15-O-1 | ecosystem: Host-associated > Plants > Roots > Rhizosphere > Soil | place: USA...
TTGACCCCTTCCAAGCGTTGCGGCGCCGTCGGCCCTGGGGGGGGTGGCCGAGGCTCGGCTTCGGTAGACCGCGCGCACCGCGGCGCGCGCCGCGGTGCTCGGCGCGCGCGGCAACTCGGGCATGATGCTGGCCCACTTCCTCCTGGGCTTCGCCGAGGGCATCGGCGAGCGCGCGAGCGCCGACGTCGACGACGTCGCCCGCGCCCTCGTCCAAGGCGCCACGCAGCTCGAGTCCGCGCTCGACGAGCCGCGGGAAGGCACGATCCTCACCGTGGCCCGCGAGGCCGGGGCCGCCGCGCGGCGCGCCGCCGCCGAGGAGCGGGACATCGTCGCCTTCATGCACCGGCTGCTGCGCGAGGGCGAGATCGCCCTGGCGCACACCCCCGAGCTCATGGCGGTGCTGAAGGAGGCCGGCGTCGTGGACGCCGGCGGCAAGGGCTTCGTCCGCATGATCGAGGGCGTGGTCCGCTTCATCGACGGCGACCCCATCCTCCCCGTCGCCGCCGGGTCCGCCGGCTACACCGGCGAGCACGCGGCCACGGTCCCGGCGGCGCACGTCGAGGTGGCCGCGGAGCGCGACTTCCAGTACTGCACCGAGCTGCTCGTGCGGGGCGAGGCGCTCCCCCCGGCGAACGAGGTCCGGCAGGCGATGCACGCCTTCGGCGGCTCCCTCGTCGTGGCTGCCGTGGGCGACATCCTGAAGATCCATGTGCACACGGACACCCCCGAAGCCGTCTTTACCTACGCGGCCCGATGGGGGAGCGTCGAGAAGACCAAGGCCGACGACATGCGGGCGCAGCACCGCCGGCTCGCGCACGAGGCGCAGCGTCCGGTGGCGGTCGTCACCGACAGCTCCGCCGACCTGCCCGATAGTGTGCTCGACCGGCACGGCATCGCGCTGGTCCCGCTGCAGGTCACCTTCGGCGACCGCACCTTCCGCGACCGCCTGGAGCTGAAGCCCGACGAGTTCTACCGCCGGCTCGCCGCGAGCCGGGACCTGCCGACCACCTCCCAGCCAGCGCCCGGCGACTTCGTGCGAGTCTTCCGCGACGTGCTGCAGGAGGCGGAGGAGGTGGTGGCGGTGCTCCTCTCGGGCGGGCTGAGCGGCACCTACCAGAGCGCACAGGCGGCCCGCCGGGCGGCGGGGCTCGAGCGGGTGCAGCTGGTCGACAGCGGGACGGCCTCGCTCGGCGTGGGGATGCTGGCCCTCCGGGCCGCCGAGCTGGCCGAGGCGGGATGGCGGGCCAACGACATCGCGGGGGAGATCGTCCGGATCCGGGCACAGTCGGGAATGTTCCTGACCGTCGACAAGTACGACAACCTCCTCCGCTCCGGCCGCGTCACCCGCGGCAAGGCGTGGCTGGCCGGGATGCTGGACGTGAAGCCGATCCTGTCGCTGGACCAGCAGGGCAAGGTGATCCCGGTCGACCGGGTGCGCGGGCGGGACAACCTGGTGCCGCGGGTGCTCTCCCTGCTGGAGCGGCGGCTCACGCCCCGCCCCCGCGGGGTACGGTTCGGGATCGCCCACGCCGAGGCGCCCGAGGTGGCCGAGCGGCTGCGCACGGCGCTGGTGGCGGCGTACCGTCCGCGGGACTGTTTCGTCACCCTCGCGACCGGGGTGCTCGGGACCCACGTGGGCCACGGGGCATGGGCCGTCTTCTACCAGGTCGAGGACGGCACGCCGGCGCACCTCGATCGGGGCACCGTCTAGCCGGCGGCAAACCTGGAGGCTGGATCATCGGAGTGAAACGCGAGTCACGTGCGAGTCAGGGCCGCCGGATCGAGCCGCGCTCGACCACCCCGCCCCACTCGCTGGCGATCGCCCTCGAGGCGATCCGGGATCTGAAGGGCAACGACCTGGTGGTGCTCGACCTGCGCGGGCTGAACGACGCCACCGACTATTTCGTGATCGCCTCGGGCACGTCGGACGCCCACGTGCGCGGCATCGCCGAATCGGTGATGTCGAAGATGGCGCGGGACGGGCACGGGACGCATCACATCGAGGGACTGAACGGCGGGCGGTGGGTGCTGATCGACTTCGTGGATTTCGTCGTGCACCTCTTCCACCCCGAGCAGCGATCCTTCTATCAGCTCGAGCGGCTCTGGAGCGACGCGCCGGCGCTGCTGACCGGCAGTACCTGACGCCGGACCTTTGGGGGACACTATGGTAGCACGACGCTTCGGTCTGGCCCTGGCGGCCGTCCTGCTCGCTCCGCTCGCCGGCGCGAGCCCGCTGGCCGCGCAGTACTTCGGGCAGAACAAGGTCCAGTACAGCAAGTTCAAGTTCGAGATCCTGCAGACCGAGCACTTCGACGTCCACTACTATCCCGAGGAGAAGGAGGCGGCGCTGGACGTGGCGCGCATGTCCGAGCGCAGCTACGCCCGGCTGACGCGCGTCCTCAACCACCGCTTCCGCGAGCGCAAGCCCATCATCATCTACGCCTCGCACGCGGACTTCCAGCAGACGAACGCCACGCCGGGCGAGGTGGGCGAGGGCACGGGCGGCTTCACCGACTTCCTGAAGCACCGCAACATCTTCCCGCTGACCGGCTCCTACCGGGACAACGAGGAAGTGCTGATGCACGAGATGGTGCACCAGTTCCAGTACGACATCTGGTCGCGCGGGCGCGCGGGCGGCGGGCTGCAGACGCTCATCGCCATCAACCCGCCGCTCTGGTTCGTCGAGGGCATGGCCGCCTACCTCTCGCGCGGGCCGATCGACCCCGAGACGGCGATGTGGGTGCGCGCGGCGGTGTTGTCGGACAAGCTGCCCACCATCGAGCAGCTCAGCAACGACCCGCGGATCTTCCCGTACCGCTACGGCCAGGCGCTGATCTCCTACATCGGCGAGCGCTGGGGCGACGAGGCGATCGGCGCCGTGCTCACCGGGACGCTCAACGGCGGGCTGGACGGCTCGGTGCGCCGCGTCCTCGGCCTCACCATGGACCAGCTCTCCCAGCAGTGGCGCGACGCGATGCGGCAGAAGTACCTGCCCCAGATCGCCAACCAGCTGCGCGCCAGCCAGGTCGCCGAGTCGCTGCTGACCAAGGAGCGCTCCGACGGCACCCTGCACCTCGCGCCGGCGCTCTCGCCCGACGGGTCGCAGGTCGCCTACTTCAGCGAGAAGGACTTCTACTTCGTCGACCTCTACCTCGCCGACGGCAAGACCGGCGAGGTGAAGCGCCGGCTGCTCAAGAGCAGCTTCAGCAGCAACTACGAGACCTTCCGCTTCATCAACTCCCAGGCCAACTGGTCGCCCGACGGGCGCTACCTGGCCTTCGCCGGCAAGCGCGGCGACACGGACGAGATCATCGTCCTCGACGTGCCGCGGAACAAGCAGGTCGGCCGCATCCGCGTGACGGTCGACGGCCGCCGCATCAGCGGCGTGACGACCCCGAGCTGGAGCCCCGACGGCCGGCAGATCGTCTTCACCGGCTACGTCGGCGGGATCTCCGACCTCTTCGTCGCCGACCGCGACGGCCGGAACGTCCGCCGTCTGACCAACGACAAGTACGCCGACATGCACCCCGTCTGGTCGCCGGACGGCCGGACGCTGGCCTTCGCCACCGACCGCGGGCCGGAGACGAACTTCGAGACGCTGAAGTTCGGCAACATGCGCATCGCGACCTACGACCTGGCCAGCGGGGCGATCCGCATCCTCGACCAGATGGACGGCGGCAAGAACATCAGCCCGCAGTGGGCGCCCGACGGCCGCTCGATCGCCTTCGTCTCCGACCGCGACGGGGTGAGCAACATCTTCCTGTACGACCTCGGCGAGAACGCGGTCTACCAGCTGACCGAGTTCTTCACCGGCGCCGCCGGCATCACGCAGCTCTCGCCGGTGATCTCCTGGGCGTCGCAGGCCGATCGCATGGCCTTCGTGTACTTCGACGAGGAGAACCGCTACAACGTCTACACGCTGGCCAATCCGCGCGGCCGCAAGCGGCGCCCCTGGCAGCCGATCCCGCGCGACAGCGCCCTCGCCGTGGCGGCCACCACCCTGACGGTCCCCGCGCCCGCGGCCGGCGGCGACACTGCGGCCGCCCGCGGCGGCGCGCAGGCGCCGCAGGTGGGCGAGGGCGGCACGATCTACCGGACGCCGCAGGGCTTCCGCGCCGCCGACGCGCTGCAGACGCCGGGCGACACCACGCCGGCCCCGGCGCCGGTGTCGATCGTGGCCCTCCTCGACTCGGCCACGCTCGCCCTGCCCGACACGAGCGAGTTCACGACCCGGCCCTACCGCACCCGCTTCACCCCGGACTACGTCGCCCGGCCCTCGATCGGCTACACGCGCGACAACTTCGGGCGCGGCGTCTTCGGGGGCAGCGCCATCTCGCTGAGCGACATGCTGGGCAATCAGCAGCTCGTCTTCGCGGGCTACGTGAACGGCCGCATCACCGAGGCCCAGGTGCTGGCCGCCTACGCCAACTACGGCAGCCGGCTCAACTGGGCCGCCGGAGTGCAGCAGGATCCGTACTTCTTCCTCGAGCCGAGCGAGATCCGGGAGAACACCGGCGGCTTCGGCGACGAGGAGTACGTCACGAACATCCGCCGCCTCGTCGTGCGGTCGCTCTTCGCGCAGGCCAGCTACCCGTTCAGCCGCTTCCAGCGCGTGGAGATCGGCGCGCGCGTGGCCAACGTGGACGACGCGCGGCTGCGCATCGTGGAGCCGTTCGACGCGAGCTCGGGCTTCGCCACCGCCGAGCCCTTCCTGGAGGAGGAGAACCTCCAGAACGTGAACTACGTGCAGCCCACGGCGGCGCTGGTCTTCGACAACACCCTCTTCGGCTACGTGGGCCCGTTCTTCGGCCGGCGCTACCGCTTCGAGGCCGGCTACAATCTCGGCAGCTGGAAGTTCGCGCAGCTGCTCGGCGACTTCCGGCGCTACGACCGGATCGTGGGGCCGGTCGTCTTCGCCACGCGCGCCCTCTACTTCGGCCGCATCGGCCGCGACGCCGACCAGTTCCGGATCTTCGGCGGCTCCCCCGACCTGATCCGCGGCAACACCTCGGGCAGCTACCGCCGCAACGAATGCTCCGGCGCGCTCGACCCGAACACGCAGACCGGCTGCGCCGCGCTCGACCAGCTCGTGGGCACCCAGATCGCCGTCGCCTCCGCCGAGCTGCGCTTCCCGATCCTGCCGGCGAAGTTCGGGGTGCCGATCGAGGGCGCGGCCTTCTACGACGTGGGCGTCGTCTGGGACGAGAACACCACGGTCAAGCTGAGCCGCGAGGCCGGCGACGACCCGATCACGGTGCGCACGCCGCTGCAGACGGCCGGCCTGTCGCTCCGCGCCAACGTGCTCGGCTTCGTCGTCGCGCGCTTCGACTGGAACTTCCCGATCAAGCGCCCGGGCACCGGCAACTTCTGGACGATCAGCCTGGGGCCGACGTTCTAGGACCGGCCGACGTCCCAGGTCGGGGCCCCTGCAGGGCCCCTGCATGACCGACGCCCCGCGACCCTCGCTTCGGATCGCGGGGCGTCGTCCTTTCTGGGAACCAGAGCCTTCCAGGGGTCGGTGCCGAGTCGCCCCTTCGGGCGCCGGCCCGGCGGAGGCGCCACGTGCCCCCGGCCCTCCCCCCATCCCCCGGCCCCGTCTATCTTTGCACCCGTGATCCACCGATCAATTCTGGGGTTGGCCCTCGCCGCGGTCCTCCTCGGCTGCGGCCGTGATGCGGCCGAAGCCGGACGGCCGGACCTCGCCGCCGGTACCGGCGGCGCGCCCGCCGGCCCCGCCGGCGTGCTGCGCTTCCCCGCCGCGGGCGGCACCGCGCGGCTCTACGCGGCCGCCACCCTCGACACCGCCGCCTGGCGCGCCGCCGCGGCCGTGCCCGCGCTGGAGCGCGTGATCGGCCCCGACCTCGAGCAGCGCTTCGTGTACGCGCTCGACCGCAAGCGGAACCTGGTCGCGCTCGAGCTCGAGTCGGGCCGCATCCGGACCCTGCTGCCGGGCGTGCACCGGGCCGCCGTCGGGCCGGACGGCTCCGTCTTCGCCCTCGACTCGGCGCGCGGGGTGACCCGGGTCCTCCGGCGGACGCCGCTGCGTCTGCGGGGTGCCCTGCCGGGTGATCCGACTGCCCTCTACGGCACCATCGGCGGCACGCTCATTGCCGTTCGGGGCGGCGCCGGCGGTCTGCAGACGCTCAGCCCCGACCGGGCGCCGAAGGAGATCGAGTTCCCCGCCGGGCCCTCCACGGCCACGCTCTGGGGCGACCTGGTGGCCGTCGGGACCGATACGGGAATCGTCCTCTACGCCCCGTCCGCCACGCGCGACCCGCACCGCACGGTCGAGGTCGAGGCCGAGCCGGCGGCGATGGCCTTCTCGCCCTCGGGGCACCGGCTCTACGTGGTCAGCGGCGAAGCCGCGGCGCTCGAGGTCCGGAACCGCTTCGACGGCAGCCTCGAGAGCACCGTGGGCCTGCCCGGTCCGGCCGCCGGCCTGCGCGGCGACCGCTACGGCGACTGGCTGGTGGTCCGCGCCGCCTCCGGCGACTCCGCCTGGGTGGTGGATCTCGCCGGCGACAGCGTCGCGGCGCGGGTCGCCACCCGCTGGGACACCGACCTGCCGGCGGTCGCCGGCGGCACGCTCCTGGTGCGCCGCGGCGGCGACGTCGTCGCGCTCGATCTCGCGTCCGGCGGAGCCCGGGAGACCGGCCGCGTCGAGGGGGGCGCGAAGGACCGCTGGGTGCCCGTGGGGTGGCTCCCGGGCGCTCCCGAGCCCGCGCCCCCGGGCACCGAGCCGACGACGGACGTCGCCGCGGGCGCGGAGGGCGAGGCGTCGGCCGGCGGAAGCGGCGGGGCCGCGGCCGACACGAGCGCCTCTGCCGGCCAGACCGCCGGTGGCGCGGTGCCGCAGCGGGTCTACCTGCAGATCAGCAGTTCGCAGAATCCCGAGTGGGCGCGCGACCTGCGGGACCAGCTCCGCCAGGCGGGGCTCGGCGCGTCGGTGCTCGAGCCCCAGCGGGACGACGACCCCTACCGGGTCGTCGTGGGCCCCTACCCCTCGCGGGAGGCGGCCGAGGAAGCCAGCCGGAAGCTCGGCCGGCCATCGTTCATCATCGCGGCGGGCGAGCGCGACAGCGTGGCGCGATAACGGGCGCCGCCCACAGGCACAGGACGGGACAGCGGCATGAAGCTCACCAAGCTGGAACTCTCCGGCTTCAAATCGTTCGCGGACAGCGTCACCCTGACCTTCGAGCAGGGGGTCACCTCCATCGTCGGCCCCAACGGCTGCGGCAAGTCCAACGTCTCGGACGCCGTGCGCTGGGTGCTCGGCGAGACGTCGGCGCGCATGCTGCGCGGCGGCAAGATGGAGGACGTCATCTTCCAGGGCGCGGCGACCCGCCGCCCGGTGAACGTGACCGAGGTCTCGCTCTTCCTCGACAACAGCTGCGGCACGCTGCCCGTCGCCTACCAGGAAGTCGTCATCACCCGGCGCCTCTCGCGCTCGGGCCAGAGCGACTACCTCATCAACGGCTCCCCGGTCCGCCTGCGCGACGTGCAGGACCTGCTGCGCGGCACCGGCCTCGGCGGCGACGCCGGCGTGGTGATCGAGGCCAAGGCGATCGACCGGCTGCTGAGCGACCGGGCCGACGAGCGGCGCGAGCTCTTCGAGGAGGCCGCCGGCATCGGCCTCTACCGCGACCGCAAGCAGTCGAGCGAGCGCCGCCTGGAGGAGACCGCGCAGGACCTCCAGCGCGTGGAGGACCTGATCGCCGAGGTGCAGAGCCAGCTCCGCAGCCTCGCACGGCAGAAGGGCAAGGCCGAGCGCCACGTGAAGCTCATGGAGGAGAAGTTCGGCCTCCAGCTCACCCTGGCCCGCCGCCATCTCGACCGCATCGTGGGCGAGGTCTCCGAGATGGAGGCCCGCTACGCGGAGCTGAACGAGGTCCTCCCCGCCGGCCGCGAGCGCCTCGCCCAGGCGGAGGTGCAGCGCGAGGAGACCGCCCGCGTCCGCGCCGAGGCCGAGCGCGAGCGCAGCGACGTCGCGCAGCGCCTCGCCGGGGTGCGCCTGGAGCTGGGCCGCCTCGAAGGCGACCTCGCCCTCGCCGCCGAGCGGCTGGCGAACGCCGCCGCGCGCCGCGTGCGCGCCGGCGAGGAGCAGGGCCAGACGGAGCAGCGGGCCGAACAGGCGGAGCTGGAGCGCCAGGCCGCCGAGGCGGAGCGCGCGAGCGCGGTGGCGGAGCACGAGCAGATCCGCGCCGAGCTCGCCAGTCGCGCCGCCGAGGAGGAGAGCGGCCGCCAGCGGCTGCTCAACCAGCGCAACGCCCTCCGCGACCGCGAGCAGGCGCTGCAGCGCCAGGTCCAGACGGCCCGCTCGCTCGAAGGGGAGCGCACGGCGCTCGAGAGCGAGCTGGCCAGCCTGCGCGAGCGCGCGGCCGGGGCCACCGCGCACCGGGAGCAGCTGACCCAGTCGCTGGCGGAGGCCGAGCGGGGCCGCGACCACCTGGTCGAGCGGGCCGGCTACCAGGCGTACGAGGCGATGCGCGCCGCCGAGCAGGTCGAGGCCGCGCGCGCGACGCTGGCCGAGACGCGCGAGCACGAGACGGCCGACCGCGCCGCCCGCCGCCAGGCGGAGGAGGCACTGGCCCAGCTCACCGCGCGGCGCGCCGCGCTCGAGGAGCTGGAGCGCGACCGCGTGGGGCTCGCCCCCGCCGCCGCGGCCCTCATGGCCGCCCGCGACGAGTTCGGCGAAGGCGCCGTGCTGGGCCCCCTCAGCGACTACGTCGCCACGGGCCGCGAGGACGCCGAGCTGGCGGAGCGTTTGCTGGGCGAGTGGATGCATGCCGTCCTGGTGCGCGACCGCGAGGTCGTGAGCGCCGTGCAGCGCTGGCACGCCGAGCACCAGCCGGGCGCCATCGTGCTGCTGCCGCTCGACCCGGGGCCCTCGTTCGCGCCGGAGCACCTCCCGCTCGACGACCGCCTGCGGGTCGAGGCCCCCGCGCGCGCCTGGGTGCAGGCCGCCCTGGGGGGCAGCGAGGTCCTGGACGACGCGGGCCGCGTCCTCAAGCGCGCCAGCGGCGCGATCTTCCTCTCCGGCGCCGTGGCCTCGACGGGCCCGCTGCGCCGCCGCGCCGAGCTGGCGCAGCTGGCGCAGGACGTCGACGGCGCCGAGGCCGCCCTGCGCGCCGCCGAGGAGACGCTCGCCGCCACGACCGAGCGCCTCGCCGAGGCGGAGCGTGCCCTGACCGTCGCGTCGCACGAGGCGGAGCAGGCGCGGCAGGCGGAGCGGCAGGCCGCCGCGGCGCGCGACGACGCGCAGCGCGCCGTCACCAACCTCCAGCGCGAGGTCGCCGACAGCGAGCAGCAGCTGGCCCGCATCGCCGAGCGGGTGACGAAATCCGAGGAGCGCACGACCGAGATCGACGCCGCGCTCGCCGAGCTGGAGACGGCTCGCGCGCGCTTCGAGGAGGAGATGGCGGCGGCCCAGGCGGCGCTGCAGAGCCTCGAGGCCGAGCAGGAGACGGCGCGCGAGGAGCGCACGCACTGGCAGGTGCAGGAGGCGCACGTCGCCGCGCGCCTGCGCACCGCCACCGAGCGGCTCGAGCGCGCGGCGCGCATGCGCCAGGAGGCCGAGGCGGCACTCGGGCGCCTGGGCGAGGAGCTGCGGCGCCTCGACGCAGACAGCGCCGCGCTGCAGGAGCAGCAGGCGCGCTGGCAGGAGACCCGCGGCGAGCGGCAGACGGTGCTGGCCGAGCTCGAGCGCACGGCCAGCGAGGCCGAGCGCGGCTACGGCCTGGCCGTGGAGGCGCTGGCCGCGGCGGAGCGCGAGCTGGCGACGGCGCGCCACGAGCTCTCCACCGCCAGCGAGGAGAGCCACCGCCTGCAGGTGCGCCTCACCGAGGTCGCGGGACTCCGCCGCAGCATCGTCGAGCGCGTCGAGACCGAGTGGCGCAAGCCGATCGACGAGCTCTTCGCCGCGCTGACGCCGCTCGAGCTCGACCTCGAGACGCTCGAGGAGGAGGCGCGCCGCGTCGTGGAGCAGCTCGAGGCGATCGGCCCGGTGAACCCGCTGGCGGTCGAGGAGCACGCCGAGGAGTCGAAACGGCTCGAGTTCCTGATCTCGCAGCGCGACGACCTCGTGAGCGCGCGGCAGTCGCTCATCCAGGCCATCCGCGAGATCGACGGCACCGCGCGCCAGATGTTCATGGAGACCTTCACCGCCGTCCAGGCGAACTTCCAGAACGTCTTCCAGACGCTCTTCGGCGGCGGCGAGTGCGACCTGAAGCTCGCCGACCCCGACAACCCGCTCGAGAGCGACATCGACATCCACGCGGCACCGCGCGGCAAGCGCACCCAGCGCATCCACCTGCTCTCCTCGGGCGAGCGCACGCTGGTGGCCGTGTCGCTGCTCTTCAGCATCTACCTGACCAAGCCGAGCCCCTTCTGCCTGATGGACGAGGTGGACGCGCCGCTCGACGACGCGAACGTGGGCCGCTTCACGCGGCTGCTGGACGAGTTCAAGCACAGCACGCAGTTCCTGGTCATCACCCACAACCCGCGCACCATGCAGTCGGCCGACGCCGTCTACGGCGTCACCATGCAGGAGCCGGGCGTGTCGACCATCGTCGGCGTGCGGCTGGGGGAGCACCACGCCGCCTGAGGCCGGGCCCGGGGCGGGCCGGTGGTCCGCCCCTTGCAAGGTTACATTCCGGGAGCAATGCCAGCCGCTAGCCGCTGTGAGGTCCCCAGTCGGCTAGCGGCTTGTGGCTGGCGGCTTTACGCCGCTCCCACCCGCGATTCGGAGCGAGAGACGATGCTCGTAGTCATGCGCCACGACGCCCAGGAAGAGGACATCCGGCGGGTGGTCGGCGCCATCGAGGAGATGGGCTATCAGGCCCGCCCGGTCCCGGGCCGCCGGCGCACGACCGTGGGCGTCGTGGGCAACGAGTCGCGCGTGGACGGGTCGCGCCTCGAGGCGCTGCCGGGCGTCGCCGAGGTGATCCACGTGACGAAGCCCTACAAGCAGGTCTCGCTCGAATGGAAGGCGGAGCGCACCGTGGTGCGGCTCCCGGGCGGCCTCGCCATCGGCGGCGACGACGTGGTGGTCATGGCCGGCCCCTGCTCCGTCGAGAGCGAGCGGCAGATCATCGACGCCGCCGTCGCGGTGCGCGAGGCCGGTGCCGCGATCCTGCGCGCCGGCGCCTTCAAGCCGCGCAGCTCGCCCTACTCCTTCCAGGGACTGGGGGAGAAGGGCCTCGAGCTCCTGGCGAAGGCGCGCGAGGAGACGGGCCTCCTGATCGTCACGGAGGCGATGGACCCCGAGGCCGTCGAGCTCGTGGCCGCGACGGCGGACATCGTTCAGATCGGCGCGCGCAACATGCAGAACTACTCGCTGCTGAAGCGCGCCGGCCGCTGCGGCAAGCCGGTGCTCCTGAAGCGCGGC
>Ga0307411_10000873_pt1 | contig 11377 bp, 7 predicted proteins | sample DK1Ometagenome_2_FD_203712 | JGI IMG/M metagenome (GOLD analysis project Ga0307411, IMG submission 203712) | Maize rhizosphere microbial communities from greenhouse at UC Davis, California, United States - DK15-O-1 | ecosystem: Host-associated > Plants > Roots > Rhizosphere > Soil | place: USA...
AGGGTCGATTCTATAACCAAAAAGGCTAAGGTTGCCGGACGCCACTCATTCTTTCGTGAAAGTCAGGCTGAAGTTGGATCCTTTCCATTGTATCTCCTTGACCTTTCCGCCCGCATCACGGACGAAGCATGGGCTGCCGAAGAATTTGTATTCGAAGAAGCAGTCGGGACCCGTTGGGTAGAGCTTTATGTCGCCCGCGTAGAGAAATCCGTTTCTTAGAATGACCTCGTTTTCGGTACCGTCGGCGGCCCGGTATTTACCGAGCAGTTGAGAAAGGTCCGAGGCCGGGTTTGGGAGGATCTTGGGGATAACGACCGCCGGGGCCGCGGCCGTCTTGCCGACCATAATGTCCCGGATCCCCTGCTGAATAAGGTCGACCGAGCCGGCCCCGAGGTTGGACAGAACGACGTAGCTCCACTTTTTGTTCTTTTCGATCTCGATGAACGACCGGTGGCCGTTCGTGCTGCCGCTCCCGGCAAGGGTCTCGCCGGTCAACAATCTCGCCTTCGCTGCTTCGCCGTATCTGCCGTCGACGATCGCCTGGGCGAACCGATCAAGGTCGCCCGCGGTCGCGAATACCGAACCGGCCCCGACCAAAAACGAGTAATCCTTTAGTCCGGCATTGATCAGCCCGTCGGGGGAAAGATAGTAGTCCTGGGCGCGGCGGTCGATGATCTTCTCACCGTCGAAATCGAGCGAGTCGCGCATACCGGCCGGCGCGAAAACGTATTCCCGCAAAAGCTCGGCGTAGTTCTTCCCCGACGCGATCTCCAAAACGCGGGCAAGCACCGTGTAGCCGGCTGAGCTGTACAGTCGTTTGGTCCCCGGCTCAAACAGCAGCGGCGTCCGCTTGATCTTTTCGACCATCTCGGCGGACGAATGCGGCATGCTTTCGAGCTCCGCCGGCATCACCCTGTGGGGAATTCCGGAGCGGTGACTGGACAGCATCTCGATCGTGATCTTGTCGCCGTCTGGGAAGTCCGGTATGGACTTCGACAACTTATCGTCCATCGACAGGTGTTTTTCTTCCACCAGCCGCGTCCGGATGACCGCGGTCATCAGCTTGGTTATCGAGGCGATACCGATCCGCGTGTCTTTGGCGTTCGCGATCCTGAAATCCGCATTCGCCCACCCAAAGGCCTTCTCATAAATGACCTTACCGTCCTCCGCCGCGAGAACGATCCCCGAGAATTGCCCCGCCTCGGCAAACCGTTTGACAAGGTCGTCTATCCGCTTAGCTTTGCTTTGCCCCGCGGCTGGGTTTTGCAGACACAGCAACAATACAAATCCGACGGCAAGGCCGTTTCGCACGCTTCTGATCATCCGGATCATCTCCTGTGGGATCCTGAATAGGATTCTCTACATACACACCGCGGGACACTGAAATGTGACAATTACGAATAGCCGGCATTTTGTTCCGAACCTGCCGATCGCGCGACGCGGGCCCTCTATGACCCTATAGCCAACAAAAATACGCGGGTCGAGCCCGCGTATTTAGTGATTGTCTAGTTGCCGGGCAGGGAACCCGATCGTTAATTCCCGCCGTCCCGGTTATCGTCGTCGCTGAGCGAGATGCCCATGATTTTGGGGTCGTTGATGAACTCGACCAGCTTTTCGGGGCTGAAGGTCGCGCGGATGATGGCGGCCTGCTCCTTGTCGACGGTGAGCAGGGCGACGCGGACGTTTTTGCCGTCCTCGCGGATGTACATGTAGGCCTGCTGGGTCGTCTGCGAGCGGACGCGAAAGATCGGCGACCATTCCGGCCCGAACGAATTCCTCATCGCCGACTGCATCTCGCGGTCGAGATTCTCGCGGCTGATCTTCAGATCCTTGAACAGCGTAACGCTAAAGCTTTTCACACCGGCGGGCCGGGCGATCCCGACCACCATCCTCGCGAGGAACATGAAAGGAATGTTGATCTTTTTCGCCTGGTATTTCGTTTTCAGATGACGCACGAGCTGGTCGTACTCGCTCGGCTTGGCCTTGAGCGGCAGCGCGGAAGCTGCGCCGAAAATCACGGAGAGAGCGATTATGTTGAGAGTCAGCTTTTTCATCGCGGTCACCTCCTATTGTTTCGGCACTTCGTTCTCGATCTCGAATTTCGGGATGTTCATGCGGCCGCCCAGCTCGGTGAGCAGGTCGATGTCGATCGGGCCGATCACGTTGATCACGGCGATGCGCTTCGATTCCGACAGCACCACGGCGACGCCGCTCATGTCCTTTCCGGTAAACATCGTGTAGACGTCCAGCTTCTGGTCGTTGCGCTTCGAGCGGACGTTGGCGAGGTGCTCCCAACCCGGCGACGACAGCTCGGCACGGATCGCGTCGATGTCGGCCATGTTGTATTCGCCTTCCTTCTCGAAGTTGTACGCCCGCACGTAGATCGCCACCAGTCCGTTGATCGCCTGTCCGATCTTTTTGGCGTTGGGGTCGTTGACCTTGACGAGCACGCGTTTGGCGAGGTCGAGGATCTTGCCCTCGATGTTGACCTCGACGACGTCGCTGGCCTTAGCCTCGATCCCGTTCAGCCGCTCGAACTGCACCCGCGCGTTCTGGCCGGAGGCCGCCGACGCGAGCAGCATGGTGAAGACCACCGGCAGGAGTTTAAGTAAAAGGTTGGGTGATGGTTTCATGATGGTACTCCTAATAGTAACGTTTTCGATTTTTTTGTATGCCGACCCGTTCTTATCGGGCTTCCCGGTCGCTACTGCTCCCGGTTCTGACCGTTAACGCCGGGTGTCGCCGAGCTTGTCTTTTACGATCCGCAGCTTGTCGCTCGTGATCGACAGGGCGAGCATCAGCTTGTTGTAAGCGTCAGCCTCTTCGCGTGTGACGGCGACGGCGGTCGTCACCTGCGGCAGAGGCCTCACGGGCCGGTAGATCATACGCACGCTCTTTTTCTTCTTTTTCTTGGGGCCGGCGGTGTGGCTCACCTTTATGACGTTCGGCATTGCGCGATCGTTAACCGCGAGGTCGGAATTTGTTGTTCGTCGCGACGTGTCGGTCTCCGTATTGGACATATCGCTCTTGCCTACGCGTGTGCCTGCGCATGGTTCGGGGCACTCTGAATCAAGACCGTTCGCGGCTTTTTGCTGTACCGTTCGGTCCACGAAGCTGATCTCGGAGTTGTCTCCGTCTCTCGTGAACGTGTACAAACCCAAAGCGGTGCACGTTGCCGCGACAGAGAGTCCGGCAAGGGCGAAACGGAATTTGAATATGTCGAACGGCGATGAGCGTTCCGGTTTGGACTGTGCGTGCGAAACTCGCGGCGGGTCAATTTCCGCGTAGGCGAATTTCTTTAGTACTGCCTCGAGCGACTCGAGCTGGGCGTCTTCGCCGCTTTTGTCCCACAGGTAATCTGCTTCTTTCATCATTTCACCTCGATGCCGAGCTTTTGGCGGAGCATCTTCATGCCGCGGTGCAAATTGACGCGGACGGAATCGGGCGTCAGCCCCGTTTGCCGCGCGATCTCGGGTCCGGACAGCCCTTCGACGAGCCGCAATATCAAAGTCTCGCTATAAGAGCCGGGCAGATCGCGGATCGCTGATAAAATCTCGCCCGCCTCATTGCGGTGATCTTCCGCTCCGCGGATCTCGTCCGTGAGCTCGACGCTCCGCGATCTGGCGGCCGAGCGGTAATGCTCGGCGGCCCGGTTGCGGGCCATCGCCGCGACCCACGGGCCGGCCGCGGCACTGTCGCGCAGCGAGGATATTTTCCTGAAGGCCGCGATGAAAACTTCCTGTACCAGGTCGTCGACCTCCTCGCGGGGCACGCGTGCCAGAGCGATGCCGTGCACCATCGCGGCGTATCTTTTGTAAAATCGCCCGAAGGCCTCCTCGTCGCCGGCCCGCATCCGCTCGACGATCTCGATCTCGGCCGAGGCCGCAGCGGGTCGGGCGGCCGCGTGTTTGACCACGCCGCCCACCGGCAGAAACATCTCGCCTGTTAGTCCACTATCGGGCATCTGCTGTTCGTCGGCCGGTTCGTGCATTCGACCGGGAAAAATTCTGATCTTGCGATTCGAGGAGAGGTGAAGCGAATATATCAGCTTCGCCGGGCTTTTCGGATACATAGACGGAAAAGGGCGGAAAAATGTTAACCGAATCCAGCAATTTTTGGTGTGCCGGTCGCCCTTTCTGTGAAAACGTGTCGTTTTTGGTACAATTCGTCGTTCGTTATCCCAATTTTTGTATAAATTCGGCTTCGAAATGAGCTTCCGCCCCGGAGCCGGAGGAGCACCCAATGAAACGCATCGTTTCCGCTTTGCTGCTGCTCGCGATGGCCGCGAGTGCCCTGGCACAGACCTCCAGAAACAGTAAGTCGACCGGCGTGTCGAAGCCGGCCGCCGAGACCTCAAGAGATCCGGCCCAGCCGGTCGACGCCGAGTACACCGAGTCGATAGTCAAAAACACGACCGACAAGATGTTTTTGACCGAGCTGGTCGATCATCTGCCCGCTTCGGCCAGGGTGCCGTCGCCGCAAAAGGTGCTCGGGTACCCGATCGGCACGCCGAACAAGCTCACCTACACGGCCGATCAGTATCGTTATTATCGCGAGTTGGAAAAGGCCACGCCGCGGGTCAAGACCTTTCTGGCACCGGAAAAAAGCGAACAGGGCCGCGATCAGATGCTGATCGTCGTGTCCGACGAGGCGAACGTTGCGAAACTGGCCAGGTACCGCGAGATCACCGCCAAACTGGCCGACCCGCGGGCGACCGCGGACGCGGCGGCCAGCCAATTGATAGCGGAAGGGAAGGCGATCTACTGGCTTTCGGGCTCGATCCACTCGACCGAGACGGGTTCGCCCGAAATGCTGATGGAATTGGCGTACCGTCTGGCGGTCGAGGACACGCCGCTCATCCAGGCGATCAGGAAGAACGTGATCGTGATGATCACGCCGACGCTCGAGGTCGACGGCCGCGACACGATGGTCGACCTGTACAACTACCGCAAGGCGAACGAAGGGAAACGGGCGCCCGGCCTCATCTATTGGGGCAAATACGTCGCCCACGACAACAACCGCGATTCGATGGGGATGGCGCTCGCATTGACGCGCAACCAAATGTCGACGTTTCTCGATTACCACCCGACCGTATTGCACGATCTGCACGAATCGGTGCCGTTTCTTTACACCTCTACCGGTACGGGTCCCTACAACGCGTGGCTCGACCCGATCGTGATCAACGAGTGGCAGGACCTGGCATATCACGAGATCGAGGAGATGACGAAGCGCGGCGTGCCGGGCGTGTGGACGCACGGGTTTTACGACGGATGGGCACCGAATTACATGTTCTACGTCGCGAACGGGCACAACTCGATCGGGCGGTTTTACGAGACATTCGGCAACGGCGGGGCCGACACGATGGACCGGGTCGTCGGGAACCAGTCGGGCCGCGATTGGTTTCGGCCTAACCCGCCCCTGCCTCGCGTGAAATGGTCGCTGCGCAACAACGTCAACATGCAGCAAAGCGCGCTGCTGCTGGCGATGAGCTACGTCGCCGATAATAAGGACAAGTTCCTCAACAACTTTTACCTCAAGAGCAAGCGTTCGGTCGCCAAGGCCAAGACCGAAGGGCCCGCCGCTTACGTTCTTCCGGCGGACGAAACGCGCCCGACCGAGGCGGCGGACCTGCTCAACCTGCTGAAAATGCAGGGCGTCGAGGTGCAGCGGCTCAATTCGGACCTGGAGGTGAAGGAAGGAAAATTCAAGGCCGGCAGCTACGTCGTGCGGATGGACCAGCCTTACTCACGCATGGCCGATATGCTGCTCGACACGCAGTATTACAACGTCAACGACCCGCGGCCGTACGACGATACTGGCTGGACGCTGGGACCGCTGCGTAACGTGAAAACGGTGCGCGTGAAAGACGAGAAGATCCTCGACGCCGCGATGGCGGTGACGAACGGCCCGATCAAAGTGACCGGGAAGATCGACGGCGCGGGAAAAGCAGCGTGGTTGGTGAACCACACCGGCGAAAGCGCGATCGCCCAACTCAGGTACCGTTTGAAGGACATCAAATTCTCGGCCGCGGAAGCTGGATTTAAGGTTGGCGACAAGAATTTCAACGCCGGTTCGTACGTGATAAAAGCCGAAGGGAATCCGGACGGCGCGGCCCAACGCATCGCGAAGGAAGCCGCCGACCTCGGCCTAAGCGTCACCGCCGTCGATAAAGTGCCGGATGTCGCCCAGCACACTGTCTCGGCCCCGCGGATCGCTCTCGTCCACACGTGGCTCAACACGCAGGACGAAGGCTGGTACAGGATCGAGTTCGACCGGCTCGGCATCCCGTACGATTACATATCCGATCAGGACGTAGGCCGGACGCCGAACCTGCGTGAGAAATATGACGCGATCATCTTCGGGCCGATCCGCACGAGCGCACAGAACATCGTGCGCGGCGTGGCGAAATTCGGCGATAAGGAAGGCGCGATCCCCTGGAAAAAGAGCGATCTGACGCCTAACATGGGCCGATCGCCCGACCAGACCGACGATATTCGCGGCGGGCTTGGAATTCAGGGCGTGGCGAATATTCAGTCGTTCATCGAGGCGGGAGGACTGTTCATCACCGTCGCGGACAACGCTTCGCTGCCGATCGATTACGGCATCGTGAGCGGCGTGACGGTTCAGGCCCCGCGCGAGCTGCAGGCCCGCGGTTCGGTCTTCAACACCGTCTTCGCCGACCGCAAGAGCCCGATCGCGTACGGGTACGACGAGAAGCTGGCGGTCTATTTCAACCAGACACCGCTGCTGCAGGTGGCCAATTTCACGCCGGGAGGAGGCGGCGGCGGGGGCGGTCAACAGAATCAGGGGCGGCCATCAGGGCGCGGCGGCACAGACGACCCGGATGTCATACAAGGTCGTCGTCCGATGGAACCGCCGCCCGCTGGCGCGCCTGCCTTCGACGGAGGCCCGAACGCGTTGATCAATATTCCGCCTGTAGCGCTAAGGCCACGCGTCGTTTTGCGGTTCGCTCCGGAAAAGGAGCTGCTCGTCAGCGGGATGCTCGCCGGCGGGTCGGAATTGGGTGGAAAGGCCGCGATCGTGGACGTACCGGTCGGCCGCGGGCACGTCGTGATGTTCGCCAACAACCCGATGTGGCGGCACCAGACGCACGGCAGCTTTTCGCTGCTCTTTAACGCGATCCTGAATTATGACAATCTCGGCGTCGGCCTTAGTGAGCAAGCCCCGCGCGCCCCGGCCCGCACCGCAGGAGAAGAGGACGCGGCCGATCAACAATAAGGTCGCGGCACGAAGAAAAGGAAGGCGGGAAGTCGAGCTTCCCGCCTTCCTTTTCTTTAATTTGACCGAGACCTATGGCGTTCCGGTTCCGGTCAGATCGATGGTGGCGGCATTGTTGAGCATTACCATCTGCGGCGTAAAGGTGTATCCCTTCCTCCCCGCGTTCACGGTGATGCTCTGGCCCGTAAGCACGTTGTCGAAGTAATAAAACCCAAAGCCGTTCGACAGCGCTATCCGCGGCGTGCCGTTCTGTTCGGTCAGCGTCACGACGGCCCTCGCGATCGGCCTGCCGGTGCTGCTGACGACCCGCCCGGACACGTTGACCGGGAAGACGGACGATTGCGTCGCCCGCACCTGAACGTCATCGACCGCCCAGCCCGCGAGAACCACCGAAGTATCGGTGTCGAGATGGAAGGTCACCTGGACGTTTTTATTGACGAAGTCCGAGATGTCGGCCGAGAACCGCGCCCAGCCGACCGACCCGCCTATGTTGACGGTAGGCGTGCCGACACTGTCGGTCATGGTCGGATTGTCCGTGTGCCAGACGATCCGGGAATTACTCGGATTGCCGACCTCGGAAACCCGCACCCATCCGCGGTCAAAGCTGACGTTCTCGATCGAGTAACGCGAATTCCACGTTAGCGTGATCGGCCCGGCCACACCCATCAGGCTTATGCTGGGCGAAACAAGCTCCTGATTCGAGCTGTTCTCATAGGTGTTGTCGAGGTCGGTCTTCCAGCACTTCGTGCCGCTGGAACAGGTTGTGAATCCGGCAACTCCCGCCGCTATGGCCGTCGCCGGCGTGCCGTACTCCCACTCGTCGGCCGCGCCCGAATGTGTATAGCCTCCGTCGTTGGCCTCAAAATCCTGACTGTAGATGACCGAGCCGGAAGGTGACGATGTGTCGGTACACACCTCCAGGGCCCAACTGTTAAGGGTGCCCGTGTTCCCGGCCGTATCGTCACGAACGTCGAGCCGCCAGTCGCCGCCGCCGCTCGCGCCGTTGAACCACGCGAGTCGATAGGCCGTTTCGGGCATGTAGTTGATACCGGCGTTTATCTCGTTCGCGCCTAGTGAACCGATCGGTGATCCTGCTTCATCGCCTAGTGTAGAGTTTATCTGGACGACCTGTCCGGCCGCCGTCGCGACGTCGGAGTAAAGACCATTGTCGTTTCCGGCGGGCGAGACGAGGTGGACGTCGAGGTCGGCCGTACTCGTGTGCGTGATGTTCGTGGTCACGCGAACGCGGGCGACGATCGGGTTTCCGGGGACGTTGATCGTTGAGGAGGTAAGACCCGCATCCGTGATCGGCGTCGGAGTGTTGTTCGTGAAAGTCGTGCAACTGGCCGACGCCGGAACGACCGTAACATTAAGGGCATACGTGTCGGTCGCAGCACCGCTGCCTGCGGCCTCGTCGACGTAAACCAAAAACGTCCCGCCCGCCTGCGGCGTCAAAATGAAAGTTTCGGACAATGGATTTGCCGCCGTGCCGGTACTCGCGTCGTTGATCACCTGAACCGACGTCGGATTCCCGAACGTTCCGATACCGATCCGACCGTTCCACTGCACGTTGTCGCGTTCAGGGTCGGTGTCGAGGCTTACAAATATCGTATCGCCCGCGCCCGCGGCGAAGCTGAATGTGTCGTTGTCCGCGGCCGGGTTTATGGCGCCGCTCATCAAGCCCGAAACGCCAATGGGATTGGGCGTACCGTTGAGATTGTTAGGTTCGGTCTCCGCGGTCGGCGTCGCACTCTTGACCGCGAAATACAAATAATAGGGTGCGATCGGGGTGCTGGCCGACCCGCTCGTCACACGCAGGTAATAAACCCCTGGTGTAGCGAGGTTCGTGCCGGCGACGTTGCCTGACGACGCGGCGAAGGTGCCGTCCGCGGTGTCCGTCTCGATGACGGTCGTCCCGTCACTGGCGATCACCTCGAGGGTCGAGTCCGTGCCGTTGCCGAACGAGGTCATCGTACCGGCGTAGAGTCTTGAATTCGGCGCGGTCGTCGTAACGGAGTAAACGTCAACGTCGGCGCCGTCCGTCGTAATGGTCGCGAGCTGGGTCAGAATGTTCCCTTTGATGCGGCCTTCAGAGGCCGTCAGCGCGGTCGCGGTCGCCGGCGTGCCGTTTGGCTCCTGCTCTGTGCCGAGATCAGTTCCTACTTCCGGCCTGATCGCCCGCGGAGCGCGCCGGCTGTCCAGGAAATTAGAGAAGTTGAATCCCGGGAGCACGTCGGAGAACCCGGGAGCCGGTAATTCTTGATACTCGTATTTTTCAGGGTTGGGACGATCGTTGTTCGCTATCTGGGCCCCCACCCGCGATAGCGGCAGCGAGGCGGTGAGCATGGCGAATATCAGGGTAAAACAGAAAACAATCGAGATTCGGTGTTTTGGGTGGGTCAGCTTAAAGTTCAGGTCGTTCATGTATCCCTCCAGTAAAGTCGGCAGTTCAAGCGAACCTGCTTTCCGTCGGGCCGGCCAGTGCGTGGGATGGCCGGCTGTCGCGAAGGCAAGATCCAAACGTGCCAGTTAACGCGTCTCGGGGAATCCCGGAGCCGCAAAAGCAAGAATTAATTGGTCGAGTTGCACATGGCTGTGCGTTCAAACGGTTGGAGATTTAACAATTTTCTGCGTAATGTTTAAAGCAAAACGCGTCTGAAAGCAAGGGAAATCGCGCACTTCGGCCCGGCGCCGGCACTCGGAGCCGGGCGGCGGGCCCTTAGACCGACGGGGCCCAAATCGCCTAATATGTGTAGTTGCCAATTTTAAATAACCCGAGGAGTAAGGCCGGATGTTGAAAATACCTGGAAAATCGATCGTTCTAATCATTCTAGCTTTTGTGCTAACCGGCGCAGGGCACGCGCAAATCGATATGAAACCACCTACAGCGAAAAAGGACCCGAAGACGCTGAAGATTCACGGTTACGAGATCGTGGACAATTACGCCTGGCTGCGCGACCGCAATAAGGATAAAAACCCAGAGATCATCAAGTTTCTCGAAGAGAACAACGCCTACACCGAGTCGTTCGTCGGGCAGCATAAGGGCTTTGTGGACGCGCTTTACAAGGAAATGCTGGGCCGCATCAAGCAGACCGACCTGAGCGTGCCTTACCGGCTCGGCGAATACTGGTACTTCAACCGGACCGAAGAGGGCAAACAGTACCCTGTCTACCTGCGCAGCAAGACCAAGGACGGCGCCTCGCCGGATGTTCTGCTGGACCAGAACGAGATGGCGAAGGGCTTTAAATACTTTTCGATCTCGGCCATGGAACCGAGCGACGACGGAAACATGCTGGCGTTCTCCATCGATACGACCGGGTACCGCCAATACACGCTTCAATTCAAAGATCTTCGGACCGGACAGATCCTGCCGGACCGCATCGAGCGGGTGACATCTCAGGAATGGTCGCCGGACGGGAAATACTTCTTCTACGTTCAGGAAGACGCCGTCTCGAAGCGTTCCGACAAGGTCTGGCGGCACGAGGTCGGGACCAACAAGAACGAGCTCGTTTACGAGGACAAGGACCTGCTTTTCAATGTCGGCGTCGGCCGGTCCCGCGACAGGAAGATGTTTTTCATCAATTCCGGGGCGAAGACGATGAGCGAGACCCGTTATTTGCCGGCCGCGGACGTGATGGGCGACTGGAGGGTGCTTTCGCCGCGGCGCGAAGGCCACGAATACTCGGCCGACTTTGACCAGGGCGAGTTTTACATAGTCACGAACAAGGACGCCGAGAACTTTAAGGTCATGCGTGCCCCGGCTAATGACCCGAGCGAGAAAAACTGGACCGACTTTATCCCCGCGAACGCGGCTGTAAAGGTCGAGGACATCAATTTCTTCAAGGATTACGCCATCGTATCCGAAAGGGAGAACGGGCTTGAATACCTTCGCGTGATGGACCGCAAGACGCGGCGGGCACCGGTGCGCATCGAGACCGCCGAGGACAACTATACGATGGGGCTCAGCGGCAACCCCGAATACGACACCCCGATCGTCAGGTATCGATATTCGTCCATGATCACGCCGAATTCGGTGTACGAGTTCGACCTTAAGACGCGCAAAAGCACACTGCTCAAGCAGGACGAGATCCCAAGCGGGTACGATAAATCGCAATACGAGACGACCCGCGTTTGGGCA
>Ga0307411_10000874_pt1 | contig 11374 bp, 14 predicted proteins | sample DK1Ometagenome_2_FD_203712 | JGI IMG/M metagenome (GOLD analysis project Ga0307411, IMG submission 203712) | Maize rhizosphere microbial communities from greenhouse at UC Davis, California, United States - DK15-O-1 | ecosystem: Host-associated > Plants > Roots > Rhizosphere > Soil | place: USA...
CAGCGGCAGGTTTCGAGGTGCAGGGCGCGAGCGCTGCACCTGTGTAGGGGAGTCGCCAAGTTGGTTAAGGCATCGGATTTTGATTCCGACATGCGAGGGTTCGAGTCCTTCCTCCCCTGCCAAGCTCCTTCGATCCCGGTGCCACGGCGCGTGCGCCTCGGCCATTGACGCCGACGTCACGCCAGCGGAGTTCACGTGCTGTTCAACACCGTTCTGTTCACCGGGAATGCGAATGCGCCGCTGGCGCAGCAGATCGCCTCGAATCTCGGCATCGAGCTCGGCAAGGCGAAGGTCGGGCGCTTCTCGGACGGCGAGGTCGACGTCGAGATCCAGCAGAACGTGCGCGCCCGCGACATCTTCGTGGTCCAGCCGACCTGCGCGCCGACCAACGAGAACCTGATGGAGCTCTGCATCATGGTCGACGCGATCAAGCGCGCGTCGGCCCGCCGGGTGACCGCGGTGATCCCGTATTTCGGCTATGCGCGGCAGGATCGCCGGCCGCGCTCGACGCGCGTGCCGATCAGCGCGCGCGTCGTCGCCAACCTGCTTGAGGCGGTCGGCGTCGAGCGCCTGCTGACGATGGACCTGCACGCCGACCAGATCCAGGGCTTCTTCAACATCCCGGTCGACAACATCTACGCGTCGCCGGTGCTGCTGTCCGATCTGCAGTCGAAGCGCTACGAAGATCTGGTGGTCGTGTCGCCCGACGTCGGCGGCGTGGTGCGGGCCCGTGCGCTCGCGAAGCAGGCCGGCTGCGAGCTGGCGATCATCGACAAGCGCCGGCCGAAGGCCAACGTCTCCGAAGTGATGCACGTGATCGGCGAGGTCGAGGGCCGCAACTGCGTGATCATGGACGACATGATCGACACCGCCGGCACGCTGGTGAAGGCGGCCGAGGTGCTGAAGGAGCGCGGCGCCCGCAAGGTGTTCGCCTATTGCACCCATGCCGTGTTCTCGGGCCCGGCGATCGAGCGGATCCGCGGGTCGCAGATCGACGAGGTGGTCATCACCGACACGATCCCGCTCAACGTCGACGGCAAGACCTGCACGAAGATCCGCCAACTGTCGGTCGCGTTCCTGTTCGCCGAGACGATCCGCCGCATCTCCGACGGCGAGTCCGTCACGTCCCTTTTCGCGGAGCAGAACGCCAACTTCTGATCGTCGGCGCGGCGCGTGCCGCACCGGCGATCTCCCCCATGCAGGCCTCGCGGTGAGGCCCGCTGTCCGGGTCGCAAGACCCTTCACCGGAGAGCCTGGTCGCGGGCCTCCCAACGTCTGGAGTCAGTCATGAAATTCGTCGCTTACGAGCGCACGCTGCAGGGGACCGGAGCGAGCCGCCGCCTGCGCAATGCGCAAAAGGTGCCCGGCATCGTCTACGGCGCGGGTGCGCCCGCGATGATCGAGCTCGATCACAACGCGCTCTTCTTCGCGCTGAAGAAGGAAGCCTTCCACTCGTCGCTGCTCGAGATGGAGCTCGCCGGCAAGACCGAACAGGTGCTGCTGCGCGACTACCAGATGCACGCGTTCAAGCCGATCGTGATGCACGTCGACTTCCAGCGTGTCGACGCGACGACCAAGATCACGAAGAAGGTGCCGCTGCACTTCATCAACGAGGAAAACTCGCCGGCCGTCAAGACCGACGCCTGCGTCGTCAACCACGTCATCAACGAGCTGAACATCCAGTGCCTGGCGTCGCAGCTGCCCGAGTTCCTGACCGTCGACCTCGGCAACCTGACCAAGGGCCAGTCGCTGCACGTCAGCGACATCGCGCTCGGCGCGGGCATCAAGGTCGTGACCCACGGCAAGCCGAACCCGGTGATCGTTTCGGCCAATGTCCAGGCGGCCGAGGAAGAAGCGGCACCGGTCGCGCCGGTCGTGACCGCCGCGGCGCCCGCACCGACCAAAGCGAAGAAGAACGAAAAGCAGAACAAGAAGTAAGACGGCTCACGCCTTCGAGCCCCACTTCGGTGGGGCCTTTTTGGCCCACGCCTTACAGCCCCACTTCGGTGGGGCTTTTTCATGGGGGCGGCCCTCGATAATCGATTCATGATCCGACTGCTGGTCGGTCTCGGCAACCCGGGGCCCGAGTACGAAGCGACGCGGCACAACGCCGGGTTCTGGTTCATCGACGAGGCGGCGCGCAAGCTCGGTGTGGCGTTGCTGCCCGAGCGCTCCTATGCCGGTCTCGCGGCGCGCGTCAATCGATCGGGCGGCCCGCTGTGGCTGCTCGAGCCGATGACCTACATGAACCTCTCGGGCAAGTCGGTCTCTGCCCTGGCCCGCTTCTTCAAGATCGCGCCGGACGAGATCCTCGTGGTCCACGACGAGCTCGACCTGATGCCCGGGCAGGCCAAGCTCAAGCTCGGGGGCAGCGCCGCCGGCCACAACGGCCTGAAGGACATCGAGGCGCAGCTCGGGCAGGCCGGCTTCTGGCGCCTGCGGCTCGGCATCGGCCATCCCGGCGTCAAGGCGGAGGTCATCAACTACGTGCTGCGCAAGCCGCCGGCCGAGCAGCGCGAGGCGATCCTCAAGAGCATCGAGCAGTCGCTCGGCGCGCTCGACCTCGTTCTGGCCGGCGAGATGGAGCGCGCGATGATGAAGGTGCACGCGAAGCCGCCGCGCCCGAAGCCGCCGCCGGCCGCGCCGAAAGTGCTCGCCGGGGCGCCGGCCGACGGATCAACGGGGGAGTCGTCATGACCGGAAGCCATCCGACCGTCGCCGCCGTTGTCCTCTTGACGAGCATGTGCCTCGCGCCGGCGACCGCGCAGAGCGTCTACCGATGCGGCAACGCCTACAGCACGACCCCGTGCCCACAAGGCAAGGCGATCGATGCCGACGACACCCGCACGGCAGCGCAACGCGAAGAGGCGCTGCGCCGCGCGGCCGATGACAAGCGCCGCGGCGACGAGATGGAGCGCGCCCGCCTGCGCCGCGAGGCCGAGATCCGGCCGGCGCTGGCCTCCGCGTTGAGCCTGGCGCCGAGGCCGGCGGCCACGACGGCGCCCGTCAAGAAGGCCGCGCCGAAGCATCGACAGGCGAAGCCCTCGAAGGAGCGGCGCATGGCCGTCGCGGCAAGCGCCGCGACGCGTCCGAAGAAGAACTAGCGAGTCGGAAAGCGGCGCGGCGGCCGATCGCCCGGCCGGGTCAGCGCGACGTCGACGGCACCGGCCCCGGGACGGCGGTATCGCCGGCCGGTGCGCCGGCAGCGATCTGCAGCACCCGGTACCGCGCCCACAGCGTCGCGTTCGTCTCCACATGCTGCGGATCGACCGGAATGCAGTCGACGGGACAGACCTGGACGCACTGCGGCGTGTCGAAGTGGCCGACGCATTCGGTGCAGCGCGACGGGTCGATGCGGTAGATCTCCGGCCCCATCGAGATCGCCTGGTTCGGGCACTCGGGCTCGCAGACGTCGCAGTTGATGCACTCGTCGGTGATCAGCAGGGCCATGGCGGCGGGAAACGTCGGGTCAGGATTCGGTCGGCTTGACGCGTTGTTGCAGCCGGCTCAGCACCAACGGTGACACGAACTTGGAGACATCACCGCCCAAGGTGGCAATCTCGCGCACGAACGTTCCGGAGACGAACTGGTATTGATCGCTCGGCGTCATGAACACCGTCTCGACCTCCGGCATCAACTGGCGGTTCATGCCCGCCATCTGGAATTCGTACTCGAAGTCGCTGACCGCGCGCAGACCGCGCACGACGACCTTGCCGCCGGCCTCGACGACGAAGTCGCGCAGCAGGCCGCGGAACGCCATCACCTCGATGTTCGGGTACTTCGACGACAGCTCGGTCGCGATGTCGAGCCGTTCGGCGATCGTGAACATCGTGCGCTTGTGGTGCCCGGCGGCGACTGCGACGATCAGGCGCTCGAACAGGCGTGCCGCCCGCCGCATCAGATCCTCGTGGCCGAACGTCATCGGATCGAAGGTGCCCGGGTAGACGGCGGTGAGTCGGGTCACGGAAGTCAAGGGGCTCTCCACACGGGGCTGCGGGATGGCGCGCAGTGTAGCCCGCGCAACGCGCCTTCAAACGGGGGCGGGACTGGGGGCCGGACCGGCCGCAGACCTGCCGTCGGGGTCGCCCGCCGAGCGCCGCAGCAGGTGGAAGTGCACCGCGCCGGCCCTCCCCTGGCGCACGACGGCGAGTCCTGCCGGGAGCGCCGCGCCCTCCAGCGGCCGTCCCTGTTCGACGTAGATCCAGCCGTTCGCGGCGATGATCCGGGCTGCGGCGGCAAGTGCCGGTCCACCGAGGTCGGAATCGAAGGGTGGGTCGAGGAACACCAGGTCGAAGCTCGACGGCGCCGCGCGCGCCATCCAGGCGATCGCGTCGGCGCACTCGGCGCGCAGCCCCGTCGCTTTCAGGCGCTGCGCGCTGTCGGCCAGGCTGCGCACCAGGTGGCGATCGCGCTCCAGCAGGACGACCTCCGCGGCGCCGCGCGACGCCGCCTCGAAGCCGAGCGCGCCGGAGCCGGCGAAGGCGTCGAGGCAGCGCCAGCCGTCGAGGGTCTGGCCGAGCCAGTTGAACAGCGTCTCGCGCACCCGGTCCGGCGTCGGGCGCAGGCCGGCAACGTCGGCAACCGGCAGCTTGCTGCGCTTCCACTGCCCGCCGATGATGCGGACTTCGCGCGGCGGGGCGCGCCCGCGCTCGACGCCGGCGCGTTTCAAGGCCGCACCGGAATGCCGTCGCGCGCCAGCAGCGCCTTCGCCTGGCGCACCGTGAACTCGCCGTAGTGGAAGATGCTCGCCGCGAGCACCGCGTCGGCGCCGCCGATCCGGATGCCGTCCGACAGGTGCTCGAGCGCGCCGACGCCCCCCGACGCGATCACCGGCACGCCGACCGCATCGCTGACGGCGCGGGTCAAGGCGAGGTCGAAGCCGCTCTTCGTGCCGTCGCGGTCCATGCTGGTCAGCAGGATCTCGCCGGCGCCGTGCTCCGCCATCCGGCGCGCCCATTCGACCGCATCGATTCTGGTGTTGTTGCGGCCGCCATGGGTATAGACGTCCCAGGCCTGCGCCGGCGCGGGGTCGGTTGCACCGAACGAACCCGCGGAGCCGGGGCCCGTCGACGCTATCCGCCGCTTGGCGTCGATCGCGACGACGATGCATTGCGCGCCGTACTTGGCCGACGCATCGCGGATCACCTGCGGGTTGGCGACCGCGGCCGAATTGAAGCTGACCTTGTCGGCGCCGGCGTTCAGCAGGCGCCGGACGTCCTGCACCGTGCGCACGCCGCCGCCGACCGTCAGCGGAATGAACACCTGCGACGCGACCGCCTCGATCATGTGCAGGATCAGGTCGCGGCCGTCGCTGGTCGCGGTGATGTCGAGGAACGCGAGCTCGTCCGCGCCCTGCTCGTTGTAGCGCGCCGCGATCTCGACGGGATCGCCGGCGTCGCGCAGCTCGACGAAATTGACGCCCTTGACGACCCGGCCGCCGGTGACGTCGAGGCAGGGAATGATGCGCTTGGCGAGCATGCGTGGGCGGGACTCTGCAGCGACCAGGCGCGGCCGCTACGAGACTTCGCTCAGCTCGTCGGCGCGCGCCTGTGCGGTCGCGAAATCGAGGTCGCCGGAGTAGATTGCGCGGCCGCAGATCACGCCGTCGATGCCGACGTCGGCGACCGCGCACAGCCGCTCGATGTCGGCCAAGGTCGAAAGCCCGCCCGACGCGATCACCGGGATCGTCAGCGCCTGCGCCAGCTTGACGGTCGCGTCGACGTTGATGCCGGTCAGCATGCCGTCACGCCCGATGTCGGTGTAGATCAGCCCCTCGACGCCGTAGTCCTGGAACTTCTTCGCGAGGTCGATCACCTCGTGTCCCGTCAATTTGCTCCAGCCGTCGGTCGCGACCTTGCCGTCCTTCGCGTCGAGCCCGACCAGGATATGGCCGCCGAACGCGGAACACGCGTCCTTCAGGAATCCGGGGCTCTTGACCGCCGCGGTGCCGATGATGATGAAGCTGAGTCCGTCGTCGAGGTAGCGCTCGATCGTGTCGAGGTCGCGGATGCCGCCGCCGAGCTGCACCGGAACCTCGTCGCCGACTTCGGCCAGGATCGCTTTGATGGCGGCTTCGTTGACCGGCTTGCCCGCGAACGCCCCGTTCAGGTCGACCAGGTGCAATCGTCGCGCCCCGGCGTCGACCCAGCGCCGGGCCATCGCGGCCGGGTCTTCGCTGAAGGTCGTCGATTCCTGCATGTCGCCCTGCTTCAGGCGCACGCAGTGACCGTTCTTGAGGTCGATCGCAGGGATCAGCAACATGGCCGAAGGGCGGTGGTGGGAAGCGGGGTGGTCGCGCGCTGCGGCGGACGGTCATCCGGGAAGTCTCGGGCCGATCACGGGTTCCATTGCAGGAAGTTGCGATACAAGGCCAGGCCGTGATCGGCGCTCTTCTCGGGGTGAAACTGGGTTGCGAAAATGTTATCGCGCGCCAGCGCGCAGGTAAAGCGGGCGCCGTACTCGCTTTCCCCCGCGCTGTCCAGACGGTCGGTCGGCCGCGCGTAATAGCTGTGCACGAAGTAGAAATACGCCCCATCGGGCACCCCGGCCCAGACCGGGTGCAGGGCGCCGCCGCGCTGCGGCATCTGGTAGACCCGGTTCCAGCCCATCTGCGGCACCTTGTAGCGACTGCCGTCCGGCTGCAGCCGGCCTTCGAGGCGAAACCGGACCACGTCGCCCGCGATCAGCCCGAGCCCCGGCGTTCCGGTCGCGTCCGCCCCCTCCTCGCTGCGCTCGAGCAGCATCTGCATGCCGACGCAGACGCCCATCAGCGGCTTGCGTGCGGCGGCATCCAGCACGGCGCCCTGCAGCCCGGAGTCGCGCAGCTCGCGCATGCAGTCGGCCATGGCGCCCTGCCCCGGCAGCACGACGCGTTCGGCGGCCAGCACCTCGTCGGGCCGCGAGGTCACGACGACGTCGAAGCCGCCGCCCGGCACCTGCGCGGCGACATGGCGGACCGCCTGCGACACCGAGCGCAGGTTGCCCATGCCGTAATCGACGACGGCGACCGTTTTCATCGCACTTCCCGATAGCCGATCGATCGCGCTACAGCGTGCCCTTGGTCGACGGCACCGCGTCGCCGACGCGCGGGTCGATCTCGACCGCGCTGCGCAGCGCCCGGGCGAATGCCTTGAACACCGTCTCGCACTGGTGGTGGGCGTTCTCCCCTCGCAGATTGTCGATGTGCAGGGTGACGAGCGCGTGGTTTGCGAAGCCCTGGAAGAACTCGTGCGCGAGCTGCGCGTCGAAGCCGCCGATCATCCCCGCCTTGAACGGCACGTGCATCACGAGGCCGGGCCGGCCGGAAAAATCGATCACGACGCGCGACAGCGCCTCGTCGAGCGGCACGTAGGCGTGGCCGTAGCGGCGCAGCCCCTTCTTGTCGCCGACCGCCTTGGCGACCGCCAACCCGAGCGTGATGCCGACGTCCTCGACCGTGTGATGGCCGTCGATGTGGAGGTCGCCCTGCGCCTCGATCTCGAGGTCGACGAGGCCGTGGCGCGCGATCTGGTCGAGCATGTGGTCGAAGAAGCCGATCCCGGTCGACAGCTTCGCGGCGCCGGTCCCGTCGAGGTCGACGTGGACCCGGATGCGCGTCTCCTTGGTGTCGCGCTGGATCGTGGCGGTGCGGGGTTCGGTCATGGGGAGGGCGAAGCGGGGGACGGATTCAGGCTCGCGCGGAGCGCGTCGAGCAGCACGCCATTTTCCTCCGGCGTGCCGACCGTGATCCGCAAGCAGTCGGCGAGCAGCGGATGCAGTCCGGCGACATGCTTGACGAGCACGCCGTGCCGCTTCAGCGCCTCGAACACGCGTCCCGCTCCGGCGACCCGCAGCAGGATCATGTTGGCCTCGCTCGGCCAGGTCCGGACGCCCGGCAGGTCGGCGAAGGCGGCCTGCAGCCGCGTCCGCTCCGAGCGCAGCATCGCGGCCTGGCGCGCGAAGGCATCGGCGTGCTCGAGCGCGAACAGCGTAGCCTCGGCATTCAGTGCGCTGATGTTGTAGGGCGGCCGCACCTTGTCGACCTGCGCGATCAACAACGACGCGCCGCACAGGTAGCCCATCCGCACGCCGGCCAGGCCGAACTTGCTGAGCGTGCGCATCACCAGCACGTGCGGATGGTCGGGCAGGCGCGCCATCCAGGTTCGCGACGAGAACGGCTGGTAGGCCTCGTCGAGCACCACGAAGCCGTCCTGCCGGCCGACCGCGGCGACGATGCGCTCGACGACCGCCTCGTCGAACAGGTTCGCGGTCGGGTTGTTCGGGTAGGCGATGTAGGTTAGCGCCGGGCGATGGCGCTCGATCGCCTCGAGCATCGCCGCCTCGTCGAGCTCGAAGTCGGCCGTCAGCGGCACGCCGACGAAGCCGAGCCCTTGCAGCCGCGCCGACATCTCGTACATCACGAAGCCCGGCAGCGGCGCCAGGATCGTCGCGCCCGGCACGTCGCAGGCCATGGCCAGCAGCGAGATCAGCTCGTCGGAGCCGTTGCCGAGCATCATCCGGCAGCCGTCCGGCAGCGCGACGTGGCGCGACAGCGCGGCGATCACGTCGCCGACGCAGCCGGTCGGATAGCGGTTGATCGCAACCCGGCCGAGCCGCTCGCCGAGCGCGCGCTGCAGTTCTTCGGGCAGCCGGAACGGGTTCTCCATCGCGTCGAGCTTCAGCAGCCCGGCGCTCGGCTGGATCGCGTAAGCGTGCATCGACTGCACGTCCTGGCGGATGTGGCGCTGGATGCGAACGTCGAGCGGACTCATGCCGAGCCCTCGCCTTCGAGGCGTAGCTCGGCGGCGCGTGCGTGCGCCTGCAGCCCTTCGCCGTATGCGAGCTCGACCGCGACCGGGCCGAGCGCCGCCGCGCCGGCCGCGCTGACCTGGATCAGGCTGGTGCGCTTCTGGAAGTCGTAGACGCCGAGCGGCGACGAGAAGCGCGCGGTGCCGGCCGTCGGCAGCACGTGGTTCGGGCCGGCGCAGTAGTCGCCGAGACTTTCGCTCGTATAGGCACCGAGGAAGATCGCGCCGGCGTGGCGCAACATCGGCTCCCAGCGCTGCGGCTCGGCGGAGCTGATCTCGAGGTGCTCGGGCGCGATCCGGTTCGAGATCGCGCAGGCTTCCTCGAGGTTCCGGGTGCGGATCAGCGCGCCGCGGCCTTCGAGCGAGGCGCGGATCACGTCGCGGCGCACCATCTGCGGCAGCAGGCGTTCGATCGACTGCATCACTCGGTCGATGTAGACCGGATCGGGACAGAGCAGGACGCTCTGCGCGAGCTCGTCGTGCTCGGCCTGGCTGAACAGGTCCATCGCGACCCAGTCGGGCGGGGTCGTGCCGTCCGCCAGCACGAGGATCTCGCTCGGCCCGGCGATCATGTCGATGCCGACCGTCCCGAACACCCGCCGCTTCGCGCTCGCGACGTAGGCATTGCCAGGGCCGGTGATCTTGTCGACCTTCGGTACGGTCTCCGTGCCGTAGGCGAGCGCGCCGATCGCCTGCGCGCCGCCGATCGTGAACACGCGATCGACCCCGGCGAGCGCAGCGGCCGCCAGCACCAGCGGGTTGCGCTCGACGTGCAGATGCGCGTTCGGATTCGACCCGCGGACGGGCGTCGGCACGGCCATCACGATCTCGCCGACCCCCGCGACCTTCGCCGGCACGGCATTCATCACGACGCTCGACGGGTAGGCGGCCTTGCCGCCCGGGACGTAGATGCCGACGCGGTCGAGCGGCGTCACCTTCTGGCCGAGCAGCGTGCCGTCGGCGTCGCGGTAGCTCCAGCTCCGCCCGCAGGCCTCGAGCTGGCGCTCGTGGAAGCTGCGCACGCGAGCGACGGCCGCCTCGAGCGCGTCGCGCTGCGACGACGGGATCGAGCGCAACGCCGCCTGCAACTCGTCCTGTGTGACCTCCAGCGCGGCGACCGAACCGACATCGAGCGCATCGAAGCGCCGGGTGTGGTCGAGGACGGCGGCATCGCCGCGCGCGCGCACGTCGTCGAGGATCTCGGCGACCCGCGCCTCGATCGCCTGATCGGTCTCGGCCGACCACTGCAGCACGCGGGCGAGCTCCACCTCGAAGTCGGCCGCACTCGAATCGAGCTGGCGCAACGCGAGCGTCATGGCGTCGCTCCGCTCGGCCGGACCGCCGTACTCACCGTGTCGATGATCGCCCGAATGCCGACCCGCTTCAGCTTCAGGGCCGCCTGGTTGACGATCAGGCGCGCCGAGATCGGCATGATCTGCTCGACCTCGACGAGGTGGTTCGCGCGCAGCGTGTTGCCCGACGAGACGAGGTCGACGATCGCGTCGGCGAGCCCGGTCAGCGGCGCGAGCTCCATCGAGCCGTACAACTTGATCGTGTCGACGTGCACGCCCTTGTTCGCGAAGTGCTCGGCCGCGATGCGGGTGAACTTGGTCGCGACGCGGATCCGCGAGCCGTGCCGCACGGCCGCCGCGTAGTCGAAGTCGTCGCGCGCCGCGACGCTCATCCGGCAGCGCGCGATCTGCAGGTCGAGCGGCTGGTAGAGGCCCTGGCCGCCGTGCTCGAGCAGCGTGTCGAGGCCGACCACGCCGAGGTCGGCGCCGCCGTGCTGTACGTAGGTCGGCACGTCGGAAGCGCGCACCAGCACCAGCCGCACGTCGGCGCGGCTGGTGCCGACGATCAGCTTGCGGCTCTTCTCCGGATCCTCGAGCAGGTCGATGCCGGCGGCGTGCAGCAGCGGCAGCGTCTCCTCGAGGATCCGCCCTTTCGACAGGGCCAGCGTGATCACGACGCGATGCCGACCGGGGTCCGGCCGTGCACCTTGCAAAGGTCGATCGCGTTCATGCCGTCAGCGCATCCGCTCGATGTCGGCACCGATCGCACGCAGCTTGGCCTCCATCTGGTCGTAGCCGCGGTCGAGGTGGTAGATGCGCTCGATGGTCGTCTCGCCGTCGGCGATCAGGCCGGCGATCACGAGGCTCGCCGACGCGCGCAGGTCGGTCGCCATCACGGTCGCGCCCGACAGGCCGGCGACGCCGTGGACGACCGCGGTGTTGCCGTCGATCTCGATGTTCGCGCCGAGCCGCACCAGCTCGTTGACGTGCATGAAGCGGTTCTCGAAGATCGTCTCGGTGACCTTTGCGGAGCCTTCGGCGATGCAGTCGAGCGCCATGAACTGGGCCTGCATGTCGGTCGGGAACGCCGGGTATTCGCGGGTGCGGAAGCTCACCGCCTGCGGTCGCCGGTCGGCGCGCACGCGGATCCAGTCGGTGCCGGCCTCGATGGTCGCGCCCGCTTCGTGCAGCTTGTCGATCACCGCCGCCAGATGGTCGGCGCGTGCGCCGCGCAGGACCACGTCGCCGCCGGTCGCCGCGACGGCGCACAGGAAGGTGCCGGCCTCGATGCGGTCG
>Ga0307411_10000875_pt1 | contig 11371 bp, 7 predicted proteins | sample DK1Ometagenome_2_FD_203712 | JGI IMG/M metagenome (GOLD analysis project Ga0307411, IMG submission 203712) | Maize rhizosphere microbial communities from greenhouse at UC Davis, California, United States - DK15-O-1 | ecosystem: Host-associated > Plants > Roots > Rhizosphere > Soil | place: USA...
CGACAAGGCGCGCCTCTTCGCCAACGCGCACGCGGGGTCGCACTGGGTGGTGAACGCGGACGACGCGGCCGCGATGCGCATGACGGAGGGCGTCGCCGGCACGCGCCACACCTTCTCCACCGCCGCCGCGCCGGCCGGCGCCGCGGCGGCGCGCTACGACCGCGCGGAGAACGCGCTCGTGCTCGGCGAGCACCGGCTGATCGGGCGCGACGAGTTCCCGCTCATCGGCGACCACAACGTCGCCAACGCGCTCGCCGCGGTGCTCGCCGTGACGGTCGCGACGCAGCGCGGCAGCGACCAGGCGGCGCGCGACGCGCTGGCCGGCGCGCTGCGCAGCTTCCGCGCGCTCACGCACCGCCTCGAGCCGGCGGGCACCTACGGCGGCGTCGAGTGGATCAACGACTCGAAGGCGACGAACGTGAGCTCGACGCTCGTCGCGGTGGAGGGGATGACGCGCCCGTTCGTGCTCCTGCTCGGCGGGCGCCACAAGGGTGAGCCGTACACCGCGCTCGCCGAGCCGTTCAGGCGGTTCGGGCGGCAGGTGCTCGCCTACGGCGAGGCGGCGGAGCGCATCGAGCGCGACCTGGGCCCGCTCATCCCGGTGGAGCGGCTGAGCGGATCCTTCGACGAGGTGATCGCGCGCGCTCGCGCGCTCGCCCGCCCCGGCGACGCCGTGCTGCTCTCGCCGGCCTGCTCGAGCTACGACATGTTCAACAACTACGAGGAGCGCGGCGCGGCCTTCAAGCGCCTCGCGGCGGCGGCGGCGTGAGCCCGGTACGGATGGCATCGGGAGCGGCGCCGGCGTCGGGCGCGCGGAGCGCCGTCGCGGCGCCGGCGCACGTGCGCGAGCGGTGGCGCATGGGGGTGGAGGCGCGCGCCCTCGTGCTCGTGGTCGCCGCGCTCCTGGCCTTCGGCCTCGCCGTGCTGTACAGCGCGAGCGCGATCGTCGCCATGCAGGAGGAGCGGGGGAGCGCCTTCTACCTGCTGCGGCAGCTCTCCGGCGTGGCCGTCGGCGCGGTGGGCTTCGCCGTGATGGCGAAGGTGGACGCCGAGCGGTGGAACCGCTGGGCGTGGCCGATCATGGCGCTGTCGATCTTCCTCATGCTGCTCACCGTCCTCCCGTTCACCACGAGCATCGCGCCGCGCATTCACGGCTCGCGCCGCTTCCTGCTCGGCGGGTCGCTCCAGCCGTCCGAGCTGGCCAAGCTCGCGGTGATCGTCTGGACGTCGATGCTCGTGGTGAAGAAGGGGCCGGAGCAGCTCCGACGGCTCAGCAAGGGCGTGCTCCCGTGCCTCGTGGTCGTCGGCACGCTCGCCCTCCTCGCCGCGCTCGAGCCCGACCTGAGCGTGGCGATGATGTTCTTCCTCCTCATGGGGATCGTGCTCTTCGCCGGCGGCGTGCGCATCGGCCACTTCATCGCCCTCGGCGTGCTCGCCATCCCGGTGCTCTGGCGCGAGGCCACGCGCCTGCAGTACGTGGTGCTCCGCATGGCGTCCTTCCTCGACCCGGGCTCGGCGCCGGAGCAGGTGAGCTACCAGCTCCGGCAGTCGCTCATCGCCGTGGGCTCGGGGCGGCTGGTGGGCGTCGGCTTCGGCGAGGGTCGCCAGCAGTACGGCTTCCTGCCGTTCCCCTTCAACGACTTCATCGGCAGCAACATCGGCGAGGAGTGGGGCTTCCTCGGGCTCACGGCGCTCGTGCTCGCCTTCGCCGCGTACGCGTGGCTGGGGCTGCGCATCGCGCGCAAGGCGCGCTCCCCCTTCCTGTCCCTGGTGGCGGTCGGGCTCACCGCCGCGGTGGTCATCACGGCCTACCTGCACATCGGCGTCGTCATCGGCCTGCTGCCGACCACGGGCCTCACGCTCCCGTTCATCTCGTACGGGCGCTCGAACCTGGTGCTCTCGCTCGCGATGACGGGGATCCTCGTGAACATCGGCAGCGTGCGCGAGCGCGTGATCGGCGAGCGCGCGACCGACCCGCTCGGCTTCGCGCGCGCCGCGAGCTAGCCGATGCGCATCCTCTTCGGCGGCGGCGGCACGGGCGGCCACCTCTATCCCGGGCTCGCCATCGCGCGGGCGCTGCGCCGCCTGGACCCGAGCGTGGACCCGTTCTTCGTCGGCGCGCGGCGCGGCATCGAGCGCGACGTGCTGCCGCAGTCGGGCTTCCCCTACGTGCTGCTCGACCTGCACCCGCTCTACCGCTCGCGCGTCTGGGAGAACTGGCGCACGGTGGCGGGGCTCGGCGGCGCCTTCCGGCGCATCGCCGCGGTGGCCGCCGAGCGCCCGCCCGCCTGCGTGGTGGGTACCGGCGGCTACGCGGCCGGCGCGCTCCTCGCCTACGCGGCGGCCCGCCGCATCCCGATCGCGCTGCAGGAGCAGAACAGCCACGCGGGGATCACGACGCGCTTCTTCAGCCGCTTCGCGCGCGAGGTGTACCTCGGCTTTCCCGAGGCGCAGGAGGCGCTGCACCGGGGACCGGGCGTCACGTACGTGGACAGCGGCAACCCCATCGAGGCGCCGCCCGAGCCGCGTTCGGACCGCGCCGCGGCCCGGCGCGCGTGGGGGTTCGGCGAAGACGTGCGCCGCGTGCTGCTGGTGTTCGGCGGCAGCCAGGGGGCGCGGGGGATCAACGTGCCGGTGGGCGAGTGGGTGGCGGGGGGGGTGCCCGAGGGGCTCGGCGTCATCTGGGGGACGGGGAAGGCGCAGTACGAGGAGTTCGCGGCGCTGGAGAGCGAGCGCGTGCGCGTGCGTCCCTACCTCGCGCCGATGGCCGACGCCTACGCGGCGGCCGACCTCGCCGTGGCGCGCGCCGGGGCGATGGCGACGGCCGAGCTGTGCGCGTGGGGGGTGCCGATGATCCTCGTGCCGCTCCCCACCGCGGCGGCCGACCACCAGACGCGGAACGCGCGCGCCCTCGCGGACGCCGGCGCCGCCGTGCAGCTGCCGCAGTCCGAGTTCGCGGCGCCGCGGCTCACCGCCGAGCTCGCGGGGCTGCTGGCCGACGAGCCCCGGCTCGCGGCGCTCGCCGCCGGCGCGCGGCGCCGGGCGCGCCCCGACGCGGCGGACGTGATCGCCGCCCGCGTGCTGGCCATGGCGCTCGCCGCAACCCGTTCCGTGGAGCGCATCTAGCTCCCGCGGCCCGCTCCGGCCGCCGGTCCCGGCCGGCCCCCCGGCCGCATTGAGGAAGCGGGGGGGCGGGTCTATATTGCCACCTCCTCATGCCTCTCATCGACCCCTCCGACCGGCGACCGGTCCACTTCGTGGGCATTGCCGGCGCCGGCATGAGCGCGCTGGCCGAGCTCTTCCTCCGCCGCGGCGCGACCGTCACTGGCTGCGACGCCAATCCCGCGACCGCCGACGACCTGCGGCGCCTCGGCATTCCCGTCATCACCGGACACGACGCCGCGCACGTGGACGGCGCGCGCGCCCTCGTGGTGACCTCGGCGATGCCGCGCGACCACACCGAGCTCGCCCGCGCGCGCGAGCTCGGCATTCCCGTCGTGCGCCGCGCGGAGGCGCTCGGCGAGGCGGTGAGCGGCGGCGCGCTCGTCGGCGTCGCGGGCACCCATGGGAAGACGACGACCACGGTGATGACCACCGAGGCGCTCGCCGCCGCGGGGCTCGCGCCGACGGGCGTCGCCGGCGGGCGCGTGGGCTCGTGGGAAGGGAACCTGAGCAAGGGCGGCGACGCGCTCTACGTGGTCGAGGCCGACGAGTACGACCGCTCGTTCCTCGCGCTCACGCCGACCGTCGCCGTCGTCACCAACGTCGAGGCCGACCACCTCGACATCTATAAGGATCTCGACGACATCCGCGAGACGTTCGCGCGCTTCGTGCGCCCGGCTCGCTACGTGGTGCTCTGCGCCGACGACGCGGGGGCGAACGCACTCCCCACGCCGAGCAGCGCCGAGGTGATCCGCTACGGCATCGAGCGGCGCGCGATGACGCCCGCGGCGGTGGACGCCCACGACGCGCGGCTCGCCGGCGGACTCTCGCGCGACGCGCGGCTGCTCGCGCGCGACGTGCGCGCGGACGGGGCCGGCACCCAGTTCGCGGTCGAGTACGACGGTGAGGACCTGGGGGACGTCCGCCTGGGGGTGCCGGGGCTGCACAACGTGCGGAACGCGCTCGCCGCGATCGCCAGCGGGCTCGCCCTCGGCGCGACGGTGCCCGAGATGCGCAGCGGCCTGGCCGCCTTCCACGGCGTCGAACGGCGCTTCCAGCGGCTGGGCGAGGCGGGGGGCGTCGCCGTCGTGGACGACTACGCGCACCATCCCACCGAGATCCGGGCGACGCTGCAGGCGGCGCGGGCGGCGTTCCCGGGGCGGCGCATCGTGGCGGCGTTCCAGCCGCATCTGTACTCGCGCACGCGCGACTTCGCGAGCGACTTCGGCGGGGCGCTCGCACTCGCCGACGACGTCTTTCTGACCAGCATCTACCCGGCGCGCGAGAAGCCGATCGCGGGGGTGAGCGCCCAGCTCATCGCCGACGCGGCGCGGGCGGCGGGGCGAGCGGTGCGCTGGCAGGGGGACCGCGGCGAGCTGGCCGAGGCGCTGGCGCGTGCCGTTCGGGAGGGGGACGTCGTCCTCACAGTTGGCGCCGGCGACATCACCAGAACCGGGCCCGAGCTGCTCGAGCGTCTGGCCGCGGGACGATGACGGAGGGGCCGGGTCGGCCGCGGCGGTGGGGGCGCATCGCCGCCGCGGCGGTCGTGCTCCTGCTGCTGGTGAGCTCGACCTGGTGGACGCGGGCGCTGGCGGAGCGGATGGCGTTCTTCCGCGTACGCAAGGTGGAGATCGAGGGAGCGCGGTACGTGGACCCGGCGGAGCTGCTGGCGCGGCTCGGGGTGGACACGTCGGCGTCGGTGTGGGCGCCGGTGACGCCGCTCGAGCGCCGCGTCGCCGCGCACCCGCAGGTGCGGAGTGCGCGCGTGGAGCGCAAGCTGCCGGGGACGCTGGTGGTGCTCGTGGAGGAGCATCTGCCCGTGGCGCTGGCCCCGGCGCGCGGCGGGCTGCGGGCGTACGACGCCGAGGGGCGCCTGCTGCCGCTCGACCCGAGCAAGGTGACGGTGGACGTGCCGCTCGTCTCCGCGCCCGACAGCGCGGTGCTGCGCCTGCTCGGCGAGGTGCGCGTGAGCGATCCGGCGCTCTACGCACGTATCAGTGAAGTGAGGCGGGTGGGGCGCGGGGAGATCGTCGTCGCGCTCGACCGGTGGCCGGTGCGGGCGATGGCGGACGTCACTGCCCGCCGGCTGGCCGAGATCTACCCCGTGGAGGACGACCTGGCGCGACGGCGCGCCCGCGTCGCCGAGCTCGACCTCCGATTCCGAGACCAAGTGATCGCCAGACTGCAATGAATTTGGAACGCCTCGTCGCCGGCCTGGACATCGGCTCGGCGAAGACGACCGCGATCATCGCGGAAGTGGTGGGCGACCTGCCGCGACACCCGACGCTGAAGATCCTCGGGGTGGGGCAGGCGCGGACCACCGGGCTGCGCCGCGGCGTCGTCTCGGACATCGAGGAGACCACCCGCTCGATCCGCAAGGCGATGCAGGACGCCGAGCGGATGGCGGGCGCCCAGGTGGATCAGGTCTACGTGGGGATCGCCGGCGAGCACGTGCAGGCGATGACGAGCAAGGGGATCGTCGCCGTGAACGGCGACGAGATCTCGAAGTCCGACGTCGACCGGGCCAACGAGGTGGCGCGCGCGCAGCAGATCCCGCAGGACCGCGAGCTGCTGCACGCGATCCCGCAGGAGTACACCGTGGACAAGAACCACGGGATCCGCGACCCGATCGGGATGGTCGGGATGCGCCTCGAGACGGAGATGTACCTGGTCACCATCGGCAGCTCGCCGGCCATGAACCTGCGGCGCGCGGTGGAGAAGGCGGGGTACAAGGTGCGCGAGCTCGTCCTCGAGCCGCTGGCGAGCGCGCTCAGCGTGCTCACCGAGGACGAGAAGGAGCTCGGCGTCGCCCTCATCGAGATGGGCGCCGGGACGACCGACCTGGCGATCTTCCACGAGGGGAAGATCCGGCACCTGGGGACGCTCGGCTTCGGCGGCAACAACGTCACCAACGACATCGTGCACGGGCTCGGTGTCACCCAGAACGACGCCGAGAAGCTCAAGGAGCGCTATGGCTGCGCTTACGAGCCGCTGGTGGACCCCGCCGAGGTCATCCAGCTGCCGAGCACCGCGGCGCAGGGGGAGCGGCAGATCCCGCGCGAGCTGCTGGCGCACATCATCCACCAGCGCACGGACGAGATCTTCGACCTCGCGCAGCGCGAGATCGGCGCGTCGGGGTACGGGGGGCGGCTGAGCGCCGGGATCGTGCTCACCGGCGGCGCCGCGACGGTGCAGGGGATCGTCGAGCTGGCCACCGACGTCTTCGGCTCGGGCGTGCGGGTGGGCTCGCCGGCGGAGAACATCGGCGGGCTCACCGACAGCGTCGAGGCGCCGCGCTTCGCCACCGTCGTCGGCCTCGCGCAGTACGGCGCGCACCGGCTCGCGCTCGGCGGCGCGGGCGCCGCGGCGGGGAAGCGGATGTCGATGGGCACGCCGGGGGTGGACAAGCTCGCGCAGCGCGTCAAGACCTGGCTGCAGGACTTCTTCTAGCGGCTCGCTCGCGCGCGCTGGCGACCATCCGTTCCGGCGGCCGCGCGGCGCGCCTGTCTTTTTGACGCTCGACGGGCGTTGCCGGCGTGACGGTGGCGCCCGTCGAGCGTCTTGACTCCGGGGGCGTGCGGTCAACGCGCCGCGCGGCGCCGGCGCGCCCGCTGTCAACGCGGCGCGTCGGCGGGACGAGCACGCCGGCGTCGCGCGAGGGCGCGCGACGGGGCGCAAAATGTCGTCGCGATTGTCGTCGCGCGAGTGTGGCCGACCGAGAAATTTGCGTTATATTGCCGCGGCGAAATTTTCGCGCTCGTCTCGCGCGCTCGCGCGGACCTGGCGCGTCCGATTAGACGCTGGTGCGGTCCCCGTCCCGCAGCGGCAGTTCCCACCTCGCAGCACTGGAGTCCCTCCCCACATGATCTTCGAGTTCGAGGAGAGCGCGTCCCAGAACGCCCGCATGAAAGTCGTGGGCGTCGGCGGCGGCGGCGGCAACGCCGTGAACCGCATGATCGAAGAGCGCCTCGAGGGTGTGGAGTTCATCTCGGTCAACACGGACGCGCAGGCGCTCCTCACGTCGAAGTCCGACGTCAAGATCCAGATCGGCAAGAAGCTGACGCGCGGGCTCGGCGCCGGGGCCCGACCGGAGATCGGCAAGCAGGCGGTCGAGGAGAACCGCGACGAGGTGCAGCGCGCGCTGAGCGGCGCCGACCTCGTGTTCATCACCTGCGGCATGGGCGGCGGCACCGGCACGGGAGCGGCGCCCGTCGTCTGCGAGCTGGCGCGCGAGTCCGGCGCGCTCACGGTGGGGATCGTCACCCGCCCCTTCCTCTTCGAGGGGCGGAAGCGGATGCGGCAGGCGGAGCAGGGCATCCAGGAGATGCGCAAACACGTGGACACGATGATCGTCGTGCCCAACGAGCGCCTCCTCGCCGTCGTCGGCAAGGGCATCCCCTTCCAGGACGCGCTCAAGAAGGCGGACGAGGTGCTGCTGCACGCGACGCAGGGCATCTCGTCGCTCATCAGCGTCACCGGTCTCGTGAACGTGGACTTCGCCGACGTGCGCACGGTGATGCAGGCGGGCGGCTCGGCGCTCATGGGCACCGGGATCGGCCGCGGCGAGAACCGCGCGATGGAGGCGGCGCAGCAGGCGATCTCCTCGCCGCTGCTCGACAACGTCTCGATCTCCGGCGCGACGGGCGTGCTCGTCAACATCACCGGCGGTCAGGACCTCACGCTCGGCGAGGTCCACCAGATCAACGAGATCATCCACGACGCCGTCGGCGATGAGGCGGAGATCATCTTCGGCGCCGTGCACGAGCCGGCGATGCAGGGCGAGATCCGCGTCACCGTCATCGCCACCGGCTTCGACCGCGTGCCGGCGGTGGCGCCCGAGCCGGTCGCGGCGCCGAAAGGGGCGCCGGTGATCCCGTTCCCGGCGCAGCGCCCGGTCCGCACCGCCGCCACCGTGCAGCGCATCGCGCCGAACGCCGACATCCCCCGACCGGCCCCGGTCCGCCCGCCCGCGCCCGATCGCCTGTCGCAGGACCTGAGCGACATGGAGATCCCGACGTTCATCCGGAGGCAGATGGATTGAGCGCGCGCCGCCCCGTGCGGCTGCCGGCGCGCGTCGTGACCTACGGCGTCGTCGGCGCGCTCGCCGCCGTCGCCATTCGGTTCACCCCGCCGATTCCCTCGCGCTCCCCCGGCGCGCGCCTGCAGCAACCGGTGCAGGCGGCGCCGTCCGTCGTGCCCGCCGGTCCGTCGTGGAGCGCGCGCACCGTCACCCGGGAGCGCGGCGAGCCGCTCGCCGCGCTCCTCGAGCGCGGGGGGCTGAGCGCCGCCGACGCGCGCGAGGCGCTGCGGGCGACGTGGGCGCTCGGCGCCAGCCTGCCCGCGGGCACCGAAGTGACGCTCGGCGGGCTGAGCACCGACTCGGCGCCGCGCCAGGTGGTGTTCAAGCTCGCCGTCGACAGGCTCGTCCAGCTCCGCCGCACCGCGGACGGCTGGGAGAGCGCGCAGATCCAGCTCCCCTGGGCGCTGGACACCGTCTCGCTCGCCGCCGAGGTGCGCAGCTCGCTCAGCCGGTCGCTCGTCGAGGGCGAGGGGACGCTCCCGGCGGCGCTGCGCTCCGAGCTCGCCTACGAGCTCGCCGACATCTTCGAGTACCGCATCGACATGAGCCGCGACCTGCACCCGGGCGACCGGGTCCAGGTGCTCGTGGAGCGCGCCACCGCGCCCTCCGGCGAGGTGCGGCTCGGCCACGTGGTCGCGGCGAGCTTCGACCTGTCGGGCAAGCGCGTCGAGGCGTTCCGCTACGCGAGCCGCGGCGCGAAGGGAGAGCAGAGGGGCGAGTACTTCGACCAGGACGGCAAGTCGCTCCGCGCGCAGTTCCTGCGCGCGCCCCTCGCGTTTCGCCGCGTGTCGAGCGTCTTCGGGCTCCGCCGCCACCCCATCCTCGGCGTGTGGCGCGCCCACAAGGGCACGGACTACGCGGCCTCGCTCGGCACGCCGGTGCGGTCGATCGGTGACGGCGTGGTGGTGTTCGCCGGCCGCAAGAGCGGCTACGGAAACGTGGTGGACGTGCGGCACCGGAACGGCTACGTGAGCCGCTACGGGCACCTGAGCCGCTTCGCGCGGAGCGCGCGCCGCGGCGCGCGCGTGACCATCGGGCAGACGATCGGCAGCGTGGGCATGTCGGGGCTCGCCACCGCGCCGCACCTCCATTTTGAGGTGCTCGTGGGCGGCGTGCAGCGCGACCCGCGCATCGTGCTCCGGTCGCGGAGCGGCGAGCCGATCGCGCCGGGCGAGCGGGCGCGCTTCGAGGGCGTGCGGCAGCAGCTCCTCGCCTCGCTCGACCCGGGCGGCGCGGCGACGCGCCTGGCCGCGGCGAACGCCGCCGCGAGCGCCGCGCGGCGCTCCGCGAGCGAGCGCGGCGCGCTCGTCGACTGAGCCGGCGCCGCGCGGTCGCGCGCGCATCGCGCGGCATCCCGCGGGCGCCCGCCTGAAGGCGGCCGGCCTCCCGGCACCGCGCCGCCCCCTCCGCCGCCGCGTGCGCCGCTAGATTCCGGCCGTGCTCATTCCCTGGCTCGTGGCCGTGGTCGCGGGCGCCGGCGTCGGCGTGCTGCAGTACGGCCTGCGTCCCGGCGGCTCGCTCATTCCCGCGCTCGCGCGCTCCGGCGCCGTCACGCTCATCGTGGCGCTGCTGCTGGACGCGCCGATCGGGCGCGCGCGCGTGCCGCGCCCCTTCGCCGCGCTGGACGCGTCGGCGAGCTGGCAGCGCGGCGCGGACGGCGACGCGTGGAGCCGCGCGCGTGCGCGGCTCCGCTCCGCCGGCGCGGATTCCACCTACCTGTTCGGCGACTCGCTCCGCCTCGCCGGCCTGCCGCCCGAGGCCCCGGGGGACGCGGCGAGCGCGGTACGCCCGGCGGTGGAGCGCGCGCTCGCCGCCGGGCGGGCGCTCGTGGTCGTGACCGATGGCGAGATCGACGATCCCGCCGCGCTCGGGTCGCTCCCCCCCGGCTCGCGCGTGGAGGTGGTGGAGCGGGCGGCGAGCCCCGACGCCGGCGTGCTGGCGCTGGAGGCGCCGCGCGCCGCCGTGGGCGGCGACACGGTGGACGTGCGCGTGCGCGTGCAGGCCGGCGCCGCCGGTTCGGGCGCCACCGCGCTCGATCTCCTGGTGGGCGACCGTCGCGCCGCGCGCGCATCGCTCGAGCCGCTCGCGCCGTTCGGCGAGCGCGCGTTCACCTTCCGGCTCCCCGTGCCGAACGGCGACGGCGAGCGGCTGCTCCGCGCCGCCCTCGCCGCCGGCGACGCCGAGCCGCGCAACGACTCGCTCACCGTCGCGCTCGACGTGTCCGCGGCCGCGGGGGCCGTCTTCGTCTCCACCTCTCCCGACTTCGATGCCCGCTACGCCCTCGGCGTCCTGCGCGGCGCCCTCTCCCTGCCGACGCGCGGCTACTTCCGCGTCGCGCCCGGCAACTGGCGCGCCGACGGGTCGCTGGCGGCGGTGAGCGAGGAGGAGGTGCGGCGGGCGGTGCGGTCGGCCCCGCTCGTCGTGCTGCACGGCGACACGGCGGCGCTGGGGCGCCCGCGCGACGTGACCGCCGGCGCCCTCGCGCTGCTGGCCCCGCCCGCCGAAGGCGCCACCGAGTGGTACGCGACGGGCGCCCCCGCGTCGCCGATCGCCGCCGCCCTCGCCGGCGTGCCGTGGGACTCCCTCCCGCCCATCGCCATCGGCGCCACGCCGCCGCGCGGGAGCTGGGAGGGGCTCGAGGTGCGCCAGGGGCGCCGCGGCGACCGGCGCGCGCCGGTGGTCGGGATCGAGGGGGCGCGGCGCACCGTGATCGTCACCGCCTCCGGCCTCTGGCGGTGGCAGTTTCGCGGCGGCACGAGCGCGGACGCCTACGCCACGCTCTGGGGGAGCCTGTTCGACTGGCTCGCCGGGGAGCGGAGCGACGTGCGCGCCGCGCTCCCCGCGGACCCGGTGGTGCGCGCCGGCGAGGCCGTGCGCTGGCGCCGGGGCGCCGGTGCGGACAGCGTCGTGACGGTCGCCCTCGTGCGGCGCGGCGGGCCGGGCGGCGAGGATTCGGTGACGCTCCGCTTCGGTGCCGGCGCCACCGTGACCGAGAGCGCTCCGCTCGCGCCGGGCGTCTACGACGTTCGCGTCCGCGGGGGCACCACCCTGCTCGCCGTGAACCCCTCGCGCGAGTGGCTGCCCCGCCAGCGCACCGTGCGCGCCGGCCGCGTGGGCACGGGCGCGCCC
>Ga0307411_10000876_pt1 | contig 11362 bp, 9 predicted proteins | sample DK1Ometagenome_2_FD_203712 | JGI IMG/M metagenome (GOLD analysis project Ga0307411, IMG submission 203712) | Maize rhizosphere microbial communities from greenhouse at UC Davis, California, United States - DK15-O-1 | ecosystem: Host-associated > Plants > Roots > Rhizosphere > Soil | place: USA...
TTTACTTGTATGTGTTGCTCTTATGAGCGCCGCAGAAGTTGCATTTTTTTCGGTTACCCGCAAGGAGATCGATGAAATGCCGGATGGTTTAAGAAAGCACGTAATTAAACTTCTTGAAAAACCCAAGAAGCTTTTAGCAACTATTCTTGTAATACATAATGGAGTAAACCTTTCTATTGTTATTCTTTCTGAATTTTTGAAGGAGGAAATAATACCTGCAGGTACTTTGAACCCCATAGTTTCCTTCCTGCTGCAAGTGGTGCTTATTACACTTATTATTCTCCTGTTTGGGGAAGTGCTGCCAAAAGTATACGGTACGCAATATCCCAAGACCATCATAAAGTTTATGGTTAGGCCTTTACGTATTCTCAATAGATTAATGGTGTGGATAACAGGCCCGCTGATGTTATCCAGCGCATGGTTTGATAAGAAAGGGAAAAATAAAAACGCATCCCTTACATCTCATGACCTTGAAGCTGTAATTGAACTTACCAGGGATGAAACAGTAACCGAAGAAGAAAAAAAGATCTGGAAAGGCATTGTTGAATTCGGAACCATATCGGTAAAAGAAACTATGAAACCCCGGGTGGATGTTATAGGCCTGGACATTGAAAGCAGCTTTAAAGAGGTAATGGGAGTGATCCTGCAGGCCGGTTACAGCAGGCTTCCTGTGTATTCCGGCAGTTTTGATAAGATCGAAGGGGTATTGTATATTAAAAACTTACTTCCACATTTAGGCAAAGAAGATTTCGAATGGCAAACACTAATACGCAATGCATATTTTGTTCCGGAAAATAAAAAGATCGATGATCTTTTAAAAGAGTTCCAGGATAAAAAAGTACACATGGCCGTGGTGGTGGATGAATACGGAGGTAGTGCCGGTATAGTAACTATGGAGGATATTATCGAGGAGATCGTTGGTGAAATTAACGATGAGTTTGATGATGAGGAACTGGTTTATTCACGCCTTGATAATGAGAATTTTGTATTTGAAGGAAAAACCTCCCTTATTAATATGTGCCGTATTATTGATATTGAATATTCGGATATTGAGAAATATGTAGCCGATGCGGATACTATAGCAGGGCTGTTACTTGAACTCAATGGAAAACTTCCTGAAAGGGAGCAGATAATAGATTGTGATCGTTTACGTTTTAAAGTAGAGTCAGTTGACAAACGCCGGATAAAACGGGTGAAGGTTACCAAACAAAGTTTAGAAGAAGAAAAGCAGGAAACTGCACCTTAATATTCATGAAATTAACAGTTATATTTTCATTTATTCTAACCATGGTGCTTATAGGCTGCACTGAAAAGACTTATACTCCAAAGCCCCGTGGATATTTTAATATAGCAACTCCCGAACCCGGATATGTAAGGTTTGATTCGGCCTGCGCTTATTCGTTTGAAAGAAGTAAATACTCGGTAATAATACCATCGCCGGATGCCAAAGGAAAGCCTTGCTGGTTTAATATTATATACCCAAGATTTGATGCAACGATATTTCTTACTTATGATCCTATTCAAACGGATCTGAAAAAATACCTGGATGATGCAAATGAATTGGTTTATAAGCATGTTGTAAAATCCACCGGCATCCAGGAAGCTATGATCACTGATACGACCTCAGATGTATATGGAATGAAATACAAGATAGAAGGGGATGCTGCATGCCCGTACCAGTTTTATGTAACAGACAGCACCCACCATTTTTTCAGGGCTGCCATGTATTTTAATTTCAAGCCCAATTACGATTCCCTTGCCCAGGTTGTCAATTTTATTGAAGCAGACATGGATCACATGATCAAAACGTTTGAGTGGAAGAAATAATGATCCCTGGTAATTTAGAACAAGAGAAGAACAGTTAATGTGAAATGAAAGCAGCCTTTTAATCTGTCAATCTGTGGGGAAATGTTTGGTGTGAAGAAGGAATTTTAATTAATTATTCAACTTCTCCATTGATTTACTACCTCATTTAACGAAATTAACATCTGCTTACACCATATTTGCCCGATAATTGGTAGTATTGTAAATCAAAAAAAAGCACACATGAAAAAACTTATTCTGGCTGCGGGTCTGTTGATACCAATGCTTATGAACGCCCAGGGATTCGAAGGCGTTATGAAATTCTCAATGGAATACAAAGGAGATCAGGCTGATCAGATGGCTATGGCTGCTCCCAAAACCAACATCATTACCGTTAAAGGCAACAATACCAAAGTGGTGATGGAAGGTGGAATGATGGGCGCTATGATTGGTGATGTGATCAATAAAGGCGATGAAAAAATGACTTATTTCGTTCAGTCTGCAAACAAAACCGTTTATAAAGTAAAATCAGACGAAGTAAAAACTGATAAAAAAGATGACAAGGTAAAAGTTACCAAAGAAAGCAGTACTGCTACTATTTTAGGTTATAAGTGCCAGAAGTATAAAGTTGAGATTGACGGTCAAACCAATTATGTTTGGGCTACCAAAGACATTGACATCGGTGACGTGGATTATCGCGGTAAAGTTTCATATAAAGGCGTGGAAGGTGTTGTAATGAAGCAGGAAATGAACGTAGAACAACAGGGAATGAAAATGACTATTATTATGACTATGATCGAGTTCAAGAAAAAATCAGTAGATGATGCTGAGTTTGCAATTCCATCTGATTATACCGTAAAAGAAGACATGCCCCCGATGCTAAAAATGCAAATGGGAAATTAATTTTGGATTTCCGGTTATTCTAATCTATAAAGTGCCGGTTGAGAAATCGGGCTTCGTTAAATATATTATATTTTGGAAAAGGTCTTCTTAAGAAGACCTTTTCTGTTTTTGCAGAATATGAGATCTATGTATGCTTTTTTTAGCGATTTATCTTTAGGATCACGATCAACGAGAAATAACTGCCTGTATTCATTTATATTATTCTACAATTAAGCTGGGTAGAGGTATGCGTTGTAGTTAAGCACCGGCGGTACTTTTCGGGGTTTACTTATTCTATAGACCAATCTATGGGCAAAAAGGATCTTGCAAGATAGGATAGTGAGTATTTAACAGTAGAAAATAATCTTAGGTGTTTTTGTCCCTACTTTTAAATCATATTGTTGCAAGTGAAGGGTCTTTACTTCAAAATCGTTTTATTGATATATCGGTAAAGCACAAACAAGATCAATGCCGCGTAAATTGTACATGCTATCCATGGAGCTGCAGTATGCAGAGAGTCTACATTGTCGGGGGCAATGATTCTTTCGGGTGAAACAGTAAGCTCATCTGCTGCCTGTGTAAGGAATAAACGTCCATATTGAAAACCCAGCAATCCACGGAAAATAAAATATACGATCACATTTTCAATGAATATAGTATAGCCCAGGTAAATAATTACTGCAAATGCCGGACGCTTAATGAAAAAACCAAATAACATGGCAAATAATAATTGCATTACAGCTGCTACAAATGAGATTCCAAATACCTTTGGTATTCCACCGTCCATTAAAGTACCCGAACGTGAATAGATAGCTGCGCTAATTATGCCACTAATAATGATAAGTGTGGCAGAGATCAGGCTGAAAATTAAGATCAGGAATAACTTTGAGGTAATAATATCACTTCTGTTCTGTCCGTCAATTACATTTTGGCGTAATGTACGGTTTTGAAACTCCGTGCCTATCATTAAGATCAAAAGCATGCCCCACGCGATATTTAAACCGTTATTGATCCATGCAGATGTTAAGAAAACATATTTATAATCAAAAGGGCTTGGGAGATTGTTACGCACTATATCAGGTTGCCCCTGGGTAAGCTGTGCTACGATATTTTTAAAAAACTCACCTGCACCAATGGTTGCTAAGGGAAACAGGATAAGCAAAAATATAAGTATGAACCAAAAGGGCTTATACTTTTTTATCTTGAGCCATTCTATTTTTAATAGAGTAATCATAGGTTAATTTTTACGGGTAATTTCTAAGAATTTATCTTCAAGCTTGGTTCCTACCAATTCAAGACGGGATAATATGATCCTGTTCTCAAAACAAAATGCATTGAGATCCTGCGGAAGAACTTTTTCCGTTAATGAAAGCTCCAGCTTGTTTTTTGAAGAATCAATGTTCGTAATAGCCGGAAATTTAGAGCGGATGGCAGATTGAATAGATTGAATATTTTCAGCTTCCAGCACAATTTTATAGCTGGTTCCTAAAAGTTCTTCCACCTTACCCTGTGCAAGCATATCACCAAACTGCAGAATGGCAACATGAGTGCATACTTTTTGTACTTCTTCCAACAAGTGGCTTGCCAGAATAATAGTCTTGCCTTCATCGGCCAGTTCCATTAAAATTTTCCTCATGAAAGCTATTCCTTCGGGATCAAGGCCATTGGTGGGCTCGTCAAGGATCAATACATCCGGGTTTCCCAGGATAGACGCTGCTACGGCTAAACGTTGTTTCATACCCAACGAGAAATTTCCGAACTTGATGTGACCTTTGTCCAAAAGATCCAGTCGTTTTAAAACTGTTTTTATTTCTTCCTCGTTCCCCCTCCCGCTTATAAGCTGAGTGATCTTTAAATTATCATATGCATTTAAGTAAGGATAAAAGTTGGGTGTCTCGATCAAAGCGCCTACACGTTTTCTCAGGTTATTTTCAGTTCCTTTTTCAAACCAGGAATAAGTTCCGGAATCTGCTTTTTGCATATCTGTAACTATACCAAGCATGGTAGTTTTACCACTACCATTGGGACCTAAAATTCCAAATACAGAGCCCTTTGGAATTTTTAAACTTACATTTTTAAGGGCGTGTACTTTTCCGAAATGTTTTTGAAGATTCGAAACCTCCAGTACCAATTCTTTACTCATAGCAGAGTGGTTTTAAATTACCTCCTGCAAATATAGAATAAGAAAGTACCTAAAAGGCATTGTTAAGCTATATTAATAAATAACAGCAACTTAATTCTTTAGCAATTTGCTTGAACCCACCATAGTTCCTTCATCATAAAGGCAAATGGTGTAAACCCCGGTTTGAAGTTCACTGATGTTGAGCATGTATTTTACATTTTCCGAACCAATATTTTTTACCAATACCTTACGCCCGGTAAGATCAATTACTTCTACAGTAAGTTCATGACCTTCATTTTCTGGAAGAGTAAGGTTTACAAAATCACTGGAAGGATTCGGATAAATGGTAAATTTCCATTCATCATCACCATCAATTGTAATTATTACAATCGATTTTTGTACTGTGGTTCCATCATAGTCCGTTTGACTCAATCTATAATAATTTGTTCCTTGTAACGGTGATTCATCTATCCATGTATAATGAAGGGTATTGTTTGAGTTTCCAGCACCTTCAACAGTGGCTGCAAAAGACCAGTTGATCCCGTCGCTACTTTTTTCTATGGTAAAATAATCGTTGTTCAGTTCGGCAGAAGTGGTCCAGCACAATTGTGCAGTACGGTCAACATATTTCCCTTTAAAAGTTAACAACTCTACCGGTAAAACGGTAAAACAATTTGCAGTTGAGCAGATTTGTGGTGTTACAGGAGGAACAAGCACCAGTGTGTTGTCAAAAAGATTTGCACTTCCAAACGAAGCACTACAGTTAGAGTTCGTAATGGCACCTGTTGCTCTATATATATGTAAGCTTGATGAAGCAGTAAAATTAGCCCTTATAGTTGCTGTGCCGCTGTATCTTATAATGGCGGAGCCGGTTGTTGATCCGAATGTAAAGCGGTTTGCAGGACCACCGCAGTTCTGAATATAAGTAAGATTAGTGGTTTCCATTCTACCTGTGTTTGTAAAACAGGTAAATCCACCTTCACGTGCATTAAAGGTTCCGTTTACACGAATGTATCCTGCATTTTTTAAATAGGCGGTTTGATTTGTATTTTGCCCATAAATAATATCTCCGCTTACCGTAAGACTTGAGGTGGAAGTTTCATTATAAAAACAATTATTCATGTTCTGGAATTCCAGATTGCCATTTACTGTAACTCTTCCGTAGTTTATAACCTTAACATCATTATTTAATAAAAGACCCGAAGGAAAGTTAACTGTAGAACCACACGAAACCACGATAATTCCGCTGTTCCAGTTTCCCTGCAGATTCACATTCCCGCAAATGCGGATTGTTCCACCATTTAAATTAAGGTTGTTAAAGGTAGGAGTGGTTGTAACGTTACCGCAATATCCAAGGTTATCACCGGAGTTAATGTTAGCACCGGATGTTAATGGTGCACCGGATATACAGTTGCCATCAGCTACTGTTGCGGGAAAACCAGGACATTGGGAAAATAATTCAATTCCATTAAAGAGCAGGTAGGATACTAGTAAAAAACGTAACAAATTCATGCTACAAAGTTACCGTGTAATAACTCTCCCGTCAACATTGAAATTTAAAATTGGAGTTAAATGGTACAAACGACATGTAGTAATATTGGACAGTGCAGAAAAATTGAAATAATACCTGTAAAAATTACAACCATTTTTTAAAGCGAAAGTAGAGTAACAGGATCAGTGACACTACCAGCATAAGACCTAAGGCTGCCGGGTATCCATACATCCAGTTCAGCTCGGGCATGTTATAAGGGGAAGATTGTGGATTAAAGTTCATCCCATAAATACCTGCAATAAGTGACAAGGCCATGAAAACCGTTGAAACAATCGTAAGTGTTTTTACTATGTTGTTCATGATGTTGTTTGTACCTGACTGATATATGCTCATCAACCCGTAAACCTTATCGCGTGACTGATCCAGCGTGTCTTGTATGTTGGTAATATGGTCGTAAAGATCACGAATATATATGTGTGTTTTTTTTGCAAACAGGTGATGTTCGGTACGATACATATTATACACCATCTCTTTCATCGGGTGAACGGTGCGTTTTAAGCTTCCGAAATGTTTTTTTGCTTCTTTTATTTTGGTTAACTGCCTTCGGTGGGTGGTTGCATATAAAAGGTCTTCCAGGTTATCAAGGAAGTGATCATAGGTTTCTACCACCACAAAATAATTATCGATGATTGCATCCATCAACGAGTAAGCAAGATAATCTACCCCGCGGGTTCGTATCCTGGAAGTGCCTGCACGTAGCCTTCCACGAACTCCGTCGAATACATCACCGGGTTCCTCCTGGAATGTGATCAGTAAATTATCTTTTATGATCATACTGATCTGTTCCTGCCCGAAGTACTCTTCATCAGGGCAGTACAGGTCTTTTAAAATAATATAGATGTAATTTTCAAACTCTTCGAACTTAGGACGGCCATTCGTGTTCATAATATCTTCCAGCGAAAGATTTTCAAGGCCGAATGCACGCCCTACATCGTTGATTATTCTTGAATCATGAACCCCGTCAATATTTATCCAGGTATTATATCCCTTTTGTAATTGCGAAACCAGTTCTTCAACGGTGTTTACTTTAATTTCAAGTATTTTATCCTCTTTATATTGAATTGCAGCAATAGACATGGGTGAATTTTTTTCATCACCCACATATACCAGTGAGCCAGGTGGCAAACCAGATTTTACGCCTCCTTTATACGTTTCAGAAGCCTGGCGAAACAAGGAGTTTTTTTTCTCAGACATTTTTCTCAGCTGAATTTTTTAAAACTACATTGGTATATGGATATGGAATTTCTATTCCTTCCTGCTCGAAACGTTTTTTCAAAGATTTGTAAAGATCAGAAACGAGTATGGAAGATTCAGGTGAAGTTTCTCCGCAGATATTTGCACGGAGCTGTATTCCAAAATCACCGAATTTGAGAACCCTTACTTCCACTTTTTCTTCATTGGCCTCAATTTGTAGCTGTGAACGCGGGTCCCTGAATAAAGGATGTTTCCCACATTCATCACGTATAACATTCATAGCATGGTCGAGGTCTGTGGTATAACCCACTTGTATATCCAGGTATCGTACTACTTTTTCATCAACTAAACTCCGGTTTACAATTATCTCACTGCTAATAACCGAATTGGGAACAATGATCCTTTTATTCTCCCCGTTTTTTATAACTGTATGCCTTAACGTTATGTCTTCCACTCTTCCTGTATATTCATCCTGCTTACGGATTTCGATAAAATCACCGATCCTGAATGGTTTGAATATTACTAAAAATACACCATTGATAATATTGGAGAATGCTGCCTGGGATGCAAAACCCACGATGGCAGCTACTACCCCGGCCCCTGCAAACAAGGTTGTAGCAATGTGCTTAAATGCAGGGATCATGTAAATTACAATGAATATGGTAATAATAAACATGATAAAAGTGAATGCATTTTTAATAAAGCTAAAAGCAGTTGGGTCTACATTTATGTGTGATGATTCCCTTTTAAAGTAAGACGTTACAAGCGAACGGATCAAAAAATTCACAAGGGCCCCTGCACCTATAACAATAGCTATTTTGAGGATGATCCAGAAAATATCTTCATATTGTTGGAACCAGTGAAGCATGATCATTGATGTAAATAAATTATAATCGAATGTACGGATTTAAACTATGTAAAATGTTTTCTAAAGAAAGTGATTAACTAAAAAAATCTAAACGTTGAAATTAGAACAAAATAAATTTGGCTGGGTCGATCGGGTACCCTCTGTGCCATAATTCAAATATCAGGTAAGGTTCTTTTATTGCACCATTGGTACGTGCAGAAAAGGCAACTGGTTCTCCGGCTTTTACATAATCACCTTCGCTTTTTAACATGGTGTTGCAATGTTTATATACGCTTATGAACTGTTCATTATGCTGTATTACAATAATTCCGGAATATTCAGGTGTCCATACAGTAAGTAATACAGTTCCGTCTAAAACCGATTTTACAGCTTCGTCAGCTTGTGTGGTAAGTGTAATGGAATATGTTTTTTTCTCCGGTTGGAATTTCTGAACGATCTTTCCTCTTGCCGGTGTAAAGAATAAAATATTGCCCATCCCGGACGCTTCTTTATTCGCCTGAATATTGTACCGGTCAGCTTCCAGAACTTCCTGGCGCAATAAAGAATCTTCTTTGCTGCGGGTATTTTTTATAGCCGAATATTTTTTAGTTGTATCTTTTTTTACCGGCTCGTCTTTGGTTAATTTATTCGAAAAAACATTCTGAAGATTTATAATGTATTTTTCATTGGAAGTTACTTTGTTTTCAAGTGAATCAGTTGCGATTGCCAGGTCATATAGTTTTTGTTTTGAGCTTTGGTCCGCATATCCGGGAATGTATTCACGAAGCCCGGTAAATGCCACCAGGTAAATAGTAAGTATGATCAATATGGTCATTACAGTTACAAATGCACCGAATACCTGTAATGCCGAAACCCTGAAACTTGCCTTGTTCTCAAAATGTTCTACATCTAAAACCTGGATATTATACTTGGTAGAAAATGCTGAGAAAAAACGACTTGTATATTTTTTTATTTTTTTCACTAGAGTGAATAGGTATCTAATTTTGTTCCTTCAAAAACCTGCGGCTCTTTTGCACGTATAAGGCCCAATAATTTTTTAGAGGAAAAATCCACATCGGCACTCGGATATTTATGTATTGTAGTTGAAATGTGTTTTTCGGATGTTTTATTTTCAAGTATATTTAGCACACTTATCTCATATCTGTGATCAGAAAAATGTGACTCATCCGATTCTTCACTCATATCCCAGATGCCTTGCATACGTATGATCTCGGTACCCTCTTTATTAAACATATAGGATGTAAGCTCTTCGTAATGCATTACAGGTTTTAGTTCGGGTTTGGCAGAGGTTTGAATTTTATAAATGGTGGAAGTATATCCTGATCCACCTCCGTAACTCGATAAAGAAATATAGTGAAGTGTATTGTTCTGGAATTTATAAAAATGTACAAATTGATTTTCTTCAAATTTTTCACGGTAGATCATTGAATCATTTTCAATGGCATAAAAAGAAACTATGATAGGTTCAAATTCAAGATCGTCGATGCTTAGGTTTTGTCCGTTAGGCCCTTTTTTATTTTTACCCACCACTAATTTTACCTCACCAATGGTTACCATGGTGTCGACATGAAATTGATTTGTGTCAACTCCTAAAACAATTTCTTCACCGGATGGATCAATATAACTTGTATCGGTTGACTGGTTATTTTTTGTTTCCTGAGAAACCGTTTTTTTGCTGTTATTTTTTTGATCCGGCTTTTGATTTTTTGGCATAGTTTTGCCACAACCGGTTAAAAAAACAGGCATAATCAATAAAAATATGGTGAAAATTCGTTTCAAAGCCCTTAAAAACTGCTTTCAAAGATAATAGAATTTGAAGTGATAATTTTTTGCACTTCAAGATTTTTTAGAAAACATAGCGGCCCTGGTTGTAGCGGCATCCTTTTTAAAACCATGCCTTATTATTCTTAGTCTGATGAAGGTGGCAGGGCATGGTTTTAAAAAGATACAGCGGAAAACAGGTAAAGCCGCCCGGCTATTTTTAATAAAAAAGCCTTACCGGCAGTACCGGTAAGGCTTATATTGTTTCTGGATCCGGTAGTAACCGGAATTATTCTAAAATCTGTGGATTACATCAATGCGGTAATCCTTCAGTTCCTGTTTTGCTTTTTCAATGTCCTCGGTGAAGCCAAGAATAAATCCTCCGCCACCTGATCCGCAAAGCTTAAGGTAATACGATTCGGTTTCGATCCCTCTCTTCCATGCATGACGGAACTTACGTGGGATCATTGGGGACATACGGCCCAACAAGAACTTACTCAGCTCTTTTAAGTTGCTGAACATATCTTTTACCTCGCCTTTAAGGAACGACTTGATACAATTGTTGTTGAACGGGATCAGCTCGTCTTTGATAACATGCAGGAACCCTTCTTCTTTACATTTCTCAACGAATAAGTTTACTAATGGCTGTGTTTCACCAATCATTCCGGTATCAATAAGGAAAATCCCTCCTTTACCGGCCTGGTTAGTCTCAGGCATTCCAACCGCATCAATGCTTTCTTTATTATTGATCAGCATCGGGCGTTTCATGTAACAGATCAGCGGATCTAAACCTGAAGATTTTCCATGGAAATAACATTCCATCTGGGCCAACGCTTCTTTTAATTTAACCAGCTGGGTATTTCCAAGATCACCGGTGCTTGGAATTTTTTCAATAGCGTATTTTTCGTACAAAGCAGCCACCAGAGCTCCTGAGCTTCCCACTCCATAACCTTGGGGAATGGAGCTATCAAATACGATACCTTTGGCGATATCATCTTCGAGCGCCTCAATATCAAATACAAATTTAAGTTCACCCGCTTTGATCAGCTCTTTTAAATAGGCTGCGTACTGGGCCATGTGCGCTGTGCTTTCCTTAGCTTCAGAAGCATTTAGTTTCTTTGGCTCAAAAGTAAGCTGGCCTTCAAAGTTTTCATACGGAATGCTTAGTGCCATTGAATCA
>Ga0307411_10000877_pt1 | contig 11361 bp, 9 predicted proteins | sample DK1Ometagenome_2_FD_203712 | JGI IMG/M metagenome (GOLD analysis project Ga0307411, IMG submission 203712) | Maize rhizosphere microbial communities from greenhouse at UC Davis, California, United States - DK15-O-1 | ecosystem: Host-associated > Plants > Roots > Rhizosphere > Soil | place: USA...
GTCGTCACGGACGCGCAGCTCGCGACCAGCCACATCCCCGCGCTGGGAATCATCGGCAGTGCCGATCCGTCGGTGGCCAGCATGCGAGCGCTCGAGGGCGTGATGCCGACACTCAGGGTGGTCGTCGTCGAGGGCGCCACGCACGGGGGCGACCGCGGTATCCTGCGCACGCCGCAGTTCCGCATGAGCCTGCGCGAGTTCCTTGCCGCGCCGCGCTGATTGATTCATAGTGGTGGTTTCACACACGAGCGCCGCGCCACGGCGAGTGGCGCAGCACAACTGGAGGTGCTCATGGCCAAAGCAGCGAAAGCCGTGCCCAGCGGCTATCACACCCTCACGCCGTCGCTCACGCTGGACAACGCCGCGCAGTCGATCGAGTGGTACAAGAAGGCGCTCGGCGCGGAGGAGATCAGCCGCAGCGTCGGACCCGACGGCAAGATCATGCACGCCGAGCTCAAGATCGGCGACTCGCGCTTCATGATGAACGACGTGATGATGGGCGGGAAAGGACCGCAGGCCTTCGGCGGATCGCCGGCGTCGTTCTGGCTGTACGTCGAGGACAGCGATGCCCTGTTCAATCGCGCGGTGGGCGCCGGAGGGACAGTGGCGATGCCGATGGCCGACCAGTTCTGGGGCGACCGGGCCGGCGCGTTCGCGGATCCGGCGGGTTACACCTGGTGGATTGCCACGCGCAAGGAGGATCTGACGCAGGCGGAAATGCAGCAGCGGGCGGCGGAGTTCTTCAAGCAAATGGCGCAGCCGGCGTCGCGGTAGCGCGCCGCCACCGAGGCGCGAATCGCGCGCGCTGGCGCGGCGCTCCGCTCACGTCTACAATCGTGGCGTGCTGCGCTCATCGCGGATTCGCGCCCTTCTCCTCTTCGTCGCCCTCGGCACCTGCGGCTGCGGCTCCGACCCGCTGCAGGTCACGACGATTCAGCTAGGCAAGTCGCTCAATCCGGACAAGACCGTCGGCACCCACACGACGCGGTTCAAGCCGGCCGACACCGTCTACGCCTCCGTCCTGACCGACGGATCCGGCTCGGCGACCATCGGCGCGCGCTGGTGGTATGCCGGGCGCCTGGTGAGCGAGCCCACCCAGAAGGTGTCGTACAAGGGCGCCGCCGCCACCGAGTTCCACATGCAGACCTCCAGCGGCCTGCCGGCCGGCGACTACAAGGTCGAGATCCTGCTCGACGGCCAGTCCATCGGGACGCGGGAATTCCGCGTCGAGAAATAGGAGGCGCCGATGGCGGCCCTGATCGAGGCGATCGAGATCAAGCGCAAGATGTTCTTCGAGTTCGAAGGGGCGCCGTATCACTGCCTCGACGTCGACGTCTCGAAGCCGACCGCGCGCGGCGGACAGACGCTGGTGCGCATCAAGATGCGCAACCTCCTCACCCGCGCCGTCTTCGACAAGACCTTCAAGGCGGGCGAGAAATTCCGCGAGCCCGACCTCGCGATGGTGGAGGCAACCTACCTCTACGCCGACGGCGGCGGCTTCCACTTCATGAACCAGGAGTCCTACGAGACGCTCACCCTCGGCGCCGACGTGGTCGGCGACGATCGCCAGCTGCTCGTGGACAACGTCCCGGTGCAGATCCAGACCTACAACGGCCGCGCCATCGGCGTGCAGTTTCCGGCGCACGTCGAGCTCACCGTCGCCTCCACCGAGCCGGGCGTCCGCGGCGACACCGCGAGCGGCGGCGTGACCAAGCTGGCCCGCCTCGAGACCGGCCTCGAGATCCGCGTTCCCCTGTTCATCAAGGAAGGCGAGAAGGTCAAGGTCCACACCGAGACGCGCGAGTTCGCCGGGCGCGCGTAGCGGTCAGGGCGCCGCGGGCACGACCTGAATGCCGTTCACCGGCGCGCGCAGCGTCGCGTTGGTGCCGGACACCGGCGCCGCCGTCAGCGTGAAGGCGGTAGCATTGATGCGAAACCTTACGTAATTGCCATTCGAGTTGCTGGCCCGCGTGAACGTCGTCGTGAAGTCGGTGTTCGCGGGGTCGGTCAGGTTGATGGTCGTCGTCGTGATGCCCGAGCCGCTGATGGTGTAGGCGGCGGTCCGGGAATAGCTGCCGTTGGCGCCGTCCACGTACACGTAGACGTCGTAGGCACGCGCGGGAAGACCAGTCACGGTCACCGAAGTCTTCGACGTGCTCGTCGTATCGAGGTAGCCCTTCATCATCCGCGCGTTACCCGCCTGATCCGCAATCGGCGTCGCCCACGTGTTGCTCGACGTCCACGTGATGCGCGCCGTCGTCGCGGCGCCGGCGCCGTCCACGAGCGCGAGCGGCGTGGCGCGCGACGCACCGGTGCCGTTGTTCCAGTTCGCCTGCGCCACGACGCCGGCGCGTTCCGCGGCGCCCATTGCCGGTGTGCTGCTTCCGACAAAGTTGATCGCCATCGCGGGCGGCAGCGGCGCCGGGGCCGCCGGCACAATCTGAATGCCGTTGACCGGCGCGCGCAAGGTGGAGTTCGTCCCCGAGACCGGAGCGGCGGTCACCGTGAACTCGCTGCCGGTGATGCTGAACTTCACGTAGTTGCCGTTCGAGTTGCTGGCGCGCGTGAACGTCGTGGTGAAGTTCGTGTTCGCGGCGTCGGTCAGCTTGATCGTCGCGGCCGTGATCCCGGGACCGCTGATGGAGTAGGCAGCCGTTCGCGAGTAGACGCCGTTGGCACCGTCGGCGTAGACGTAGACGTCGTAGGTGCGCGAAGAAAGGCCGGTCACGGTCACCGTCGTCCGCGACGTGCTGGTCGTGTCGAGGTACCCCTTCATCATCCGCGGGTTGCCGGCCTGGTCGGCAATCGGCGTCGCCCACGTGTTGTTGGCCGTCCACGTAACCCGCGCGGCCGTCGCGACGCCAGTGTCGTCAACGAGTGCGAGCGGAGTACCGCGCGAAGCGCCCGTGGCGCTGTTCCAGTGCGCCTGCGCCACGACCCCGGCGCGTTCGGCGACTCCCATCGCCGCCGTGCCGCTGCCGACGAAATCGATCCCGATCGCTCCGACACCGGCCGGGGCTGTCTCGACGCTGACCGTCACAGATGCCGTACGCGTCCGCGCACCGCTGGTGCCCGCGACGGCAATCTTGAAGCTGCCTGTCGGCGCAGCCGCGCTGGCCGCGACGGTCATGGTCGACGTCCCGGAGCCGGTGATCGTCTGGGGGTTGAACGAGACCGTCACTCCCGAGGGAGCGCCGCTCGCGCTGAGCGCGACCTGTCCGGAAAAGCCGCCGACGGCGCCAACGCTGACCGAGAACGTCGTGCTCGTACGCGGGGCGATCACACGGCTCGCGGGCGTCACGCCGATGCTGAAGTCCGCCGACAACAAGCCGTACACCGCTACGGCGTTGTTATGGTTCGGCATGAAGACCTTGCCGTTGGCAACGACCGGCGGGACGAACTTCATGATCGTCCCGACGCGATCGCGCGCGGCGTTCTGCTCGCTCGTCCAGATCTCCTGGAGTGTGTCCGCGTGGAACGCGCGAAGAATGCCGGCTTTGAGACCGTGCTTCGCGTCCTGACTGGTCGGGATCGACGCCCAGACCACGCCCGTGCCCGCGGAGGAACCGTTCGCCGACACCGTGAGCGAACCGCCAGGGTGCCCCGGCGACATCACGACGCCCTGCGCGTAGGGCGGGGTTGCCAGACGTCCTCCGGTGAGGCGATACGCCTTGAGCACGTCGTCTTCCGACCAGTTGTAGACGAGAGGTCCCGCGGTCGGCGAGTTCCAGAATACCGGGCCGCCCATCACGTGCCCGCCGCTGACAGCAATTCTCTGGACGATCTGCGTGTCATCGGCAACCTTGCGTCCGAGGTTGGCGGAGTTCAGGAGGTACAGCACGCCTTCCTTGCCGCCGCCGAGCAGCAGGTTCGTCCCGGGCAGCAGCGTAAAACCGGATCCGCTCAGATCGTCGTCGCTGAGGTTCAGCTGCTCCTCGTTGAACGGCGTGAAGTAGTCGAGAAGCGTCAGGCCCGCACGGCTCACGGCGAACTTCAGGAGCGAGTTGCCGAAATTGCGGGTGCCGTCCCACAGGCCGTTGCCGGTCGCGAAGTAGACGTTGCCTGCCGCATCGATCGTCGGCGCACGGCCGCCCTGCCACACGCCGCCGAGATACGCGTCGGGCGCCACGGCGAAGATGCCGACGCGCGCGAGCGTGCTCGAGTCGAATCCCATGATCCAGCCGTGACTCGGGGTGATGTCTTCATGCGCCGCCCACGAGACGAGCACGACGCCGTTCGTGAGCGCCAACCCGGCACGCTGCAGCTGCACCTTGGGGTCGAAGGTGATCACGCGGCCCTGCGGGCCCGCCGTCGAGTCGAGCGCGTTCCCCGCCGCGGAACCGGTGATCCTGACCGGACTGCCGGGGCGCTCGCTTCCGGTCGTGATGTCGAGGGCATGCAGCCGCTGCACGTAGTTCCCGTTCTCCTTCGTCCGCGCGACGAGGTACATCGTTGCCGTCGTCCGATCGATGACCGGCGTGCTCTGAATGCCCACGTTGCCGACCACGTTCAGGTTGGCGGGGACGATGTCGGTGATGGGGACCGGAGTGACCGAGGGCGGATTCGTGAAGTTGGCGGTCCACAGCGGCGTCGGCGACGCGCTGTCCGCGTCGAACGCGTACACCCGGTCGTTCATCGTCGCAACGAAGAGGACGTTGCGCGTGCTTCCCTTGATGGTGAGGCCGCTGATGTACAGCGGCTGCGCGTAGACGGCGCCGTCCACCGGGTATGAGTAGAGCTTGCCAAATCGCGTGACGTTGACGTTAGCCCCGGTCAGCCGAGTCTCGTTGAGGTTGGCGCCCGTCCGCTGCGGGTCATACCGGTTCTGGAGAACGTTGACCTGCGCGTGGAGCGCAGCTGGCGTGAGCAGGGCCGCGACGATGCACGCCGCGAGTCGATGTATGGTCACCGTGTGCCTTGTGTCTCGCGACGTGTACCTCCGGCAGGGAAGTACTCGCAAAGAGAAAAAGATGGGTTGACCCAGAGTAACAGTCACCGCGCGGCGACGAAACCTCGGCGGTACACAAAATTCGCGCCGCGTCGGGAGAGCAGCTCATTAGCGCGCCCGCGGTGACGGCGAATATATTGTCCTGCTATGGCAAAGAAGGATGAGAAGGACACCCGCACCGACCAGTCGCTGACCACGCGTCAGGGACACCCGGTCACCAACAACCAGTCACAGCGGACCGTCGGCAGCCGCGGTCCCGCAACGCTCGAGAACTATCACTTCCTCGAGAAGATCAGCCACTTCGACCGTGAGCGGATCCCCGAGCGTGTCGTGCACGCGCGCGGCTTCGTCTGCTACGGGGAGTTCGAAGCCGATGGCCGGATCGGCGACGAGCCCGCGTCGAAGTACACCCGCGCCAAGCTGTTTCAAGACACGGGCAAGAAGACGCCGCTCGCCATCCGCTTCTCCACCGTCATCGGCGGACGTGATTCCTCGGAGGTCGCGCGCGACCCTCGCGGCTTCGCGGTGAAGTTCTACACCGAGGACGGCAACTGGGATCTCGTCGGCAACAATCTCGCGATCTTCTTCATCCGCGACGCTATCAAATTCCCCGACGTGATCCACGCCCTCAAGCCCGATCCGGTCACCTTCCGGCAGGAGCCGAACCGCATCTTCGACTTCATGAGCCAGACACCGGAAGCGATGCACATGCTGACGCACCTGTTCAGCCCGCGCGGCATCCCGGCGAGCTACCGCCACATGGAGGGGTTCGGCGTCAACACCTACAAGATGGTGAACGCGCAGGGCGAGACGGTGCTCGTGAAGTATCACTTCCACCCGCGCTGCGGCCTCGCGAGCCTGACCGCGGACGAAGCGTCGAAGGTCCAGGCCAAGGACCTCGGTTCCGCGTCGAAGGATCTCTACGAGGCCATCGAACGCCGCGAGTTCCCGCAGTGGGACGTGTTCGTCCAGATCATGGAAGATCATGACCACCCGGAGCTCGATTGGGATCCGCTCGATGACACGAAGATCTGGCCGGAGCACCAGTTCCCGCTGCGCCACATCGGCGTGATGACGCTGAACCGCAACGTCGAGGATCATCACAACGAGAACGAGCAGATCGCGATGGGCACCGGCGTGCTCGTGGACGGCCTCGACTTCTCGGACGACAAGATGCTCGTCGGCCGCACGTTCTCGTACTCCGACACCCAGCGCTATCGCGTCGGGCCGAACTACCTGCAGCTGCCGGTGAACCAGCCGAAGAACGCGCGTGTCGCGACCAACCAGCGCGGCGGACAGATGTCCTACGGCGTCGACCTCGCGCCGGGGCAGAACCCGCACGTCAACTTCGAGCCGAACATCCACAACGGGCTGCAGGAAGCGCGGCGTCCGTCGCCGAACAACGCGCCCGAGATCCGCGGGCGCCTGACCCAGAGCGTCATCGAGCGGCGCAACGACTACGTCCAGGCGCGCGGCCGCTACTGCACGATGATGGACTGGGAGCGCGCCGATCTCGTCAAGAACATGGGCGACCTGCTCGCGCAGTGCGAGCGCGACGTCCAGGAACGCATGCTGTGGCACTTCTTCCTCGTGCATGACGACTACGGCACGCGCGTCGGCAAGGCGCTCGGCCTGACGGCGGCCGACGTGCGGCACCTGCAGCCGCTGCCCGGCCAGGTGCTCACCGAGGACGACAAGGCGCGCCTCCAGAAGCTCGGGGCCAACGGCGACAAGATCGACCCGAAGGTCTGGGGCACGTGGACCAGCTCCGTGCACAACCACCAGGCGACCGCCGAGGAAGTGCTGCGCGGCATGAAAAACGTGGAAATACGCCCGGCCGAAATGGCGGGCCGGTAGCCGCACGCGGGCGGCGGGCTTCACGACCCGCCGCCCCGACTGTCCGCGTCTGGTGTTGCGAACCCTCACCGTCGCCGAGCGCGTGAATGCCGAACGGCTCGTGCTGCTCGGATGGTCGCGCGCGATCCTCCTCCAGCTGGCCCATCCGCTGGTGGCCGCCGGCGTGACCGAACACAGCGCCGTGCGCCACGGCGGCCGTTTCACGGCGGCACGCCGCCTCCATCACACGGTCGGCTCGATGCTCTCGCTGGCGTTCGGCACCGAAGCCGAGCGCGACGCAACCATCGCCCTGATCAATGACATTCACCGCCGCGTCAACGGCGTGCTGCGCGAGGACGCGGGCCCATTCCGCGCCGGCACCCGGTACTCCGCCGAGGATCCCGCGCTGCTGCTGTGGGTACATGCGACGCTGCTCGACTCCGTTCCGCTCGTCTACGAGCGCCTCGTCGCGCCGCTCACCGATGCGGAGCGCGACGCCTACTGCCGTGAAGCGGCGCCGGTCGTTCGCGCGCTCGGCGCCGTCGACGGTGCGCCGGAAACCTGGGCGGAGCTGCAGCGGTATCTCTCACGCATGTACGCGAGCGGCGAGTTGACGGTGAGCCGCGAGGCCCGCGAGCTGGCGTGCATCGTTCTTGCGCCGCCGCTGTCCGCGCTCGCCGGTCCGGTCACCACGGCAAACCGCCTCGTGACAGTAGGCCTGCTGCCGCCGGACCTGCGTGCGCAGTACGGTTTTCGGTGGACGGCGAAGGACGAGCGGGCACTCGCGCGCAGGCTTCGGCTGTTGCGCGCGCTGCGCCGGGTGACGCCGACGCGTCTCGCGATCTGGAAGGGCGCGCGGGTGTCCTAGGCGACCGGCACTTGTTCCGGGCGCTCCACGAACTCCCCTTCCCAGCGGGCGATGACCACCGATGCGAGGCAGTTGCCGAGCACGTTGATCGACGTGCGCGCCATGTCCATCAGCGCGTCGATGCCGAAGAGGATGAACACCGGCTCGGCCGGCAGGCCGAACGACGCCACCGTGCCCATGAGGATCACGAGCGCCGCCCGCGGCACGCCGGCCACCCCCTTGCTCGTGAGCATCAGCGTGAGCAGCATCACGAACTGCTCGCCCAATGTCATCTGCACGCCGGCCGCCTGGGCGACGAAGATCGACGCGAGCGAGAGGTACAGGCTGGTGCCATCGAGGTTGAAGCTGTAGCCGGTCGGGATGACGAACGCCACCACGTGCCGCGGCACGCCGATCCGCTCCATGTTCTCCATCGCGCTCGGCAGCGCCGCCTCGGAACTCGTGGTGGCGAACGCAATCGAGAACGGCTCGGCGGCGGCGGAGATGAACTGGCGCAGCGGCACGCGGAACAGCAGCGCAATGGGCAGCAGCACGCAGCTCACGAACACGATGAGCGCGGCATAGAGCGTGAGCAGCAGCTTCACCAGGTTGCCGAGCACACCGACGCCCACCTGTCCGACCGTGTAGGCGATGGCCGCGGCAACGCCTATCGGCGCGAAGTACATGACGATGCCGGTGAACTTGAACATCGTCTCGGCGAGGCTCTCGCAGAATTCGAGCATCGGGCGGCGCCGCTCCTCGCGCACGAGCGCGAGCGCGATGGCGAAGATGACGGCGAACACGACAATCTGGAGGATCTGACCCTCAGCAACTGACTTGGCGATGTTCTCGGGGAACGTGTGCAGGATGATCTCGGAGGCGGTCTGCGGCTTCGGCGCCGCCGGCGCCGGTCCCGTCGGCGCGGGCAGCACCATGCCGACGCCCGCTTGCGACAGGTTGATTGCCGCCCATCCAATCAATAGCGCGACTGTCGTGACCACCTCGAAGTAGACGAGCGCCTTCACGCCCATCCGGCCGACCTGCTTGAGATTCGAGTGGCCCGCGATGCCGACGACGAGCGTCGCGAAGAGCAGCGGGGCGACGATGGTCTTGATCAGATTCAGGAAAATCTGGCCGAGCACGCGCAGGTTGATGGCCAGCGCCGGGAAGTCATGGCCGATCTCGGCCCCGACAATGATGGCGACGAGAATCCAGACGGTCAGCGAACGGCGGCGCCAGGCGAATGCAATCGAGAGGAGAACCGCAACCCAGCGAACGGCGAACCAGAGGTCGAAAATCACGGCGGCAGTATACCGTTCCAGGTTCCACGTTCCGTGTTCCTGGTTCGGGTTCTACGTTCCCTGTTCCGGGTTCGGGTTCCCGGTTCGGTTCGCTGTTCCGAGTTCGAGCACTCCGTTCTCAATCTGGTAGTATTGAAGGTCCACTTGCGGAAGTGGCGGAATTGGCAGACGCGCAAGCCTCAGGAGCTTGTGGCCGCAAGGTCGTGGGGGTTCGAGTCCCCCCTTCCGCACCAACCTTCGCTCGCGCGAGCGTTCCTGAGCGCGAGCTACGGTTCGCAAGCCAGTTCGCAGCTTGCCTACTACTCGACAATCCCTGATCCCTGATCCCTGATCCCTGATCCCTGATCCCTGCTGACGGTGATACGCTCCGCGTGAGAACTGGGGGCACACATGCAGCGCGTCAACGGACTCCATCACATCACCGCGATCGCCGGCCCCGCGCAGGAGAATCTCGACTTCTACGCCGGCATCCTCGGCATGCGGCTCGTGAAGAAATCGGTCAACCAGGACGACCCCGGCACCTATCACCTCTTTTACGCCGACGCCGAAGGACATCCCGGCTCGGACCTCACGTTCTTCCCGTGGGCGCATCTCGCGCCGCCGCGCATCGGGCATGGCATGGCCGTCGAGGTGCAGCTGGAGGTGCCGCGCGGCAGTCTGGAGTTCTGGTCCGCCCGCCTCGCCAGGTACGGCGCCGCGCTCGGCGGCATCGAAACGCGCTTCGGCGATCGCGTGCTGCCTGTCGTCGACCCGCACGGCCTGAAGCTCGCGCTCGTCGAACCCTCGTCGATTCCGCAGCGCTCATTCACGCCGTGGGACGGAGGCCCGGTTGCGGGTGAGCACCAGGTGCGCGGCCTCTACGGCGCGCAGGTGTGGGAACGTGACGCGCAACCGACCGACGCCTTCGTGACGGCGACGCTCGGCTTCGAGCGTCTGGGCACGGAGAACGGCTGGACGCGCTACGGCTTCCGCGACGCCGCCGGCGTGCTCGACGTGCGTGAAGCGCCCGACGCGCGGCGCGGCGCCTGGGGCGTCGGCAGCGTCCATCACCTCGCCTGGCGCGTCGCAGACGATGCGCACGAGCTCGAGATGCGCCATCGCGTGGAAGCCGCCGGCGCGCGGCCGACCGCGGTGATCGATCGCTTCTGGTTCAAGTCGGTCTACTTCAAGGAGCCGGGCGGCGTGCTCTTCGAGATCGCCACCGACGGTCCCGGCTTTGCGGTTGACGAGGATCCGGCGCGCCTCGGCGAGACACTCGTGCTGCCGCCGTGGCTCGAGCCCGCGCGCGATCGCATCGAGGAAGTGCTGCCGCGCCTCACCCCGCCGGTGCCGGCCATGACGGCGGAGTGACCGTGGCCGACCTCGATTTCGTTCACGTCTTCCAGGCGCCCGCCTCGGCCGACGCGCCGACGCTGCTGCTGCTTCATGGCACGGGCGGCAACGAGCACGATCTCGTGCCGCTCGCGGAGATGCTGGCGCCGGGAGCGGGCGTGCTCAGCCCGCGTGGCAAGGTGCTCGAGAACGGCATGCCGCGTTTCTTCCGCCGGCTCGCCGAAGGCGTCTTCGACATCGAGGACCTGAGGTCCCGCACGGGCGAGCTCGCGCGCTTCATCGCTGCGGCCTCGGCAAAGTACGCGATCGATCGCGCGCGCCTGGTCGCCGTGGGCTTCTCGAACGGCGCGAACATCGCCGCCAGCCTTCTCCTGTTGGAGCCCGGATCGATCGGCGGCGCGGTGCTCTTCCGCGCGATGGTCCCGCTCGAACCCGATCCTCTTCCCTCGCTTCCTGACACCGCGGTGCTCGTCTCGAACGGGCGCAGCGATCCGCTGGTGTCCGCGCCGGAAACCGAACGCCTCGCCGCGCTGCTTCGCCGCGCCGGCGCCGACGTCACGATCCGTTGGCAACCGGGCGGACATCAGCTCACGCAAACCGACATCAACGACGCGCGGCAATGGCTCGCATCCTCGTTCGCCGCGGGCGCGCACAGGGCGTGACCCGCGCCGCGCTCGTCGCGGCGCTCGTCGTCTGTGCGTCGCCTGCGTCGGCGCAGACGCAGGACAATCCGGCCAACCCGCGGCGGCCGTTCCGGAAACTGTTCACGATGTCGGCAGCGACTTCACACACCTGCCGTCGCGGGACACGCTGTTGTGGCTCTCGGTCGGCGGCGCCGCCGCGCTTGCCGTGCATCCGCTCGACGCGACCTGAATGCGCGGCTGGTGGGCGGCGGCGTGGAGGCGTTCTTCGAGCCGGGCAGGATCGGCGGACACGCCTACGCGCAGTTCGCGGCCGCGGCAGCCACCTACACGTTGGGCAAGCTGGCGAAGAAGCCTCGCGTGGTGCACATCGGGGTGGACCTGATTCGGACGCACATCGTGGCCTACGCGCTCACGTTCGCGTTGAAATCAGCGGTGCGTCGCGAAAGGCCGGAC
>Ga0307411_10000878_pt1 | contig 11361 bp, 12 predicted proteins | sample DK1Ometagenome_2_FD_203712 | JGI IMG/M metagenome (GOLD analysis project Ga0307411, IMG submission 203712) | Maize rhizosphere microbial communities from greenhouse at UC Davis, California, United States - DK15-O-1 | ecosystem: Host-associated > Plants > Roots > Rhizosphere > Soil | place: USA...
AGTGCCGTGACGACGTTGTCGATCGCGGTGATCTGCGGCACACCGACGCCCGCGACGATGCGGGTCGTGCAGATGGAGCCGGGGCCGATGCCGACCTTGACGCCGTCCGCGCCCGCTTCCACCAGCGCCAGCGCAGCTGCGCCGGTGGCGATGTTGCCGCCGATGACATCGACGTTCGGATACTGGCGCTTGACCCAGCGCACACGCTCCAGCACGCCGGCGCTGTGACCGTGAGCCGTGTCGACGATGAGGGCGTCGACGCCGGCACGCACCAGCAGCTCGACGCGCTGCTCGGTGTCGTCGCCGAAGCCGACCGCCGCGCCGACGCGCAGCTTGCCGTGGCTGTCACGAGCGGCGTTGGGGAAGCTGGTCTGCTTGGTGATGTCCTTCGTGGTCATCAGGCCGCGCAGCTCGAAGGCGTCGTTGACGACGACAACGCGCTCCAGCTTGTGCTTGTGCATCAGCGCCTGAGCCTCGCCGGTGGACGCGCCGTCCTTGACCGTGATGAGCTTCTCGGCCGGCGTCATGATCTCGCTGACGCGGGCGTCCATGCGGGTCTCGAAGCGCAGGTCGCGGCCGGTGACGATGCCGACGACCCGCCGGCCTTCGACCACCGGGAAGCCCGAGAAGCCGTGCTGACGGGTCAGTTCCACCGCTTCACGCACGGTGGTGTCGGGGTCGATGGTCAGCGGTTCGCGGACGACGCCGCTCTCGTAGCGCTTGACCCGGGCCACCTCGCGCGCCTGCGCTTCGGCGCTGAGGTTCTTGTGCACGATGCCGATACCACCCTCCTGCGCAATGGCGATCGCGAGGCGCGCCTCGGTCACGGTGTCCATGGCGGCGGACACCAGCGGCAGGTTCAGGGGGATGTTGCGCGACAGGCGGGTCGCAAGGCTGGTGTCGCGGGGCAACACCTGGGAGAACGCTGGCACCAACAGAACGTCGTCGAAGGTGAGCGCTTTGCCGAGAAGGCGCATGATGGAGAAGCTCCAGACGCAAAGCGGCATTATACGGAAGGGTCCGGCGGCTACACTGACGCCATGCGTCTCAAGCCCCTGCTCATCACCCTGATCGGCCTGGTTTTTGCTGCTTCGGCACAGGCCCAATGGAAGTGGCGCGACGCCAAGGGCAATGTGCAGTACAGCGACCGCCCGCCGCCCGCCGGCACGCTGGACAAGGACATCCTGCAGCGCCCCGCGGCCGCCTCGCGCAACGTCATCGTCGTGCCCGTCGGCCAGCCGGCCAGCGCCGCTTCGGCACCCGCGCCACGACCGGCGGCGAGCGCCCCGACCAAGGCCGAGCAGGACGCCGCCGCCCGCCAGAAGCAGGAGCAGGACAGGGAGGCCGCGAAGCAGAAGGAGGACGAGCGCCGCCTCGCTGCGCAACGCCGCGAGAACTGCAGCCGGGCGCAGGCCGGCCTGCGCGATCTGCAGAGCGGCACGCGCATCACGCGCACCAATGAAAAGGGTGAGCGGGTTTTCATGGACGAGGCGCAGATCGCCGCCGAGGTGGCCCGCGCGCGGGACGTCGTCAGCAACGAATGCCGCTGAGCCCGCCCGGCTGATTCAACCGCCGCCGGACTTCGGCCGGTGCCGCGACACGATGCGCTCGCCGCGCTTGGCATAGCGCAGCCGCCGCGCTTCCTTCGGGTCGACGGTCAGCGGGCGGTAGACCTCGATGCGATCACGTTCGCGCAGCACGGTGTCCAGCGGCCGCACACGGCCCCAGACGCCGATGCGCAGCTGATCCAGCGGCGCGGCCTGTGCGGCGATGAAGTCGGCACAACCGCGCAGGGCCGACGCAAGCGAGGCGCCCTCCTCCACCTCCAGCCAGCGGTGCTGCACGTCGCCCGCCTGCGGGCTCCAGACGAGCTCAACGCGCACCGTAGAGGCTTTCTGCACGCTGCACGAAGCTGTCGACGAAGGTGTTGGCGATGCGGTCGAACACGGGGCTGACCACCGCCTCCAGCGCGCCGCTGCTGAACGCGTAGTGCAGGTCGAAGACGACCTTGCAGGCGGTGGGTTCGCCTTCGGTACCCGGCTTGTTCAGCGGCAGGAACTGCCACAACCCGTCGAGATGCGAGAACGGGCCATCGACCAGTTCCATGCGCACCGTGCGCGCGGCCACATCGTTGCGATTGCGGGTGGTGAACGCATGGCGCACGCCGGCGTACGCGAGGTGCAGACGTGCCGTGACGCTGTCGTCCTCACGGGCCAGCACCTCGACCTTGTTGCACCAGGGAAGGAACTCGGGGTAGCGCTCCACCGCGGTGACCAGCTCGTACATCTCCGTGGGCGTGTACCAGAGCAGAACGGACTTTTTGACCTGCTTCATAGAATCCGCAAATTGTATTGAGGGGTTCCGCCCCCACATCGCCTTCCATGTCCATCGCCGAGAACCGCCGCGCCCGCTACGACTACCACATCGAAGAGCAATTCGAGGCCGGCGTCGTGCTGTCAGGCTGGGAGATCAAGGCCATCCGAGCGGGCCAGGTCCAGCTGACCGATGGCTACGTGATGATCAAGGACGGCGAGCTGTTCCTGATCGGCTGCCGCATCAACGCGCTGCGCAGCGCCTCCACCCACGTGACGCCGGAGGCGGACCGCACCAAGAAGCTGCTGATGCACAAGGCCGAGATCAAGCGGCTGGTCGGCAAGGTGGAGCAGCGTGGTTTCACGCTGGTGCCGCTGAACCTGCACTACAAGGGCGGCCGCGTGAAGGCGGACATCGCGCTGGCCAAGGGCAAGGCCCAGCATGACAAGCGCGAGACCGAGAAGAAGCGGGATTGGGAGCGCGAAAAAGGACAGTTGATGCGGCAGGCATCGACGGGCCGCAAGGGCTGAGGCGCGCAGCGGCTCAGTGTCCTTTTCGTCAGAAGGGCCAGTTGATGAGGCACAAGGCGTCAGCCAAGGGCTAACCGAGGGCTGACAGCGCCTGCTCGATGTCGGCCTTGAGGTCGGCGCCATTTTCCAGCCCGATCGCGAACCGCACCAGCGTCCCGCCGTCGAATGGCAACGGCAAGTTGCGGCTGCGGCTCATGTCGTAGGGCACCGCCAGGCTCATCGGGCCGGCCCAGGAGTAGCCGATGCCGAAGAGTTGCAGCGCGTCGACGAAGGCATCCACCTGCGCCGCTGAATAGTCGGCCTTGAACACTGCGGAGAAGAGGCAGGCCGCGCCGGCTTGGCCGGGCACCTCGCCGACCTGCAGCCAGTGCTGGTGGCCGGATGAGTCGGGCAAGGCGGGGTGGAACACGCGGGCCACCTCGGGCCGCCCCGCCATCCAGCTCGCCAGCTGGCGCGTCACGCGGTCCTGGGCTGCATAGCGCAGCGGCATCGTGGGCAGGCCGCGCAGCACCAGCTCGACGTCGTTCTGGCCCAGGCCGTAGCCCAGATGCTCGTGGGCATGGTTGAGCCTGTCGTGCAGGCGGCGGTCACGGGTGCAGACCGAGCCCATCAGGACGTCCGCCCCACCGCTCGGATACTTGGTTAGCGCCTGTATGACGATATCGGCCCCGAGGCCCGGATGCGTCCTGGGCGCCGGCTCGAAACCGTTGAATGCCAGGCCCGCACCCCAGGTGTTGTCCAGCGCCGTGACGACGCCGCGCGCGCGGCAGGCGGCGAGCGTGCCGAGCAGGTCGGGGAACTCCAGCGTGATCGAACCGGCCGCCTCCAGCCAGACCAGCTTGGTGTTGTCGCGCAGCTCCGGCACCGTCAGCGGGTCGTAGAACCGGTGCGTGACGTCCCACTGCGGCAGCCACGATTCGGTCAGGTAGCGGTTCTGGCCGTACACGTTGTCCGGCACCAGCACCTCGTCGCCCGGGCGCAGCACGGCCAGCGATGGCAGCGTCACGGCTGCCAGGCCGCTCGGCACCAGCAGGCAGTGCTCGGCATGCTCCAGCGTGGCCAGGCGCGCCGCCAGCGTGTAGCTGGTGGGTGTGCCGTGCAGGCCGTAGCGGTAGGTCAGGCCATCCCGCGGGCGCGGCTTGTGCAGGTCGGCCGTGTCCTTGAACAGCACGGTCGACGCCTTGGCCACCGGCACGGGCACCGCGTCCCAGCCTTCGGGCGCGCGGTAGGGGTGGTGGATCAGTTCGGTGGCGGGCGCTCTCTTGCTCATGCCCGCCCCTCGCCCGCCGAGTACGCCGGTCGATCCCCCGAGGGGATGCGGGCCGGCTCGGGAGCGGCCCAGCGCTCGGCCCACTTCATACCAAGCTTGCCACCAGGTCATGCCCATCGGCTGCCACGACGCGGGCACGCACGAAGTCGCCCACCTTCATCGTCTTGCTGGCCTTCTCCGGCGGCAGGACCTTCACGGTGCCGTCGATCTCGGGCGCGTCGGCATACGAGCGCCCCACGCCGCCCTTGCGGCCCAGCGCGGGGGCGGAGTCGACCAGCACCTGCAGCGTCTGGCCGACGCGGGCCTGCAGCTTGGCGGCGGACACGGCTTCAGCCACCGCCATGAAGCGCGCGCGGCGCTCCTCGCGCACTTCGGTGGGCAACGCGCCGGGGATGTCGTTGGCGCTGGCGCCCTCGACGGGCGAGTAGGCGAAGCAGCCCGCGCGGTCGATCTGCGCTTCCTTCATGAAATCCAGCAGGTACTGGAACTCGGCTTCCGTCTCGCCGGGGAAGCCGGCGATGAAGGTCGAGCGGATGACCAGCTCCGGGGAGGCCTCGCGCCAGCGCAGGATGCGCTCCATGTTCTTCTCGCCGTTGGCCGGCCGCTTCATGCGCTTGAGCACGTCCGGATGGGCATGCTGGAAGGGCACGTCCAGGTAGGGCAGCACCAGGCCCTCGGCCATCATCGGCAGCACCTCGTCCACGTGCGGGTAGGGGTAGACGTAGTGCAGCCGCACCCAGGCGCCGAAGGGCTTGGCGATCTCGCCGAGCTTGGCGACGAGGTCCAGCATGCGCGTCTTGACCGGCTTGCCATCCCAGAAGCCCATGCGGTACTTCACGTCCACGCCGTAGGCCGAGGTGTCCTGGCTGATGACCAGCAGCTCCTTCACGCCGCTCTCGAACAGCGCACGCGCCTCGTTCAGCACATCGCCGATCGGGCGGGACACCAGGTCGCCGCGCATGCTCGGGATGATGCAGAACGAACAGCGGTGGTTGCAGCCCTCGCTGATCTTGAGATACGCGTAGTGCTTGGGCGTCAGCTTGACGCCGTAGCTGGGCACGAGGTCGACGAAGGGATCGTGGGGCTTGGGCACATGGGTGTGCACGGCGTCCATGACCTCCTGCGTCGCATGCGGGCCGGTGACGGCCAGCACGCTCGGGTGCATCTCCCGCACCAGGCCACCCGCAGCGGTGCTGGTGACGCCGGCCTTGGCGCCCAGACAGCCGGTCACGATGACCTTGCCGTTCTCAGCCAGCGCCTCGCCGATGGTGTCCAGGCTCTCTTTGACGGCGTCGTCGATGAAGCCGCAGGTGTTGACGATCACCAGGTCGGCGCCGGCAAAGGTCTTGGAGGTCTCGTAACCCTCGGCGCGGAGCTGGGTGAGGATCAGTTCGCTGTCGGTCAGAGCCTTCGGGCAGCCCAGCGAAACAAAGCCGATCTTGGGCGCGGCGGCCGGCGGAGCGGCAAGGGTGGCAGATTCATTCATCGCCGCATTTTCGGCGATGTCACCGCGTCAGGGCTTCTTGGGGCCGGGCGGCGTGCCGAACGGGAAGATCACGCCGGCATTTTTCAACTGTTCCTGCCACTGGTTCATCAGCGTCTTGGACTGCTCGGCATAGCCGCCCATCAGCCCCGTCCAGGCCTCGGGGCTGAACGGCATGCCAGGCTTCTGCTCGGTGAAGCGCTGCTGCATGTCGGTGAAAGCCTGCATCTGGCGCTCGAGCAGGTCGCCCATGACGCCCTGCATGGCGCCGCCGTAGAAACGGATGATCTGCGCCAGCGAGCTGGTCGAGAACATCGGCACGCCGCCGGTCTCCTCCTCCAGGATGATCTGCAGCAGGATGGAACGGGTCAGGTCCTCCTGCGTCTTGGCGTCGTGCACCTCGAAGTCGACACCCTCCAGCACCATGCGCTTGACGTCGGCCAGCGTGATGTAGCTGCTGGTCTGCGTGTCGTAGAGACGGCGGTTGGGGTACTTCTTGAGGATGCGCAGCCCGGGCTTGGCCGCGTCGGCGGCGGCCTGGTCTGTCGTGGATGCCGGCTTTTTGCGGGCAGTCGCCATGCGGAGATCTCCTGGTGCAGTGCAGCAAATTCTGGCAGACCCGGGCGGCGTTCCTGGACGGGTTTACCTGGGGCTGCTGAAAACCTAACGGGCACGTCGGTTGCTGCGGCCCTGCGCCACTCGCTGACCCGTGCCGACCATGGATTGCCGTGTACCCGCCTTTCGCCGCCCGACAACGGTGCTTGTTGCCGTCTTCGCCGCTTGTGCGCTCCCTTTGGCTTCGGCCGCCGCGGAGCCATCCGACACATCCGCAAAGCGCCAGGTGTTCGTGCAGGCCGGCACCGCCGACGAAGCCCGCGCCCATGTGGTGGGCGTCACATGGGCGCTGAAGCCGCTGACGCGCTTTGCCGGCGGCGACATCCAGCTCTACTGGGAAGCGTCGTTCGGCCGCTGGACGGCTGAGCAGGACGCCAACGCGAGCGGTTCCGCCTGGATCACCCAACTGGGCATCACGCCGGTCTTCCGCTGGCAGCCCGATGCCGGCAGCTCGCGGTGGTTTGTCGAAGCAGCCATCGGCGCACACGTCATCCTGCCGGTCTACCGCAGCCGCGAGAAGCGCTTCAGCACGACGTTCAATTTCGGCGACCACCTGGCGATCGGACGCCAGTTCGGCGACGACCGACGGCACGAACTGGCGCTGCGCATCCAGCACTTCTCGAACGCCGGCATCCGCCGGCCCAACCCGGGCGAGAACTTCATCCAGTTGCGCTACGCCGCCCGGTTCTGACGGCCGTTCGAGGTGGTCACAGACAGTGCAGGCGATGACTCACAAATGATAATGATTCTCATTTTGAACTAACATCGGGGGCTTCGAAAACGAACCTTTCCTGCGTTCCCGATGCCCTGCTCGCTCCCGCTGTCCCGCCTGCGCCCTCTCTCAGCCGCCACCCTCGCCCTCATTGCCGCCTGGTCAGCGGCGGCCCAGACCCAGAGCGAACCGGCGCTCGAGCGCGTCGTCGTCACCGCGACGCGTGGCAACAAGGCCATCGAGAAGATTCCCGGGGCGGTGACGGTCATCACGGCGCAGGAGATCGAAACCCAGACGTTGATCGCCGAGGACCTGAGCCAGGTCCTGTCCGTGCTGGCGCCCTCGTACGCGCCGTCGCGCCAGAAGCTGACCAGCTTTGGCGAGTCCATGCGCGGGCGCACCGCGCTGCTGCTGTTCGACGGCGTGCCGCAGAGCAACCCGCTGCGCAACGGCGCCCGGGAAGGTTATTTCGCCGATCCGTCGCTGATCGAGCGCATCGAGGTCATCAGCGGCGCGTCCGCTGCCCAGGGGCTTGGCGCCACGGGCGGCATCATCAACTTCATCTCGCGCACGCCGCGCGAGACGGGCACGCGCCAGCGCGTCGAGCTGAAGTACGGCACGCAAGGCCACAGCGACGACGCGCTGTGGAAAGCCGGCTACACGCTGGAGCACAAGAGCAGCTTCGACGCCCTGCTGCATGTCGGCACGACGCTGCGCGGTGTCGGCGTCGACGGCAACGGCAGCCGGCTCGGCCTGGAGGCGGTCCAGGGCGACACGCAGGACTCACGCGCCGGCGACATCTTCCTGAAGCTCGGTCGTGACTTCGGCCCGCAGCGCCTGCAGCTGTCGGTCAACAAGTTCCGCCTCGAGGGCGACGGCGACTGGAAGTCGGTGACCGGCAACCGCCTCAGCGGCGTGTTGACCGGTGCCACGCCCGGCACGCCGGCCGGCAGGCCGCCGCGCAACGATGTGCGCACCGTGTCGCTGGACTGGCGCCATGACGAACTGGCCGGCGGCCAGGCGCGCGCCCAGGTCTACAAGCAGGACTTCAGCGCCCTCTACGGCGCTACCGCCGCGACCACCTTCCAGGACGTCACCATCGCACCACAGGGCCAGTTGATCGACCAGTCCGAGGTCGTCGCCGACAAAGCCGGCGTGAAGCTGAGCTGGGTGCGGCCCGACCTCTTCGTGACCGGCCTGGAGCTGACCACCGGCCTGGACTGGCTGAAGGACACCTCGCAGCAGCGCCTGGCGCTGACCGGCCGCAGCTGGGTGCCGCCGCTGAAGTTCACGAGCACCGCGCCGTTCGCGCAGCTGGAATACGAGTTCGGCCCGGTCACCGTGCGCGGCGGCGCCCGCCGCGAGAGCGCCAGCCTGAAGGTCGACAGCTACCAGACGCTGGCGTTCTACAAAAACACCGCCGTGCAAGGCGGCGAGCGCAGCTTCAGCCAGTGGGTCAAGAGCCTGGGCGCGGTGTGGCGCCTGGGGGGCGGATGGTCCACGTTCGTCTCGTACAACGAAGGCTTCGGCGTGCCGGACGTGGGCCTGGTGTTGCGCGCCGTGAACACGGCCAACCAGTCGGTGGACAAGCTGATCTCGCTGGAGCCGGTCGTCACCGACAACCGCGAGATCGGCCTGGCCTGGCGCGGCCGGCTGGGCAGCTTCTCGGCGTCCGCCTATGACTCGCGCTCCGACCTCGGCTCGCAGATCCGCGTCGACGCGGCCACCGGCGTGGGCAGCGTGCTGCGCGTGCCGGTGCACGTGAAGGGCTTCGAGTTCAGCGGCGAGGTCAAGCCACTGCCGGACTGGACCTTCAGCGCCAGCTATGCCCGCACGCGCGGCAAGACCGCCACGCAGCCGGACGCGCCGCTGGACGTCGCCCTCGGCGCCCGCTCACAGGGGCCGGACAAGCTCGTGCTGGCGGCCGCCTGGCAAGTCTTGCCCCGGGCCAATGTGCGCCTGCAGGCCACGCGCCTCGCCTCGCGCGAGATCAACGTCGGCCGCGTCGTCGGCACCTCCCGCCTGGAGGAGCGCTTCAAGGGCTACACGCTGGCCGACCTGGCCGCCACGTACGGCACGGCCTGGGGCGACTTTGGCGTCGGCATCGAGAACCTGTTCGACCGCCAATACGTCGGCTACTACTCGCAGTCCAACCCCGCCGGCACGAACGACGACTACTTCGCCGGCCGCGGCCGCACGCTGACGGTCAGCTGGCGGCGCAGTTTCTGATGCGGCGCTTCTGGCTGCGGCTGCACCGCTGGCTGGCGCTGGCGCTGGGCCTGCCGCTGGCCATCGTCGCGCTGCTGGGCAGCAGCCTGGTGGTGCTCAAACCGCTGGACCGCTGGTTCAACGCCGAGCTGTTCAGCGTGCCCGCCGGCCCGGCGGCGCCGGACCTGCTGGAGCGCACGCGCCAGCGGCTGCAGTCGGAGTTCGGCCCCGGCGCTTCCCTGGTGCTGCGCCCGCCGCGCCAGGCCGGCGAAACCCTGCGCGCGGCTGTGCGCGGCCCGTGGGAGGGCTTTGTCTACCTCGACCCGCGCGACGCCCGCGAGCTGGGCCGCCGCGGCGAGCGCGAAGGCCTGTTCAACGTCGTGTTCGAGCTGCACAGCTCGCTGCTGATGAACGAGACCGGCAAGCCGCTGCTGGCGGTGCTGGCGCTGGCGTACGTCGTGCTGCTCATCGGCGGCCTGGTGTTGTGGTGGCCCAAACGCTGGAAGCAGGCATTCGCGCTGGTGCTGGACCGCGGGCTGCTGCGCGGGCTGTTCGACCTGCACCGCACCGGCGGCGCGGTGCTCGGGCTGCTGATCGCCGTGCCGGTGGTGACCGGCGCTTACATGGCCTGGAAGCCGCTGGCGCAGGCGGTGACGTCACTGTCGGGCCAGTCGGCCTTGCAACCGCCCAAGGTGCCTGCCGCGGACCTGCCACCCGCCAACCTGGACGCGCTGGTCGCCACCGCACAGGCGCAATTCGGCCGGGCGCCCGTGGGCTTCGTGCAGGTGCCCGCCGGCAACAAGAAACCGGTGCGCGTGCGGCTGATGCTGCCGGACGACCCGCACCCCAACGGCCTGACCTCGGTCTGGCTGCACCCGCAGGCCGGCACCGTGCTGCGCACCGACCGCTGGAACGCGCTGGACCCCGGCGCCCGCGCCAACAGCGTCATCTACCCGCTGCATACCGGCGAGCTCGGCGGCCTGGCGCTGGAGACCGTGAATGGTCTGCTCGGCTTGACGCTGTTCGGGCTCGGCCTGTCCGGCCTGTGGCTGTGGTGGCTGCGGCGGCGGCCCGCCAGCCGCTAGCCTGCCGCACGAACTCCGTCACGCAAGGCCGTGTCGCCAGCGCGGGCGCGCGAGGGGCGCAGGCTAAAGTTCGGGCGCTGAGCGGGGCTGCGACCTCGCCATCCCCAGAACATCGAACAAGACTTCATGGAATACCCCGGCAATCTCTTCGTCGTCGCCGCCCCGAGCGGCGCGGGCAAGTCCAGCCTGGTCAAGGCCCTGCTGGAACTGGACGCCCGGCTGGCGGTGTCCATTTCGCACACCTCGCGGGCGCCGCGCGGGCAGGAGCAGCATGGGCGGGAGTACTGGTTCATCACGCCCGACGAGTTCCACGCGATGGCGGCGCGGGGCGACTTCTTCGAATGGGCTGAAGTCCACGGCAACCTGTACGGCACCTCGCGCGCGGGCATCGAGGCCCGCCTGCAGCACGGCGAGGACGTGGTGCTGGAGATCGACTTCCAGGGCGCGCTGCAGATCAAGCAGCTGTTTCCGTACGCGGTGCTGATCTTCATCCTGCCGCCGAGCTGGGACGAACTGCGCCTGCGCCTGAACCGCCGCGGCGACACCGAGCCGGAGGTCATCGCCAAGCGCATGAACAACGCGCGCATCGAGGTGGCGCAGGCCCAGCACTTCGATTTCGTCGTCGTGAACGCGGTGTTCGACACGGCGGTCTTCGACCTGAAAACCATCGTCCACGCGCAGCGGCTAAAATACGCGGCTCAGCGGCGCAACCGCTCTGCCGTCTTTCAGGCGCTCGACCTGCCCTGACCCGCTTCATTCAAGGAAACCCATGGCCCGCATCACCGTCGAAGACTGCCTGACCAAGATCCCCAACCGCTTCCAGCTGGTGCTGGCCGCGACCTACCGCGCCCGCATGCTGAGCCAGGGCCACAGCCCCCGCATCGAGAGCAAGAACAAGCCCGGCGTGACCGCGCTGCGCGAGATCGCCGCGGGCGAAGTCGGCATCGAGATGCTGCGCAAGGTGCCGGTCTAAGCGCTGCATCCTGGTTCCTCACGGGCGCCCTTGGGCGCCCGTTTGCTTTTCGGAGTTCGGGCCGAGCGCCGGGCCGCTCCCAAGCCGGCCCGCTTGGGCGATGTGCGTGCGGCTCGATGCCGCACGCATCGCCGTCCCCGCGGGGGACCGGCCAGGTATCGCCTGGACGAGG
>Ga0307411_10000879_pt1 | contig 11358 bp, 12 predicted proteins | sample DK1Ometagenome_2_FD_203712 | JGI IMG/M metagenome (GOLD analysis project Ga0307411, IMG submission 203712) | Maize rhizosphere microbial communities from greenhouse at UC Davis, California, United States - DK15-O-1 | ecosystem: Host-associated > Plants > Roots > Rhizosphere > Soil | place: USA...
GTAGCTGGTGAGCAGCACGCCGACGGTGTTCTTGCCGCTGAAGACGTTGAAGTGATTGAGCCAGAAGTCCACCAGAACTTCCTCGAGCTGCCGCGGTGAGTACACCGCCCGCTGCAGCTTGGCCTCCACCAGCTCCGCCACAACCGCCTGCCGCGGATTGGACGCTGCGAGCGCCTCGCGCTTGAACGCGTCGGGCACGGATTGCGCCTGCATCGACCTGAAGACGAGCGTACGCTTCTCCTTCGGGAGGCTGTTCAGCACGGCGAGCTTCTCGTCGGCGGTCCCGAGCTGCACGTCGCGCGCCTGCTCCGGCGTGAGCAGCTCGCTCAGCGGCGGCCGCAGCTTCCGCTGCATCTCCTGCATTTCGCGGTTGCGCACCTCGTTCTGGATCTGCCGCGCGCGTTCCTGCTGCGGTCGCAGTTCCGGCAGCACCTCCAGGACGTTGGGCGGCAGCACGACGAGGACCTGCTGGCGCTGTTCGGGCGCCAGCGCGTCGATGACGGCGCGCCGTTCGTCGGGAGAGCCGGTCTGCAGCCGGCGCATCTGGTCGGCCGGCAGCAGCTGGTTGATGTTTGGCTGGATGACGCGAACCAGCGGCTGCGGCGGCTGGTATTGCTCGAAGATCTGCCACGTGGCGAGCTTCTGGCTCTCGAGCGGAGCAAGTCGGGCCGTCAGCGCGGGCGAGTCGGGAATAGCTGCCGGATCGAGCTGCTGCCGAATCCAGCGTTCAACGCCGATGCGGCGGATTTCGGCGAGGTCGGCGAGGCGCGGACCGAAAGCGAGGCGATTCAGGACGTGGGCTGGTTGCTTCGCCGGGGCCAGTGCCGCGTCGAACCGCCCTGCGGCCGCGCCGGCTCCTGCACCGGCGGTGGCGATCAGGCCCCCCAGAACAACGGCCAGAGCGATGGGTCTCATCGGATCCCCCTTGCGTCTCTCCTTTAGACACCAGACAACGCGTTCGGGACGGGTGGCGTCGTAACCGGATGAACGGCAACGCATTATCGGCGATCGCCGGTTACGCCGGCGATTCGCGGCGTCGCCGACTCATCCTCCAGGCGATCAGGGCGACTCCTGCGACAGCGACGGACGCGCTCCCGAGGACAATCCAGCCCGAGCCGCCGGCATCGTCAGAGGATTTGTAGGACAGGTCCTCACACGGCGTCCGCTGATAGGGCACGTCCGAGATGTGAACGACGTCTCTGCCCGTGTACTCACCCTCGAAGTACGACGCGTCCTCGGCGACCCAGTTGCGTGTCAGGCTGCGCCCGCCGGGATCGAGAGTGAAGCGCTCGACGACGTGCAGTCGATCGCTGTGGGGGAGACGGCCGTCGGCCGAGAGGATGCCCGGCTCGAACCCAACGGTGTCGACGACCAGCACGTCGTTCTCCCAGCGGCCGATCGAATGGCCGGCGCGGCTGGGGGTGATTTCCGCAGGATGCTGCGCGGCGTTCAGATGGATCGTGCGCTCGAGGCCCATCGATCCGTAGGTCAGGACGATGCGATCGTCGGTCTGGACGATCCGGTTCACGTCGGATTCGAACGTCCAGTCGAAGAGGATGCTCGTCGGCTCGCAGCGGAGCCGCGGGTTGTCGGCCGACGCGCCGTCGAATCCTTCCATCGCCTTCGCGCCCGCCGCGGTCAGCGGTCTGATGCTCGGCCGGCGGTTCCAGAACTCGTTGACCGGATCTTCCGCTTTCGTGACCGCCGTTCCGCGTGTCCCCGGAAAGGCCTGCGTGCCTTCGGGCACGGCGCCCGCTTCGAGCCCACGCGCAACGCTGAGCGGCAGAAACGCACCGCTGATGCCGCGGGGGTCGGTGAGCACGCGCTGCTCCGCGGCCCAGTCACCGGCGAGATTCGGTCGACCGTTTGGTAGCCGCTGCGGCCGCTCTGCGATTGCGGCCTCCCTGGTCGCACCGGCGCGCGTGATCTGACCGTATCGATCGACGCGCGTGCCGTCTGAGAACTCCGCACTTCCGAGATAGCAGGTGTTGGGTTCGAAACGGTCCGGCGCACCCGTGACCCTGACGCGCGTGCCGCGGGCGAACATGTCGGGCGACCAGCCGGAGCGCCGCAGCACCGTCGCGCCGCGCAGTTCGCATCGCCACGACGTCACGCGGCCGTCGGATCCGGTGACGTCGAAGTGGAGCCACGAGTGCGGATTGACGAACGCCAGGCGGGTGACGACGCCCGAGACGTCCACCTCGCGGTTCATGTCGAAGTTGATGATCCCGTGATGTGCCGACGCCATGGTGGCCGGGGCGGCCATCAGCATGGCGAGCGGCACGGTACGGAGGAAGCGCATCCGATTACGTCTGCACCAAGAGGATGCCTACCGGAACAACAGCGTCGCCAGGTGATACAGGTCGTTCTTCCACACCGGGAACGTGTGTGCACCGCCGGCGTCGATGTGCCAGACGTGCGGCACGTTGCGCTCGGCGAGATAGTTGTGCAGCCCCTCGCTGATGTTGAAGAGCGAGTCCTGGTCGCCGCACGACACCCACAACAACTTGAGTTGATTCCGGACGGCCGCCGGATCCGGGACGAGCTGCGCCGGCTGCGATGTGTTCGGCGCCGACGAGAATCCGCCGACCCACGCGAAGGCATTCAGATTCGCCAGTCCGAAGTTCAGCGACTGTCCGCCGCCCATCGACAGCCCGGCGAGCGCGCGTTGCTCCCGCGAACCGTTGACGGAATAGCGCGCCTCGATGAACGGAATCAGGTCCGTCAGCAGTTCCTTCTCGAACGCCGCATACGCCTGGAACTCGACGCCCATCCCCGCGCCGCGCCCGCCGTCTCCGCCGCCTCTTGCCGCAGGCGCCCCAGCCGCTGGAGCCGCCGCTCCTGCCTGGCCGCGACCTTGACCGTCGGCTGGCGCCGCGCCGCGCGCTCCACGTCCGCCCCGCCCGCCAAACGCCGTCACCGGCTCGTTCGACGCGCGGCCGTTCGGCATGACAACGATCATCGGCACGGCCTTCTTGTCGGCGATGAGGTTGTCGAGGATCACGTTGGCCGCGCCGAAGTTTGTCCAGTGCGTCTCGTTGCCGCCGATGCCGTGCAGCAGATAGAGCACCGGGTACTTCTGACTCGCGGAATAGCCAGGCGGCGTGTAGACCATCGCGGGACGCTTGTTGCCGGTCACCCTGGAGTCGAACTCGACGCGTTCCACACGTCCCTGCGGGACCCCTTCCCGCCGGACGTCAAAACCCTGTGGCGCGTTCGGGAACGTTCGCTGTGCCGGCGCCTGCGCAAGCAGACCCGGCACGACAATCGCGCAGCTAATCAACGCCGCGACGAAGTTACGTGTCTTGGACATCACATCACTCCTCCCTGATCCCTTGGGCCTTCTAACGGATCCTGATAAACGCCAGCGCGTTGTTAGCGTTCATCGGGATCACCAGCTGGTTTGCGTCCGGGTCGTAGCACATCGACGCCGGGTTCGGGATGTTGCGGGCGATCAATTCCGCCGGTCTGTTCTGGCGCATCCGCGACACGCCGCCGTTGACGACGCTGCTGACGTACTTGGTGCCGTCCTTCATCACGACGATCCCGTCGTTGCCGGATTGAGCCGCCTTCTCCGTCAGGATCGGCTTGCCATCCTTGTTGAACGTGATCACGTCCTCGGTGCCGATGTTGACGACGACGATGTTGCCCTGGTTGTCGAAGGCGACGCCGTTCGGCTGACGCAGCGGCGCGCCCTGCACGAAGATTGACGCGTTGTTGTCCGGCGTAATCTTCCACACCTGCCACGTCGTGGCGTCCTGGCCTCCGCCGGTCTGCGTGGCGTAAATCGTCCCGTCGGCGGCAACTTCGATGTCGTTGAAGCCGGTCGACTTCTCCACGCGAACGGAGCGGCCGGGAAGTCCGGTCTTCATGTCGAAGCTGCGAATCACCGATACGACCGGATCGTTTGGATTAGTGCCGCCGTCGCGATCAGCCAGATACAGGATGCCGCCTTCGATGTCGCTGCCGAGCGGCTCGTTGAGCACGAGCGCCGGCTTCAGGTTGTCGCGCTGCGCGCCCGGATTCTGCACGCCCACCCAGCGTGAGGTGTGCACCGACCCGTCGGAGTTGAGGAACGTGATCCAGGCGTCGTTGGTGCGCACGTTCTGCCCGACGCCGCGGTTCGGCACGACGATGACCTTGCGCGACGGGTCGTAGGAGCAGCTTTCGGCGGAGTAGACCGAGCCGTAGACCTTGACGTTGTCGGACATCGGCTCGAACTTGCCGTCCGCGGCCGGGTTGATCGGCATGCCGAGGCGGTTGCCGACGAAGTACGGCACCGGGCCGGCTGGTGCCTGCGGCGCGCCCTGTTGGGCGATAGCCGTGCCGAGGGCTAGTCCAGTGAGCAGCGCCACACCGGCCACTGCAATCAATCCGTGTCGTGTCATCTCAGTCTCCTGAAGGTCCGCCTGAAGGCGGACACTACGAATGACTGTGGAGGGTACGTCTGGACCCGCGCGGTGTAAAGTCCGCGAGCAGACCGGTTTTATGACGGGAGCCAGTCCCTCGCCGGAGTTTACCTGCGACGACAATGTGCACCCGAACGCCGACGGATGCCGCGCGATGGGCGAATTCGTCGACCTGGCGCTATTTAGTCCTGGTCCCAAGTAGCGTTACACTCCCGTGATGGCGTCAGAGCGGCAGGTGGCGCGTGTGGGGCGGACCCTGTCGGGTCCGCCAGGGCGAGCGGTCGTCGTTCTTGCGGCCATTGCCGTGCTGGCGTCGGCCGGCTACTCGTTCGCGCAGTTCCGCAGCCGCGGTTTTGACGTCCTCGGCGCCGGCAGCGGGCTGGCGCCGAAACAGTTCCCCGATCGTGATTTCGTGGTGTGCCGGCTCGTCTACACCGAGGGGCGCCGGTTTGCCGGCGGCTGGCGGACCGACTATCCGCTGGGCGACCGCAATCTATCGATCCGTTTTGGCGAGCTGACGAAGACGCGCGTCAGCACCGCCGGGGACGGTTCGCGCAATCACTATCTCGTCCGCGTGACCGACGACCAGTTGTTTCAGTGTCCGTTCCTCATTGCGGGCGACGTCGGCTCGGCCACGTTCAGCTCCGCGGAGGCAGAGCGGCTGCGGGCGTACTTCCTGAAGGGCGGTTTCCTCTGGACCGACGACATGTGGGGCGAGGATCAATGGCAAGCATGGGTCGCAGAGATTTCCAAGGTCCTTCCGCCCAGCGAGTATCCGATCGTCGACGTTCCCATCACCGATCCGATCTTCCGCTCGCAGTACAACGTCGACCGCATGCCGCAGATTCCCAACTATCCCTACTGGAGCGGCAGCGGCGGCGATACCTCGGAGCGTCAGGAATACAGTCGAGTGCCGGTCTTCCGCGCGATTCGCGACAAGGAGGGCCGAATCATGGTGGCGATGACCGCCAACACCGACATCGCCGACTCATGGGAGCGTGAAGGCGAGAACCCGCAGTACTTCCAGCTGTTCTCGCCGATCGGCTACGGCCTCGGCGTCAACGTCCTGCTGCACGCGCTGACGCACTGAACGAACGTCTCGAACGTCTCGAACGTCTCGAACGATCCGAACGATCCGAACGACTAATTCGGCCTCGGTCTTTCCGCGCGATCGATCACCAGCACTTCGACCGGCCCCGTGTCTGATTTCAGCTGCAGCCCGAACTGTTCCCGGAGAGCTGCCGGCAACGACGGCAGCGGCGAGTCTGGCGCCGTCTCTCCAGCCCACTTTATGTCGCCGAAGTAGTACGTCTCGCGCAGGCCGGTTTTGTCGACGACCGGCCGACCGACGCTGGAACCGAGCATGCCCGCCAGCTCCGTCATTGACGCCGAGCCCATCCAGATGAAGTGACACCCGGGATCCTGGCGCGGGCACCCGAGCGGAGCTCTCGGTGGATCGTCTTTGGGATCCGTCGCCTTCGCCTTGAAACCGCCGGGTGCGACGACGAGCGCCAATACCGGGAGCGTCCGCGTCTCCCAATGGACAGCGAGTCTGAACCGGTCCGTCAGAAACGCCTGCAGCATCAGCCGGATATCCGCGTCGGTCGTTTCCACAGGCATCGTCGCCTGGAATTCGTACGTGTCAGCGGTGCGCGCATCGCCGCACGGAGCGCTCGCCCATCCGGGCAACCCTTCGACCGGCGTCGATAACGTGCGCCGAAAGGCGTAGTAGACGAGCGATGTGAGCGTGGCGCAGCGGTTTACGAGCCGTCCGGGCATGCGCTGCATTCCGGTCCCGGGCATGCTGAGATCACGCTCTTTGAGTGAGGCCACCTCGAACCGTGGTCCCGGTGGTGCCTGAGCGGCCAGCGGCGACGCAATGATTAACGCCGCCTGCACCATTGCGAACGACAGCGCCGTATTGCGCGCTGACGCCGCGCTCATTTTTGTGCCCCTGCGCCTCTGCCGGGCGCGGCGGGTGCCGCCGTTGCGGGAGCGGCGCCCCGGCCACGCCGATAGCTGGAAAGCGGCGGCAGGTACGAGCCGGTTCCCGGCGGGGGAGCAGGAGCCGCCGCGACCTTGTGACGCAGCGTGCCGAGGCCGTCGATCGTCGCGGTAATCTCGTCGCCGTCCACCAGCCACACCTGCTGGCCGCGCACAGACGTGCCCATCCCGACGCCGCCCGATGTTCCGGCGCCAATGACGTCACCAGGCTGCAGCGTCACCAGCGACGAGGCGTACTCGATGACCTCGCCGACAGAATGGATCATATCGGACGCGTCCGATTGCTGACGCTGGTCAGTGCCAACGAGCAGGGTCTGCTTCAGCCTCGTCATCGGGTCGCCATAGAACTCCTTCGGCACGATGTACGGACCCATTGGGCCGAACGTGTCCTGTCCCTTCATGACGAACCAGTCCACGCCGGTGAATCCGCCCGGCGGGCGGCCGCCACGGTCCGAGATGTCGAGCATGACGGTGTAGCCGAACACGTGGTCGAGCGCTTTTGGCGCGGCGACGTAACGCGCGGCGCGGCCGATCACCGTGGCGATCTCGATCTCCCAGTCCAATTCAGTTCGTCCGTAGGGGATGAGAATCGTCTCGCCTGTTCCGATGACGGACGACGGCGCTTTCAGGAACATGTAGGGGACGCCGCGATTCGCCTTGCGCGCGGCGATCTGCTGCGCACGCTGTTCCGGTGGGGCACCCTCGGCGATATGGCTGTAGAAGTTCACCGCGGTGTTCATGATCATCCGCGGCCGTGGAATCGGCGCGTGCGTTTTGACTTGAGTGACTTCGCGCACGTACGCGGGCCGTGTCCCGGTGAGGGCATTGCGTTGCACGACATCGTTGACGATGGCGTAGATGCGGCCGTTGAGACCGCTCTCATAGTCGTTGATGAGCGCCACCATGTCCGCCGGCATCGCGCGGCGCGGAAAGGAGCGCGACTGTTCCAGGGCCGCGTTGGCCTGCGAGAGATCGATGACAAACCGATCGCGCAGAACGACGCCGACCCAAGGCGAGGCGCCGGTCGAAAACGTGCCGACCTTGAACGGCTCGGCGCTCTGCGCCGCCGAACCCTGGGCGCCGGCCAGCGTCGGAGACGCGAAGAGCGCCGCAATCACGAGCACAGAAAGACGCCGCATCTTGTCCTCCGCAGCTACGTCTTGAGTCTTGCGTTCAGCTTGATTTCAGTTCCGGTGAGTGCCCGCGACACCGGACAGCCTTTCTTGGTCGCTTCGGCCTGCTCCTGGAACGCCTTGGCGTCGATTCCGGGAACCTCCGACTCGTTGTCGAGTTCAATTGTGGTGATCGTCGGCCCGGCGGGCAGCATCTCGAGTTTGACGTTCGCCGTCGTGCTGACGCGTTTCGCCGGATGGCCGGCCTTTTCCAGATTGGCCGACAGCGCCATCGAAAAACATCCGGCGAGCGCCGCGCCGATCAGTTCCTCGGGATTCGTCCCGGTGCCGCTTTCGAATCGCGACTGGAACGAGAACGGCCCTTCGTACGACCGGCTCCCGAGTTTCATGGTGCCCGTGCCGCCTTTCAGCGTGCCTTCCCATACCGCGGTTCCAATTCGTTCTGGCATGAAGGGAATCATATAGCGCAAGGAACCGCGCGGGCCTGGATTGCGTCACAGTGCGGTGATGATGAGTCGCCGTGCCGTGGCCGCCGCAGAAGCGCTTCTCGCGGCTGCCGTCGTCATCGGTCACAACATCCTCCACGTCGTTCCCAACGAGGTGGTGGTCCTCCTGCTCGTCGGCGCCGTCTCGTGCGCCATCCGGCGGCAGTCGCTGAAGGCGATCGGTTACCGGCGGCCACTGTCCTGGTGGAGAACAGCCGCGGTTGCCATCGCGGTCGCGGTGGCGCTGCAGGCGTTCAGCATTCTCGCCGTCGATCCGCTGGCCCTTCGCTTCACCGGTGAGACGGCGGATCTGTCGGACTTCCAGCCGGTCGTCGGCAACGCGAAGCTCGCGGCGATCTACCTGCTCGTGATCTGGTCGTTTGCCGCATTCGGCGAGGAGTTTGCCTATCGCGGGTACCTCTTGCGTCGCGTCATCGACGCCCTTGGCGGTTCCACCCGCGGCGCGGTTGCGGCGGTGCTTCTCTGCGGCGCGCTGTTTGGCGTCGGCCACTTCTACCAGGGCCTGGTCGGGATGATCGACAGCACCGTTTCCGGCCTCGTGTTCGGCACCCTCTACGTCAGGTCCGGCGGCAATCTGTGGCCGTCGACGCTCGCCCACGGCCTGACCGATACGCTGGCGCTTGCGCTCATCGCGAGTGGGGCGTATGCGATCTAGTCCCGTGGGGAACGAAGTTGACGGAGCGAACCGTTCCCTCCGTATCCTCCGTTCCCTCCAAGCGGCGCAAACGATTTGATACCATTCGCGCATTCACCAAGGACACGCCTGTGCCAACGATATCCACCAGCGCAGATGCACCGCATCCAGTGCGCGAACCTCTCGCCGGATCTGCAGATAGGTGACTCACGATCACTGGCATAAGGCGATCCGGCGCAGTCTCGCGCTTGCCGAGCGACAGCCGGCGCGGGCGCTGAAGACCCTGAACGCGCTGCTCGTGCGGCTCCAGTCCGATGCGCGCAAGAGCGCGGGCGACTGGCACATCGAGCAGACGCTCGAAACGATCAGCGCGGTCCAGGGACATAGCGGGAAGCATCGCGAGTCGGCGGAGACGATGCTGCGCATCGTCAGGCATCACGAACAGCAACTGTTGTATTACCGGCGCGCCCTTGTTGCAGCATCCGCGACGGCCGCCATGGAGCTTGCGGCTGCGGGCGACCGCCGCGGCGCGCGGCGTCTGTTGGCCCGGGCGAGGCCGGCGGCCGCCGGTCTGCGGCCGCCGGAGAAGCTGTTTCGAAAAGCTATTTCTTTCCTTTCGTCACCGCCATGATCGCCGCGCCGGCGATTGCGAACAGGAAGCCGCCGATGACCGGGTCGACCAGCGATGCCTTCAGGTTCTGAACATTCGTGGTTGCGTACATCGTCAGGTCGGTGGCGAGGAAGAACAGCAGTCCGGTGACGAAGGCGATCTTCACCCCCTGCATGACGTTCGCGGCCGACGACCAGATCAGAAGGATCGTCAGCAGCGCGCCGAACACCACCTGCCCCGCGATCAGGGAGACAAAGTCGAGTGGGTCACGCGGTACGCCGGTCGCCGAGCCTCCGTTATTGGCGAAGAAATCGGCGAAGACAATCCCATAGACGAGATAACCGACCAGGAAAAACACAACCGCTCCAGCCAGGGTTCCGATCAGCAGTCGTTGTGTGATCACGTCGTTTCCTCCGCGGCGAACCTTACAGGAAACGGCTGGGCTTGAGCAATGGGCGATAAGCCCCTTTTCGTCTGCAGTCGGCGCGTTGACAGCGGAAGCGCGACGGGGCACCATCTGGGCCGCGGAGTAACGCCAACCCCCAAACCTGGGAGTTCAAGTGATAACCAAACGGTGGTTCGTCGGCGGTGCCGTCCTGGCGGGTGCCCTCTTCCTCCTCGCCGCGAGCGTACCGGGTCAGACCGGTTACAAGGCCCCGCGCACGGGTGATGGCAAGCCGAATCTCAACGGCATCTGGCAGGCGATGACCTCGGCTCACTGGGATGTCGAGGCTCATCCGGCGGCGCCGGGTCCGATGTGGGAGCTTGGCGCGCAGTTCGCGATCCAGGGCGGAGCCGGTATCGTCGAGGGCGGGCAGATTCCCTACACGGCCGACGGCCTGAAGAAAAAGCAGGAAAATTTCGCGAACCGGACGAAGCTCGACCCGGAGATCAAGTGCTACCTGCCGGGCGTGCCGCGGGCGATGTACATGCCCTACCCGTTCCAGATCGTCCAGAATCCGAAATACATCATGATCGTGCACGAGTTCGCGGGTGCCGTCCGGACGATCTACATGGATAATCATACGGATGCGCCGGCACCCAGCTGGATGGGGTGGTCGAACGGCAAGTGGGAGGGTGAGAGCCTGGTGGTCGATACCAAGGGCTATCTCGACACCACCTGGTTCGACCGCGCCGGCAACCATCACAGCGACGAACTGCACACGATCGAACGGTTCTCCGCGCGAAGCCCTGATACGTTGAATTACGAGGTCACGATTAACGATCCGAAGACGTTTACGCGGACCTGGAAGATGAGCCTCCCGCTCTACCGGCGCGTCGAGCCGAACGCGCAGCTCACCGAGTACCGCTGCGTGGAGTTCTCGGAGGAAATGCTGTACGGTCACCTGAAAAAGAAGACCAGCTGAAGAGAAGATCAGCCTAGGAGATGAACATGCGACGCATATCAGCAGGCGCCCTGGCCATCGCCGTCGCGATGATGTGGCTGACGGCGAATACGAACGCTGATCAGCAGGCCGCGGGTGCGGGCACCGCGAAACCGGCCCCTCGACAGGGCTCGGGGCAGGCCGCAGCGTCAACCGCCAAACCCGGGGCGAAGCCCTACAAGGCCCCGCGCACGCCGGACGGCCAGCCCGATCTCGGCGGCTTCTGGAGCAACGCCACCTACACGCCGCTCGAGCGCGCGCAGAACGTCAACAAGGAGTACTACACTCCGGAAGAATTCAAGAAGGTGATGCAGGACGCGCAGACGCGCGACGAAGGGCAGACGACGCCCGGCACGACGGCGGATGTGCACTACGACTTCACCCAGTTCGGCCTCGACAAGAGCCAGCACACCATTGCGCAGAACCTGCGCACTTCGCAGATCATCGACCCGCCGGACGGCCGTCTGCCGCCGCAGGTGCCGGCGGCGGCCGCTCGCGCGCAGGCCGCGGCCGCGGAACGCAAGCAGCAGGGCGGTCAGTACGATCGCGTTCAGAACATGCCGAACGGCTCGCGCTGCATCATCATGGGCGGCGCCGGTCCGCCTCTGCGTGACGCGGGCTATAACAGCACCTACCACATCGTTCAGGGTCAGGGGAACGTGATGGTCCTGACCGAG
>Ga0307411_10000881_pt1 | contig 11353 bp, 11 predicted proteins | sample DK1Ometagenome_2_FD_203712 | JGI IMG/M metagenome (GOLD analysis project Ga0307411, IMG submission 203712) | Maize rhizosphere microbial communities from greenhouse at UC Davis, California, United States - DK15-O-1 | ecosystem: Host-associated > Plants > Roots > Rhizosphere > Soil | place: USA...
GCGGCCCGGCTTGTCATCGAGCAGGTCGGCAGTGGGCACCTTTTCCCACACCCGCGCCGGGGCGCCGAGCTCGGCCAGCAGGGCACGGTTCTGCCGCTTGTTCAGGCCGAACAGCGGCAGGATGTCGGCGCCGCCGTCGCCATACTTTGTGAAGAAGCCGGTGACAGACTCCGCGCCGTGGTCGGTGCCGATCACCAGGTAGTTGTGTTCTCCGGCCAGCGCATACTGGGCAATCATGCGGGTGCGGGCCTTGGTGTTCCCCTTGTGGAAGTCGGAGATCTCAGAGCCCACAGTCTTTTCGAACTCGTCCTCGAAGCCGTCCACCGCAGCTGAAATATTGAACGTCCACTCCGTCTTGGGCTGGATGAAGTCAAGCGCGGCCTGGGCGTCTTCCTCGTCATGCTGGACGCCGTACGGCAGGCGCACGGCCACGAAGTTCGCGTCCACGCCCTCTGCCTCAAGTTCTTCGACGGCGAGCTGGGCCAGTTTTCCGGCCAGCGAGGAGTCCAGGCCGCCCGAAATGCCCAGGACGAAACCCTTGGTATGGGTGGCTTGAAGGTATTCCTTCAGGAAAGTGACGCGTTTGCGCACCTCCCCGGCGGGGTCGATCCGGGGCTGTACGCCCATTTCTTCAATGATCCTGGCCTGGAGTTCGCGCATGTGGTCAAGCCTAGCCAGCAGTGTCAACGGCGCTCAAGCATCCACACCGGCAGGCCACACTAAACTGGAGACCATGACTTCCCCCAGTGACACTGCAGTAGACGCTGCAGCCGCCCGTGCCCGCCTGCTGGAACTGATCAAGGAACTTGCCGTGGTCCGCGGCAAGGTGATCCTCTCCAGCGGAGCGGAAGCCGATTACTACATCGACCTGCGCCGCATCACCCTGCACCACGAGGCCTCGAAGCTGGTGGGCCAGGTCATGCTGGCCCTGGCGGACGACGCCGGCATCGACTTTGAGTGCGCCGGCGGGCTCACCATGGGAGCCGACCCCGTGGGTACGGCCGTGATGCATGCTGCCCGCGACTCCGGCCGGACCGTTGACGCGTTTGTGGTCCGCAAAGCGCAGAAGTCCTACGGCATGGGCCGCCAGGTGGAGGGCCCCTCGGTGGAAGGCCGCAAGGTGCTGGTCCTGGAGGACACCTCCACCACCGGCGGATCGGCGCTGACCGCAGTGGAAGGCGTCCGGAAGGCCGGCGGCAACGTGGTGGCTGTTGCCGTCATCGTGGACCGGGACACCGGTGCCAAGGAAAAGATCGAGGCCGAAACGGGCGTGCCCTACCTGTTCGCGTTCGGCAAGGACGAGCTGGGCCTTTCATAGCGACGTCCGCAATGCTGCCCGGGACCCCTGCGGCCCGGGCAGCATTGTTGGATCTGGGGTGGGCGTCCTCTATCATTTGCGTTATCCCCTCATTCCCGTACGGAGAACGTGCACCAATGCTCCACCCTGAACAGCCCCTGAGCGCCACCGAGCAGGTCCAGAACCTCATCCTGGACAGCGCGGACTTTGAAGACTTCATGAACGAGCTTGCCCGGTTTTCGGCACACCAGGTGGCTGGCGAAGGCGATGATGCCCTCTGCGGGATCACTTTGCTCCGCGACCGGAAGGCGGCCACGATCGGCTGGAGCAGTGATTCCGCCCGGGAAGTGGACGAAATCCAGTATTCCCTGTCGCAGGGGCCATGCCTTACGGCGGCAAAAGAGGAACGCGAAGTCCACGTTCCTGACCTGTTCGAAGAGAACCGGTGGGGACCGGACTATGCCTCCGCGGTGGCCTCCCACGGGCTCCGGTCAGTGTTGTCTCTGCCGTTCAACCTCCAGGGCGAGGCCAAGGCGGCTTTGAACCTGTACTCCGATGTCCCCCACAAGTTCGACGAGCGCGCCACCGCAAAAGCGCGCGGCTTCACCCGGGAGATTTCCCAGGCGCTCCGGCTGGCCGTACGGTTCTCGCTTCACTCCGACAGCGCGGCCAACCTCCGCGCGACCCTTCAATCGCGGACCATCATCGACATTGCCATCGGCATCGTCATGGCGCAGAACAGGTGCAGCCAGGAAGCGGCGGTCAGTATCCTCACCGAGGCTGCCAGCAACAGCAACACCAAGCTGCGGGAGATCGCCAAGTCCCTCGTGGATTCCGTCGGCGGAGCCGGAACGCGCACCCATTTCCAGGAGCCCGCGCAGCTGCAGGCGGACCAGACCGCGTAGGGCTTCGCTTGTGCGGAACTCCTGCGGGAGGTTAGGCTTGCCGAGGTTGAGCCGTCGGCCATAGACACCCTTTTTTGGAGTACCTATGGACCGCGCACTTAACGCCCTCGTCAATCTCGATGTCCCTGCCGACGTTGTCCGCATCGATGTCCAGGGAACCCTCAGCCAGGATTCCCGCCCCGGCCTCGTCCAGATCGTCCGCCGTATCCGGCGCATGGGAATCCGCTCCCATATCCGCGTTGAGCTGTCACGGGCTGTGCTCGTGGAGTCCTCGGCACTTGCGGGCCTTCGCCATGACCTCAACGCCGTCGATGCCAGCACCCTGATGGGAATCCACGGTGCCGGCGTATCGCTGGACCTTTCGCCTTCCGACGACGAGTCCCCGAATGAGGAACTGTTGACGGTTACGGACGCCCTTTCGGTTCTCTCCTTTGCAGAAGCTGATTCCTTGTCTGAACCTGACCCTCTCGAATCGGCGGCAGCCATGTCCGGCCTTGATGAGGGGCAGTCCCTGGAATTCGCAGGGCTTGGGGCGTGGGGCGGCCGGGACCTGCAGGAGTATTCGGATGAGGAACTGTTGCTGGCCAGCGACACACTCTTCACCCTGCTGGACAACCCCGGGGCTTTCGCCGGCTCCGACCTGCTGGGCCGGTACGAGGACATCGGCCGGGAGATCACCCGGCGCCAGCAGGATACCCTCAGCCCTCTCCCCGCAACGGAAGGCCAGGCCGCCAGCTGAACCACCCCTACTGACTGACCAGGCGTCACTGAATGGTTACCGCCGCCTGCTTGCGGCGGCATCTTCCCTTGTGCCTACGGTAGGGGTGTGCCGTATGAGGGGGACACGAGTCCGCAGGACAGGCGGGGGGCTTCCGGAGCCCGGCTGCTGGCGGAAGCCGCTGCCCTCAAACAGTTTTCGCGGCGCGCGTTCCTGACCGGCGCCGGAGCCTCCGGCGTGCTCGCCGCCGATATGCTGCTCACCCGCGAGGTGCAGTCGCAGCGCCGGTCCAACAGGATCCTCACTGTGCCGGACGATTTCGCCGACGCCTACTACCCGGACGCCAGCTGGTTCCTTTTCCCCGGGTACAAAACCAGCTGGGAGGAGGCGCAGTGGATCCTGAACTCCCTCCGAGGCGCGCTGAACAAGCGTGCCCGGCTTGCCGCCGTCGGCTATTCAAACCAGGGGCTGGACATCGATGGGCTGGTCATCTCCATCATCGAATACGTCCGCGCGCAAAAGCTCACCAAGCTGTTCTTCTACGGGCACAGCTTCGGCGGGATGGTGGCGACGCAGGTGGCCGCCCGGCTGCTTGAAATCCACGGGGTGCAGGTGGAATTCATCGTGCTGGACTCGAGCCCCTACAGCAAGCATGACGTGCTGGACCAGAGCTGGTTCGACGGCGTGGTGTTCCTTTACGAGCGCGGCATCCGGTTCCCGTCCACCCTGCGCGGCGGATACGAACTGGGGGAGCGGGTCATCCACAAGGACGAAAGGACCTGGCGCCAGATTCTTGACCAGACGCTCGAACAGCTGTCTCCGATCGCCCCGTCCAACCTGCTCATCCAGTCCGAGTCCGCGTACATCTACCACTTCGAGGGCCTGCGGTTCGTGGACCGGCTGGGCAGCGCCAAAATGGCCTACATCGGCAATCCCCGGGACCGCACCGTCCGTTACCAGACGGCGGCTGAGGCCTGGGCGGTAGCGTTCAAGGCGAACATGGTCTCCAGCGGTCTGCAGACGGACGGCGCTGTTCCGGCGCACGCCAGCCCGGGCTGGAACCCGACCATCTACCGGCCCATCCTGCAGCAGCTTCTGGACGAGAACTTCCCGTTGCCCCGCGGCGGATCACGGGTGACGGTCTTCTAGCGTTAGATCTGGTTCTTCAGGTCCGCCACGGAGTTCAGCACCTGGTTGGGCCGGAACGGGTACGAACCGATCTCTTCGCGCTGGGTGATGCCGCTCAGGACCAGGACCGTGTGCAGCCCCGCTTCCATGCCGGCGATGATGTCCGTATCCATCCGGTCACCGATCATGGCGGTGGTCTCCGAGTGCGCATCGATCTGGTTCATCGCGGAACGGAACATCATCGGGTTGGGCTTGCCCACGATGTAGGGTTCCCGGTCCGTGGCCTTGGTGATCAGAGCTGCTATCGCTCCAGTGGCCGGCATAGGGCCATCCTTGGAGGGGCCGGTGGCATCCGGGTTCGTGGCGATGAACCGTGCCCCCGCCAGGATCAGGCGGATGGCCGTGGTGATGGCCTCGAAGGAATACGTGCGTGTCTCGCCGAGGACCACGAAGTCCGGATCCTGGTCGGTGAGGATGAAACCCGCCTCGTGCAGCGCCGTCGTCAGCCCCGCCTCGCCGATGGTGTAGGCGCGGTTGCCCGATCCGGAGCCCTGCACCTGGTCCTTCAGGAACTGGGCGGTGGCCAACGCGGAGGTCCAGATGTTCTCTTCCGGAACCTCGAGCCCGGAAGCCTTCAGCCTCGCCGCCAGGTCTCGCGGCGTAAAAATGGAGTTGTTGGTGAGCACCAGGAAGCGCTTGGACGTGTCCACCCACCGCTGGATGAGCTCTGCGGCGCCCGGCACTGCCTGGTTTTCGTGGACCAGGACCCCGTCCATGTCCGTCAGCCAGCACTCGATCTCCTGGCCGCTGCGATATACCGCCGGGTTGCCCGCAACCTTGTCCGCCTCTGCCATGCCTACCTCTTCACCCGTGATGAAAGCCCGAAAGGTCCAGTCTAGTGTTGAGGGGTGAACCAAACGCCCGGTATAACGTCCGAACCCCAGCCCGAGCCGGAGGAACCCGCACCCGAAAAGGCGGAGGTCGGCGTCGGGCCCTGGGAAGGCGAACTGCCCGAAGGCGACCACTGGGACCCTGACCTCCTCGCGGACGGCGACCGGCGCAACGTGCTGGACAAGTACCGGTACTGGAAGCACGACGCGATCGTGGCCGAGCTGGACTCGCGGCGCCACAACTTCCACGTCGCCATTGAAAACTGGCAGCACGACCTCAACATCGGCACGGTGGTGCGCACGGCCAACGCCTTCCTCGCGAAGGAAGTGCACATCATCGGCCGACGGCGGTGGAACCGGCGCGGTGCCATGGTCACCGACCGCTACCAGCACGTCCGCCACCACCCCACTGTTGAAGATTTCGTCGCCTGGGCGCAGGGGGAGGGGCTGGCAATCATAGGAATCGACATCTTCCCGGACTCCGTGCCGCTGGAAACCTACGAACTGCCCAAGGACTGCGTGCTGGTCTTCGGGCAGGAGGGCCCGGGCCTGACCCCCGAGGTGCACGAGGCCGCCGTGGCCACCCTGTCCATCGAGCAGTTCGGCTCCACCCGCTCCATCAACGCAGCCTCCGCCGCCGCGATAGCCATGCACGCGTGGGTGCGCCGCCACGTCTTCAACCAGCACGTGTAGCTTCGCGGTGGTGGGCCCACGCCCGCAGGGTTCCCTGGCCGAGCTTGCGAGGCTACGGTCCGGGTGGTGGGCCCACGCCCGCAGGGTTCCCTGGCCGAGCTTGCGAGGCTAGGGTGCGGGTGGGGCGTAACCCACAGCACACCCCCTGCGGAAATGACTAGGATGGTGCTAGCCGTAAGCGGTACTCCAGGGTTACCAGCCCACAGACGAACCTCAGCATAGGAGTCAGCATGCCCATTGCAACCCCAGAGATCTACTCCGAGATGATCGACCGCGCAAAGGCGGGCGGCTTCGCATTCCCCGCCGTGAACGTGACGTCCTCCCAGACGCTGAACGCAGCCCTGCGCGGCTTCGCCGAAGCTGAGTCCGACGGCATCGTCCAGGTGTCCACCGGCGGTGCGGCTTACTGGTCCGGCGCCTCAACCAAGGACATGGTTGCCGGTTCGCTGGGCTTCGCGGCCTTCGCCCGCGAGGTGGCCAAGAACTACAACGTCAACATCGCCCTGCACACGGACCACTGCCCGAAGGACAAGCTGGACGGCTTCGTCCTGCCGCTGCTGGCCGCCTCCGAGGCTGAGGTTAAGGCCGGCCGCAACCCGCTGTTCAACTCCCACATGTGGGACGGCTCCGCTGAAACCCTGCAGGAGAACCTGCGCATCGCCCGCGAACTGCTCGAGCGCACCGCTGCCGCCAAGATGATCCTTGAGGTCGAAATTGGCACCGTGGGCGGCGAAGAGGACGGCGTTGAGAACGAGATCAACGAAAAGCTCTACACCACCGTCGAAGACGCCCTGGCCACCATTGAAGCGCTGGGCTCCGGCGAAAACGGCCGCTACATCACCGCGCTGACCTTTGGCAACGTCCACGGCGTGTACAAGCCCGGCGGCGTCAAGCTGCGCCCTGAGATCCTCAAGGACATCCAGGCACAGGTTGGCGCCAAGATCGGCAAGGACAGCCCGTTCGACCTCGTCTTCCACGGCGGCTCCGGCTCCTCGGACCAGGAAATTGCCGACGCAGTTTCCTACGGAACCATCAAGATGAACATCGACACCGACACCCAGTACGCCTACACGCGTCCGGTCGCGGATCACATGTTCCGCAACTACGACGGCGTGCTCAAGGTTGACGGCGAAGTAGGCAACAAGAAGACCTACGATCCCCGCGTCTGGGGCGCATCGGCTGAAGCCGGCCTGGCAGCCCGCGTGGTGGAGGCCACCAAGCAGCTCGGTTCGGCCGGAAAGACCTTCTAGGAATGTCCGACGAGTTCCGCCGGAACCTCATGGGCCCCGAGCCCACGCTCCTGCCTGCCGAGACCGAGGTCAACCAGCAGCTGGAAGCGGGCCAGGAGCCCCTGGACCTGGTGGCCAAGCACCCCACGTCCTCGCTGCTCTGGGCACTGCTCGCCGAAGAGGCCTGGGCAGAGGGTCGCACCATCGATTCCTACGCCTACTCCCGGGTGGGTTACCACCGCGGACTGGACTCGCTGCGCCGTAACGGCTGGCGCGGCGTAGGCCCCATCCCCTGGGAGCATGAGCCCAACCGCGGCTTCCTGCGGGCACTGTATTCGCTGGGCCGGGCGTCGGCTGCCATCGGCGAGGCCGAAGAGCCGGAGCGGATTGAGAAGTTCCTGAACGACTCCGATCCCGCAGCGAAAGCAGCCATCGAAGCGAAATAGCACAACCAACGCGGGGTCACATTCCGCCCCCTCCGGCCATCGGATTGGGCGGAAAGTGACCCCGCGTTGGGTTAAACGAACGACGACGGCCGGTCACCTTTTCGAAAAGGTGACCGGCCGTCGTCGTTCCCCGCCCGCACCCTGGCCTCGCAAGCTCGGCCAGGGAACCCTGCGGGCGTGGGCCCGTGCTTTGGTCAGGCTTTCTGCAGGCCTGTGCGCGCCATGGCGTCGGCGTAGGCCACGCGCATGGCCTCGAGGTATTCCTCCTGGCGGGCGGGCGAACCGGCGAAGGCGCGGCCGCTGAGGGAGCGTACCTTGTAGGTCTTCAGGCCGCGGCGCCAGAGCAGCGGAACTTCGGTCTTCAGCAGCAGGTTGGCCAGGCGGTTGGCTTCGGTGCCGTGCGCCACGATCACCGAAGCGCGGGGAACCACGGCCAGGAACTTGAGCAGCGGCTTCAGGCCGGCGGATACCTGGTCCGGGGTGAACTTCCCGTTCGGCTCACCGGGGATGTGCCAGGGGTGGACGTTCCAGGGCATCACGTACTCCGGGCGGAGGCCCAGTTTCCACTGGATGCCGAGCATCCGGGTGGCGGCGTCGGCGTCGCCCGGCGTGATGAAGCCGGACTTGTCGGCCTCGCCGATATTCGAATACAGGCTGATGATCCTGCACTCATCCACGTCGTGCATGGGGTCAACGTAGGGCACTACCGTGCCGGGCTTCGCCTCCTGCAGGGAATCGCACAGCTCGTTGACGGCGGCAACATTGGGTTCGTAGCGGCGGCTCAGAAGCTGCTCATGGAAGGATTCGGGTGCCAGTGCGGTCATGTAGGGCTGGGTCTCCTGCGGGGATTGGTGTTGCTGCCACCGCGAAAATGGGCGCACGATGGCGCAACACATCCGAGGTGGTTGAAATGGGGTGGGCCGATTCCGGGTCGGCCTTGACCAGTTTAGCAAGCCCAGGGAAGCGAAACGCGGGGCCGGCGCTTCCGGGGGCAAGTATCGCGCGTGCGATGGCGCACGTTCCGGATCGTAATAACTGCATGCCGGTATCTGTTATATCCATTGACAGCTTTCGTCCAGCTTGGTTGGCTCTTGTCACAGGCCGCAATGGGGGACATGGCGGCCTGCACGCACCCAATGCACTCGAAAGAGGTAACGCACCGTGAGAAAAACCCTGGCAACTTTCAGGACCCTGGCCGCAACCGGAGCCCTGGCCCTGGCAGCAGTGACCGTTCCGGCACCGGCGATGGCCGTAGGGGAAGGGCCCAACTACGACGGGAACGGCCAGATCACCACCTCGAAGCTGGCCACCTACGACCAGATGGTGTCATTCCTCAAAGACCAGGACGCCCGCCAGCAGGCCATGGAACTGGAAGTCATCGGCCAGACGGTGAAGGGCCGGGACATCCACCTGGTCAAATACATCTCGGATCCGGCCAAGCCCACCATCCTCTACCTGACGCAGCAGCACGGCAATGAGCAGCTCACCACCGAAGGTGCCCTGGAATTTGTCAAGCACCTCGGCACTGCAAAGTCGGGGGACGTCCTGGATGGAGTCAACATCCTCATCGTTCCCATGCTGAACGCAGACGGTGCCATGGGTGACGTCAACTTTTCCCTTGACGGCTACCAGGCCAAAGGTGACCGCAACATGACCCGCTACAACGCCGAGGAAGTGGACCTCAACCGCGACCACGTGGACAAGGTCCAGCCGGAAACCCAGGCGCTGCACAACAACGTGATGCGCAAGTACGGGGTCGACTACATGATCGACCTCCACCACCAGGGCACCCGCAGCGAGCGTGACGGCGAGCTTGTCTCCGGCTCCATCCTTTACCCCACCACGCCCAACGCCGATCCTGCAGTTGTACAGAAGTCCAAGCAGCTGGGCGCCGTGGTGTTCAACAACGTCGATTCCACCGGCTGGGGCCACCTTGGCAAGTACGTGGGCGGCAGCGCCGAAACCATCAGCCGCAACGGCATCGCCGTCGAATACGGCATCGCAACCCTGCTGTTCGAGATGCGCGGCATGTCGGACCACTACCTGGACGGTTACGCCCTGGGGCTCCGCAGCAACGGGTACCTGATCAAGCAGACGGTCACCACGCTCACTGCCACGGCTGCTGCCATCGCTGACGGGTCCATAGCCGACGCCGACACCTCCTTCTGGGACAGCCTCGCCACCCAGACCTCCCGCCCGGGCGAGGAGGCCGACGGCGAGTAGCAGCTGCCGAAGGCCGCTGCGGTCCCTTGCGGAGTCCTTTTACTCCGCAAGAAGGACCGCGGCGGGACGGCGGGTGGACAAAGTCGCCTATCGGCTAAACTTGGGTGGTAAGAGCCCCGGAACTCTTGCTTCGCTGTGCCGCCCGCGGACCGGTGAAGGCCGGTCGATTCGGGGCATTCTCATGAACGGCGCTGTACAGGCCCGCCACGCTGTGGCCGGGCCGGGCAGCCCGAACGAATGGGGGAGGATCCCATGCCAGCAATTGTGATCGTAGGAGCCCAGTGGGGCGACGAAGGAAAAGGCAAGGCTACCGACCTTCTGGGCGGCCGCGTTGACTATGTCGTCAAACCGAACGGCGGCAACAACGCCGGGCACACCGTCGTCGTAGGCGGTGAAAAATACGAACTCAAGCTGCTTCCGGCCGGCATCCTCAGCCCCAATGCCGTCCCCATCATCGGCAACGGCTGCGTGGTCAACCTTGAGGCACTCTTCCAGGAAATTGAGGGCCTCCAGGCGCGCGGCGCCGACACCTCCAAGCTCCGCGTCTCCGCCAACGCCCACCTCGTGGCCCCGTACCACCAGGTGCTGGACAAGGTGACCGAACGCTACCTCGGCAGCCGCGCCATCGGCACCACCGGCCGCGGCATTGGCCCTGCCTACATGGACAAGGTGGCCCGCCTGGGCATCCGCGTCCAGGACGTCTTTGACGAATCTATCCTCCGCCAGAAGGTGGAAGGCTCGCTGCGGCAGAAGAACGAACTCCTGGTTAAGATCTACAACCGGCGCGGCGTGGTGGTGGACGAGATCGTGGAGTACTTCCTGTCCTTCGCCGAACGGCTCCGCCCGCTGGTCATCGACAGCACACTGGTCCTGAACACCGCGCTGGACGAGGGCAAGGTAGTGCTGATGGAAGGCGGCCAGGCCACCTTCCTGGACGTTGACCACGGCACCTACCCCTTCGTCACCTCTTCCAACCCCACCGCCGGCGGCGCTTCGGTGGGCTCGGGCATCGGCCCCACCCGCATCTCCCGCTCCATCGGCATCATTAAGGCGTACACCACGCGCGTTGGCGCCGGGCCGTTCCCCACCGAACTGTTCGACGAGATGGGCGTGTACCTGCAAAAGACCGGCGGCGAATTCGGCGTCAACACCGGCAGGCCGCGCCGCTGCGGCTGGTACGACGCCGTGCTGGCCCGCCACGCCTCCCGCGTCAACGGCTTCACGGACTACTTCGTCACCAAGCTGGATGTGCTCACCGGCATCGAGCAGATCCCCGTTTGCGTGGCCTACGACGTGGACGGCGTCCGCCACGACGAGATGCCCATGACGCAGACCGAGTTCCACCACGCGGTGCCCATCTTCGAGTACTTCGAGGGCTGGACCGAGGACATTACCGGGGCGCGCACACTGGCGGACCTGCCGGAGAATGCCCGCAACTACGTGCTGGCCCTCGAAAAGCTGTCCGGTACGCGGTTTTCCGCCATCGGCGTCGGCCCGGACAGGGACCAGACCATCGTGGTCAACGACCTCATCAACGACTGACACGGAATTTACGACGACGGCGGGTCACCTTGGGAAGGTGGCCCGCCGCGTGCGTTGTGCAGCGAAATGACAGCATTTACACAGGGTTAACACCCGGGGTCTTGCGGGGTTGCAGGCCTACGGGCGAGACTCTTTGATACACCCGGTGACCAGATCACCGAATCGTTCGACCAGACCCGCGGGAATAAGGGGCAGTGATGCGCCCGGACCGGCCGGTGGCAACGGCGCCTCCGGACAAGGACCCGCAGAACGGAAGGATTTGTTATGGCCGGTAAGTTCGAA
>Ga0307411_10000882_pt1 | contig 11353 bp, 9 predicted proteins | sample DK1Ometagenome_2_FD_203712 | JGI IMG/M metagenome (GOLD analysis project Ga0307411, IMG submission 203712) | Maize rhizosphere microbial communities from greenhouse at UC Davis, California, United States - DK15-O-1 | ecosystem: Host-associated > Plants > Roots > Rhizosphere > Soil | place: USA...
GGCATCGGCAGCATCGCGATCATGAGCAACGATGCCGCGGCCTATCCGGCGGACTCGTTCGACAACATGAAGACGTTCGCCGCGGAGCACGGCTTCCGGTTCCCGTACGTGATCGACGAATCGCAGGACGTCGCGCGCGCGTACGACGCCATGTGCACGCCCGACTTCTTCGGCTTCGACCGCGATCTCGCGCTCGCCTATCACGGCCGGCTCGACGCGTCGGGCCGCAACAGCGATCCGCATGCGGCGCGCGAGCTGTTCGACGCGATGTCCGCCGTCGCGCGCGGCGAGCGCGCACCCCTTTCCCAGGTGCCATCGATCGGCTGCTCGATCAAGTGGCGGACGCCGTCATAGAAAGCGCCGCAGCGCATCGAGCACGTCGCCCGGGCGCTCGGCCATCAGCGCGTGGCCGGTCTCGGGAAGCGTGACGACCTCGACCTCCGCAAGCGCAGCGCACAGCGCCTGCGCGTTGCGCGGCGGCGCCATGATGTCGCGCGCGCCGATGACGACGAGCGTCCTGCATCGCACCGCCGCGGCGGCCGCAAGGCCGTTCGCGTAACGGTGGCATGCGAGAAGGTCGGTCGACAGCACGCCTACGCGCGTGCGCTCCATCAGGCGCATCGCGTTGCCGGGCATCCACATGCCAGGCACCGGATTGCCGCCGAGGAAACCCGCGGCGCTGAACGACCAGCCGTTGATCAGCTCGTACGCGACGTGGTCGTTGGCCGCCGCCGCGGCGAGCAGATCGTCGCTCACCGTCATCGGCACCGCGGGCCCGAGCAGCGCCAGCCGCTCCACCGCCTCCGGGTAGCGTCCCGCGCACTCGAGCGCGGCCAGCGAGCCGAGCGAATGGCCGACGAGGCGCACGCGAGCGATGCCCGCGGCCTTCATCACGGCGGCGAGCCAGTCGGCGATCGCCTCCACGCTTTCGAGCGCCTCGCCCTCCGAGCGTCCGTGTCCCGGCGTGTCGACCGCGAGCACGTTCATCCCGTGCCAGGCGAAGTAGCGGGACTGCAGCGCGAACACGCTGTGGTCGTTCGCCGCGCCGTGCACGAACATCACCGTCGGCTGCGCCGCGTCGAACGGACGCGAGCCCGTGTACGCGTAGAGGGCGCGGCCGCCGACGTCGAGCCGCATCAGCCCTTGCCTGCCGCGTACAGCGCGCGCCCCAGATCCTCGATCAGGTCGGCGGGATCCTCGAGGCCGATCGACAGCCGGATCGTGCCTTCGGTGACGCCGGCCTTGCGCAGGTCTTCCGCCGACATGCGGAAGTGCGTCGTCGACGCCGGGTGGATGACGAGCGATTTCGCGTCGCCGACGTTCGCGAGATGCGAGAACACGCGCAGCGCCTCGATGAACTTGCGGCCCTGCTCGCGCGTCGCGCGCAGGTTGAAGCTGAACACCGATCCGCAGCCGCGCGGAAGCAAGCGCTGCGCGAGCGCGTGGTCCGGATGCCCGGGCAACTCCGGATAGCCGATCGCTTCCACCAGCGGCTGCTCGCGCAGGTAGGCGACGATCGCGCGCGTGTTCTCGACGTGCCGCGCCATGCGCACCGGCAGCGTCTCGATGCCCTGCAGGATCTGGAAGGCGGTCATCGGCGCCATGCAGGCGCCGAAGTCGCGGACGCCTTCCCGCCGCGCGCGCAACAGGAACGACGCGGTGGACGACTCTTCCGCGAACACCATGTCGTGAAACCCCGCGTACGGCGCGCCGAGCGTCGGAAACAGCGTGCGCGCGCGCTCGGTGCCGAAGTCGAACCGCCCCGAGTCGACGAGCACGCCGCCGATGACGACGCCGTGGCCGGACAGGAACTTGGTCGCGGAATGGAAGACGATGTCGGCGCCGTGGTCGAACGGGCGCATGAGCCACGGCGTCGTGAACGTCGAATCGACGACCAGCGGCAACCCGTGCTCGTGCGCGAGCTCGGAAACGCGCGGGATGTCGAGCACCTCGAGCGCGGGATTGCCGAGCGTCTCGCCGAACAGCATGCGCGTTTCCGGCCGGATCGCGCGCCGCCACGCGTCGAGATCGCGCGGATCGACGAACGTCGTTCGGATGCCGAAGCGCGGCAGCGTGTAATCGAGCAGGTTGTGCGAGCCGCCATAGAGCGAGCGCGACGCGACGATATGCGCGCCCGCCGACAACAGCGTCGCGATCGCGAGGTGCAGCGCCGCCTGTCCGCTCGCCGTCGCGATCGCGCCGACGCCGCCCTCGAGCGCGGCCACGCGCTCCTCAAGCACCGCGCAGGTGGGGTTCGACAGCCGCGAATAGACGTGGCCCGCGCGCTCCATGTTGAACAGCGCGGCCGCGTGATCGGCGTCGGGAAATACGAACGACGACGTCTGGTAGATCGGCGTCGCGCGCGCTCCGGTCGCCGGATCGGGACGCGCACCGGCGTGCAGCGCAAGGGTGTCGAACCGATGGGTCTTCGGCTTGGCGGGCATTGGTTCGGCTGAACGGTAAGCCTTTCGAGCTTCCCGGTAAAGGGGGAAAAGCGCCGCGTCGGGTCGCCAATCCGGCTCACCTGCGGTACAACCGTCGCCGCCCGATCTTATCGATTCCGCGCCGATGCCGCGCGGGATCGTCGACTCCGACCGAGTTTCGCCGATGACATTGCCCGCGATGACGAACAGTTGCGCGAAGCGCTTGCTCGCGATCGCCTGGATCGTGCTGGCGACGCTTGCCGCCGGGTGCAATCGCGAGGCTCCGAAGCCTCCGCCGGCGCCGACTCCCGAAGTCACGGCGATGAAGGTCACTCCGCAGGACGTCGCCGTCAGCGCGGTCTACGTCGCCAAGTGGAACCTCGCACGGACCAGGCCGCTCGCCGAGCAGAACGCGCTGTCGCAGAAGGACCTCAACGACGCACAGGGGCAATGCGCAACGGACTGCGGCGCATGCCCGGGGGCGGACACTTCGTCGTCCAGATCGAAATGGTCGACGGCCAGCTCTTTCCGTACACTGGCCGGATCACGTTCGCCGATCCTTCTCGGCGCCGCTACTTCGCCGGCGCGATGGCGAGCGACTGGTGCGACGTTTTAGCCGCAGGCGGGAAGCGATCGGGACGCCGGTCCGGCACGAATCCGCTGCGGTTCGGCATCTGCACCTTCGCGAGCGTCTGCGCGTTCATCACCGCGTCATCGGGGACGATCTTCGCTTGCGCCAGGATGTACGCGGTCACCGCGTACACGTCGTCGTTGGAGAGGCTGTCGGGCGCGGTCAGCGGCATCGCACGCTTGATGTAGTCGAAGAGCGTCGTCGCGTACGGCCAGTAGCTTTCGATGGTCTTGACCGGCGCTTTCGCCTTGTCGCTGTTGACGAGGCTGCCGCCGCCGCCGACCAGGCGATCGCCGATGCCGCCCTGCAGATTCTCGCCGTGGCAGGCCGCGCATTGCTGCAGATAGATCGACTTGCCCTGCAGCACCGATCCCGACCCGGAGGGCAGCCCGCGCCCGTCCGGGAGCGGCGAAAAGAAGCGCGCGAGATCGGCGTCGGTGGCCGTCGTGCCGAAACCATAGGGCGCCTTCTGCGCATCGGCGCCCGCGGCCGCGCCGCAGGCGAATGCAAACGCGAACGCGACGGCAGCCCTAGTATGCGTGGACATTCGTCACCTTGCCGTCGGAAGCGACGTGCCAGCTCTGGATGGCGTTCAGGTGGTAGATCGAGCCGAGCGGGCCGTTCAGTCCGCGCACGGCGATCAACTGCCCCAGCGTCGGCTGCGTGTAGCCGGTGGTGTCGACGCAGCGGCTTTGCAGGATCGCTTCCTTGCCGTCCCACCGCCAGGGCAGGCGAAAGCGCGTATGGCAGATCGGCAGCACCGGCGATTGCAGCGCCGCGTTGCGCCACGTCCTGCCACCGTCGACCGAGACGTCGACGCGACGGATCGCGCCGCGACCGGACCACGCGATGCCCGTGATCTCGTGGAAGCCCGGCCCGTCGAGCGTCATCTCGCCCGACGGCGACGTGATGACCGACTTCGCCTCCATCTCGAACGAGAACTGCACGGCCTTGCCGCTCGGCAGCAGGTCCGTGTATTTCGACGTCTCCTCGCGCGTCATGAACGGCGCATCGGACACCTCGATCCGGCGCAGCCACTTGATGTGCATGTTGCCTTCATAGCCCGGCACCATCAGCCGCAGCGGATAGCCCTGCTCGGGCCGGATCGCCTCGCCGTTCTGCCCGTACGCGACGAAGCAATCGCTCATCGCCTTCGCGAGCGGAATGCTGCGCGTCATCGCCGCGGCATCGCCGCCCTCGGCGAGCAGCCATGCAGCGCCCGGCTTGACGCCCACCTCGCTCAGGATCGTCGAAAGCGGCACGCCCGTCCATTCGGACGTCGACGTGAGCCCGTGCGTGAACTGCACGGTGCGCATCGTCGGCTTGGACCACTCGGTCAGGCCGTTGCCCGAGCACTCGACGAACATGATGCGCGACATCGCCGGAAAGCGCTTGATGTCGCGCATCGTGAATTTCTTCGGCGTCCGCACCATGCCATGCACGAACAGCATGTGCTTCGCGGGATCGATGACGGCGGTGCCGCCGTGGCTGCGCTCGAAGTGCAGGCCCGATGGCGTGACGATGCCGACGCCGCTTTCGAGCGGCGTCATCGTCCACGACGACTGCGGCGTCGCGGTCTTGAACCGTCGCCGCACCTCGGTTTCGAACTGCGAGCGCGTGCCGTAGCTCTCGTCTTCGAGCGGATAGCCCTGCACCTTGCTCGCGTCAGCCGGGACGTCATGGACGCCGGCGGTCTGCGGCGCCTGGGCTGACCCGGTCGAGGCGATTCCGCTGCCTGCGGACAGCGCCGCCATCGCGCGCAGGAAGCGCCGCCGCTCGGAGGCGACGAGACGCGCGCGCCATGCGTCCTGCAAGCGATTGTCCGCCATGGCTCCTCCGCTCACGCTCGGTCGACGGCGCGGGCACCGTCACCGTCACCGTGAACCCCATTGTCCGCTGATCCCCGCGCGAATGGCAAGGCGTCGGGATACAGCGCGGCGAGCGTTGCGAGCGCGACCGCACCGAGCTTCGCGCGCCATGCGACGGCGAGCGACTGGACGTTGCACGCCTCGTCCGCGCGCATCGCGAGTTCGGCCGCGACGCCGCCTTCGCGCGCGATCGCGGCGACGACCTCGTCGCGCCAGAAGGGCGGATATTCGCTGGCCGCCCACTCGCCGCGGCCGCGTCCGTAGTGCGCGACGGCGAGATAGCGCAGGATCGCGGCGGGAACGAGCGTCGCGACGAACTCGTCGCTCCAGCGGATCGTCGTCCCGGTACGGCCACGCACCAGATTGAAGCCGCGCGCGAGCCCGGCGGCGCCGACGGCGCCGACGACGCCACCCGCCAGCAGCCCGGCGCCGAACGTCAGTCCGCCCGATGCGAGATCGGCGGCGAGCCCGGTGAGCGCACCCGATACGAATCCGCCGATGACCGCGGCCTTGCCTTCGTGAACCGGCGTCTCGGCGGTGACGCTGTCGAGCAGGCGCGCGGCGACTTCCGCGGCGGCGCGGCCGCCGAGATCGTGCAGTGCGATCAGCCGATCGGTGCTCGCGCGGATGTCGGCATCGAGCCGTTCGGACAGCGTGCGCATCGCAGCGCTCTTCACCGTATCGTCGCGTGGGGACCAAAACCCGATCGCCTTGCCGACTTCGACGATCGAGCCGCGCACCCCGGTCTGCGGGATCGCCACGCGATCGCACGCCGCGCGCGCGATCGGCTCGGCGATCGCCGCCATCGCGTCGTCGAACTGCGCGCGCCGCTTCTCCTGCCACGCCGCCGCGAGTCGCGCGAAGGCCGCCTGCCTGTCCGCGGGCAGCGCCTTCGCGACTTCGCGCAGCAGCGCGCCTTCCTGCACCCAGCAGCGCGCGAATGCGTCGAGCGGCAGCACGCTGCGGATCAGCGGCCGCAGGCCCAGTGCGTTGCGCCAGCGCGCGATCTCGGAAGCCTCCTGCGCCGCGCCGCGCGGCGGGCCGGTCTGATTGAGCAGCACGATCACCGGCTTGCCGATCCACGCGAGGATCGTGAGCTCGGGCTCGACGTAGCCGGCATCCGCGGGCATTTCCGCGGCGTTCACGAGGTACAACACGACGTCGGCCTCGTCGCGCACGTTGCGCACCGCCTGCTGGGAGGACCACAGCGCGCGGTCGCGAAAGCGATCCCACGTCATCGCGAGAAACCCGAGGATCGGCTTGTCGAGCGTCGCGAGGCGCCGCGCGAGCCTTGCGCTGTCGCCGAAGCCCGGCGTGTCCCAGAGCGCAAGCACGTCGCCCGCCGGCGATTCGATCATCGGAAAGCGGTCCGCCGTCGCGGTCACGTGCGCCTCGTCGCGGACTTCGCCGACGTCGCGGCCGAGCAGCGTGCGCGCGAGCGCCGTCTTGCCGACGTTGGTGTGCGAGATCAGCGAGAGCGCGATCTGCGCAGGCACGCTCGCCGTCATGCCGGCGTCGCCGAAAAGCGTGTCGTCAGCGTCGCCGCTGCCGTCGCGACGTCCGGATCGGCGAGGCGCACGAACAGCGGCGCGACGCCCGCGTCGCCGAGCACCTGTTCCCATGCGTGCCGCCGCTCGTCCGCGCGCGACGTGGCGCCGAAGCGCACGTCGAAGTCGGACGTGTCGACGATCGCGGTGAGCGGCGCGCGGCCGGCGAGCGCGGCGCGCAGCGCGCCGGCGAAGGCGCCGTGATTCTCGCGCTCTGGCGTCGCATTCACGTTGAACACGATGACCACGGCGGCGAGCGGTGGCGGCGGCAGCGTCGGCACATCGTCGTCGCCATACGCGGCCTGTGGCAGCCACTGCACGTCGACCGCCGACTCGAAGGCGCGCGTCATAAGCCGCGCGAGCGCTTCGACGTTCGGCTTGGCCATTGCGTAGCTGTACGCGACGGCTGCGACGCGCGCCGTACCCTCGCGCCACGCGTGCAGCAGCCGATGGAAATACGGCTCGGCGAGCGCGAGCGGGAAGCGCGCTTGCTGCCGCCGCTCGGCCGCCCAGGCGAATCCGGTGAGCACGAGGCGCGGCACGATCACCGCGAGCAGCAGCGTCGCGGCGTAGAGGTGAATCCACGGCGCCGCGTTCTCGCCCGCGCTCGCGGCGCCGATCGTTTGCAGATGCGCGGCGCCGGGCACGGCGATGCCGGTGAGCCACGATCCGGGCGCGAGCACGACGTGCAGCAGGCGCGCGACGTCGGTCGCGTCCAGAAACGTACTCTGCCAGCCGGCGCGATATTCGAGCGCGATGCCGCGCAGGTACAAGCCCGCGATCGCGCCTGCGGCGAGCACCGCGGCACAGAGGTGCATCAGCCGCGCCGCACGCTGCTCCCACAGCGGTGCGACGAGGGCGGGCCAGTCGGCGACAAAGCGCGCGACCGCCGCGGCGAGCGGAGACGGCACCGCTTTCTTCGGCAGCGCTCCGATGTCGCGAAACCACGCCGCGACCGCACGCCGCAGCGGTCCCGGCGCCGCGCTTGCAGCACCGGACGTCCGCGTGCGCGGGTCATCACGCGCCTGCGTCGCGCGCCTTGCCGCCGCGACGAGAAGCGCGACATAGACGCCGACGTTCCACGCGAGCAGCGCGAGCACCGGTGGTGCGAGCAGGTTGATGCGATGCGCCGGGCCGATGTCGACGCCCGCGACGCCGATGACGAACGCGCCCGCTGCGCCGAGCGGCGCGAGCCAGCGGCGCGGCCGTGCATGCCGCGCGACCGGACGCAATCCGGGATGGCGCGTGAGAATGCGTTCGATCACCAGCGCCGCGCGCGCGCCGACGAACGCGTCGTCGGCCGCGCCTTCGCCGACGCGCGCCGCCGCCGTGCGGCTCGCCCACATGCGATCGGCGTCGCTCCACGTCTCCCGCCGCTCGTCGGCCGTCTCGATCGCCCGCGCGAGGACGGCGTCCCGCGCCGCGTGCTCGTCCATGCACGCGATATTGCCATCGCGCGCGAGCGCCGCGTGTGATACGGTGCGAATCGATTGCGAGCGGGCCCCGGAGAAGCCGTGAAGGATCCCCTGTCGACGCGCGAGTGCGGCCTCGAGAAGAACCGGCTGGAAGCGCTGGTCGACGGCATCTTCGCCGTCGCGCTCACGCTGCTCGTGCTCGACATCAAGCTGCCGGAAGACGTCGCGATCGCCACCAACGGCCAGCTCGTCGAGCGGCTCATCGGGCTCGAGCGCCACTTCGTCATCTACGCGATCACCTTCGTCGTGATCGGCGTGTACTGGGTCAACCATCACATCCAGTTCCACTTCGTGATGCGGACCAACCGCATGCTGATCTGGATCAACCTGCTCTATGCGCTGCTGATCAGCTTCCTGCCGTTTTCCACCGACCTGATCGGCGACCACAAGGAGCTCGTGCTTCCGTGCGTGATCTACGGCGTCACGCTGCTGTCGCTGAGCGCGACGAGCTACCTGCATCTGCGATACCTGTCGAGCCATCCCGAGCTCGCGTCGCCCGAGCTGACGCCCGAACTGATCGGCATCCTCGATCGGCGGATCGCCTTCTTCGCCCTGGTGTCGCTGATGTCGATCGCGGTGTCGTTCTACAGCACGCGCCTCGCGCTCTACGTGTACTGTCTGTTCATCGTCGCGCACTTCATTCCGGGCAGCATCGACGCCCACCTCGCGCGCCAGCCGGATCGCCGGCGGAAAGACCGGCGACAGAGGGCCTGACACGGGGCATTCGCGGCCCCGATGGACAAACGCACGCCCCATACCGTATATTCGTACGGTGTCCGCCCGAACACCACGCGAGCCGGGCGCGCCGCCGTCCAGGGGACGCGGGGCGACGTTCAATCCGGCCAACCGCTATCGCGACCACGCGCGCGAGGGGTACGACGACGGCTGGCCGGCCGAAGCCGACGACGCTGCGCAGGAGGCCGCGCCGCGCACGACGGTGACGATGCAGCGCGCGCGCACGATCATCGCGCGCAACGATTCGCCGGACGTACCGTTCTCGCAGTCGATCAATCCGTACCAGGGCTGCGAGCACGGCTGCATTTACTGCTATGCGCGCCCGACGCACGCGTATCTCGACCTGTCGCCGGGCGTCGATTTCGAGACGCGGCTGTTTGCCAAGCCCGACGCGCCGGAGCTGTTGCGGCGGGAGCTCGCGAAATCCGGCTATCGCTGCGACCCCATCGCGCTCGGCACCAACACCGATCCGTACCAGCCGATCGAGCGCGAGCTGCGGATCACGCGCCAGATACTCGAAGTGCTCGCGGCGCACGAGCACCCGTTCACGATCGTCACCAAGTCGGCGCTCGTCGAGCGGGACCTCGACATCATCGCGCCGATGGCGGCGAAGCGCATGGCGCGCGTCTACCTGTCGATCACGACGCTCGATCGCGAGCTCGCGCGCAGGATGGAGCCGCGCGCGGCGGCGCCGCATCGGCGGCTGCAGGCGGTCGAGACGCTGGCAAAGGCGGGCGTTCCGGTCGGCGTCATGGTCGCGCCGATCGTTCCGCAACTCAACGACCGCGACCTCGAAGCGATTCTCGAAGCGGCGGCCGCCGCGGGCGCGCGAAGCGCGGGCTATGTGCTGGTCCGCCTGCCGCTCGAGGTCGCCCCGCTGTTCCGCGACTGGCTGGCCGCGCACTATCCGGAGCGGGCGCCGCACGTGATGAGCCTGATCCGGCAAATGCGCGGCGGCCGCGACTACGACTCCGCGTTCGGCACGCGCATGCGCGGCGAAGGCGTGTTCGCGACGCTGATCGAAAAGCGCTTCGCGATCGCGTGCAAGCGCGCGGGCTTCGAGCGCGGCCGCGAGCACACCGGGCTCGACACGTCGCGTTTCCGGCCGCCGCTGCTCGGCGGCGACCGGCAGGGCGAGCTGTTCTGAAGCCTAGAACTGTGCGCTGATCCCCGCGGCGTACGAGCGATCGGCGACGAGCTGCACGCCGTTCACGTACTGGTAGAGCGGAAACTGCACGAACGCGTACATCTGCACCGTGGGCGTGAACGCGAACGTGAAGCCGGGCGCGATCGACAGCGTCCGGCTTCCCGAGTCGTCGGGCTCGGCCTGCGCGCCCGAATCCCGACCCTTCCATTGCGCATTCAATTGCAGCATCAGGCCGAGCTTGTCGGTCGCGTCCCAACGCCCGCCGAAATCGACCAGCACCTGTTTGCCGGGACGGAAGTCGTCGTGCGAATCGAGCGGTAACTGGACGTTCGCCTGCACGAACCACGAAGCGTTCAGGTGGCCGATCGCTTCGCGGTAGTACGCGCCCAGCAGCGCGTCGGTGGTTCCGGTTCCCGGCTGCAGCGTCCGCTCGGCCGGCTCGCCTTCGCCGTTGACGACGTCCGTCTTGCCGGTGGGCAGCTTGAGGCCCCCGGTGAAGCCGAAGAAGCCGAGCCGCTCGGCCTGTCCCTGCGCCGGCGCGGTCGTCAACTGGTAACGGGCAACCAGGCGCGCATCGCCGAAATCGGAGAACGACCACGTCTCGCGCAATTGCTCGCCGCGATGATTGTGGATGTGCTCGTGGTCGCGATCGATCCAGGGCAGGACCGCCGAGATGCCCCATGACTCGGACAACCCGTAGTCGAGCGTCAAGAACGCGTTGCGGTTGATCGTGCGGACTTCGTCGTGGTGCGCCGGAATCTCGCCGACCGCGACGTTGCGCGTGCCATTGCGCGGCTGGTCCTGGTCGATGTATTCGAGGCGGAGGTCCGCGCGCAGCCCAGGCTCGTTCCAGACGCCCTGCACGCCCCAGTTCGTGTTCACCATGCAAAAGGCTGATCCGCACGAGGCTGCGGCCGGGGCGGCCGCAGCAAGCAAAAAAGTTGCGGCGGCGAGCGCCGCCAGGCGATGCGACATGTGATCTCCGATGGAATTGCGGCTCCGCGAGGCGAAGCCGGTGCGCGGGACTGCCGCGAGCGGCAGCGGAACGGCGCTAGTGGCCTGTAACGGTCACCGGGAGTTCACGGGCGGCCCGCGCGGGCCCACCGCACCAACGAGATGGGCGGACGCGAAGGTGATTGGATGAGCGGTCGGGCGAGGGCGTTCCGGCGACAGCGCTGACTGCAGTTGTGCGCGCGGCGCGCACGATGCGCACATCCGCGGTTGCGACGGATTCGTGCAGCGGTCGCCATGGCAGCAGCACATGCCGCCCTCGTCGGCCGGGCACGGCGACGGCACCGCGAACGCCGGCGCCTCGACGCGCGCCGGTTCAGCACGACTCGGCACGTCGACGACGCCCGCCACCGATTGCGACGCGTACGCGTGCCCGCCGTGCGCCACCGCGGGCGACGCGACGAGTGCGAGCGCCGGTAAGGCCAGCGCTGCGAGCAGCAGGCGAATGCGAATCACGCGCCTTCTATAGCACAGCCGGCCGCGCGCCGCATCGCGCCGGACAATGCTTCCGGAAAG
>Ga0307411_10000883_pt1 | contig 11353 bp, 8 predicted proteins | sample DK1Ometagenome_2_FD_203712 | JGI IMG/M metagenome (GOLD analysis project Ga0307411, IMG submission 203712) | Maize rhizosphere microbial communities from greenhouse at UC Davis, California, United States - DK15-O-1 | ecosystem: Host-associated > Plants > Roots > Rhizosphere > Soil | place: USA...
GAGAGTTCACGCGAGTTTCGGAGCACGCCATGACCAGCAACGAGAGCAACCAACCCCTGCGCATTTTTGTCGGCTACGACCACCGCCAAGCGGTGGCCTATAACGTGCTGCAGTTCAGCTTGTTCAGGCGCTCCTCGAAGCCGCTGAGCGTTTCGCCGCTTGTGCTGCCGACGTTGCCGATGAAGCGCCAGGGCCTCACGCCGTTCACGTACAGCCGATTCCTGGTACCGTGGCTGTGCGATTTCGAGGGCTGGGCGCTGTTCCTCGACATCGATTTCCTGGCCTTGGCCGACGTGGCCGGCCTGTTCGCGCTGAACGACGACCGCTATGCAGCGATGGTCAGCAAGAACGCCAAGACGTTCGAGTGGGCCAGCATGATCATGTTCAATTGCGGCCACCCGGCGAACCGCGTCCTGACGCCCGACTATGTCGACGACCCGAAACGCTGCGTCAATCCGCATACCATGGACTGGCTTTCGCCCGACCTCGTCGGTGGCGTTCCCGGCGAATGGAACCACCTGGTCGGCTACGATGCCCCGCGCACCGATGCCAAGCTGGTCCACTACACCCAGGGCATGCCGATCTACGAGGAAACGACCGGCAGCGAGTACCGCGACGCCTGGCTGGCGGAGCACAAGGCCTCCAACAGCACCAGCCCCTGGCAGGAGCTGATGGCGCGCTCGGTCCATGCCGGCCGGACCGCGGACGGGCGTGCGGTCGCCAAGCTGCACCCGCATGCCGTCGCCCACTGACGGCATGGGAACGGAGCACAGCCTCATGACGTTTCGCGCGCCGCCGCTTCCCACCAGCGAACGGGCCCAACAAACGGAACGCCTGATCCGCGAAGGCGCGTCCGATGCCGGGCGATGGGCGCAGATGGACAGCCTCGCGACCCAATGGGACGCGCGCGCCGCGATGGCGGCACGCTACATCCCGGCCGGGCAGCGGGTGCTTGACATCGGCGCGGGCGCCATGGCCTTGGGCGCTCAGCTTGGCCCCGGCTGCAGCTACTTTCCAGCAGACATCGTAAGCCGCGGCCCCGGTTGCCAGGTTGTCGATCTCAACAAGGGCGAGTTTCCGGCCGGGCAATACGATTGGGTCACCTTTCTCGGCGTGCTTGAATACGTCCATGAGCCGATCCCCGCGTTGGCGCGTGCGCGCTGCGTCGCGCCCAACGCAATCGTGACCTATTGCACCATGAACAACGGCGACGTGCAGGTGCGTCGCGGCATGGGATGGGTCAACGAATATTCGCGTCCGCAGTTCGAGGGCCTCCTCGCCACCGCGGGATGGACCGTGCGGGACGTCGCCGAGGTCAAGCGCGGCCCCGGGAACATTCAGCTCATGTTCGTGGCGCAGGCAGCCTAGCCTTTGGGCGCGCCCGGTCGAACCGCTGTCCTGGTCACCGGCGGCGCGGGCTACATCGGCAGCCATGTCTGCCTCGCGCTGCATGAAGCCGGCTACCTGCCGGTGGCCTTCGACGATCTTTCCGGTGGCCACCGATGGGCGGTTCGATGGGGACCGCTGGTTGTCGCCGATATCCGCGACCAGGCCGCGACCATCGCCTGCCTCCGCGAATGGCGATGCGAAGCTGTGATGCATCTTGCCGGCCTCATCTCGGTCGCCGAATCGGTCGCCACTCCGCAACTCTATCATGACGTCAATGTGCACGGCTCCGCGCGGCTCTGCGAAGCCATGAGCGCCGCGGGTGTGGAGCAATTGGTGTTCTCGAGCTCGGCCGCCGTCTATGGCGATGGCCGCGACGGCGCGATCCCGGAATCCAGCCCGATCGTGCCGCGAAGCCCCTATGGCGAGAACAAGGCGGAGGTTGAGCGCCGGTTAGCTGGGGCGGGCAATTTGCGCTGCATCTCGTTGCGCTATTTCAACGCCGCGGGCGCAGATCCGGCCGGCGGAATCGGTGAAGCGCACGCCCCGGAGACACACCTGATCCCGCTTGCGCTGGCGGCGGCTCGCGCCGGCACGCCGATGACGATCTTTGGCGATGACTATCCGACGCGGGACGGCAGCTGCATCCGCGACTATGTCCACGTCAAGGACATCGCCGATGCGCACGTCGCGGCCATGCGGCGCTTGCCCGCTCTGCAGCCCGGCAACCTCGGCATCAATCTTGGCACCGGCTCCGGCGCCAGCGTGCGGGAAGTGCTGCAAGCCGTTCGGGCGGTCACTGGAAGAATGGTAACGACTCGCTCCGCACCACGGCGGCCGGGCGACCCAGCGTCGCTGGTCGCATCCAACGAGCGCGCTCGGACCGAGCTTGGCTGGCAGCCGCGCAGATCCGATCTGGGACGCGTCATCGCCGATGCCTGGCAATGGATGCAGGCCGGCGAACCGCGTGAACGCTAGAGGGCGTTGGCCGCCATCAGCTTCACATATTCCCCGAGCATGGCCTTGCGGTTGCCTTTGAAGTGCACGAAGTATTTCTGACGCATTTCGTCCCGGCCATACTTCTGATTCGGCTCAAGCGTGACGTTGTAGTCGGTGCAGGGCAAGAATCCGGTGCGGATTCCGTCGATAGACATCGCATTGCCGGTACGCTGGCCAAACGGACGATAGCCCACCAGGATGGCGAGGGCATATTGATCGCCCCACCAGCCTTTCAGGCTTCGGTCGAACAGGCCGGACAGGCGCCGATCGACCGCCAGGCGCGCATAGCAATCCAGAGCGCGCGTCATGAAGGCGCGCCCCTTCCGGACATCGGCAATCAGGATCAGGCCGCCATTGAAGGGCGCATCCGGAAATCCGGAGCGCCACGTGAGACCGACGTCGAAATCCAACTGGAACGCCTCGACTGGATCGCGATTGACGACGATGTCGCTGTCCATCAGCACGCAGGCTCGGTCGTCCGCGAGACTTTCTAGGTAAGCGACCTGCGCGCGGGCCCGCTCATACATGATGGCAGCGGAATCGATCGGGAAGCGGCGGATCTCGTCAGCGCCGATATCGTCGGGAAAGATGGTGGCTTCGTCGGTCAGGATGACGCGCTTCGACCGCGGCGCGCGCAGCTGCGCCGCCTGGAAGGCAAGGCGCAACACATCCTTGTAATTGATCTGGCCATGGATGCCGCTTGGTGCGAACGGCAGGTCGACGTGGAAAGCCACCAGCTCGATCTTGTCCTGCGCGATTCCGGTCCTCGAGCCGAGGCTGGCGGCTTGTCGCTCTGCGGGCTCTTCGATCGCCATGACACGACGGTACATGTTCAAGCGCCGCACGACCTCATGTTGAGGCGCGGCGGCCATGAGCGCGTCGACATGCGGATTGGAGAGGTCCACGCGGCCCGCTTCCAGGGACCGCATGGCCGCGCGCGCGGCCTCATCGAGGCTCAGCGAATTGGTTTGGTTGGCCTGCACGCGACGGCTTTCCCGGCCTAGGCGCGAAGCGCAGAATTGACGCGGTACTTGCTCTGCATCGGCCATTCGCCGGCATAGTCTCGCCGCTTGCGCGCGGCTACCATTACGGCGCTGCGCTCGTGCAGGTTTCGGAAGCCCTGCGTCGGAGGCAGCTCGACCGCTTGGGTCTCGAGCACCGGGCCGTGCAGCGCGTAGATCGGCGCCACCAGCTCGTTTCCCGACTGGGTGTAGAAGTCGTGATAGAAGGTCGGATGGAATGAATAGAAGCCGTGGTTGAAATAGTTCAACGGGTTGACGTGGACGATGAAGCCCCCCACCCGGCACAGCGCGAGGATGTTCGCGATCACCTGGGGCACATTGAAGCAATGTTCCATCGTGCCGCCGTCGTAGATGACGTCGTATTGGCCCCGATGGGATTCCGGAAGCGGATGGTTCAGGTCCGCGACGATCTCGAACCCGCGCGATGCAGAGATGTCGAAGCAATGGAGTTCCGCGCCCAGCGCCGCGAACAAGCTGGCGGATTCGGCGATGCGACTGACCTGGCCGTCGATGCGATGCCAGCGGGCGATCCCTTCGGAGTCCTCGCGGAACTGGATGCTGGCCAGTGAGGCCGGGCCGCACAGCTTGGCGACCTGCGGTTCCGTCAGCAGCATGTCGGGGTAGCCGAGGGAAGCGATGCGGCATGGCCGTCCGCTCCGCTCGATCATCTTGGCCATCATCTCCAGGATCGTGGCGTTGATGGCCATCTAGGCGGCCTCCGCGTCCAGCAATCCGCCGATGGCGGCCAGCATCCTTGCCATGTTCCTGCTGGCCTGCTCGCGCCGCTTGACCGCGCGCGCAAAGTCGTAGCCGGCGATCTCCGGCGATGGCAGCTTGGCGATCAGCGGGAAATCCAGGCTTTCGGCGAAGTAGCTCTGCCGCAGATCGAACGGCGTGCAGAACGAGATCACGCCAAACGACAGGCATTTCAGGTGGGCATGGACCCGGTTGCCGAAATGGACGTCGGTCCTGCCGTACAGCTCGATGAAGTCCTGGTAGCGGTCGCCGCGGAACACCTCATATCCCTGGCCTTCGGCGAAGGTCCACAGGTCCCGTGCACCGTAGTCCTGATGCAAAGCGAGGATGCGGCGTTCCGCCGGGAAAAGCTGTGCGGCCGCGGGCAGGATCGGGAGCTGCTGCTGTAGATGCGACCGGTCGGTGATGGTGACGACCAGCTGCCGATACCTGTCCTTGCGCTGAAAGCCCATGTCAATATTATCGACCGGGTAAGCAACCGGGCATGACGTCATGAGGATGTTCCCCGATCGCTCGGGCAGCGAGTCGAGCACGTATTTGCGCGAGGCGTCGCAGCGGACGGAAATGTAGGGGAACCGTTCCAGGAACGCGGTGAACAGCGCCTTGGACCCGGGCGATAGGCCCTGAGTCATGGCTTGAACACCGTAATGCCCGACACCGAGCAGAATCACCGGCACCTTTATCTTGGCGAGAGTCTGCAGCGAAAAGCCCGGCGCCAGCTCGAACTCGTCTTTCAGCGTATTCGCGCCGGCGGCGATCAGAAACCGGGTCTCGTTGATCCTCTCGACGTCGAGGTCGGTCAGCGGTGCGCGCGAAGAAAAGGTATGGCGGGGCGATCGGCCGATCAGCTTGACAGCGGAGTCCAGGATGAACCCGTCTCCGACATTGACTTTCTTGGGCAGCCCCGCTGGCAGCAAGTACGGCGTGATGGCGGAATAGTTGGCTGACGGTACTGTGTAATCCAAGATCGTTCGCCCGCTGGCTCTCAGTTCTTGCCCGCGCCCAAGCGTCGCGTTCGCAGCGGACCCTAAGGCGTTATGGTTTATGAAAGGTGAAGGGGGCCCGCAGAACGGCCCTGCGCGCGCGGCGCGAAGGGTGCCGCGTGGCATAGGCAAATCTCACCCACCGCTCCGTTCCGGCAGGCAAGGTATGATCCGGCGGTCGCTCCGGCGTCCCCGCGAATTCCGCACGCCCGTCGCAAGCCATTGACTTGGCAAGCTTATTTTCTTGTCAGCGCTTGGCCCGCGGCTTGCATTAACGCCACCACCTGGGACTGTCCCCATCTAGAAGAGGCTAAAATGAGCATTCTTGGCGCGATGTTTACGGCGGTCAGCGGCGTCAACGCACAGTCGCGATCGCTCGGACACATCTCCGACAACATCGCGAACTCGCAGACCACCGGCTACAAGCGGGTTGAAACGAGGTTCGAAACCCTGATCACGGTGTCGAACCAGAACCTGCATTCGCCCGGTGGCGTGATCGCCTCGCCGTTCTTCGCCAACGCCGTCCAGGGCAACATCACTCAGACCCAGAACAACACCAACCTTGCCGTCACCGGCAACGGCTTCTTCGTGGTCAGCCGCGCCAGCAACCAGACTGCGACCGACACGACGTTCGATGCGCTGCGCTACTACACGCGCGCCGGCGATTTCGAGGTCAATCGCGACGGCTACCTGGTCAACAACGGCGGCTACTATCTGAACGGCTGGGAAGTCGATCCGGAAACCGGCATTCCCAACACGTCGGTCGTGTCGCCGATCCAGATCTCGCAGGTCATTGACGAGCCGACGCCAACGGAAGAGATCGAGTTCGTCGGCAACCTGCCGGCGAACGCCCCCGTGAACCCGACCACCCCGCTCCCGCCGACCAGCGTCCAGGTATTCGACGCGCTGGGCAATCCGCACAACGTGTCGCTGGTGTGGACCAAGCGCGCAGACAATCTGTGGATGCTGGACATCCAGGCCGACGACAGCACGCTCGATCCGGTGTCCGGCACCATCAGCGGCGTCAACGACCAATCCGCCATCACTGCGCCACTGCAGCCCAACGTGGCGCCGGTCGCGCAGGTCGATACGGTCACGCTGCCGGCTGGCGGCGTGGCGCCGGGACGTACCATCAGCATCACGATCGGCGCCAACAGCATTTCCGTGACCGCGCCCTCGACGGGCTACACGGCCACCCAAGCCGCATCGGCCATCGTGGCCGCCATCAACGGCAATGCCGGCATGAGCTCCCTCGTCACCGGCAGCAACGTCGTCGGCAATACATTCCAGGTCGTGGCCGACCAGGCCGGAACGCCGTTCACGATCAATATCGGCGGCAATGGTTCTGGCGAAATGGAAGCCATCGAAGTCGGCGCCTTGGCGCTCGGCCAGGATGCCACCGTCACCATCGACGGCGTGACGATCACCATCAACGGCCCGACCGCCAACGCAAATGCCACGGCCACGGCCTTCATCAACGCCATCAACGCCGACGCAACCTTGGCGCCGCTCTACACCGCGGTGCAGGATCCGAACAACCTCGACACCTTCCTGGTCCAAGCGGATGCGCCAAGCGGCGTCTTCACGTCAGGTCCGACCTTCGGCGGCGCCGTTGCTCCGACGTCCGTGGGCAGCAATGCCGCCACGTCATCCGCCAACGCCACCGCCAACGTTGCTCCGGTGGCTCAGACTGATACGCTGACGCTGGGTGGAACCGTCGGCCCCGGCGAAATCGGCGACACCTATACGGTGACCATCGGCACGCAGTCGATCTCCTACGTCGCGGACGGCACCGAGACCAGCCTCAGCGATCTTGCGAATCGCTTTGCGGCGCAGATCAATGCCAATCCGGGCCTCGGTGTGTCGGCGACCGCCGCCGCCGGCGTGATTTCGCTGACCGCGATCAACGCGGGCGTGCCCTTCACGTCCTCCGCGACCGCCACCAACGGCACGGTGCCGGGCTTCATCGATGTCCAGTTCGGCCAGACGCCGGCAACGGCCGGCACGGTGGTCGCGATCTCCAACCAGTTCAATCCGTCTGGCAATGCCTCGGTTCCGGTGCTGCAGACGGCGGGACAGGACATCAACGTCCAGTTCACGGTGGATTACGGCCTGGGTGCGCAGGTCATCGACCTCAATCTCGGCCAGTTCCAGACCACCGATGGCATCACCCAGTTCGCCGGCGACAACATCGACGTGTCGCGCCTGACCCAGGACGGCGTGCCGCAGGGCCTGTTGAACGACGTCCGCATCCGCGACAACGGCGACGTGGAGCTGCAGTACGACAACGGCCGTAGCCGCATCTACTTCCGCGTGCCGCTCGCCCAGTTCAACGATCCGAGCGCCTTGCAGCGCGAGGTGGCTCAGGGCTTCACCGAGACCTTCGACAGCGGCGCGGTGCGGATCGGCAATGCCGGCGACAACGGCGCCGGCACGATGCGCGGCAGCGCACTGGAAGGCTCCAACGTAGACATCGCCGACGAGTTCTCCAAGATGATCGTCACGCAGCGCGCCTTCTCGGCCAACACCCGCGTGATCACGACCGCCGACGAGATGCTGGCCGACATCATCAACATTAAGCGGTAATCGGGTAATCCGGGACGGGTGACGACATGTCCTTGAACGCAGCTCTCAACGCGGCGATCTCCGGGCTTCGGGTCAATCAGGCGCATGTGCAGTTGGTCTCGGCCAACGTCGCACATGCGAACGACCCGAGTTACACCAAGAAAACGCTGATTCGCGAAGCCGCCAACCTGGGCGAAGGCCAGGTCGGCGGCGTGCAGGTCGCGGGCTTCCAGGCCGCGATCAGCGCGCAATTGCGCCGCCAGTACGAAAGCTTCACCTCGGCCAACGGCCTCACCAGCACGCAGCAGGAATATCTGAGCCGCATCCAGACCCTGCTGGGCGCCAGTTCCGACACCGCCGCCCTGTCGGATCTGTTCAACAAGTTCACGGCAGCCTGGCAGAGCTTCCAGTCGCAGCCGGAGAGCGCCGCGGCCCAGCACCAGGTGATTGCGCTCGGCGACCAGCTGGCGGCCGAAGTGCGCCGCCTCAGCGCCGGCATCGACCAGATCGACGGCCAGATCCGCAAGGATCTCGACGACAGCACGGACGAGCTCAACGACAAGCTTGCCAAGGTGTTCGAGCTCAACCTGCGCATCAAGGCATCGGACCCGAATGGCGCCGAGCGGCTGGAGTTGATCGACCAGCGGGACCTGATCGTGCGCGAGCTTGCCAACCTGGTCGACGTGCGCTCGGTCGACCGCGAGAACGGCGCAATCGCGCTGTTCACACCGGCCGGCCTGTCGCTGCTGGATGGCGCGCCGGCGCGGTTCGACTTCGACGGCACCAACGTCATCTCCGTGGACAGCGGCCAGCCGGTAAACAACCTGCTGCGCGAAGGCAAGATCAAGGCGCTGCTCAACCTGCGCCATGACGGCACCGCCGCCGGCCAGCCGGCCAGCGCCGACCCGGCGTCGGAAGTGATCCGCAAGATGCGCTCGCAGCTGGACATGGTGGTCAGCGCCTTCACCACCATGACCGGCAACCCGCCGACGTTTGCAGCGGCTTACAGCAACTCGACCGGTTCCCTGCGCGTGAGCGCCTCGCACCTGGTCACCGTGCAGCCCGGCCCGACCACCCCGCAGATGGGGACCCTCACCTTCGGCGGCAGCCTGGCCGAGGGCGACGTGTTCGAGGTCACGATCAAAGGCAAGGTCTACAGCTACACGGCGACCCAGAACGACACCAATTTCGACCAGATCGCACAAAAGCTGGCGGCCGTGATCAACGCCGACTCGACGCTCGACGTGACCGCGATCAACGGCGTCGCCTCGCTCCAGCTGGTTGGCGACAATGTCGATACGCCGTTCACGGTGGTGAGCACGGTCAACGGCCAGCTGCCGGAGCTGATCCAGGGCTTCTTCACCAACACCGACCGCTATACCTTCGCGGTCAACAGCGAGCTGCTGGCCGGCACGCAGCAGCTCAAGAAGAACTCGGCAGCCAACGTCGTCGCCGCCCTCAACAGCAACGACCGCAACTTCATCGCGGTCGGCCTCAGCCTGACCAACGTCTCCTATAAGGGGTTGATGTCCGGCATCATCGGCGCTGCCAGCAGCAATGCCAAGATCGTCAGCGATAGCGCCAAGCTGAAAGCCGACACCCTGGCAATGACCGAGCAGCGCTACCAGCAGGAGACCGGCGTCAACCTGGACGAGGAGCTGGCGAATCTGCAGTTGCTGCAGAACGCTTACGCCGCTTCGGCCCGGCTGATGACCGTGATCCAGACCCTGTTCGACACGCTCCAGGCGGCGGTGTCGCGGTAAGGACAAGCCATCATGCCCGTCAACGGATACTCGACCTACGCCGCCTATCTGTCGAACGTCAACGGCTTCCAGCGCCTGCAGACGTCGCTGGCGACGCTCACCCAGCAGCTCAACAGCGGCAAGAAGTCGAGCGACCTCACGACCTACGGCGTGGAGACGCAGCGGCTGGTCGATTTGCGCGCCGAGATCGCGCGCCGGCAAGGCTATATGGATGCGATCAAGAGCGCGTCCACCGACGTCAAGGCCTACGACCGGGTGTTCACCAGCATCGAGGACATCAACGCTACGATGCTGCAGGCTTTCACCGCACCCAACACTGATCCGCCGACCAAGCAGCAGCACACGATCGCCTTCAGCGGCGATCTCGGCGATACCGGCGACGTGTACAAGCTGGTGGTCGACGGCGTGCTGTTCAGCTACGTCACCAATGGCACCGAGGGCAGCTACGAGGAGATCGCCGGCAACCTCGCCGCGCAGATCAACAACTCCACGTCTGGGGCGCGCGCGACCGCGCAGGTGGTCGGTGAGCGCCTGGTGATCACCGGCACCGAGCCGGGACCGCTGTTCAACGTCAGCGCCATGACCACCAACATTCTCGGCGGTGCCGAGAACGCCATCGACTCCTCCCTCTCGCGCGCCGGCAAGGTTTCGTCGATCGTGCAGCAGGTCGAGACCGCGCTGATCGAGATGAATGCTTTGCTCAATGAGCAGGTGAACGACCGCTACCTGTTCGGCGGCATCAATGCCAACGAACGGGCGCCGGTGGTCGACCTGCGGCGCCTGCCCGATCCCAGCAGTCCGGACAATACGGCCGCTAGCAACACGACTTTCCAGCTCGCCGGCGGCACCATCCGCCAGGTCGTGCGCATCACCACCGACCAGCTGGGCACCGGCCAGACGGAGACGCTCACGGTCAACGGTAACCCACTCGTCTTCAATGGCCCGATGAGCCCGCAGGAACTGGCGGCGGCGATGGCAGCCGCGGTCGGCCCGCTGGCCGGCGTGTCGGTCCAGGACATCGACGCGCACGGCTTCACCATTACCGCGGACACCGCAGGCACCGCCTTCACCGCCGTCGTGAGCGGCAACGATCCCACACCTTCCACCATCGAGACGGTGCAGGCCAACGTGCCGATCAGCGCCGACCAGGTGGACATCGTCGCCCTCGACGGGCCGGTCGGCCTGATCGGCGAGGTGTTCAGCGTCACCATCACCGATCCGCCGGCGCATTCGGCGCCGGTCACGATCAGCTATCGCACGACCGGCGATGAGCCGGACCTCAACACCATCGTCGACAAGCTGGTCGCAAAGATCGCGACCTATCAGCCGCCGTTCGCCGTGACCCCGACCAACCTTGGTGATGGCCGGCTGGAGCTGCGGGCGAGCACCGCCTTCACCTCACATGCCGCCGTTCAGAACACACCGGTGGTAGAGACCACCCAGCGTACCGTCGTGCCGGTCGCGCAGCGCGATGAGATCGGCTTCGCCGGCCCGTTCGATGCCGGCGATCAATACACCATCACCTTCACCGCACCGGTCGGCGGACCGTTCACCGTCACCAACGCCGCGACCGATGACGAGGCCTCGATCGCCGCCAAGTTCGTATCCGCCATCAATGCGGCGGGCATCGGCGTGACCGCCTCGGTGCGCAACGGCCGCCTGTCGATCGTGTCCGATACACCCGGCACGGCCATGACCTATACCGCTCTGCTCACGACCGATGCGGCGCCCAACACGACGGCGGCGCCCACCACCAGCACGGTCGTTCAGAACATTCCGGCGGGTCCCCTGCCGCAGATCGACACCGTGCAGCTGAGCGGCCCGGTCGGCCGCAAGGGCGATGTCTACGAGGTGTCGGTCAATGGCCGGACCGTACGTT
>Ga0307411_10000884_pt1 | contig 11352 bp, 11 predicted proteins | sample DK1Ometagenome_2_FD_203712 | JGI IMG/M metagenome (GOLD analysis project Ga0307411, IMG submission 203712) | Maize rhizosphere microbial communities from greenhouse at UC Davis, California, United States - DK15-O-1 | ecosystem: Host-associated > Plants > Roots > Rhizosphere > Soil | place: USA...
GATCTTCGAACCGGTCGAGGCCACGATGGCCGCCACCAGCGCGGCGAACACGATGCCCTTGATGCCCACGGGCAACATGGCCATCAGGCTCGGGTAAGCCTGGTCGGTGCGCTCGAGGCCCGGCGACAGCACCAGCGCCGCGATGCCGGGCAGCACGATGATGGCCGGCATGAGTAGTTTGAGGAACGCGGCCAGCACGATGCCCTTCTGCGCCTCGTTGACGCTCTTGGCCGCGAGACCGCGCTGGATGATGTACTGATTGAAGCCCCAGTAGCTGACATTCATCATCCACATGCCGCCCAGCAGCACGGCGAGGCCGGGCAGATCCTGGTAGTGCGGATTGTCCGGCGACAGGATCATGTCGAACTTCTCGGGGAAGCGCTCGGTCAGCACCTTGAAGCCGGCGAGCACGCCGCCGCCGTCGGCAACCTTGTCCAGCGAGATGTACGTGATGATGATGCCGCCGAGCACCAGCAGCGAAACCTGCACGATGTCGGTGAGCGCCACGGCTTTCAACCCGCCATACAGCGCGTAGAGCAGCGCGAACAACGCCAGCGCGGTGATCGCGACCTGCAGGTCGAGCCCGGTGATCGCGTTCACCGCCAGCGCGCCCAGCCACAGGATCGAGGTGAGGTTCACGAAGATGTACAGCGCCAGCCAGAAAATGGCCATCACGGTGCGCACCGCGGGGCTGTAACGCTTCTCGAGGAACTCCGGCATGGTGTAGATGCCGTTCTTGAGGAACACCGGCAGGATCCACTTGCCCACGATGATCAGCGTGAGCGCCGCCATCCACTCGTACGAGGCGATGGCCATGCCCATCACGTAACCCGATCCCGACATGCCGACGATCTGCTCGGCCGAGATGTTCGCGGCGATCAGCGAAGTGCCGATGGCCCACCAGGGCAGCGCGCGCGAGGCGAGGAAGTAGTCCTGCGCGTTCTTCTCGTGCGTCCCCTTCTCGCGCGAGACCCACTGTGCGAGCACGAAGATGCCGATCGCATAGATCACCAGGATGGCGATGTCGACTGTTGCCAGGTTCACGTTTCCCCCAGGTTGTAACGGCGCTCGTACGCCGGATTTCTTATTTCGTCGCGGCGCGCAGCGCTTCGATGAGGCCGCGCGCACGTGCTTCGATCTGCGCGAGTGTATACGCGGGTGTGAACAGTTCGCTGCCAAATCCGAATCCATCGGCGCCTGACGCGAGCCATTCGGGTATGTCCTGCGCGCCAATTCCGCCGACCGGAAAGACACGCACGTGCCTGGGCAGCACGGACTTCAGCGCCTTGAGATGCCTCGATCCGTAAGTGGCCGCGGGAAACAACTTGAGTTCCGCGGCGCCGGTACTGATCGCCGTGAACGCTTCGGTGGCGGTAGCGATACCGGGGAAGACGCGCATTCCGAGCTCGAGCGCGCGGCGAATCACGGCCGGATCGCAGTTGGGCGCCACGACAATACGCCCGCCCGCACCGTGCACGCGATCGACTTCCGCCGGGGTGAGCACGGTTCCTGCCCCGACGAGGCAGTCGCCGTGCGCGCGCGCCAGTAGTTTGATGGTCTCGAAGGGCTGCGGTGAATTGAGCGGCACTTCGATGACGCGGAAACCCGCGTCCACCAGCACCGCGCCGACCTCGGGCGCGCGCTCCGGGGTGAGCCCGCGCAGGATGCCCACCATTTCCGTCGGCGCTGCGCTCATTCGTTTTCTCCCCGGTCGAGTTCGCGGTACACACAGCCGAGCCCGGCGAACACCGCTGCGCCGCCGTCCACGGCTTGCGACGGGCGGCCGAAGGCCGCGAGCGCGGTTCCATAAACTGCCGCCAGTTCGCCGGCGCCGATGACGTGCACCGGAACGCTCGGATCCGCCGCGTCGAGCAACTGCAATGCACCCGCCACGTCGGTGCCTGTGAGCAAGCCCGACATCCACGAAGCCGCGCCCTGCGGCGACAGTTGCCGGTCGAGCCGCAAGGTGCGCGCCTGGAAGATCTTGTGCAGCACGGGGATCTCGGGATGACGCCGTGCCTCGGCCAGGCCACGCTCGAATTCGGCGGGGTGGTGCACCAGCGGCGTGTTCTCGTCGCGCACGATCACGCTGTGTTCGTTGAGCAGCGCGAACAACTCGCCGGTGGGGACCGTGAGGAACTCCTGCACGATGCCGTTGTACAGGGAGACCCACTTGGTGTGGGTGCCCGGCATGCAGACCAGTTTCTTGCCGACGTCGATGCCGGCGGCGAGCGAGCCGGATCTTGCACCCAGCAGCTGGGTCTCCTCGCCGCGCATGACGTCCGGCGCGCTGAGCGGATTGGTGCACTTCATTCCCGGGACGATGTGCACGTTCGCGCGCGGCGACACCAGCGCTTGCGCCAGCTCCTGGGTCTGGGCGGGGCACGCGAGGTAGGGTGCTTCGCGCCAGCCGAAGGCGGAACCCACCATGCCGCACAGCAGGACGGGCAACTCGCCGTGCGCGGCGCGCCAGTCGGCGGCCAGCGCGTCGAGCGTCTCCGCGAACCTGCCGCGGGACTGCGCCGCACCCGCACCTTTGCGCAACTCCAGCACCTGGCCGTCCTGGTCACAGAGTGCCAGCCGCAAGTTGCTGGTTCCCCAGTCGCCCGCGATGTACGAGGCCGTCGACGTCATGGCATGTACATCCCGCCGTTCACGGGAATGACGATGCCCGTGCCGGCGATGAGTAGCGCGCGATCCAGCAGGTCCGTGATCCGGGTCATGCGCGGTATGTTACCCGCGCCGGCAGTCAGACCTGGTGGGGCGCGACGGTGCGCCGTTCACCGACCAGGAAGGCATCGGCCACCAGCTGGAATGGCCGCCAATCGACCTCCGAGCGGCCGGAATCGCAGAGCGTGGCGAATCTCTCGTATAGCCGCGGATACTCTCCCGCCAGGCCTTCATCGAGCATGATGGTCTTGCCATCGATCTCCAGCCCCGCACCTCCACGCGACAGCTTCAACGAGCCGGCGGTCGTCTCGAGCTCGATGTCCCAGCTCTGCTCACCTTTCTGGCGGAAGTCGAAATCCGCCTGGATGCCCACGCCATCGACGGTGCGAAGCTCCAGCTGCGCCGCGATCGGCGCCTGCTGGTTCCCGGGAAACTCGAGCACGGCGCGCTCGACGTTGACCTCGCGCGGCAGGATGTCGGTGAGTATCGACAAGGCATTGATGCCCGGGTCGAACACACCGAATCCGCCCGGCTCCCAGATCCAGCGTTGGCCCGGGTGCCAGAAGTGCACGTCTTCCTTCCAGGTTATGCGTCCCCGCACCAGCTGGCGCGTCCGCAGCCACTGCCGCGCGGCATCGACACCGCCGGCGAAGCGCGAATGCCAGGTCTGGAACAGCGTGCGCCCACGGGCCGCGGCTTCCTCCGCGAGCAACGCGATCTGCCGGGTGGTGGCGGCCGGCGGCTTCTCCAGCATCACGTGTTTGCCGGCGCGTAACGCCATCAGGGCCGCGTCGAAATGCACCTGCGGCGGCGTGCAGATGGAGATGCAGTCCAGCTGCTGGACCTTCGCCAGCATGGTTTCCAGGTCGGCGAAGTTCTGCACACCGTCGATCGTGGCATTGCGGCTGGCGCAGGCAACCAGCTCGAAGCGGCGATTGGCGGCGAGCGCCGGGATGTGCTGGTCACGGGCGATCTTGCCGACGCCGACCAGGGCGATGCGAATGGGCATGCCGCAGTCTAGCCGCGCCGGCGGCGTCCTCCAATAACAGAAGTGCAATGGGCGCCGTCAGGAACCGGCATCCGGGCCCGCCGGCCGGGATCCGGCTGGTAGTTAGTTGGGCGCCGCCGGGTCAGACCGTCTCGGAAACGCCCAACTCCTTGAGGATGGCGACGCGCAGCGCCTGCGCCTCGGGGCTCGACACGCGGCGCGGATGCGGCAGCGTGATGTCGAACGACGCCTGGATGCGCGTCGGCCGGGGGCTCAGCACCAGCACCCGATCCGCCAGATGGATGGCCTCTTCCACGTCGTGGGTGATCAGCATGACGGTGTGGCGCTCCTTCTGCAGGATGCGCAGCAACTCGTTCTGCATGCGCAGGCTCATCAGCGCGTCCAGCGCCGAGAACGGCTCGTCCATGTAGAGGATCTCGGGTTTCACCACCAGCGCGCGCGCGATCTCGGCGCGCTTCAACATGCCGCCGGACAGTTCGTGCGGGTAGTTGTTGTCGAAGCCCTCGAGGCCGACGAGCTCGGCGTAGTCCGCGGCCAGTTTCTCGCGCTCGGGCATTTCCTCCGGCAGGCCGAACAGCAGGTTCTGCCGCACGGTGAGCCACGGAAACACGGAACCCTGCTGCGTGATCAGCACGCCACGCGGATCCGGCTTCAGCCGCGGCTTGCCGTCGACCAGCACCGCGCCCGAATCCGGCGCGAGAAAACCCGCGATGATGTTCATGAGCGTGGTCTTGCCGCAGCCCGAGGGGCCGACGATGGCCACGAACTCGCCGTCGCCCACCTTGAAGTCGAGATCGCTGATGACCTCGAGCCGGCCCTTGTCGGTGGGAAAACCCTTGCCGACGTTCTGGACGTGGATCTTGGACTTAATGAACATAGCGCCACCGCACGACTTTCATGCCTTCCAGCAGTCGCATGATTCCGTCGAGTGCCAGGCCGATGAGCCCGATGATGATCATGCCGGCGATCACCAGGTCGTAACGATTACCGGCGTTGCGCGAATCGATGATCATGTAGCCGAGCCCCGAGCGCAGCGCGATCATCTCGGCCGCCACCACCACCAGCCAGGCGACACCCAGGCCGATGCGCATGCCGATGATGATGTCCGGCAGCGTCGCCGGGAACACCACCTGCATGAACAGTTTCTTGCGCGGCACGCCGAAATTCTCCGCGGCGCGCAGGTAGCGCCGCTCGATGGTGTGCACGCCCGACGTGGTCTGCACGATCATCGGGAACACCGAGGCGATGAAGATGAGGTAGATGGGCGAGGCATTGCCGACGCCGAACCACAGGATGGCGATCGGGATCCAGGCGATCGGCGAGATGGGCCGCAGGATCTGGAACAGCGGGTTGAGCGTGATGAACGCACCCCGCACGCGGCCCATCCACAGGCCCAGCGGGATCGCGAACAGCACCGCGATGCCGAAACCCGCGCCGACGCGCATCAGCGACGCGCCGATGTGATCCCACAGCGTACCGTCACGCGCCAGCTCGAGCGTGCCCGAGACCACCTGCCAGGGCGTCGGGAAGATCACGCTCCTGGTGAGCACGACCGTGAGCCACCAGAGCGCGACCACCGCCGTCAGCACGAGCAGCGACGGCAACACGTTCTTCGTCGATTTCATTTCTTATGGTTCTCCCACCATTCGCGCGCACGCCATTGGATCCGGGCCCAGGGCGTCGTCGGCTCCGGCTCCACTTCGATGGTCAGTTGGCCGCTGGCATGCGCGGTACAGATGAACTGGTAACTGGCGGCACGCTCGAACGGCAGGCGGAAACTCTGCCCCGGCATCATGATGGTCGGGCCGAAGGTCTGCGGCACGTCGTCCAGGTTGTGTATCAGCAGCACGTCGTTGAGGCCGAGCGTCAGCCGGATCGTGTCCGGCAGGATCTCGACCAGGTCGCCGGCACGGCGCCGTGCGTAGGTGCCCTGGGGAATCTCGAACAACTGCTCGCGCGAGCCCACTTCGATGGGCGCGAAACCGGCCCAGCCCAGGCCGGCGAGCAGCGCGCCGAGCAGCGGCGCGCACAGGATCCAGGTGCGCCGGCTCATGAACGCAACAGGATCTTGAGGTCATGCACGAAGTCGTCGGCCGGGTGACCGTAGGGCATCACGGCCCGCAGGCCGCCGGACCGATCGATCATGTAGATAGACGAGGAATGCCCCAGCGTGTAGCTGCCGTCGGGATTGGTGATCTTGTTCACCGAGATGCCGTAGCTCCCGTAGACCGCCTCGAGCTGCGCACGCGTGCCCACGCCGCCGACGAACGTGGGGTCGAAGCTGCCGAGGAATTTCCTCATCTGCGCGGCCGTGTCGCGCTCGGGATCCACCGTCACGTACGCCACCTGCACGTCCGCGGCCTCGGCGCCGAGTTTCCTGCGCGCCGCGGCCAGCGTCGCCAGCGTGATGGGGCAGACCTCGCCGCAGTTGCTGAAGCCGAAGGCCAGCAACACCACCTTGCCGCGGAACCGTGCCATCGAGAACGGCTTGCCGTCGGAGCCCGACAACGCGATCTCCGGCGCAGGCATCACCGGCGACAGGGTGCCCGCCTTGTACAGATCGTCGGGTGGTGAAAGACGCGGCGGCGCGGCCGTGGCCGCGGCGATGGCCACGGCCGACGACAGGATGAGGAGCAATCGCGCGAGCGTGACGTTCACAGGGGGATGGGCGCCGCTTTCGTCGCCTTGACGAAGCTGTCGTCGATGTACGTCTCGTACGGGATGGGATGCTTGATCGTGCCCGCCTGGATCGACAGCTGCATGAGATCCTCGAACTCCTCGGGGATCATGCGCAGGTCGCCGTAGGTCACGCGATCCGTGGGGTTATCCATCACGAACTGCAGGATCTTGGGATCCTGGTTGAAGAAGTCCTTGCCCGAGGCGATCTGCACGGCCTTGTCGCGGTTCTCGTGCGTCTGGTCGAGCCAGTTGCCCGCGCTTTGGATCTGGTTCACCAGGTCCTGCACCAGCGGCCGGTTCTCGGCGATCAGCTCCTCGCGCACGGTCAGGCAGCAGCAGATGTAGTTGCGCCACTCGTCGCGCGTCATGCGCAGGACGCGCGCATACCCGGCCTGCTGCGCGGAGGCGCCGAAGGGCTCACCCGTGCAGTAGGCGTCGACGGCGTTCGCGTACAGCGCCGCGGGCATGTCGGGCGGCGGCATCTCGATGATCTCAATATCCGCCGGGGTCATGTCCTCGCGCGCCAGCATCTTGCGCAGGAACAGGAAGTCGACGGCGAAGCGGCTGGGGATGGCGACCCGCTTGCCGCGCAGGTCGGCGAATTTCTCGTAGCTCGAGTCGGTGCGCACCATGATCACCGCGCCCGAGCGGTGTCCCAGCGACACGATCTTCACCGGGATCTTCTTGTCGGCCAGGTCCATGACCAGCGGCGCCAGCATGTAGCCGGCCTGGATGCGGCCGGCCATCAGCGATTCCTTGATTTCCGGCCAGCCGCTGTACTTGCTGTATTCGAAGCGGAACTTGTTGCCGGCCACGCCGGCCTTGATGGCGGCTTCCTTGCCCGTGCACGCGACCGGCAGGGTGAGGTTGCAGGTCACCGGCAGGCCACCCACGATCAACGGCGCGTTCTCGTCCCTCGGGCCACCCGAGCAGCCGAACAGGCCCAACGGCAGCGCCGCGGCGCCCGCGGATTGCAGGATCTGTCGTCGGGTGAAAATCGCGCTCACGTGGATACAGCCGGTCTCGCGCCGGTCGGAATTGAGTGCGCGGGAGCGTAGCCCAGGGCGACATAGCCTGCGACTATGACTCCGCCCCGCACCACTCCTACAATCGCTGCCCATGCCATTCATCACCAGCGCGGACGCGGACAAGAACACATATGACGTAATCGTCGTGGGCTCCGGGGCCGGCGGCGGTCAGACGGCCTATACGCTGACCATGGACGGGGCACGCGTATTGATGCTCGAGGCCGGGCGGCGCTACGACCCCGCGGTCGAGACACCCATGATGCAGATCAATTCCGAGGCGCCGCTGCGCGGATCCGGAACCCCGGAGAAACCCTTCGGTTTCTATGATGCAACCATCGACGGCGGCTGGAACGTGCCCGGCGAGCCGTACACCAGTGCCTCCGACGACCCGGCGCGCCAGTTCCAATGGTGGCGGACGCGCATGTTGGGCGGCCGTACCAATCACTGGGGCCGCATTTCCCTGCGCAACGGCACCTACGACTTCAAGCCTCATGCCCGTGACGGCCTGGGCTTCGACTGGCCCATGGACTATGCCGACCTCGCGCCCTACTACGACAAGGTCGAGATGCTGATCGGCGTGTACGGCGGCGACGACGACATGGAAAACACGCCGCGTTCATCGAAGGGCGTGTTGCTGCCGCCGCCGAAGCCGCGCGTGTCCGACCTGCTGGTGAAGCAGCGTGCCGCGAAAGTCGGCGTGCCGGTGATCCCGATGCATCGCGCGGTCATGACCACGCGGCTCGATCACCTGCGCCTTCCCAAACTACTGCACCCCGGCAACGAGAAGGCCCAGGCCATCCTCGCCGCGGACATGCAGAAGCGCAGTGCCTGCATCTGGGCCACGCCCTGTGGCCGCGGCTGCAGCATCCGGGCCAACTACCAGTCGACCACCGTGCACCTGCCGCCGGCGCTGGACACCGGCAATCTCGACATCGTCACCGACGCCATGGTGCGCGAGGTCACCCGACGCAAGGATGGCAGGGCCGAGGGCGTGGTCTACATCGACCGCAAGACCGGCGCCGAGCACCGCGCGAAGGCGCGCATCGTGGTGCTGGCGGCCAGCGCGCTCGAATCGGTGCGCATCCTGCTGAATTCCGGCGTCGCGAATTCCAGCGGCAAGGTCGGCAAGTACATCATGGACACCGTCGGCGCCGGCATCGGCGGGCAGATCCCGCTGCTCGAGAACATGCCGCTGCACAACGAAGACGGCGCGGACTTCGGCCACATGTACACGCCGTGGTGGCTGTACCAGGAGCAGCTGGCGGGCAAGCTGGGCTTCGCGCGCGGTTACCACTTCGAATTCGGCGGCGGACGCCGCATGCCGGACATGGGCACCGCGTCCGGCCTCGAGTGGCTCAACGGCGGCACCTATGGCCGGAAATTCAAGGAGGACGCGCGCCGCTACTTCGGTTCGTTCGTCTACTTCTCGGGCCGTGGCGAGATGATTCCCAACGAGGACTCGTACGCCGAGCTCGATCCGAAAGTGAAGGACAAGTTCGGCATTCCCGTGCTGCGCTTCCACTGGAAATGGTCGCCGCACGAGATCGGCCAGGCAGCGCACATGCAGAAGGCCGCCGCGGAAATCATCGAGGCCATGGGCGGCAAGACCTCGTCGCGGCCCCAGGCCGGCGAGAAGGCAATCAAGCAGGGCGGCGTGATCATCCACGAAGTCGGCGGCGCGATGATGGGCACGGATCCGAAGAAATCCGTGACCAACAGTTTCGGCCAGTGCTGGGACATGAAGAACCTGTTCATCACCGACGGCGCCACGCTGTGCTCCAACGCGGACAAGAATCCCACGCTCACCATCATGGCGCTGGCCTGGCGCGCCTCGGATCACATGCTGGGTCTCATGAAGAGGAAGGAGCTGTGATGGATCGCCGAACGACCATCAAGTGGATGTTCGCGGCCGCGGCCACGGTGCCGGCGCTGCGCGTGCACGGCTATACCGCCGAACCCCTGGCGCGCGACGTCGCCGCCAACCAGGCCGGATACGGCACGGATCCCGTACTGGCGCGTGACTGGAAGCCGGGCGGCCCATGGCCGCTGACGCTGGGCGCGCACGCACGCCTGACTACCGCCGCGCTCTGCGACCTGATCATCCCGGCGGACGACGTGTCGCCGGCAGCATCCGCGGTGGGCGTGGTTGATTTCATCGACGAGTGGATCAGCGCGCCGTACCCACAGCAGCGCGGCGATCGCGAAATCGTGCTGCCGGGACTCGAGTGGATGGAGGCCGAGGCGCAGAAGCGCTTCCACGAGGCCTTCGCCGCGCTCGACGAGAAGCAGAAGAGCGCGATCGCGGACGACGTCTGTTCGCCCGCGCGCGCCCGGCCGGAGTTCGCCAAGGCCGCGAAGTTCTTCTCGAAGTTCCGCGATCTCACCGCCGGCGGCTTCTACACGACACCGATCGGCATGAAGGACATCGGGTACACCGGCAATGTGCCGCTGGCGAAGTTCGATGGCCCGCCGCTCGAGGCGCTGAAAAAGGCCGGGTTGGCCTGAGCGCATGGCCCGGGACGCTGAAATCCGGCCTCTGCCCGTCGGACCCATTCTCGCCGAAGCATTCGCACTGCCCGGCCAGCAGCGCGCGCGCCTGTGGCGCGGCATCGGCGTGCCGTTCGCCCTGGTCATCGGTGCAGCGCTGGTCATGGCGCTCTCGGGCCTGCATGGACATCCGCGCGCACGCCTGGCGCTGGCGGTGCTCGGTTTCTGCTGCATCGCTGCGATGGCGGTGGTGATTCACCGGCTGGTTCTGTTGCCCCCGGCGCAATCGCCGGCGAATGCCGCGGGGCGTGGTCTTCAGCGCCTCGCGAAGGCGGCAATCGCCATGCTGATCCTGTGGGCGATGTTCGCCGCGCTCAGCGCCGGCGTGGCGTTGTCGTTGTTCAGCCTGCTGGTCACGATCAAGCTGCCACTGCCGCCGCCCTGGCTGCAGGCCATGGGCGCGGCCGCGGCCGTGTGGGTGGTTGCGCGGCTCTACCTGGTGGTTCCCGGGCTGGTGCTGGATCAGCCGAACGTGCTCTCGACCGCGTGGCGGATATCGCGGGGCAACGGCTGGCGGCTCGCGGCGCTGACGGCGGTGATCCCCTGGCTCCTGGTTCTCTACGTCCAGCTCATGTGGCCGCGCGGGGTCAATCGCGTGATCTTCGTGCTCGTCGTCGCCATGTCGGTGATGCTCACGATATTCGTGCTGTTCGCAACCTCGGCGTCATATCGCGAGCTCATGTCGCGCGCGCCACCGCCCACACCTCCACCCGCCTGACGCCGGCCGCGAGCAACACGCGGCGCAGCTCGTTGACCGTGCTGCCCGTGGTCACGACGTCGTCGACGATGGCCACGTGACCGGCCGCTGACAATTTCTCGAGCGACCGGCCATCGCGCAGCGCGAATGCCGCGCGCACGTTGAGTCGCCGGGCGTTCAGGTCGAGCGCGGTTTGCGACGGCGTATCACGCACCCGCAGCGCCGCGTGCCGCGCCACCGGGATCGCCAGCAGGTTGCCCGCGTGGCGCGCGATGGCCGCGGCCTGGTTGAAGCCGCGCTCGCGCCAGCGAGCCGTGTGCAATGGCACCGGGACCAGCAAGGCCGGCAGCACCGCGTCGCGTTTGCGCGCGATCTGCGCGAGCAACACAGCGAGCACCCGGGCGTGCGCGACGACGCCCTGGTACTTGAGCCGGCGGATCAGCTCGTCGACGGGATGTTCGTAGCGCAGCGCCACGAGCGCGTCGCCAGAGGGCGGTGCCCAGGGCAGGTCGTCGCGGCACACCTCGCAAAGGTCGAGGTCGAGCGACGCCCCCGGGAATCCGCACAGCAGGCAGCGCGGCGGGAGCAGGGTGGCCGCCACCAGCCTCGACAAGGCCCGCGGCATCGTCAACCGCAGGTGGCGCATCTGGTTGACAATGGCTTCGCGGCTCTCGAACATGCGCCGAGTTTCCGCGACCGCCCCCGGGGGCGACAGCCGGAAA
>Ga0307411_10000885_pt1 | contig 11328 bp, 8 predicted proteins | sample DK1Ometagenome_2_FD_203712 | JGI IMG/M metagenome (GOLD analysis project Ga0307411, IMG submission 203712) | Maize rhizosphere microbial communities from greenhouse at UC Davis, California, United States - DK15-O-1 | ecosystem: Host-associated > Plants > Roots > Rhizosphere > Soil | place: USA...
CAATGCTTTTGCAGAGGCAATGGCTATCTCTTTTTCTTCGCGAGATAATTTAATGATCTCTGCCGTACCTCCCCTGTGAAGGTTACTTCTGAACTCTCCTTCTTTAGCCTGGCGCTTCATGGCACCCACCACTTTTCCATCCACCACAAAAGCACGGATATCAGCGCCCTTGGCTTCTTTAATAAATTCCTGCACAATAATACGTGCCTTTAACCCATGGAATGATTCTATTACGGAAGATGCTGCATTTTTATTTTCTGCTAACACAACCCCGATGCCCTGGGTACCCTCTAATAATTTTATTACCACAGGAAAACTCCCGATCTCAGAAAAAATTTCTTCCACATTCGTAGAATAATTGGTAAATACGGTTTTTGGCAAACCAATGGAAGCTCTCGAAAGAATTTGTAAACTTCTTAATTTATCACGGCTGCGAATGATTGCCTGGCTCTCATTTGCCGTGAAAACTTTACGCATTTCAAACTGGCGGCACACTGCAGAACCATAAAAAGTTACCGATGCACCGATACGCGGAATGATTGCATCCACATCATCCAGGTACCTGTTTTTATAATAAATCCTTGGATTCTTTTTTTCGATTACAATGTTACATTTAAGATGGTCCACCACTTCGGTTTTATGTCCTCGGTGTAAACCTTCTTCAATAAGCCGACGTGTGGAATACAAATGTGAATTCCTCGACAAAATAGCGATATGCATAGATAATGGCTGGATTGTTCCTGGTTAATTGATTATGAAAAATAAAAGTACGGGAATTAAGAGAATAAAGATAAATTAATCCTTTAACTTTTCGTTGTTTTTATGCCGGTCTAAATCCCTTTCTGTTTTTTTACGAAAATTGTTTTCCAGGGCCTCGGTAAGATCTACCCCTGTTTGGTTCGCCAGGCACAATAAAACCCAAAGCACATCGGCCATTTCATCGGGTAAAGATGAACTCAGGTCGGATTTTTTAAACGATTGGTCGCCGTATGTACGTGACATGATGCGGGCCAGCTCTCCAACTTCTTCGGTAAGGATCGCCATATTGGTAAGTTCCGAAAAATATCGTACACCGTGAGTTTTTATCCATGCATCCACCTGTTGCTGGGCTTCCTGAATCGTCATAATTATTCTTTGTTTTTTGAATCTACAATAATAGTTACGGGCCCGTCATTTACCAACATTACTTTCATATCGGCCCCAAATTCACCTGTTAAAACTTTAGAACCACATTCTTTTTCCAGTTCAAGGCAGAACATTTCATACATCATTTTAGCAAATCCGGGCTGGGCAGCTCTTATAAATGAAGGACGATTGCCTTTTTTGGTGCTTGCAAACAATGTAAACTGCGAAATAACTAAAACTTTAGCACCTATAACATCGGCCAGCGAAAGGTTCATCTTGCCGTTATCATCACTAAAGATCCGCAGGCGGGCAGCTTTTACCACCAGGTATTGAACATCCTCCAGGGTATCTTCAGCTTCCACACCCATGAGTATTAATAAACCATTACCAATTCGTGACTTTTCAACATTCCCTATGGTAACCGATGCTTCGCTAACTCGCTGTATAACAATTCTCATGTTTTTTCGTTTATCTATTTAAACAAAGCCGGGTTAATAACAATTTTTAATTGCAACCTTCTTTGTAACAATAACATCTAATTTAGTAACAGACCAAAAAATCCAAGCCCAATGACAGGAAATGCAAATATAGAGATCAAACATGTAATTGTGCCTGTTGATTTCTCAAACTCATCAAAAAATGCAGTGGAACATGCAGTGTCCATTGCCAAGAAATTCAGAGCTGACCTTACACTTTTATGTGTAATGGATCCCTTCACTTCACAAGCGCTTAATTGTAAAGGTGCAAAATTTTCAGATTTTAAAGAGAAAGCAGCCGAAGCTTTGAACCAGTTAACCCGGCAGATTTTTACGTTCAATAAAATTGAAATATTTGTTGCTGAAGGCAGATGGGTTCGTGCTGTTACTGAAATGGCCGACCGTATTCCAGCTTCCATGATGGTTTTAGGTGTTGGTGGTAAAAACAGGGATGGATTTTTTGATGGCCCTCATGCATATCGTATTGTAGATGCGATCAGCATTCCTTTATTGGTGGTTAAAGAAGATCAGAAAGCAAAAGAATATAAAATTATCACTACCCCACTGGATCAGACTTTCCATACACGTGAAAAGCTGCCTTTTGTAACACTTATGGCAAGCGCTTTTGACGCAAAAGTTTCGGTGATTGGTTTACAAACCAATACTGATAAAGAAACCTCATCACACATGCAGGCCATTATGCGCCAGGCATCTCAATATGTACAGATGAAAGTAAGACAATACCAGGATCGTTTGATCGCTTCTAAAAACGAAGTAGGTGATCTTGTAAAACATGCGAATGAAGATCAGGCTGACCTGTTAGTTATCATGAGTTCTCATGAAAAAACATTTTCAACGATGTTTTCAAGTCCTTATGCGCAACAAGTGCTGGATAAATCAAACACTCCGATTTTAATTTGCCCGATCAGGGTTTCGTTGGTAATGAATTCGGTGAGCATTTAAAAATTAGTATTGAGTACTTAGATGTGAGTATTGAGACTTTTGTTCCGTAAAATTTAAAATAACCTATCTTAATACTAAATACTCATATCCCAATACGAGGTAAGCATTTAATCACAAACTGATATATATAAAACAGAAGACCGGAGCTTGCTTCGGTCTTCTGTCTTCAAGCTTCCGTCTTCTTTAAAACTCAAACTTAAAATTGAACACCGGCATAATCCCGAACATGTAGGTGGTGCGGATATCGTTTATATAAGGATCATAAAAATAACTGTTCACATTTTTACGATTGATCACATTCTGCACATCCAGTGTAATTCCAAAGGCCCATTTATTGAAGTTAAATTTAACTAATACGGATGCGTCCCAACGGAAATAATCCGGTAGCTTTTGAGTAAAGGCTTCCGAATTAATATCCACCTGCCTGCCTTGTGCCTGTGAGGCGGGAAGATCAATAGGAATATACCGGTTTCCCCCCCCGCCATATGATCCGGGTATTGATGGAAACAGAATGCACCTTCTTTTTGCCGAATTTAATTTCGTATCCGCCCAAAAGGTTCAGCATGTAATTTCCATTAAAACGGGTGCTTCTCCATATGCCATCATTCATTGAATATTCCGAATTAAACACAGAAGCCGTAAACAGGAAAAAATAGTTTTTCGATAAAAATTTTTCAATCGTTAATTCCAGGCCATAATTTCTTCCCAGGCCCAGGTTAAAAAATTTAGCATCCGTATAACCGGAACTTAAATTAAGCGCTGATAAAACACTTCCACTATCAGCTACAATGGGAACATTATATAAATACTGGAAGTAACCTTCGGCCTTTAAACGAAAATCTTTGTAGAAATTCCAATCGTAGCCCGCTACTGCATGCACGGATTTTGAAAGTCCCAGGTGTTTATTGGGTTGATTATAATTTAAAGAATCAATAAGCACACGGCTCATGTATGTGGAAATAGGCTCGATACGGCTATGAATACCGGTACCCAATGAAATTACATGTTTTGGATGGAACCGGTATTTAATGGCCCATCGGGGTTCTATGTTGTACGATCCGTTAAATAAAAACACCATACTGTGCAAACCGGTAACCATCTCGATTTTATCCGTGATCCTGTATTTCCAGTTCGCATATACCTGTAATAAACCACCGCTTCCTTCGTCATCAAAAAAAGTAGCTACCTGGTTAATATCAAAACGTAGTCCTTCAGAAAAAATATCAAAAAATAAATGACTGTAATAAGCCCCTGCACGTAAGGTGTGCCTTGCATTAAATTTATGATTCACAAAACTGTGAAACCTAACTGAATAATACATATAACGTTCGTTGTATGCTTTTTGAAGCTGGTAATTATTATCCAGCGAATCCAAACCATACGCATTATCTTCATATGAAAATGATACTACATTTTTCAGGTAGGTTTTATTGTTTTTAAAACCGTAAGTATGTGTAATACCGGTAGCAGCAATCCACGAAATTCTATTGTCCTGGAACCGTTGCCTACGTTCACTCCACTGTAAAGAATCCTTTACAGCAATTTCGCCGGCTGTATTATTTCCACCAATTCCCCAAAAAGAAATTACCCCACCTTTTTTAATCGGGAAATTAAAATTGAACGACATATCCTGGAAAACCGGTACCTGCCCGTTATCTACGATTGGTAAGCCCATTAAATTAAACAACTGCAACGTTGAATACCGGTAATTGATCAGGTAACTTCCATCATATTTTTTACTGAACGGGCCTTCCAGCATTACCTGGGCACCTAATACCCCAAACTGAAAAGCATAATGCCGTTTTTTATAATTCCCTTTTCTGAATTTAATATCAAAAACACCTGAAAGAGCATTTCCATAATCAGCTGAAAAAGCACCCGTTAAAAAATCGCTGTTATCCAGCACCTGCGAACTTAAAATAGAAATTCCGCCACCGGTTGAACCTTCACCGCTGCTAAAGTGATTGGGATTTGGAATTTCAACTCCTTCAATTCTCCATGAAAGTCCACGGGAGCTATTACCCCGAACGATAATTTCATTGCTGGCATCATTGCTGGTTGAAACACCTGCAAATGATAACGACATTCGTGCAGGATCATTAAAGCTGGCCGCATAACGTTGTGTTTCTTCTACAGAAAATGCACGAACACTCACTGTTGACATATCATTGATGGGCTTGTCCTTCTCGTTTTTAGCCGTAATGTTCGCCTCCTTTAAATTCGTAATGGTTTCCTCCAGTTCTATCGTTAAATTTGTTTCTTTACCTGCAGCAATGGTAACCTGTGGAATAGTAACAGGTTCATAACCTACATAGGTAATTTGTACATCGTATTTACCATATTTTACATCTTTGATGCTAAACTTCCCATCTAAATCAGAAGTTGAGCTTAATGGGGGATCAGTTCCAACTACCACAATTACAGCACCCTGCAAAGGAGATTTACTTTCTTTATCCGCTACCTGGCCTATTATACTCTGGCTAAACTGGGAATAAAGCCGGGCGCTGCAAAGCGTAGAAAAAATGATCAAAAAAATTCCCAATTTTTTCATAACGTGGTTCAGTAAATAATCTACATGATTACATTTACAATCTAAAATTAAAAAATAGTCATGAAGAAAGTATTAGCCATTAGTTTTTTATACCTGGCCATTGGCAGTTTGTCGGCACAGATCAACATTCCACAGCCTAGTCCTGCAAGCACTGTAATGCAAAAGGTAGGGTTGGCAGACGTAACCATTAATTATTCACGTCCAAGCGCAAAAGACCGTAAAGTGTTTGGTGACCTGGTTCCTTACGGTGCTATGTGGAGAACCGGAGCTAACCGTTCAACCAAACTTACCGTTTCTGATTCAGTAACGATTGGCGGAGCTAAAATAGGCAAAGGTGATTATTCCATTTTCACGATTCCAAATGAAAAGGAGTGGACCATCATCATCAACAAAGGAGTTGATCTTGGAGGTACCAATGGATACAAACAGGAAGAAGATGTAGTAAGGTTTAGCGCAATTCCATCTAAAACTTCGTACACCGAAAGTTTCACTTTCAATTTTGCCAATGTAACCACTACATCTGCTGATATTGAAATTAGCTGGGAAGAAACCAAAGTAAGCTTTAAAATTGAGCAGAATGTAGATGCAACGGTAATGAAAAATATAGATGCAGCACTAAGCCCGTCAGCTACCAGTTATTTCCAGGCTGCACGTTATTATTATGACACTAACCGTGACAGCAAACTTGCATTGGAGTGGATCGATAAATCGCTTGCAATCGGTGGAGATAAATTCTGGATCTTAAGATCAAAATCATTGATCCAGGCACGTTTAGAAGATTATGCGGGTGCAATTGCAACCGCTGAAAAAAGCAAGTCACTTGCATTGGCTGACAAAAACAATGATTATGTAAAAATGAACGAAGACAGTATTAAAGAATGGCAAGGTAAATTAGGCACTAAAACCAAATCAAACACTGTAAATAAAACTTCAAATAATAAAGAAAATAAATAGCACGGCGCCTTTCACGGTGCTCCGCTAAAGCGGCACTCAAAAGCCCTTTTTATACTATAAGCCTTTACTGGTATTCCTTCCGTTTACACGTAAAGCCTAAGTATAAAAGGGCTTTTTTCGTACCGGCTACCGCTGCGCCCCGTGGCGCAAAAAAGCTGCAAATTAATCATGGCGATAATTCGAATAAGTGAAAGTTTCAGCTTCAAGGTTCGATGTGAACTCACCAACCTTGAAGCTGAAACATCCAACTTCAAACTACTTTATTTAATGATTATTCTTTGAGTGGTTTGTTCGCCTTTAGATCCTATCGTAAGAAAATACATTCCGGGCCTTAGCTGGTTTTCTGAAATAGAAATATATGCCGGAACAGAAAATACATGGTTGTTTGCATACACCGTTTTTCCCAAAGCATCCGTAATTCGAATATATTCCAACGTTGTAATATCCGCAGAGCTGATCCAGAAACCTTCACTTACAGGATTTGGATATATACTGAACAGAGCTGCATTATTATCCTCTAATCCAAGTGTAATGTTAACTATCATTGAAAGTGTATCCGTTCCGCAGGCATTGGTTGCAATGAGTTGAACCGTGTAGCTACCATTAGCAGCATATGTATGTAATGGATTTTGTAGTTGTGAATTATTACCATCCCCGAAATCCCAATCGTAAGTAACTTCGGAGCTATAACCAGAAACTGTGAAGTTATAGTTATAATCCAAACCTGTATGCGATTCCCCGATAGAACCTCCCGAAGGGATTGTACCAACAAATATTAATTTCACAACAGAAGTATCAGAAGATACAGATGCAGAGCAGGAAACTATACAACGGTAATACGTAGTTGCTAAAGGAGTAGTTGTATAAGTTGAACCTGTAGCGGAGGGTATATTAATAAATGTAATTCCATCCGTTGAAGATTGCCATTGGTAATTTAATAGTGAATCTGTAGCAACTGAAAGAGATAGTGAAACACTGTCTCCTGAACAAATGCTATCTAAATCAGCCAGGGTATTACCTGCATCAGGAGTACCCATACAAACGATTTCATAATATTCATCTGCACCTCTGTATGGATTTACCAGGGACCTGGTTTGCCCGTCAATATCAGCTGTTATTCCGGCAACAGGAATTCCATGTAAAAAAGTATTTGTATCTGCTAAATGAAGATCCGTGGCAGACACAAAATTGATAAGCACATCATTCGAATTAGCTTCATTACCTGGAAATGAATTTGCCTGGTAGGTGGGAATGTCTGTATAAACAGTAGTACCCAAACGAACCAATTCAGTGGTAGAAGAATTGTAGGTATTATGATCCAGGTCGTAATTGTCCAGAGTAGATGTAATTGCCATTGCCACATGTTGAAGGCCTGCTGTACCCCCTGTTCTTTCATTGAAGAATAAATTGTTGAATACATTACCCAGTGAAGAAGCATTTGTAGAACTCAATAATAAGCAGGATGAACCTATGTTACCTGCTGTTCCACCGCTTGCAAGGCTACCCCCGATCCTTACAGAATTATTATCCACCCTAAAATTAAATAAACTGGCTCCTGATGATATTTCAATCCCTCCCAAATTAGGAATGTTTGTAGTTGGAGCTAAAGCGATAAAATTATTATAGATATGGGCTGAATTGGTACCGGAGCTCAGTACACTTCTGATATGAATAGAGCGCATAGTGCCTGAATTATTCAGGAACGTGTTGAACCTGCTATTACGAATTAGGGTAGTGTCTTTTTGAGAGTCGAATAAAAACCCAAACGCTAAAGATTCTGATGAGGGTGTATTACGGCTAAATTCACAAGAATCAACAGTTATTGAGCCCGTACCTGCCTGGCACCAAATACCTACAAATACGATATTTTCAAACCTGCATCCGAAAACTGTGTTACGGGAATTAGGGTTAGCTGCTGTTCCACTTGAGTTGAACTGGTATCTGCCTCCCGGAAAAACACAATATTTAAAAATATTGTCGGAATTGCCGGTTACATTAGAAACAGATGTTGATAATGACACCCCCCTGCCTGTACTGCTTGTGGTAGCATTTTCCAGCCTGCAATATAAAACCTGGTTAAAGCAGGCTCCATTACGTAAGAGTATATTATTGGAATTGGAACTGGTACTTAAATGTTGGAGTGTTAATACACCTGTTGTACCTACTCCACCTGGTCTTCCGTCTATAATTACATAGTCTGCATCATCCAGGATAATAATAGCATTACCGGCAAGGTTCACACTAATGGTTAATGAAGAAACGGCGGCATCCGGGCGTAACGTAATCGTATTAGCATTACTTGCACCTGCTTTAGCAATAAAATTTATGGGGAATGTTTCTGCAGCAGCATCATACGTTACCGTAGGCTCAATGTAATATGCCTGGGTAAGAGTTGCCGGAATAGCGTTATATGCATCAGTAATGCTCGAATGCTGGCTTATAATCGTATTAGAAGCATCTTTTAGATTAACCGAATTTGTCTGTCCGTGAATTTTTAAAAATAGGGCAAAAAGAATAATGAGTGTAATTTTTATTGATTTCATAAAATGGGGATTTTGAAATTTAGAACAATATACTTATTGCAGCTGTTAGATTAAAGACCGCATTTATATTTTTTTGTTAAAACACTTGCTATTAAGTAGCATAAATCTTATTTTTAAGTTACATCCGCAAAAATGAAAAAAACATTCAGCATAAATAACCCATGTTCTGAAAACTGGAACAGCATGACAGCTAAAGAACAGGGTCGTTATTGTTCTGCTTGCAGCACTGCAGTTGCCGACTTCACTACTATGAGTGAAGAGGAAATTATAGATTCTTTGATGTCAAAAAAATATAAATGCTGCAGGGTATATCCTGAACAACTAAAAACGTATGATATAATCCCCCAACGTAAAAAATACTGGAATACTCTTGCTGCTTCAGTTATTGCCGGATTAATCACCTTGAGTACAAGTCAGGCACAAAAACCTTTTACTCTTCAAAAGGAAACAAAAACTACGGAAAAAAAAGATGTAAAGCCATTAAATGAAAATAAAATCCTGGTGCGGGTGATTGATAAAAAAACAAAAAAAGAACTTCCTGGTATTCGTTTATACCATGCAGAAACGAAACAGTATTTTGTTACGGATAGTAATGGAGTAGCAACTGTTCTAATTGATAATACCGTTAGTCCAGGGTCTAATATTGAGCTGATAGCTACACGATCCAAACAAAGAGGTAAATATAATATATCCTTTAAATCCACATTAATAATCCCAACAAATTCCATACAAACTTCACCAATGATCGTAGAGCTGGGTGATTTTAAAAGGGTAGGTAAATTTAAGATCCGAAAAATAATGGGTTGTCCTTCTTTTTAGAATATAAAATCCTGTTGTATTTTATTGTTCACTGGTTAAAGTCGTCTTTTAATGCATATTTCTCAAAATAAAAAAGGGCCTGATAACTTCAGACCCTTCGAATATTTTAACGGATGTTATTTATCCTTTGAACTTGCTTCCGAAAACGTTGTCCCACATTGGAGAACTAACACCAAATCCTTTTTCAGGATCACCATAATGGTGTTTCATGTGGTATTTTTTAAGGCGCTGGAACCAACCCCACTGCCATGTTGCATGATGGGTAGCATAATGTAACTCATCATATAATAAATATCCCATAACCATCCCTGCGAAAACTGATTCTCCGTACTGGAAACCGCCAATTAACCAGGTGATCGTATAGAAGAAGATCGCCAATGGTAATGATAAGCTTGGAGGCATAACCAGTCTCATGCTGTCATTCGGATAGTCATGATGAACCCCATGCATGATAAACATAAAACGTTTACCTGCTTCACTGGTAGGATGATAATGGAAAACGAACCTGTGAAGGAAATATTCAAGCAGGCTCCAGATAAATATTCCGCCTACAAACATACCTGCAAATAAATACCATGCATTATTATAAACCGCAATGGACCTATAACCGAAAACAAACATTAAAGGCACATAGATAACCAGGGGAACCCAAAAAGGAGTTCTGGAAAAGAAATCCATAAAATTGCTTTTAAACATTCTTATCGACTCATCTTTATGCGATACATAAAGCTTTTTACGAAGTGGCGCAGCCTCTTTTACAACTGTGTTCTCTTCCATAGAAGAATTTTGTTTGAGTGCAAAGATAGGCTTTTTGAACTAATGAATGAAGAACCCGGAGAACGAAGAATTCACAATTTATGAGGATAGGTACTAACCTTGCATAATTCATTGTTAATACGCTCTTTGCATTCTTTTATATACCGCTTAAGCTGGGGGCATATAACTTCGTTCAACACGTAAACTCATTTACACACCTACCCAAAATAGGTGAAAATCCGTCTAATAGCCTCCTACCCCATCTGCAATACGTATATTTGCGCAAAATTTTACGCAAGATGAAATATAGTACTCTGATTATTTGCTCTTTAGCATTTTTAATGGCAAGCTGTGGCAGTAATAAATCTACGGATAAAAAAGGTAGTAATGACACCACAAAAACGTCAACTGTGGTAGACACGTTACGCTATGAGCAGGAAAAACACCTGGCTAATTTAAAAATGCTCACTTTCGGAGGGGATAATGCAGAGGCCTACTGGAGCTTCGACGGCACCAAATTCTGTTTCCAGAGAACCGCCCCAGAGGATAGCGTTTTCTGTGACCAGATCTTTATGTGGACCTTAGCTGATGGAGATATGAAAACCAAAAAAGCAACCCTTATCTCAACCGGCCAGGGCAGAACCACATGTTCTTATTTTTTACCCGGTGATTCGCTTATCCTTTATGCAAGTACACATAAATCAGGAAAAGATTGCCCTCCAACACCTGAAAGAAAAAAAGGAGCTTATTACTGGCCAATTTATGAAACCATGGATATTTTTGTTGCCAACCTAAAAGGCGAAGTAGTAAAACAACTAACCAATAAAAAAGGATACGACGCAGAAGCAACGGTAAGCCCTAAAGGAGATAAAATTGTTTTCACCAGTGATCGCAGTGGTGATTTGGAACTTTACACCATGAATATTGATGGGAGTGATGTAAAACAAATTACCGATGAATTAGGGTATGATGGCGGAGCATTTTTCTCACCCGACGGAAGCAAGATCGTATTTCGTTCAAGCCGCCCGAAAGCAGATACCGCAGTTGCCAAATATAAAGACCTTTTAAAACAACACCTGGTTGAACCAAGTGATATGGAAATTTATGTGTGCAATGTGGACGGTTCTGATAAAAAACAAAT
>Ga0307411_10000886_pt1 | contig 11325 bp, 7 predicted proteins | sample DK1Ometagenome_2_FD_203712 | JGI IMG/M metagenome (GOLD analysis project Ga0307411, IMG submission 203712) | Maize rhizosphere microbial communities from greenhouse at UC Davis, California, United States - DK15-O-1 | ecosystem: Host-associated > Plants > Roots > Rhizosphere > Soil | place: USA...
ATTACCGGGGCTTGTGCATGTCTCGCCCGCTACCGTTGAGCTAGCGCGGCCCAAACCAGGGCCCCCGCGCAAGGGCCGCCCCGCCGCGCTGGGGGCGTCCCCCAGCGGGGGGAAGGCGCGGCAGCGGGGCCGGGGGGGGGGGGGGCGGCCGCGGGGGGGGGGCCCCGGGCGCCCCCACGCCCGGTGCCGGGCCCCGCCGAGCGGTGGGAGCAGGCCATGCGCGACGCATTCCTCGGCGCCTACCTGGCCCCGTCCGGGGAGGCCGCCGGCTTCCTCCCCGACTCGCCCGCCGCCGTGAAGCGGCTCCTCACCCTGTTCGAGCTCGAGAAGGTGTTCTACGAGCTCGCGTACGAGTTGAACAACCGGCCGTCGTGGGTATGGGTCCCATTGATCGGCATCGCCCACGTCTTGCAGCACAGCTCAGGCTCCGGGCAGGCGACGAGCTAGCCGTGGATGATGATACGAGCGCCTGCCGGAGCAGCCGCGGATGCACGCGGATGCACGCGGATGCACGCCGCGTCATCCGCGTGCATCCGCGGCCCACTTCGCTGTGATGGCTAACCTGGCTCGTGTAGATGACTGACGCGGTGTGGTCGCTCCGGCGCGGGGCGGTGGCGGTGGACGGTGGGGTGCGCTTCAGCGTGTGGGCCCCGAACGCGAGCGCCGTCGCCGTGCGGCTGTTCGACGTGGCCGGCCGCGCCGCGGGCGAGCACGCGCTCGAGCACCACGGCACGGGCGTGTACGAGGTGACGGTGCCCGGCCTTGTCGCGGGCGCGGACTACGCCTTCGTGCTCACGGGCTCGGAGGGCACCCCTGGTCATGCCGCGGCCGACCCCGTCTCCCGATGGCAGCCGCGCGGCGTTCACGGGCCCTCGCGCGTGCTCGATCCGGGCGCGTTTCGCTGGGCGCACGACGACTGGCGCGGGCCGGAGATGGCGGACCTCGTGCTGTACGAGCTGCACGTCGGCACCTTCAGTCCCGAGGGCACGTTCGACGGCGTCGTCCCGCACCTGCGCGAGCTGCGCGAGCTGGGCGTGACCGCAATCGAGGTCATGCCCGTGGCCGAATTCCCCGGGCGGCGCAACTGGGGGTACGACGGCGTGCACCCCTACGCGCCGCAGAGCAGCTACGGCGGCCCGGACGGGTTGCGCCGCCTCGTGGACGCGGCGCACGGCGAGGGACTGGCCGTCTTCCTCGACGTCGTCTACAACCACACGGGGCCCGAGGGGAGTGTCCTGCACCGGTACGGCCCCTACTACACGGAGAAGTACCACACGCCTTGGGGGTGCGGGTTCAACACCGACGGGCCGGACAGCGACGAGGTGCGCCGCTACTTCGTGGACAACGCGCTCCACTGGATCACTGACTACCGCCTGGACGGGCTCCGCTTCGACGCCACCGACCAGATCTACGACTTCAGCCCCGAGCACGTGCTCGCCGAGATCACCGCGGCCGTGCACGCGCAGGCTGGCGCCCTCGGCCGCCGCGTGCTGTGCGTCGCCGAGTCGGACGCGAACGATCCGCGGTGGCTGCGCGGTCGCGATTGCGGCGGCTTCGGCTTCGACGGGCAGTGGAACGACGACTTCCACCACGCCGTGCGCGTCGCCCTCACCGGCGATGCCAAGGGCTACTACGCCGATTTCGACGGCGTGCGGTCGATCGCCAAGGTGCTCCGCCACCGCTTCGCCTACAACGGCAACTACTCCGCGTACCGGCGGAGGCGCCGCGGCGGCAACGCGGACGCCTTCCCGCGCGAACGCTTCGTCACCTGCATCCAGAACCACGACCAAGTGGGGAACCGCGCCGAGGGCGAGCGGCTCACCGAGCTCGCGACGTTCGCGCAGTGCAAGCTCGCCGCGGCCACGCTCCTCCTCTCGCCGTACGTCCCGCTCCTCTTCATGGGGGAGGAGTACGGCGAGCGGAACCCGTTCCTCTACTTCGTCGAGCACGGCGACTCGGCGCTGGTCGAGGCGGTGCGCGCGGGGCGCCGCAACGAGTTCAAGGCGTTCGGCTGGGCCGACGTCGTGCCCGACCCGCAAGCCGAGGAGACGTTCCTCCGCTCGAAGCTCGACCGCTCCCGGCGGGCGGAGCCTCGCCACGCCGAGACCCTTCGCCTGTACCGCACCCTCCTCGCCCGGCGCCGAAGCGAGCCCTTGCTCCGGCCCGGCGCCGCCCAGGTGGAAGTCGCCTACGACGCGGAGGCGGAGTGGATCGTCGCCGCCTACTCGGCCGGGTCCTCGGCGGGCTCCTCGGGCGGGGGGAGCGCCTCACTCGCCGTCGTGCTCAACTTCGCCGCCGCGGCGCGCGAAGTGCCCGTCGCACCATTTGGGGGTGCGGGGGGTGTGGTGGCGGGAGTGGCGTCAGGGCGGTGGCGGTGCATACTCTCCACGGACGACGTGTGCTTTGGGGGCGCGGGCGAGGTGCCGGCGGCGGTCGACGCGGGCCGTCGTGGTGGCACCGTGCGGGTGCCCGCGCACGCGGCGGCGCTCTACGCGCTTGACGCACTCGACAACCTCGGCGAAGGGGAGGACGGACACTGATGCGCGTGTGGCCCGGGCAGTCTTACCCGCTGGGAGCGACGTGGGACGGTGAGGGCGTGAACTTCGCCCTCTTCTCCGAGGACGCGACTGGCGTCGACCTCTGCCTGTTCGAGCACGGCGACGACGCGAAGGAGCGAGTGCGGATTCCGCTGCGCGAGCGGAACGACCAGGTCTGGCACTGCTACCTTCCCGACGTGCGCCCAGGGCAGCTCTACGGCTACCGCGTGCACGGTCCGTACGACCCGAAGCGCGGGCTGCGCTTCAACCCGGCCAAGCTCCTCATCGACCCGTACGCGAAGGCGGTCAGCGGGCCGATCAAGTGGAGCGACGCGCTCTTCGCCTACAAGGTGGGCGGGCGCCGCGAGGACCTGGAGCCGGTGACGAAGGACAGCGCGGCCGGCCTGCCGAAGTCAGTCGTCGTCGACAACGCCTTCACCTGGGGGAACGACCGCCCGCCGCGAACGGCGTGGAACCGCACGGTGATCTACGAGTGCCACGTCAAGGGGATGACCGTCATGCACCCCGACGTGGACGAGCGGTGGCGGGGCACCTACCTCGGGCTCGCGTCCGACGCGATGGTCGACTACTTCTCGTCGCTCGGCGTGACCGCCCTCGAGCTGCTCCCGGTGCACCACTTCGCCGTGGACCGCCAGCTCGCCGAGCGCGGCCTCACCAACTATTGGGGTTACAACTCGATCGCCTTCTTCGCCCCCGACATCCGCTACTCGACCGGCGGGATCGGCTCGCAGGTGTACGAGTTCAAGAGCATGGTGAAGAAGCTCCACTCGGCCGGCATCGAGGTGATCCTCGACGTGGTCTACAACCACACCGGCGAGGGGAACCACCTGGGGCCGACGCTGTCGCTGCGCGGCGTCGACAACAAGGCCTACTATCTGCTCAACCCCGAGGACCCGCGCTTCTACATGGACTTTACGGGCACGGGGAACAGCCTGAACATGATGCACCCGCGGACCGTCCAGCTCATCATGGACTCGCTCCGCTACTGGGTGACCGAGATGCACGTCGACGGCTTCCGCTTCGACCTCGCGCCCGTGCTGGCCCGCGAGCTGTTCGAGGTCAACCGCCTGAGCGCGTTCTTCGACATCATCCACCAGGACCCGGTCCTGTCGCGCGTGAAGCTCATCGCCGAGCCGTGGGACGTGGGGCCGGGCGGCTACCAAGTGGGGAACTTCCCGCTCGGGTGGGCCGAGTGGAACGGGAAGTACCGCGACTGCGTGCGCCAGTTCTGGCGTGGCGACCCGGGCGTGGTGCCGGAGCTCGCCAGCCGCCTGTCCGGGTCGAGCGACATCTACCAGTGGAGCGACCGGCAGGCGTACGCGAGCATCAACTTCGTCACGGCGCACGACGGGTTCACCCTGCGCGACCTCGTGAGCTACGAGGGGAAGCACAACGAGGCCAACGGCGAGAACAACCGCGACGGGCACGAGCCGAACTTCAGCCGGAATTGGGGCGTGGAGGGGGAGACCAGCGACCCGGCGGTGAACGCGATCCGCCTCCGCACCATGAAGAACTTCCTCGCCAGCCTCGCCTTCTCGCAGGGGGTGCCGATGCTCTCGCACGGCGACGAGATCGGGCGCACGCAGCGGGGGAACAACAACGCCTACGCGCAGGACAACGAGACGACGTGGGTGGACTGGTCGCTGGAGCCGTGGCAGGAGGATCTCCTCGCCTTCACGCGGAAGATCTTGGCCATCCGCCACACGAACCCGGTCCTCCGCCGGCGCTCCTTCTTCCGGGGCCGCCCGCTGTCGCACGCCGGAGCGAAGGACGTGACCTGGCTCACCCCAGAGGGAGACGAGATGGCCATCGAGGACTGGCAGGACCCGGAGCGCCGTGCCCTCGGCATGCTGATCAGCGGCGAGGCATCGGACGAGACCGACGAGCGGGGTCGCCCCGTGCGTGGCGACACGATGTTGATGGTGGTGAACGCCGGCGACGAGGACACCGCGTTTTCCCTGCCGGTGATGGCGAGCCCCGGCGCGTGGGTGGCGCTCGTGGACACGGCGGCCGATCGACCGCGAGTCATCGAGGAGTCGGCGATGGACGTGGCGCCGTACTCGCTCGTCCTGCTGCGCCACTCGGCCGACCGGCGGATCACGACCGGCGCCGACGCCCTCGGGCATCCTGGCGCGGTGAACACCACGGTGGTGGCTGCGGCCGCCGGGATGGGAGCATGAAGGGCCCGCGGGGAAGGAAGGGGGGCGAGGGGCCGCGCGCGACACAGGCCGACGACGCCGGACTAGGCGCCGACGGCATGAGGGCGCCCGAGACGAGCACCCCGAAGACGGACCGGCCGGCGACTGGCGCGCCGGAGACCGGTGCGGCCGGCGCCGCCGACGCCGCCGGTACCGCCGGTACCGCCGACGGCGCGGGGATCCTCGAGCCGGGGCCCCCCCCCCAACATCAAGATGAGTCGGCGGCCGCGCGGCGGCGCAACCGAACGGTCGCCATGCGGACCAAAACCCCGCCGAGCGCGCAGTCCGTGGCCCCAACGGCCGATCCCGCCGGCGCGCCCGCGGCGCCGCTGCCGCCTCCGCCGGTCGCCCCGGTGGACCTGGCGCGCCTGCTCGCCGGCGACCACTCCAGCCCGCACTCGGTGCTGGGCGCCCACCCGGCGGTCGTCGACCAACTGGCGGGCGTCGTCGTGCGCGCCTACCACCCGGACGCCGAGCGGGCCGAGTGCGTGCTGGCCGACGGCGAGACGCACGCGCTGGCGCCCGTCGCGCCCGGGCTGTTCGCCGCCTTCCTGCCCGGCGAGACGCTCCCGCTCCGCTACCGCCTCCGCTTCCGCTTCCCGGGCGGCGGCGTGTGGGACCGCGGCGACCCGTACGCCTTCCTGCCCACGTTAGGTGACGTCGACCTGCACCTGTTCAACGAGGGGACGCACCGGCGGCTGTGGGAGAAGCTCGGCGCGCACCCCAGGGTCGTCGACGGTGTCGCCGGCGTGGCGTTCGCGGTCTGGGCGCCGAACGCGCGCCGCGTCAGCGTGGTCGGCGACTTCTGCGGGTGGGACGGGCGCCTCCTCCCCATGCGCATCCTCGGCGGCTCCGGCGTCTTCGAGCTGTTCGTGCCGGACGTCGCGGCGGGCGCGCTCTACAAGTACGAGATCCTCACCCGCGACGGCGCCCGCCGCATCAAGACCGACCCGTTCGCGCAGAGTATGGAGCTGCCGCCCGACACCGCCTCGCGCGTCATTCGGGAGGGCACCTACACCTGGGGGGACGACGGCTGGATGGCCGAGCGCGAGCGGCGGGATCACGCGCGCCGGCCGATGCTCGTCTACGAGGTCCACCTCGGCTCGTGGGCGCGCGTGCCCGAGGAGGGGAACCGCCCGCTCACGTACCGCGAGATCGCCCCGCGCCTCGCCGAGCACGTCAAGCGGCTCGGCTTCACTCACGTCGAGCTCCTGCCCGTCGCCGAGCACCCGTTCTACGGCTCGTGGGGGTACCAGGTCTCCGGCTACTACGCGCCGACGGCGCGCTACGGCACGCCCGACGACTTCCGCTACTTCGTCGACACCCTGCACCAGGCCGGCCTCGGCGTGATCGTCGACTGGGTGCCGGCCCACTTCCCGAAGGACGACTTCGCCCTCCGCCGCTTCGACGGCACGGCGCTCTACGAGCACGAGGACCCGCGCCTGGGCGAGCACCCCGACTGGGGGACGCTCATCTTCAACTACGGGCGCACCGAGGTGCGCAACTTCCTCACCGCCAACGCCCTGTACTGGCTCGACGAGTTCCACGTCGACGGGCTGCGCGTCGACGCCGTGGCGTCGATGCTCTACCTGGACTACAGCCGCCAGGCGGGTCAGTGGCTGCGCAACCGCCTCGGCGGGCGCGAGAACCTGGACGCGATCGACTTCCTGCGCGACGTCAACGAGCTGGTGCGGACCACGCACCCCGGCTGTTTCACCGTGGCCGAGGAGAGCACGGCGTGGCCGGGTGTGACGCGGCCGGCGCGCGAGGGGGGACTGGGCTTCGCCTTCAAGTGGAACATGGGGTGGATGCACGACACGCTGACCTACTTCGCGCGCGACCCCATCTACCGCCGGCACCACCAGGACCAGCTCACCTTCGCGATGATCTACGAGTACCACGAGCGGTTCGTCATGCCGCTCTCGCACGACGAGGTCGTGCACCTCAAGGGATCGCTCCTGGAGAAGATGCCGGGCGACCACTGGCAGCGCCTCGCCAACCTGCGCCTCCTGCTCGCGTACCTGTACACGCGCCCCGGGAAGAAGCTGCTGTTCATGGGCACGGAGCTCGCCTCGTACTCCGAGTGGACCCACGACGCGAGCCTCGACTGGCATCTGTGGAACGACCCGCAGCGGGCCGCGTTCGGCGAGTTCATGGCGGAGCTCGGGCGGCTGTACAACGCCCGCTCCCCCTTCTGGCGGCACGACCACGACCCGAGCGGCTTTCAGTGGATCGACACGGCCGACCACGCGAACTCGGTGCTCTCGTACGTGCGGCGCGACGGCGCCGATCACTTGGTGGTGGTGCTCAACCTCACGCCGGTGCCGCGCGAGCAGTACCGCGTCGGCGTGCCCGAGGCGGCCACGTACGTCGAGGTGCTCTCGACCGACGACACGCGCTTCGGCGGGAGCGGGTACCCGACCGTGCGCAATGCGGAGGCCGAGCTGGTCCCCTTCCACGGGTATCCGCAGTCGGTCCGGCTCAACCTGCCGCCGCTCGGCGCGGTGGTGCTGGCGCCCGAAGGCCCGGAGGGGCTCGTGCCGCCGAACCCCACGTGACGCGGCCGCGGTGCCGCGATCCTGTGATCCTGTGATCCTGTGATCCTGTGATCTCGTGAGCGCATGATCCGCGTCGGGCCGGCCGGGTGGGCGTACGAGGACTGGGAGGGGGTCGTCTACCCCGACCCGAAGCCGCGGGGCTTCGACCCGCTCGCCTACCTGGCCGGCTACTTCGACACCGTCGAGGTGAACTCCACCTTCTACCGCCCCGCCGCGCGCCGGGCGGCGGAGAGCTGGGCGCGGCGCGTGCGCGGCAACGACGACTTCCGCTTCGCGGTAAAGCTGTGGCGGCGCTTCACCCACGAGCGCGACGAGGCGTGGTCTCCGGCCGACGTCACCGCCGCGCGGCAGGCGCTCGACCCGCTGCAGGACGCCGGCCGCCTCGGCGCCGTGCTCGCGCAGTTCCCGTGGAGCTTCAAGCGCACCGACGAGAGCCGCGCCTGGCTCGACGACCTCACCACCGCGTTCGAGGACGTCCCGCTCGTCGTCGAGGTGCGCCACGCCTCGTGGGAGGCGCCGGAGTTCTTCGAGGGGCTGGCCGAGCGCGGCGTCGGCATCGTGAACGTCGACCAGCCGCTGTTCGGCAAGAGCATCAAGCCGAGCGCGCGGGCCACGGCGCCGGTGGGCTACGTGCGGCTCCACGGCCGGAACTACGAAGACTGGTTCCGCGAGGGCGCGGGCGTGGAGGCGCGCTACGACTACCTGTACTCGGCCAAGGAGCTCGAGCCGTGGGCGGAGCGCGCCAAGGCGGTGGCCGCGAAGGCCGGCGAGGGCGCCGAAGTGTTCGTCGTCACGAACAATCACTTCCGCGGCAAGGCGGTCGCCAACGGGTCCATGCTGCGCTCGATGATCGAGGACCGCGAGGTCGAGGCGCCCCCGGGCGTGGTGGCCGAGTATGGGGAGGCGGTGCGCGGGTACGCACGTGCGTCCGCGAACCCTGCCTGACGCTCCGTACTTCCCCTCGCACGCGCGGCGTGCGGCTCGGCTGAAGTCCCGAACGCTCCGAACACCGTCGCGGGCGAGCAGAGCCGTCGCGCCCTCGTCGCGCTCACGCGTCTACGCCGCCCGACGTATCGACCTCGGCGCGCCTGCGCCGCACTGTGCGGGCACTCGCCCCCTCACGGAGCGTCTGCACCATGCGCCCTGCCTTCTCTCGCGGCACGGTTCCGCGGATCTGTGGACTCGCCGCACTCGTCGCCACGAGCCCGGCCGCCGCGCAGGCGCAGTGGGCGGCCTCGACCCGCGTTGCTGTGCACGTACCGCCCACTCGTCCTGAGCCCACGGCCCCGGCGCTCACCCGGGGGGCAGTCCGGCTGTCCCAAACGCGGCTGACGATGATCTCGGCCGGGGTCGCGGCATCCTTGGGGCAAGCCGGATTTTACCTGGGGTGGATGCTCGACGAGCGAGCGTGCCGGCGAGCGGAGGCGCGCGACCCCGACCCGAGCCCGGCATTCATTTTCGGCCCCTGCGACTTCTTCTTCGACCAGCGGGCAGGGCAGGGCTGGTACGGCGCCACTCTCGTGGGCGCCACAGCCGGGGCGGCGATCATGGCGAACCGGAACGGATGCCCGGCCGGGCAGGCCATCTCACGGGCACTGGCCGGGGGGCTGGCCGGCATGATCCCGGTGGGCGCGTATTTCGCTGCCGGCGGCCGCGGGTACAGCTACGAGGGAGTCTGGCTGGCGCTCGCCACACCAGTGACCCAGGGGATCGGCGCCGCGGCGGCGGTGCGGGGGTGCCGAGGCGGGCGCAGTGCGGCCGGCCGACCTGCCCCCGCCCCGGGGGCGTGAGCCTGGGCGTTAGGCATTCACCGCGACCCGGTCGACGGGCGCGGCGGCCCACGCGCCCGACAGCGTGCACTGGCCGGGATGCCAGCCGGCCGGGCAGGGCTGTCCGGTGCGCAGCGCCTGCAGCGTGCGGAGCGTCTCCTCCACGCTGCGCCCGACGCCGGCGTCGTTCACCAGCAGGTGGCGGACGACGCCGGTCGGGTCGAGGATGAAGGTCGCGTGCAGCGCCGCGCCGCCCGCCGTGAGCACGCCGAAGGCGCGCGCCAGCTTGTGCGAGGTGTCCGCGAGCACCGGGTAGCGCACACCCGCTAGGTGCGGGTCACCCTCGATCCACGCCCGGTGGCTGTGCACGCTGTCGGTGCTCGCGGCCAGCACCGCCGCCTGCTCGTCCTCGAACGCGGGCTCGAGCTCGGCCAGCCGCTGGAGCTCGGTGCGGCAGACGGGCGTGAAGTCGCGCGGGTAGAAGGCGAGCACCACCCACCGGCCGCGGTAGTCGGCGAGCGTGAGCCGCTTGGCGTCGGGATCGCCGCGCACGTAGACGCCCACCGGTACGTCCGGCGCCGGCTTGCAGATGCGGATCGTCATGTCGTCCTCCTTTCCCTCGTGTCGCCCTGCTCGTGAGGCGGCCGGCTGCCCCCGCCGCCGATTGCCCGCGCTCCTCCGGCTCCCCTGGGAGCGCCACCCCGCCGCCCGCTCGACGTGCTCCGAATGCTGCGAGCAGTGCGGGGCGGCGCGAGCGCGCGAGGTTTACTGGAGCCGCACGACCCAAAGTCGCATGTGCGGCGGGAGCGGCGCGCCCCCGGTGCCCCGCGCCCGAATCGAGGTCGCCGGCCGGCCGGCGCCGCTGACGCGGAAGTAGGCCGTCGAGCCGCCGCGCACCACCACGGCGTCGCTGAAGTCGGCGAACGAACGCTCCCGCGGCAGCATTCGCGAGCTGTCGTACCGCCGGTTCTGGTCGATGTGAAAGAGATTCCAGCTCGGCAGCGTCAGGCGCGGGGCCGCGCCGGGCACGCGGTCGTCGACGTACAGCGTCGCGGCCCACTGGGCGAGCAGCGAGTCCACAGGCACGCCCACCACCGCCGTGATGCCGGCGAAGCCCGTCGTCAAGTCGTCCAGGAGTGCCCGCTGCAACCCCGCCTCCCCCCCGGGGTAGCCGGGTCCGAATTGGTCGGAGAGCCAGCGGAGGAACGACCACGCGATCCCGTACGGCATGAACTGATTGTCGATGCACGGGCCGTCGTTGCCCTCGTGGGGCAAACCGAGCCAACTGCACTGCTCGGGCGCGTTGGCAACCCGCGTCGTCGGAGACTCGAAGCCGAAGTAGATTGGCAGCGCAATGAAGGCTAGGCCGTACCACAACTGATCGGCCGCCGGCGGCTGGTTGATCACCACGTCGTAGCCGTAGTTCTGTCCGGGTGTGCGCCCGGTGGCGTGGTGGCCGACGACCTCCTCCATGAGCACCGCCTGCCCCTCGATGAACCAGTTGGAGTGGTACGACGATCGGTTTGGCTGGAGGATCTCGCGCGAGAACTGGATGACGTGCGCGAACTCGTGGGCGATGGCCCTCGGCAGGTCCGCGGCGAGGGTGTCGGCGACGAACGGCCTACCGAACGCGCCCGTGGGGTCCGGTGCCAAGAGATAGAGGACTTCCCCCTCGTTGCTGGCCGGGCACGACTCGCGCGCGACGTAGTCCACGGGCTTCACGAACGCGTTGAGCACGCTGAGGCCGCCGAGCGCCGCCGAGATCCGGTTCACCTCCTTCGTCACGACGACGGCGACGCGCCCGTTGCCGTCCAGGTCCGAGTGCGCGCCGAGGTACGAGACGTCGGTGTCGTAGATGACGTCCTGCAGCCACCGGCCGAGCGCCTCGAGTTGCGCGGCGGTGTATCCGCCCGAGGGATTGGCGACGTCCTCGAGCCAGATCGCAGCGGGAGTCATCGCTCTTACGACGGCGGTGATCTCGGTGAACTGATTGCACTGGTCCTCCCACCCTGGTACTCGAATCGTGACCGTCTGCCCGACGTCGAGCGTCGGCGGTAGGGAGCTGAGGCTGGCGGCCGCGCCAGCCCTGCCGGCCGCGCGCCGGGCGGCGCGGTGGCGCGCCAGGAACCGGCGGTCCGCCTCACGCACCCTCGCCTCGGCCTCGCCGGACGGCCGTTCTCCAACGTTAGGCGTGCCGGAGGCGGCGGTCGGAGGTCCCGCGTGCGCACCCCGAAGTGGGGAC
>Ga0307411_10000887_pt1 | contig 11321 bp, 11 predicted proteins | sample DK1Ometagenome_2_FD_203712 | JGI IMG/M metagenome (GOLD analysis project Ga0307411, IMG submission 203712) | Maize rhizosphere microbial communities from greenhouse at UC Davis, California, United States - DK15-O-1 | ecosystem: Host-associated > Plants > Roots > Rhizosphere > Soil | place: USA...
CTTCACGATCCACAATTAACTGGCTGGTAAAATCGGTTCTGAAAAAGTCGGCCACAAGGGTAGCATCCCGTTTACGGATCTTAAACACATATTGTAAGCTTGCTCCGTAATTCCAGGCAATTTCGGGCTGAATGGAGGTTTTGATCTGGATACTTCTGGAAGTAACCAGCATGGAAATGTTATCTGCAAACAGGTTAGGCACTCTCCATCCCCGCCCCCCGGCAACACGGAACATTAACCCTTTTGTAATTTCCCACTTAACATGGGCCCTGGGTGATGGTATAAATCCGAAAAGGTTGTGGTAATCCAAACGGATACCGGCTACAACGGTAACACCTCTCAAATTATCGAGGGTATATTCAAAAAACCCCCCCGGAACCAATTCTATCCTTTTTAAGTTGATGAGTGAAAATGTTTCATCATAATCATCATACACAAAACTGGCCCCTGTACGGAATTTATGTTTGGTATTACTAAAAATGGATTGATAGATAATATTAAAAAACCCGTTTTTCTGAATACCCTGGTAGCCGCTAAGGCCAATAAATCCACGCTGATCGTGATAGATAAAATTGGCCTGCAGGCCGATACTTTTCCATGCCATTCCGGGAAACACAATTCCAAATTTTGCAAAAGCTTCTCCTCTCCAGGTTGTCATTTGCACGCCGTATTGGGGTTGCAGGCTATCTTTCCTGTAAAAGGCAGTAGTTCCTGCATTGCGTAATTCGTGTAGTCCTTTCACTCCGAATTGCGTTTCAATACGCTTGCCAAAATACTGCCACCGATGCACAAAACTCCCAGTTTTTAATAAGGGCATATCCAGGAAACCATCACCATTATCATCCACAACCGTATTAAAATAATCGGCATGGAGCAACGTAATATTGCTCCAGCGTTCACCAATTCTAAAAGCTACATTGGCATTGCCCTCCACACGACCCATGTGATTAGCATACACATTAAACAATAGCCGGTCTGAATTATGTGGTTTTCTTAATTCGAGATTTATTTGCCCGGTTACTGCTTCGTAACCGTTTACTACGGAGCCTGCACCTTTTGAAATCTGTAAACTTTCCATCCATGTTCCGGGAATATAATTTAATCCGAAAGGTGATGCAAGCCCGCGAATGGAAGGCAATAATTCGGTGGTAAGCTGAACATATCTTCCATCCAAACCCAGCATCTGGATACTTTTTGCACCCGTTATAGCATCGCTGTAACTTACATCAACGGTGGCATTGGTGCTAAAACTTTCGGAGATGTTACAGCACGCAGCTTTTAAAAACTCACGTTCATTCATGGTTTCCACCAATTGGGGATTAAGAATTGAATAGGAATGGGCATCTTTTTCACCTACAATGGTTTTTTCGGTAAGTGTGGTTCCCTGTAGCTTAAAGTTAAATTCTCCTTTGGATATGTCTAAGGTATCCTTGTTATATCCAACAATGGATGCTACTATCAATTTAGCGGTGTCTATGATGGGTAACTGGTAATTACCCAGGCTATCCGTGGTGGTGGCAACTGTAGTGCCTGCATAATAAACATTCACAAGGGCTACAGGCTGATCCTTGTCATCCGTTACCTTTCCGGATATTTGTCCCCGGGTGGTAATGCATGTAATTAAAACTAATATAAATACGAAATACAATCTCTTCATTACTTAAATGATTAAGTTTTACAATCAATAAAAATTGCTGTTCTGAAAAGATGTGGATCAGATGCGGAAAACGCAGATATCGGAAAGCTCGGGAGGGCCGGTTTTACTATTGGAATCCAGAGTCAGGCCGGCATTAAAAACCTGCTTTGAAAAAGCAGAATAACCATCCTGGAATAAGGTAAACAGGATAGCTGTTTGCTGAAGGTTAATCTTATAATAATTGATATTGCCGTCATCATCAATGCTTACTGAGGTTTGCTGAAGGTCACAGCAATCGGCCTGTTCATAGTGAGGTATGGTTTCAGTGCATTCATCATCTTCATCATGGCAGGGGTCTTCCGTATTATAGCTGGTATATACTTTTTCGAAGCCGGTGATGCTGCACTTGTGAAAGTTCATGGTATATCCGCTCAGACCATGAAGATACATGATAAGCACAAGTAAGGATATTACCTTTTTCAACATAAAGCAAAATTAAAGTATTTTTAAATGAGAAGCAAGCTCCATTATGCTGCGCTTCATTCCGGTAGGCAGAAGCAAGGCCCACATTGCCGTTTTGGCTGTTAAATCTTGTTCCTGGCCTCTCAAAGTCTTGCTTCTTTTTCTTAATATTGTAAGACTTCAACATTCATCCATGAAAAAAATACTTTTTATACTTTTAACCCTCACTATTACCGGCTTTGCTCAAACAGTTCAAAATAGCTCCTGGCAAACGGAAGGGTATATTAAAGACGATGGTACTGTACAGGACGGTTCGTGGCGAACGATAGGATATATCAAGCCGGATGGAACCGTACAGGATGATTCCTGGCGAACCATCGGTTATATAAAGAATGATGGTACGATACAGGACGGTTCGTGGCGAACGATAGGATATGTAAAAAACGATGGAACCGTTCAGGATGAGTCGTGGAGTACAATTGGTTATGTTAAAGAAGACGGAACCCTTCAGAATGCGAACTGGCAAACGATAGGGTATCTTAAGGATGTGAATCGTGTTTGGGGTGCCGCTGCCGTGTTTTTCTTCTTTTTCAGGCTTCATTAAAAAACATATACAATATGGATTTCGGAAGGGTCGACCCCAAAGAATTAGATTCTATAAAATTTACCTTACCAAAGGATACAGAACAAACTACGAGGGTTTTATCTAAGTCCAAAAGAAAAGGTAAAATGAATATCAGGGTAGGCTGCGCCAAATGGGGCAGGCCGGATTGGGTAGGGAAGATCTATCCCAAAGGAACAAAGGCTGCTAATTTTTTGGATGAGTATGCAAAGCAGTTTAATTGTATTGAATACAATGCTATTTTTTACAAGCTTCCATCCTCTGAAGACATAAAAAAGTACCAGGAAAAAACGAATAAAGATTTCCTGTTTTTCCCAAAATTTCATGAAGCGATAACACACCGTAAACGATTACAGAATTGCGAGAAAGAGTTAGATGAATTCTGGAGCGTTTATAATAAGTTTGGTAAAAATGCAGGCCCGGTATTTTTAATGCCGCATCCGCAGATGAACCCAACAAAGAATAAAGAAACCATCCAGGAATTTATTCAACTGGTTCCGAAGGATGTCGACCTGTTTGTTGAGTTCAGGCACGAGGATTGGTTCAAAAAACCGCATGCAGATGAAATGTTTACATGGCTGGAGAAAAATAAAAAAGGAAGCATCATGACGGATGCTGCCGGCCGGCGTGATTGTGTACATATGCGATTAACAACACCGGACGCATTCATCCGTTTTGTAGGCAATAGCTTACATTCTTCGGATTATAAGAGAATTGACCAGTGGGTAGACAGGATCATTAAATGGGATGAAGAAGGGTTGCAGAATTGTTATTTTTTTATGCATCAGCATGAAGAATTATACTCACCTGAGTTATGTAAATACCTCATAGAAAAACTGAATAAAAAAGGTGGATATGATCTTCATGTACCTCAGTTTTCGGCTCCTCCTGGATTATTTTAGAACAGGGTAAAACAAAAAAGCCCCGGATAAACCAGGGCTTCCTAAGAAATATTTCAGCAAAACTATTTTGCTTCCATTTGAACAAGGTCCTTAAAGTTTTTAGACTCTTTGTTCCACTCTTTTAGGTCAACGATTTTAGTTTTACTAGCTACGATTGGATATACCATTCTGTAAGCAATAATATAAACATCAGAATCTTTTTCAGTATCAACTGTTACTTCAGCAGCAGCACCTTCATTAAATTTAATACTGATAGCGGCACGACCGTTAGCAGGAACAGTGTATTCCAAAGCCTCATCCTTGTTCAAACCGGTAACAAGTTGATCGTTCATATAAACTTTAGTTTGCCAGCCTTTGCTGAATAAGTGAATAGTACAGGTTTGAGCCATTGCTGAATTAGCCATTGCCATCCCGGCCAACACCAAAAGAAAAAGAAGTGGTTTTTTCATGTTTTTAGTTTTTTAAATGTGATTTTTCTTTAACCAATTATGATGCCAAATAGGTGGCTGGTTATTTCATAACAGGATATACAAAGATAATTAAGATTTTATATTTCCAAATATATGGTATATCAACAGATCCCTATTGACGGGCTTTTAGCAATTTCTTAACCTCTGGGGTGATGAGTTCTGCCCACAGGCCCACCTCTTTAGCTGAAGGATGGAGTCCGTCTTCACTTACAAAGCCGGGGTTATTTTTCATTTGACGGGTTAAAGGAAATATGTCAACAAAGCTCAATCCACGGCTGGCAGCCTCCGTTTTTAGGATCAGGTTCCAGGTTTTCAGATCACTGGTAACATCCCTGCCGGCAGCGTAAAAAACACCCTGCGGGGTTACGCTGTAATCCGGAATGGTGATAACAATGATGTTTTTCTTTTCCGGTAATACGGCTTGTATCTCATCTAAAATATGGATTAGGTTCTTATGAAAGGTAAACGTGTCCACGCGTTGTACATAATCATTCACCCCAATCAAAAGAGTTACCAGGTTGGGTTTAGTGGTCTTTAATAACGGAAGTTCATATTTTATGAGGTCCTGGGTTGTAAAACCGGTTCGGGAAGGGTTTTCCAGCAGGGTTATTTTAGTTCCTTCTTTTTCCAGTTGTTTTACTATTAAATTGGGCCATCTTTCCTCTTCTTTTAAACCTTCACAAATGGTATAAGAGTCACCAAGAGGCAAATAACGAACCTGGGCATTTACCGATATCATGATAAGCACAAAGACAATGGATAATAACTTTTTCATTAATTCAATTCAATTTCTGCCATTACAGGATAATGATCACTCATCCCGTTAAAATTCTTTTTACAAAATGGAGAAGGAGCAATTGCACTCAGGATAATTTCTTTTTTAATGCTGGCCACATTTTTATTTCCTCTTCGGATCAGAATGTAGTCAAGCGTTTCCTGGTGTTTACCAAAAAATTTTGCCCCCAGGTTATTTTCCGTTCCGTTCCAGCTAAAAGGTTCTCCTGTATGTGATACCTCTTCCGAATCTAATATACGAAGCATTTCACGGTACAGATCTTCAAATTTTTTATCTGTATTAAGGTCACCCCCGATAAATTGTGGAATGGTTGGATCAAAGTATTTATTCCCCAGCTCGTCAATCAATTGTTTAAACTGGATATCACGTATCGCCTGGTATTTTCCATCGCTTTGCACGTGTGTACCGATCACCTGTACTTTTTTTCCGTTTACATTAATTTCCACAAATGTAGCTCCTTTTTTAGCCAGCTTATCCGAACCTTTTTTTACTTTATAGGTAATCATTTCTTTTTTTTCGATCGGATATTTACTTACGATCCAAACCCCGCTGTGTGTTTTTAAAAAACCACTTTTAGGAACCCCCGATTCGTAGGGATATTTATCTTTTATCAACTGCCATATTGTATTTCTTGATTTTTTCTGAAAAGCTTCCTGGAAGATGATAACATCTGCATCCCATTGCTTAACGGCATTTGAGATCAAAACACATCTCTCGTCCTGGCATGATTTAAAAATAGTTGGGGGGATCATAAATATGTTCCAGGTAAGAATTTTAAAGTTTTGGCAGTAGGTGAAAACTGAAAATATACCAGCGAATACAAGAAGTAGGATTTTTTTGATCATTTAATTTTAAAACGTTTAATGAGATTTATTTAAGCATTGCTTAAATTTATAAAAAATTCAGCACCATGAAGAAACATCTACTTTCAGTATTTATTTTGAGTATTGCATTCAATGCATTTTCGCAGAATGTAAGAACATCTATTGCAGATGGTTTGGGTACAAATATTTTTGTTTGGGATTGTACCTGCCTGCCACTGCCCAATGATTCTATTATTATTAATCATAGAATTACTTTGAACGTGGATTTTGGTTTTACAGATGGTGCAGTGGTAATCAATTCGCCAGGGGAACTGGTGGGTGATTCACCCAATCGTGCATTTGCATTTAACGGAAGTGCAAACTTCATCAATCACGGAAAGTTTAACGTTGCACGAACAGCATTCGGCGGGGGCTCTGCATATAGTGACGGCACGTTTACTGCCGATTCATTTTACACCGCAATTTCAACTCCAACCGGTTGGGTTAGTAATGGAAACATGACTATTAACTATTCATACTGGAACACCGGAAAATTTACGTTAGGCCCTGGCTCAACACTGATTATTGGGGATAATTTTTACAACGGGGATAGCCTGATAACCGGTGTAAATGCCAGTTTAATTAATAGCGGAGGAATAAGAATAAATGGAGATTTTGCAAACTCAGATACCATAAGAGGAACGGGCCAGGTTTGCATTTACGGGAACTCAGTAAATATTGGTGTAATAACCGGCACGCTTGACATGTGTGATAATACCGGAGGAAACGTAGTTGATTATAATTTCGGAACCATTGCCCCGTCTGTTACTACGTGTACTACAGTTTGTAATATCGGGCTGGAAAATATTTCAGAGGTAAAAGCAGAAGTATATCCGAATCCATCTTCTGATATGGTTCAGTTCAGGTGTGAAAAAGAATTTGATCTTATTCTGGTTGATATGATGGGAAAGCAGGTTTATCACTCTTCAAACCCATCTTTAAATCACACGGTTTTTGTGAATGAATGGGCCAATGGCGTTTATACATATCGCATTATAACCAATGGTGGAACAGGAACAGGAAAATTCATCAAACAATAGATACCGAGTAGATCCACTCATCCTCATATTTGCCGTTCTTGAAAAAAGCATTTTGAAGAACGGCTTCTTTTTTCATACCGGCTTTTTCCAATGCTTTTTGTGAAGCAACGTTTGATCCGAACGGCCGGGCATAGATCCGGGTAAAGGAAAAATTTTCAAAGCCATATTTTATGGTTTGCTCAATCGCTTTCGACATAATGCCGTTCCCCCAGAACGGTTCTGCCAGCCAATAACCCATTTCCGCATTCATTTTGTAAACATCGCTTTGAGGATGTAAGCCAATGGCACCGCATAATTCACTGTCAATATCAATCACACGGATTTGTGCAGGATTGTGGCCCATCGCCATATTTATAAACTTTTCGGCCGCCTGCCATGTATATGGATGAGGAAAAGCATCCGTTAAATTTCCTGCTATTTTGGGGTTGTCTGCATATCTTACCATGTTCGGAATGTCCCGTAACTCGAAGGGTCTGAGTATAAATTCCATATAGAAAATTTAAGGCTTAAAAATAACACAAAAACTGTCACAATTGTTGATAATTTGTGAATAGCTTGCTATTCTTATTAATTAACAGTACCTTTGCGGCCAATTCGTTTTTTATTTATGACATTATTCAAAGACTTGGGTTTGTCAGAGTCTACGTTGAAGGCGTTGGAGATTAAAGGATTCGTAAATCCTACTCCTATTCAGGAACAAGCAATTCCACTTTTACTGCAAAATGATGCAGATATCGTAGGCCAGGCACAAACCGGAACAGGTAAAACTGCCGCTTTTGGTCTCCCGTTAATCGAAATTCTTCAGGAAAAATCAGGTTATCCACAAGCATTAATTTTAGTACCTACTCGTGAACTTGCCCAGCAGGTTTCACAGGAAATTATTTCCTTAAAAGGAGATAAGAAACTCTTCGTTGCTACCGTATACGGCGGTACAAGCATCGTAGCCCAATTCAAGGACCTTAAAAAAGGTGTTGAAATTGTGGTTGGAACACCCGGACGTGTGATTGATCACATCAACCGCGGAACTTTAAAGCTTGACAGAATTACTCACCTGATCCTGGACGAAGCTGATGAAATGCTGAACATGGGATTTGTAGAGGACATCGAATCAATTATTGAGAAGATGCCTTCCAATCGTCGTATGTTGTTGTTTTCTGCAACGATGCCAAGAGAGATCTTAGGTATTGCAAAACGACACATGGGCAAGTACCATGAAGTATCAATTGAGCCACAGCAAACAACAGCGGAATCTGTTGATCAGTATTACGTAGAGGTTAGTGATCGTGATAAAAATGAAGCATTGTCAAGATTAATTGATATTGAAGCTGATTTTTATGGTATCATTTTCTGTATGACGAAAATTCAAACCGATGATGTTGCTCAATGGCTTATAGAACATGGATATGCTGCAGAAGCAATGCATGGTGATGTAGCACAAAACCAAAGGGAAAAGACCCTTGCATTATTTAAGAAAAAGATCCTTAAGATAATTGTTGCAACGGATGTTGCTGCACGGGGTATTGATGTGAAAGATCTAACACACGTAATCAATCACTCACTTCCTCAGGACGCAGAAACCTATGTACACCGTATTGGCCGTACCGGCCGTGCAGGTAAAACAGGAGTTGCAATTTCCCTTGTGTCTCCCGGAGAAAGCCGTAAGTTTGCACAGGTTCGCAGGTTGGTGAAAAAACAAATACAAAAACGCCTGTTACCAGAGGTAAAAGATATTGTGGATACACGTGTTCGTCAATTACTTGTTTCGGTTAATACTGTGATCGAAACCAATGGAATTGAAAAATTTGAAAAGGTAGCCAATGAATTATTGGCGATAAACGATGCGGAACACGTAATTGCAGCCTTACTTAAATTAAACTACGAGCAGGATTTTGATGCATCTTCTTATAAGCATATTAAGGAAACATCAAATGCCTCTGGATTTAACAATGACAAGGCAGTTCGTTTATTCATTGCAAAAGGTAAGATGGATGACTTTAGTCCAAAAAGATTAGTTGATTTCATCGAACAACAAACGGGTGTGAAACAAAGAATGATCAACAATGTAAAAGTGATGGAGAAATTCAGTTTTTTCACGGTTCCTAACGACCAGGCAGACCAGATCATTTCACACTTTAAAAAGCATAATAAAGGAAAACGTGCGATGGTTGAAAGAGCCAAAGATTAATTTTCTTTTGATGTAAATATCAGAGAAGGCCTTCCAGATCGGAAGGCTTTTTTTTGCGAATTAATGAAACCTGCTCTTGTAAAAATATTCCTCGAGGAATGAGGATAAAAATGCAACATTGCGGTAAGGTGTATTCTTTAATTCTACTAAATCCTTCGGGTCGGGGTTTTTTTCTTCGTTTAATTTATTCAGGATCGCAATGATGAGTCTTTCGTCTTTGTATCTGTCCTTGTCAAGGTTTCTCCCAAGAAATATCCTGAGAGCTTCAAGTCTTGATAATAGCACATCTCCATGTTTTTTTCGTAACATCATCATCGCTTCCAGTATCCGCAAATTGATCTGTATATCAGGAAAATTAAGATGGGATGGGTGTTCGTAAAACTGGCTCATAAAATAACTAAAAGAAACATGGTCATTTTTTGCAAAGCTATACATCGCCAGCAAGGCTATCCTGAATTGTGCAAACTTAGTATCGTCTTTTAATTCATTCAATTGCCCGAGCCAGCTGTCAAAATCCTTAAATCTTTTTTCATAGAGGTAATATTCCAGCACCGCATAATAAAAGTTAAGCATGGCAATTGCTCCTCCATGATGTATGGTTTTTTGAAGCTGCTTTATATATTCGTCCGGTTTTCCGAAGGATGTATATATGGAAAGAAAATTTACATAATTGTTTAATGCAATGGAGTAGGTAATAGGAGCCATTGCCGTTTTAAACTCCTCGGCATTTTTACGCATAGCGTTTACAATAGAATAAACACTTTGTGGAGTATTGTTGAAACGTATATAAATAAGGTATTTAAGATGAAGGCAGTTGTGGATCAATACATGATGATTTATCCTTACCGAACGTTGATATAACTCTTCAATATAGTATGCATAATTAATATTGATCTTTTTTGTTTTATAGCTTTCAAGCTGAATCATTTCAGGAATGATCTCCGAATATAACAAGGTATATTGATGAAGCCTGTTGCTGTTTGTTTTTCTTTCGGAAGCAATTTCAATAGCCATATCAGGATCTCCAATTATCTGGGCATACCTCAACCCCTCTGTATACAGGCAATCTAGCTTATCCCACTGCTGGGTAAGATCAAACTTTTTCTTTAATGAATTGTAAAACTTTAGGGCATTGTTGGTTTTTCCCTGCATCAGAAGTTGGCGTAAAACAAAAATGTCATCGAAGCTGGTTTGAATATGATAAGAATTAAATTCCCATAAAAGATCTTTTACCTGTGTAAGGGTTTTATTCAACATCCCGGAAGAAAGCTCATAGCGTTTGGTAAGCCATTCGCCATTTATATCCTTGTTTGTAAGAAGATCATTAATGATCCTGGCAGGAAGTGATTTTTCATTTTCAAATTTATTTTTCAGAATTGAATGTAAATCAGCCGGTACTATTTCAATCAGGGTTTTGTAAAGCTCCATTGGTTATTGATGCGACAAAGATATATGGGTGAGGTAATTTTTTGAAAAAATTGTACAGACAATTTTTTCCGTTTAACAATACTTTTGTTTTGTGAAATAAATTAACACTGTTTGTAATGCCTGTATTATGGGGCTCTACAGGGTAGACAATAAAATGCATTTTTCGCTGCATCAAAAAGTGTTTTTTAATTTCTGATTTTAAACTTTAACACTAAACCTTATTATATGAGGACGAGGGCCTGCATTTTTTTCGTTTTATTTTTTCCGCTTTTAGTTAGCGGGCAATGCATAACACCTCCCGCTTTTCCGGGTTGCGCACCTACAGGAAGCTTCACTGTTGCCGGCGGACAGGTAATTAATACAGGAAGCACCTATCATCATTCCGGTACATCCACACTCTCCGGATTAACTTTAAACGGAGGAACATTAATTGTATGCGGAAATCTTACACTCAGTTCTTTTACGTTTAATTCAGGGGAGATTTATGTGCAGGCCGGTAGTAGCTTTACTGTTAATAACAGCAGTACAGCCCTTGTATTTGGCGCTAATTGCAGGATATACAATTACGGAACGACAAGATTTAATGCAAGTATTGTTACAGGAAGTAATAATATACTGATGAATTGTTTATTGGGATCAACATTTACTATTCCATTTGATCAACTTGTTCTGCAGGGCCCTAATACCTGTTTTATAAATAATGGTACATGGCAATCGTCTTTCTTTATAGTGCAAAGCACCAACAGTGCAAACAATGTTTGTTTGGGTAGCGGTAGTACAACTACCACAAATACAATAATCAATCAGTTTGCAAACTCTTTTACGGTTCCTTCCGGAAATGCCTGTTTACGGGTTATCCAAAACATAATTAATTCGCAACCGGTAACAACATCATCTAATCTATATGTATGTCTTGC
>Ga0307411_10000888_pt1 | contig 11320 bp, 9 predicted proteins | sample DK1Ometagenome_2_FD_203712 | JGI IMG/M metagenome (GOLD analysis project Ga0307411, IMG submission 203712) | Maize rhizosphere microbial communities from greenhouse at UC Davis, California, United States - DK15-O-1 | ecosystem: Host-associated > Plants > Roots > Rhizosphere > Soil | place: USA...
CAAGGCCAGCTCGGCGGCCTTTACCTGAACCTCGGCAAGACCCGCTACAACCTCAAGCAGTATCCGCAGGCGATCGCGGCCTTCGAGAAGGCTCAGCAGCTGGACCCGAACAATGCGGAGGTCGTCCCGCTTCTCGCCCAGGCGCGCTCGGTCGGGGGCAATCCCACCGACGCCGTGGCGACGCTCCGCCAGGCCATCGCCCAGCAGAGCGCAAACGGCGCCAAGGCTCCCGAGGATATGTACAAGCGGGCGATCTCGCTCGCGTACAAGTCGAAGTTGCCGGTAACGCCGGAGCTCAGCCGTCAGTGGGTCACCGCTTATCCGACGCCGGCGAACTGGAGCGATGCGATCCGCATCTATCGCAACCTCAACAACGTCGATGATGCGGCGACCCTCGACCTGCTCCGCCTTGCCCGGGCGGCCAAGGCGCTGAACGGCGAGTCTGATTACGATCGCTATGCCTATGCCGCGCTGACCAAGGGCTATCCTGGCGAAGCGAAGGCGGTGCTCGAGGAAGGGATCGCTGCGAAGGCTTTCGATCCGAACAAGTCTCCGTTCAAGGAGATGATCCAGCAAGCCAATGCGAAAGCCGCAGGCGAGGCGGCGAGCCTCGACAGCGCAGCGACCAAGGGTCTCGGCGCCCCGACGGCCAAGGCAGCGGTGGCGACCGGCGATCTGCTCTACGGCTACGGCCAGTACGCCAAGGCCGCCGAGCTCTATCGCGCCGCTTTGACGAAATCGGGCGCGGACGGCAGCCTGATCAACCTGCATCTGGGCATGGCACTCGCCCGGTCCGGCGACAAGGCGGGCGCAACGGCAGCGCTCAATGCGGTGACCGGCCCGCGTGCCGAGATCGCCAAATACTGGCTCACCTATCTGTCCACCGCAGCGTAAGTATCGGCATCGGAAAGGGGCGTCCGGCAACTGGCGCTCCTTCGTCGTTATTTCTGCGTTTATCTTTGTCTCATTTCGGGATGGTTAAGCAACAACCCCTTCCTTAGGACCGCCTCGCACTGGAACGGTGCAATCGACCGGTCTTGAAGGAAGCGGATGTCGCGTGCGGTTTGATGATCGTCTGCAAACGGTGTTGGCGCAGCCTGCTGCCAACTCGCACGATCGCGCCGTGCGCTGGCGGCAGCTGGTGGAGCTGCTTGCCCGCGCAACCGACCTTTCGACCCCGCTTGCCCAGCGCACGCTCGAAGTCATCCTGACCGAAGCGCCACATATGGACCAGCAGCTCCGCGCCGCCGCCGCTCGCGCCGTTGCTCGCCCGCAGCTTCCCGTCGCCCTCGTGATCCTTTTCGCGATCGATACGGTTGCGGTTTCGGCGCCTGTCCTCGCTTCGGCGTCCTTGCAGCCGTTCCAATGGAGGGACGTCCTCGCGACCGCCAGCCCTGATAGCCAGAGGTTCATTCGTTCGCTCTATCCCGACCTGCCCGCCTGGGGCGCAGCACAGCCGCTTCCGCCTGAGCCACTTGTCCCCCGGCGCGAGTTCCGAAGGCCGGAGCCAGTGGTCGAGCAGCAGCCGGAGTCCGAGCCCGAGCCGGAGCCGGTGCCCGAACTTGAGAAAGCGCCTCAGCCCCAGCTGGAACCACAGCCTGTTCCCGAACCGGAGTCGGTGCCCGAGTCAGAGCCCGAACCCGTTGCCGCCGCGCCGCCTCTGGCACCGGCTGAGCCTGCCGCGCCGATCCCCTCGATTAGCGAAGTGCTCGCCCGCATCGAGAACCTGAGGCAGGAGCGGCAGGCTGTGCGGCCGCAGCCGGTTGCCGCCGCCGCAGCCAGTGCCCGGCGAGCGCCCGAGAGCCCTCCGCCCCTATTCCGCTGGGAATGCGGACCGTCGGGAGAGATTGCCTGGGTCGAAGGTGTGCCGCGCGGACCGCTGGTCGGACGATCGCTCGCCAATCCCGGCGAGCACAATGGCGTGGACCAGCGAATCCAACGCGCGTTCGCGGTTCGCGCACCCTTTCGCGATGCCGTGCTGACCGTGTCCGGGGAAGGACCGGCGGCGGGCGACTGGAAGCTCAGCGGGGTGCCTGCATTCGAACCGACCGACGGGCGTTTCGCGGGTTATCGCGGCGTGGCCATCCGCTCGACCGAGACCGACGAGGAAGAGATCGTACCTCAGGAGGAAGAGCCGCTCGACGAGGATGCGCTCCGCGAGCTCATTCACGAACTGAGGACTCCGCTTACCGCGATCATTGGCTTCGCCGAGATTATCGACGGCCAGTACCTCGGTCCCGCCGAGCAAAGCTACCGCGACCGCGCGGGAGAGATTGTGTCTCAGGCGCGTCTCCTCCTTTCGGCGATCGAAGACCTGGACATTGCCGCCCAGATCCGGTCGACGGCATCCGCCATCGACGGTGCGACCGACCTGAACGGATTGATGAAGGCGTTGACGCCGGAGCTGAAAGAGCGCGCGACGAGACGCGGGGCAAGGCTGGACGTCGCCCTTTCGCGGACGCCAGCGATCTGCAGCCTCGAGCAGGCAGTAGTCGAGCGACTGATGCGCCGCTTCTGCTTCGCGCTCATCGATTCAGCCGTGCCGCGTGAGCGGATCGCCGTGTCGGTCGACTGCGACGTCGGCCAATGCCTGGTGACGGTCAGCCGACCACAGGAAATGCGCGGTCTCAGCGATGCCCAATTGTTCGGGCGGGACGAAAAGAACCCCGACGTGCTCGCGAGCAGTTTCTCGCTCAAGCTCTCGCGCGGCATCGCGCAGACGGCAGGGGGCGACCTCCGCGCCACGGGCGAAAAGCTGGCGCTGGTATTGCCGCGGCGCAGGACCTAGCTTGCGCCTCTGGCCGCGCGGGCGCTAACGCCTTGCTGCCGGGCGGGGCCTGTAGCTCAACGGTAGAGCCGGCCGCTCATAACGGCTAGGTTGGGGGTTCGAATCCCTCCGGGCCCACCACTCCCCAATTCCAAGGAAGACGAGCCCCGGCCGAGGGGAACGGCCGAGGCTCGTTGCGCGGTGGCGAGAGGAGGGGAGCGGAGGCCTCGCCGGCCGCATTCGGGTCAGGCAGCGAGGCGGATGGTCGTCCCGAGAGCCTGGCTGATGGATTCCTCCCGCTGCTCCGGGCTGACGGCGAGACCGTCGGCGGCTACGAATTCCGGATTGATTCCGATGAAGTTGAAGACGCCGCGCAAGTAGGTCTCGAGATGCTCCAGCGACGCTGCGGGCGAGTTGGCGTCGTAGAACCCGCCGCGGGCGAGGGCGACGATCACGCGCTTGCCGCCGGCAAGCCCCTCGGGTCCGTTCGCCGTATAGCGAAACGTTTGCCCCGCGATCAGGAGACGGTCGATCCATGCCTTGAGCTGGCTCGGGAGCGTGAAGTTGTACATGGGCGCGCCGATCACGATTGTGTCGGCTGCCAGGAATTCGTCCAGCACCGACGTGTCGGCGAAAGCGTCCAGCGTGAGGTGCGAAAGCGGATCGGAAGCGAGGTCGCGATAGACCACCTCTTCGCCCCACCGGGCGGACCTCAGCTGCTCGACGATGGAACGGCTGACGGTGCGGCTCGCGCTGTTCTCACCGTTGATGCTGCTGTCGATATGCAGGATGGTCACTATTGCCTCCTTGGTATGGATTTGTTACCGAGGCACCCTAAGTAACTATATGAAATTGACCCGCAAGAACGCACTTTTTTGTGCTGGACGAACAAATTTGTGGCCCGAGAACAGGCCTGTAACGGCGGGCACACGGAGGTAACCGATGAAAGACCCGAGCAATCCCGTTTGCCGCACTATAAGCACCTTGCTCTCGCGGATCGGCGACAAGTGGACGGTGCTTGTCGTGCAGACGCTTGGCGAAGGCCCGAAGCGTTTCAACGAGCTGCGGCGCGAGATACCCAGCGTGTCTCAGCGCATGCTGACACTCACTCTGCGCAACCTGGAGCGCGACGGGCTGGTCAATCGGACCGTAACGCCGTCGATTCCGCCTCGGGTCGATTACGAACTCACCGAGCTGGGACAGTCGCTTCAGAAGCCGATCTGCGGGCTTGCGACCTGGGCAACAGACAATGTGGAGGCGATCCACAGCGCCCAAGCGCGGTTCGACGCCGGGCAGGACCAGCGGAACGCCGCCTAGCCTCTGGCGGGACTGCCGCTTCGCCGTTAGCAGCAGCCGCGGGAGGGGATGCGATGAGACGAATTGCGGCTGCGGACGTTGGCGGGACACATGCTCGCTTCGCGCTGGCGGCGATCGACGGCGGCCGAGTTGTCGATCTCGGCGAGCCGGTTACCGTGAAGACGAGCGAGTTCGCCAGCTTCCAGCACGCGTGGCAGGAGTTCGGGCGTCGCATCGAGGAGCCGCTTCCGAACGAACTCGCAATTGCATTCGCGGGCCCGGTCGGCGGCGAAGTCCTGAAGCTCACCAACAATCCCTGGGTCATCCGCCCGGCGCTGATGCGGGAAAAGCTAGGCGTCGAGCGCTTCGTCATCGTCAACGACTTTGCAGCGATCGGACATGCCGTCGCCGGTCTGGACGGAGCGGCGTATCGCCACGTCTGCGGCCCCAAACGCGACCTTCCCGAGACAGGTGTGGTGAGCATCGTGGGGCCGGGCACTGGGCTGGGAGTGGCGAGCCTGCTGAAGCGTGCAGACGGTCATGACGTCATCGCGACCGAGGGTGGCCACATCGACTGGGCGCCCCTGGATCCGCTCGAGGATCGCATCCTCGAACACCTCCGGGAGAATTTCAGGCGTGTCTCGGTCGAACGGCTGGTGTCGGGCAGGGGGCTGCTGAACATCTACGAAGCGCTCGGTACAATCGAGAAAAGGCCGTTCACGCTCCGCGACGAGAAGGATCTCTGGGCCGCCGCACTGTCGGGCAGCGACACGCTGGCGTCCGCCGCGCTCGACCACCTTTGCCTGATCTTCGGAGCGGTAGCCGGGGATTTCGCGCTCGCGCAGGGCGCCCATGCGGTGGTGCTTGCAGGCGGCCTCGGTCTGCGGCTGGTCGACCACCTGCCGCGATCGGGTTTTTGCGACCGCTTCATAGCCAAGGGCCGCTTCGAGCGGATGATGGACGAGATGCCGGTCAAGGTCATCGTTCACCCGCAACCCGGCCTGTTCGGTGCCGCCGCCGCCTTCGCCAGCGCACATCGGTGATCCGGCCCGTCCGTGATTAGCGCGAGCACACTTTCGGACCGACGCGGACTTCTGGCCTTCATCCTGGGCGTGATCGCCGTCACCGCCGGCGTCTTGATGCACGTGCCCATGTTCCTGATGGGGCGGCACAATCACTTCATGCTCGCCGGAATGCCGGTCGGCACGGACATGATCGTCGGCATGGCGCTCATCGTCGGCGGAGTAGGGGTCGCGGCCTACGGCCTGTTGCCGCGCAACGTTTCCGGACTTCTCTCCGCCTCGCAGGAGATCGTCGTCTCGCCTCCCGAGGATGCGCCGCTTTCCAGGGCGCACTGGATGCTGATGGCGGTGCTGGTGATTGCGTTGATCATCGACATCATGAAGCCGGCCAGCCTCGGCTTCACAATCCCGGGATTGATCGAGGAATATGGCGTTCCGAAACAGACGGCATCGCTCGTTCCTTTCTTCGCGCTCGTCGGAACGGTCTTCGGCTCGATCGTCTGGGGCATCATCGCCGACATCTATGGACGAAAGGCCTCGATCCTCCTTTCGGCCGTGATGTTCGTGGGCACGTCGATCTGCGGAGCGATGCCGTCGCTCACCTGGAACATCGGCATGTGCTTCATGATGGGAGCAGCCGCCGGCGGCATGCTGCCGGTGACCTATGCACTGCTTGCGGAGATGATGCCGAGCAAGCACCGCGGCTGGAGCCTCGTGCTCGTCGGTGGGCTCGGGTCCGTGGGCGGATATTTCGCGGCGAGCGGTTTCTCGGCGCTTCTCCAGCCTGAGTTCGGCTGGCGAGTCCTGTGGCTCCTCAATCTGCCGACTGGCCTGTCGCTGGTGCTGCTGGGAGCCCTTATCCCCGAATCGGCCAAGTTTCTGCTGGCCCGCGGCCGTCGGGAAGAGGCGCGCCGGGTGATGGAGCGTTTCGGTTCGCAGGCGCGATCGACCCGGCCTGCGGAAGCGATATCTTTGTCCAAGGGGCCGACGGTGGCGCTCACCGGCCGGGCGTTCTTCGGCAAGCTGTTTGCGCTCAGCCTCGCCGCCATTTGTTATGGACTGATCAACTTCGGCTTGCTCCTGTGGTTGCCCGCCGACCTCGTGTCGAAGGGCTATAGCGTGGAGCTGACCAGTCGCTTGCTGGCCGAGTCCGCCCTCATCGCCTTCCCAACGGTCTTCGTCGCCGCCTACATTTACAGCCGCATCAGCACGAAATGGTCGGTCGTTGGCTCGGTCGCGGTTACCCTTATCGGCCTCATAGGTGTGCTGGGGCTGGAATTGCGGATGATTCCCAGCCCGGTTCTGCCGGTCGCCCTCCTGATCGTCGGGACCAACGGCCTGATCGCCATGCTGCTGCCGTACGCCGCGGAGAGCTTTCCGCTCCGAATTCGGGGCCGCACGACCGGAACCGTGGCGGCCTGCACGAAGGCGGGCGGCATGTTCGCCCAGTTCCTCGCCATCCTTGCGCTGGTCCCGCCGCTCGACATCGTCTCGGTCATCATCTTCGTTCCGACGGTCTTGGCGCTTGTCCTCCTAGCCCTGTACGGCAAGGAGACGAAGGGACGAGACCTTAGGGATCTCGATCCGGACGGGCGTACGTTTGCAGCGACAGGGGTATGATCTGACATGACCCGGGAAGTGCATCTCGCATGGGAAGTCGGGGCTCGACTTGGCGAAGGGCCGGTCTGGGTCGAAAGTGACAAGGCGCTCTGGTTCACCGACATCAAGGGCAAGCAGGTCCACCGCTTTGATCCGGAAAGCGGGGAGGGGCGCAGTTGGGATTCACCCGAGCAGATCGGTTTCGTCTTCCCCGCGAAGAGCGGCGGCTTCATAGCCGGATTGCAGAGCGGGCTGCACCGCTTCGATCCGAAGAAGGACAAGTTCAAGCTGCTGGTCGAAGTCGAACCAGGGAGTCCGGAGAACCGGCTGAACGACGGCATAGTCGATCCGAAGGGCCGTCTCTGGTTCGGGACGATGGACGACAGCGAAAAGTCGACCACCGGGGCCTATTACTGCTTTCATCGCGGCAAGCTTACCCGGACCAATCTCACGAATATCGCAATCACCAATGGTCCCGCCGTTTCGCCTGACGGCAGCATTCTCTACTGGGTGGACACTCTCAAAGGTACGATATCGGCCTGCGAGATTTGGGGTGACGGGCAACTTGGGCCTTCACAGCTCGTCGTTCGGGTCGACCTGCGGGAAGGCCATCCGGACGGTCCCACCGTCGATAGCGAAGGCGGCATTTGGGTCGGCCTGTATGGGGGGTCTGAAGTCCGCCGCTATTCGCCTGCCGGCGAAGTGCTCGAGCGTGTGCGCTTTCCCGTCTCCAACATCACCAAGATCGCCCTTGGCGGCCCCGACCATCGAACGGCCTTTGCTACGACTGCGCGGCACCTGCTCAGTGAGGAGCAACTGGCGAGACAGCCGCTCGCCGGCGCATTGTTCGCGTTTCCGGTGGGCGTGGCCGGTCTACCTTCACGACCGGTCGCCGACTAGGCTTCGATGCGCCTGTCGCGCGTTTCCGGAAGGAGAAGCGCGCCGATGATCACGGTCGCGAGCGCGACGATCACCGGATACCAGAGTCCGGAATAGATATTTCCGGTAGCCGCCACGATCGCGAAGGCGATGGTCGGCAGAAAGCCTCCGAACCAGCCGTTTCCTATGTGATAGGGCAGGGACATGGATGTGTAGCGAATGCGCGCGGGGAACAGTTCGACCAGCATCGCCGCGATCGGGCCGTAGACCATAGTGACGTAGATCACGAGCAAGGTGAGGATCGCGATGGCCATCGGCCTGTCGATCTCCGCGGGATCTGCCTTTTCCGGGTAACCTGCAGCCTTGAGCTTCGCGCCAGCCGCGGCCTGGAACGACTTGATCGCATCGCCGCGCGCCGTTCCAACCAAGGCGGTCGGGTCGGGAGCCTGAATGACTTCACCGCCGATCTGAAGCCTTGCTGGGTGTCCGGGTCGCGCACTCTGCTCTGAATATCCGACCCCTGCCTTGGTCAGAAACGCTTTGGCGACGTCGCAGGATTTTCGGTCGAACTTGTTTTTCCCGATCGGATCGAACTGGACCGAGCAATCGTCAGGATCGGCGATGATGGTGACGGGCGACTGGGCCTGGGCGGCGTAGAGTGCCGGATTCACGGCCTCCGCGAGGGAGGCGAACAGCGGAAAATAAGTCAGTGCCGCGATCAGGCATCCCGCCAGAATGATGTTCTTGCGCCCAATGCGATCGGACAGCCAGCCGAAGAACAGGAAGAATGGGGTCCCGATCATGAGCGCAACGGCGATCATGATGTTCGCGGTCGCTCCATCGACCCGGAGAATCTTTTCCAGGAAGAACAAGGCGTAGAACTGTCCCGTGTACCAGACGACCGCCTGACCCGCGACGGCCCCGAACAGAGCGATCAGCACCAGTTTCAAGTTCGGCCAGCTCGCGAATGCCTCGGTCAAAGGCGCTTTCGACGTGGTGCCTTCCGCCTTCATCTGTCTGAATACTGGGCTCTCTTCGAGCTGCATTCGGATCCACATCGAAACCGCGAGAAGGAACAGCGAGAGGAGGAAGGGCAGGCGCCATCCCCATGACGCGAATGCCTCTTCTCCCATCCAGGTCCGCGTGGCGATGACGACGATCAGAGCCGCGAAGAGGCCGACTGTCGCGGTGGTCTGGATGAAACTCGTGTGGAAACCGCGCCTGTCGTGCGGCGCATGTTCCGCGACGTACGTCGCGGCTCCGCCATACTCACCGCCGAGCGCCAGGCCTTGCAGGATCCGGAGCGTGACAAGCAGAACTGGGGCGGCGATGCCGATGCTCGCATAATTGGGAAGCAGCCCGACGCAGAAAGTCGACAAACCCATTATGGCCATGGTGACGAGGAACGTGTTCTTCCGGCCGACCAGATCGCCGATGCGACCGAAGACGATTGCCCCCAGCGGACGCACCGCGAAGCCTGCAGCGAAGGCTGCAAGGGCGAGGATGAATCCGGTTGTCTCGTTGACGCCCGAGAAGAACTGGGCGGAAAGGATCGTGGCGAGCAGGCCGTAGAGATAGAAATCGTACCATTCGAACACGGTGCCAAGCGACGAAGCGGCGATGACCAGGCTGGACCGCTGGCCTTTGTGCTCTCCCGATGACGCTTCGCCCGCGATGGTGCTCAATACCATGCTCCGAAAACGGTTGGGCGGCAGGAAGTCCGCGCCCATATCCGTCAGCCTTCCATCTGCTCGAGTTCCTTGCCGCGGGTCTCGTGGACGAGCTTCTGCACGAGGAAGAAGCTGATCGCCGCCGAGATTGCGTAGAAGAGGTAGGACCCGGTGAGGCTCCAGGCGGCCATGATCGGGAAACTCTGGGCGATCAGATAGTTCGCGAACCATTGCGCGAAGCCGGCCACCGCGAGCGCTGATCCTCGGATCTGGTTCGGGAACATCTCGCCAAGCATGACCCACATGACCGGGCCCCACGTGCCGTTGAAGAAGATCACGTACAGGTTGGCCGCGATCAGGGCGACCATGCCCATGTTGGGAGTCAGCTGGAGCTGGCCCGTGGCATCGAGCGTCCCGCTGTTGAAGGCATAGGCCATTGCGAAAAGCGATACCGCCATGCCAGCGGAGCCGATGAGCAGCAGCGGTTTCCGACCGATCTTGTCGATGACCAGGATGGTCACGATGCAGGCTGCGATCGAGACGACGCCCGAGAGGATGTTGCGCTGGAGCGCCGCTTCCTCGCTGACGCCCGCCAGCTTCCAGAGCGTCTCGCCGTAGTAGAAGATGACGTTGATGCCGACGAGCTGCTGGAACACGGCCAGCATGATGCCGGTCCAGACGATCGGGCGAATGCCGAACAGGCCGTTCCCCTTGATGTCGCTCAGCCGAGGGCGGTGGTCCTCGGCATAGGTCGCGCGGATCTCGTCGAGCTTCGCGCGTGCGACGTCGCTTCCGTAGAGGCTGGTCAGGACTTGTAACGCCTTTTCGTCGCGGCCCTTGGAGACTAGGTAGCGAGGGCTTTCCGGGATGAAGAAGAGCGCGACGAGGAAGATCACCGCCGGCACCGCCTGCATCAGGTACATCCAGCGCCACGCCTCGATCCCCGCCCAGTAGGATGCCGTCGACTCCCCGGCGCTCTGTGCAAGGAAGTAATTCACGACGAAGGCGATCGTCAGACCGATGATGATCATGATCTGCTGCAGCGTCGTCAGTCGGCCGCGGACGGACGCTGGAGCGACTTCGGATATGTAGGCGGGCGAAAGGACGCTTGCGGCGCCAACTGCCATTCCACCCATTAGCCGGGCGATCACGAACAAGGTATGGTCGTGGGCGAAGCCCTGGATCAGCGCTCCGACGGTGAAGAGCACCGCCGTCACCATCATCACGTTGCGGCGTCCGAAAAGATCCGCGAGGCGTCCGGCGAGGAATGCGCCGATGAAGCAGCCGATGAGGAGCGACCCGACGGTGAAGCCCAGGCCTGCGTCGCTGAGACCGAATTCCTCCCGCAGGCCCTCCTGCGTGCCGTTCACCGCTCCACTGTCGTAGCCGAACAGAAAACCGCCGATCGTCGCCACCGCGACGATGGCGCCGATATATCCCATGTTGGCGCGCTGCGGACTCGCCTCAACCATCCCCGTTCCCCTCGTTGAGCCGAATCGATGCCCGGCTGCCTCTCTCCGTGCGCAAGTCCTCCCGCTGTTCGCGGGAATTGCAAGAGACGTGTGTAAACGGTTTCAGGAAGTGGGGCGGGCGTTCCCGTGTCGGTGGTCGGGGAGACAGGATTCGAACCTGCGACCCTCTGCTCCCAAAGCAGATGCGCTACCAGGCTGCGCTACTCCCCGACGGCGCGCCTGCTACACGCCCGCGCCGCCGGGAACAACCGCCGTGCGAAGGCTTATTGGTGGTTCGTATGCTCGTCGCTGCCGTTGCGCGTGACGTTCACGTCCACGTCGACATCGCCCACCTTGTTTTCGACCTTGGCGGCTGTCTGTTCGACGTCGTTGGCGATCGCCCCGCCGATATTCTTCGCCGTGTCACCGGCGTCCTCGAGCGTATTCTGGGCAACCGCCTCGTTGAACGAGAGCGTGGTCGTTTCATTGCCGCTGTCGCGATCGACGTTGCAGGCGCCGAGCAGAAGAAGCGGAGCGGCGATCAAGAGTCTCATGGTGTACCTCCCTTTTCGAGGCTCAACGCTGCTTGCGCCGTTTCGGCTCCGGCTCAATTCCACCGGACAGCACGGCGAGCAT